>Ga0182024_10000468_pt1 | contig 103714 bp, 95 predicted proteins | sample P32metaG_FD_120480 | JGI IMG/M metagenome (GOLD analysis project Ga0182024, IMG submission 120480) | Permafrost microbial communities from Stordalen Mire, Sweden - P3-2 metaG (Illumina Assembly) | ecosystem: Environmental > Terrestrial > Soil > Wetlands > Permafrost | place: Sweden: Stordalen... | reverse complement strand
TCATCGACGAGAACGGCGTGACGATCCGCCACCTCGAGTTGGACCCGTCCGTTGGCTACCAGGGACGGGTGCGAGATATCCTCTGAGGGTTCACTCGTCCCAGAAATTCTGACACATCACAATCGCGCCCCCGGCAGGACTCGAACCTGCGCCACCGGCTCCGGAGGCCGGTGCTCTATCCGCTGAGCTACGGGGGCGAATGCGGTGTCAGAGAGGCAGACGCCGGGGGGCGGTCCTGGTGGCCCGCGTTCTGGAACTGTAGTCGCCGACCCCGCCGTCGCCCGAAGGCGCCGGGACGGGCCGATAGCCTCTCGTCTCATGTCAGCCCAGGCCGAGCGCGCTCCCGGCGGGCGGCTCCGTCCGGACGAGGAACCGATCGGTGCGGAGCTTCTCCCCATCACCGCTGACGTTGACGGTGAGGGGCACCTGCGCGTCGGCGGTGTCGACCTCGTCGCCCTGGCCGACGACTTGGGTACACCGCTGTTTGTCTACGACGAGGCCCACCTGCGGGCACGCTGCCGGGAGGCCGTCGCCGCCTGGGGTGAAGGAGTGGCCTATGCCACCAAGGCATTTCTGTGCTCGGCCATGGCCCGCCTGGCTCACGAAGAAGGCATGTGGCTCGACGTATCGACCGGCGGTGAATTGCACGTGGCCCTGGCGGCCGGGGTGCCGGCGGCTCGCCTGGTCATGCACGGCAACAACAAGTCCGACGATGAGCTGGCCCGGGCGCTCGACGTCGGGGTCGGACGCATCGTGGTCGACTCGTTCGACGAGATCGACCGCCTGACCAAGATGACCGGCCCAGGAGGGGAGGGCTGCCCTGACGTGCTCGTCCGCGTCACGCCGGGCATCGAGGCCCACACCCATGAATTCGTCCGCACCGGCCAGGAGGACTCGAAGTTCGGATTCGGCCTGGCCTCGGGTGCGGCCACCGAGGCGGTGGCCCGGCTCCGGGCCCTTCCCGGGGTGAGGTTGCTCGGGGTCCATGCTCATATCGGTAGCCAGATCTTCCGAGTCGAGTCTTTCGGAGACGAGGTCGAGGCCCTCGTCGGCTTCTTCGCTCCGCTCAGACTGGGTGAGCTGTGCGTGGGGGGTGGCCTGGGCGTGGCGTACGTGGCGGGAGAGAATGCTCCGACTATCACGGAGTGGGCCCGGGCGGTGCGTGGTGCCTGCCACCACGCCGGCCTTCCTGACGACATCCGGGTGACGGCCGAGCCGGGGCGCTCGATCGTCGGCACCGCCGGCCTGACGTTGTACCGGGTGGGAACGATCAAGCAGCTCCCCGGCCTACGGACATATGTGGCCGTGGACGGCGGCATGAGCGACAACCCCCGCCCCGTCCTCTACGACAGCGGATACGAGGCATTTCTTCCCCGGGCGCCGGGAGAGTCCCGGCCCCGAGCGGTTCGGGTGGTGGGCAAGCATTGCGAATCGGGGGATGTGATCGTGGCCGACGCCCGGGTGCCCGCCGACACATCGGTGGGCGATGTGCTGGCCACTCCGGTCACCGGCGCCTACGGCTACTCGATGGCCTCCAACTACAACAAGGTGCCCCGACCGGCCGTGGTCTTCGTGGCCGACGGTGCCGCACGGGTGGTGGTGCGGCGGGAGACGCCCGAGGACCTCGTACGCCTGGACGGCTGAACACCCTCGCTTCTTCTGCCCGAGTCGCCGGGATACGGCCGCGACGGGCGGTAGCGTGAACGAATGGAGCGCAGCACACAACAAACGCAATCCCAGGCCCGCTCCACCCTCGCTGACCAGCCCGTTCGGGTCGCCGTACTCGGCGCTGGAAATGTGGGGGGCGCCCTCGTCTCACTGCTGTTGACCGAAGGTGACGCCATCGCGGCACGCTCCGGAGTCCGCTTCGAGCTGGCCGGGGTGGCCGTCGGTGATGTCTCGCGCTCGCGTCCCGGCCTGCCGCCGGAGCTCGTGACCGGCGACGCCAAGGGCCTCGTGTCCGATGCTGACGTCGACGTGGTGGTTGAGTTGATCGGCGGCATCGATCCGGCTCGGGACCTGGTCGAAACGGCGCTGGCCGCCGGGCGCCCGGTGGTGACGGCCAACAAGGAGTTGATCGCCGCTCACGGCGCCTCGCTGGCCGACGCCGCCGTCGCCTCGGGGGTCGATCTCCTCTATGAGGCGGCGGTGGCCGGTGCGATACCGCTGATCCGCCCCCTGAGGGAGTCCCTGGCGGGCGAGCGCATACGGCGGGTGGTCGGCATAGTCAACGGGACCACCAACTTCATCCTGACGACGATGTCTGAACAGGGACTGTCCTACGCCGAAGCCCTGGCCGAGGCGCAGCGCCTGGGCTTCGCCGAGCGCGACCCGGCGGCCGATGTCGACGGCCATGACGCCGCCGCCAAGGCCGCCATCCTCGCCAGCCTGGCCTTCCGTTGCGTGGTGATCGGCACGGACGTGCCGCGCGAGGGGATCTCGTCGGTCGATCCCGTCGACATCGCATTCGCCGATCGACTCGGCTACGTGGTGAAGCTCCTGGCGGTGGCCGAACGCTTCGACGAGGACGGTGGTGCCAAGGACTCTCCCGAGATCTCGGTCCGTGTGCACCCGGCCATGCTCCCCCGCACGCACCCGCTGGCCGCCGTGCGCGGCGCGTTCAATGCCGTCTTCATCGAAGGCGCCGCCGCCGGTGAGCTCATGCTCTACGGGCGGGGCGCGGGAGGGCTTCCCACGGCGTCGGCTGTTCTCGGGGATCTCATCGACGCCGCCCATCATCTACGGGCCCGATCTCCGGCTCGCGTCGCTCCTCGCGTCGAAGCGCGCATCCGCCCTGACGACGACTTGTGGTGCGCCTGGTACCTGAGCATCGACGTCGCCGACCGTCCCGGAGTGCTGGCTGCCGTGGCCCAGGTCTTCGGCCATCACGGCGTGTCGATCCGTTCAATGGAGCAGGTCGGCCTCGGAGAGGAGGCCCGGCTCATCTTCCTCACCCACGTGGCCCGTGCCGGTGATGTCCGCCTCACGATCGACGCCCTCCGTGAGCTCGACGTCGTCGACCGCGTAGGCGGCGTTCTGCGCATCGTGGGCGATCAGGAAGACGCCTAGCCCATGGACACCTGGCCCGGCATCATCGAGGCGTACCGCGATCTCCTTCCGGTGACGGCGACCACACCGGTGGTGACGCTCCTCGAAGGCGGGACTCCGTTGCTGCCGGCACCGAAGCTCTCGCAGCGCCTCGGTGCCCGCGTGCTGCTGAAGATCGAGGGGCTCAATCCCACCGGATCGTTCAAGGACAGGGGGATGACCCTCGCCATCTCGAAGGCGTTGGAAGAGGGCGCCAAGGCGGTTGTCTGTGCATCGACGGGGAACACGTCGGCATCGGCCGCCGCATACGCCACGCGCGCCGGCCTCACCTGCGCCGTGCTCATCCCCGAGGGTCACATAGCCCTCGGCAAGCTGGCACAGGCCCTCGTGCACGGGGCCAAGGTGTTACAAGTGCGTGGCAATTTCGACCAAGCCCTCGCCATCGTCCGCCTCTTGGGCGATCAGGCGCCGGTCACCGTCGTGAACTCGATCAACCCGTACCGGATCCAAGGACAGAAGACTGGTGCCTTCGAAATTGTCGACGTGCTCGGGGACGCCCCCGACGTCCACTGCATCCCCGTGGGCAACGCCGGTAACATCACCGCCTACTGGCGTGGCTACTGCGAGTACCGCCATTCGGGGCGGGCCACGAGGCTGCCCCGCATGTTCGGTTTTCAAGCGGCCGGCGCTGCTCCCATCGTCGAAGGTCACCCCATCGAGCACCCCGACACGATCGCCACCGCCATCCGTATCGGGAACCCCGCATCGTGGTACGGAGCAACGGCGGCGGCCAGCGAATCGGGCGGAGCAATCGAGGCCGTGACCGACGAGGAGATCCTCTCCGCTTATCGGTTCCTCGCCTCCGAGGAGGGGGTGTTCTGCGAGGCGGCATCCGCCGCGTCGGTGGCCGGGCTTCTCAAGGTGGGCGTGCCTCCGTTCTCCACCGTCGTCTGTGTACTCACCGGCAACGGCCTCAAAGACCCGGACCTGGCCATCAGCCAGATCTCGGTTCCCACCCCCGTCGACCCGACCTACGACGCCGTCCTGGAGGCGCTCGCCCTCTGACGAGTGGTAGCCAGGGAGGCCTCAACCCGAACCCGGCTATCTCAGAAGCCCGGGAATGGCCGGCGGACCGGAGGCGTTGGCTCAGGTGCGGGGCGCCAAAGCGGTGACCGAGGTGTTGTTGCTTACAGGCCCCCGTGTCCGGTATCATGAGTTCACCGTCGCCGCTCAAGTAACTTCTGGAGTGTCGCGGGTGACTCGCCTCTTCAGGCGGTCCTCCACGAGCGAACCTTCAACGGGGGCCTTGGCGGAACGAAGCGGAACCGGTATGTAGCTGTGCCGAACGCTTTACCCTCTGTCCGGTGTTCTCTGATTCCTGGGCTCACAAACCCGTCTTCAAGGACACAAACTAGCGAGGTGGTAGATGGCTGCAGAGCAACAGCTCGAGCGGTCCGTATTAGAACGCAAAGAGCGCGAGGAGCTTCGGGCGATAGCCGAGGCGATGGCGCTCGACACAAACTCCCGGAGCAAGAAGGCCGACATCATCGACCAGATCTTGCGTGCCGCGGGTGTGGATGCCACCGGTGCCGACAGCACCAATGGCGCCACAACTCCGGCCCGGCCGCGATCGCGCGCCAGCAGTGCGCGGGCGGCGGCCAGTGTCGACGCCGAGCTGACGCCGGCTGACGCCACTCCGACCAACGGCGACAGCGCGGACCACACCCATGCCAACGGGTCGGCGCCCAAGTCGGCAGCCGGCAACGGGCAGTCCGATGCGGCGGATACGTCTGCCGCATCGGAAGAGGCTGCTCCCGCGGCTGTTGACTCGGCCGGCGCCTCCGAAGGGGCGACGGCGACGGTCACACAGGCCGACCGCCCTGCACCGAGTCGTCAGACTTCAACGGGCCAGGGTGGTCCCGGTCAGAATCGCCAAAACACCCAGCAACCCCAACACACTCAATCAGGCGGTAATCCCAACGATCCGGCCAACCGACGGGGACGTCGTCGGCGCGGTCGTGAGCGGACAGGCCCCGGCGCCGGCCCCGGTGGTGGTGGTGGTGGTGGCGAACGCGAACTGCAAGGTGGCGGTCAGGAAGCGCAGTACCAGGGAGAACTCGTACCCGTCAGTGGTCTTCTCGATCTTCGTGACGAGGGATACGGCTTCGTGCGGGCCGACGGTTATCTTCCCAGTCCCCGCGACGTCTATGTATCGATCAGCCAGGCTCGCCGTTTCGCCCTGCGCAAGGGGGACTATGTCGAAGGCGCCAGCCGTCCGGCTGCGTCCAACGAGAAGTTCCCCGCCCTCATCCGGATCGACACGGTGTCGGGTCTGTCCCCGGACGATGCTCGTAACCGGCCCCGTTTCGAGGACCTGACGCCGCTGTTCCCGGACTCGAGGCTCAAGCTCGAGACGCCGGGCGCGGCCGAGATCACGACTCGGATCATCGACCTGATCTCACCGATCGGTAAGGGTCAGCGCGGCATGATCGTCTCTCCGCCCAAGGCGGGAAAGACGACGGTGATGAAGCAGATCGCCCATTCGATCGAGGCCAACAATCCCGAGGTGCATCTCATCGTCCTGCTCGTCGACGAGCGGCCCGAGGAGGTCACCGACATGCGTCGCTCGGTCAAGGGCGAGGTCGTGGCCTCCACCTTCGACCGCCCTTCGGATGAGCACACGGCCATCGCCGAGCTCACCATCGACCACGCCAAGCGGCTCGTGGAGGTCGGCCGTGACGTCGTCATCATCCTCGACGGCATCACTCGTCTGGCCCGGGCCTACAACCTGGCCCAACCGGCCAGCGGCCGGATCATGTCCGGTGGTGTGGACTCAGGAGCCTTGTATCCGCCCAAGCGGTTCTTCGGCGCCGCTCGGAACATCGAAGAGGGTGGTTCGCTCACCATTCTCGCCACCGCCCTGGTAGAGACCGGGTCCAAGATGGACGAAGTCATCTTCGAGGAGTTCAAGGGCACTGGGAACATGGAGCTCCGTCTCGACCGTCGTCTGGCCGAGCGGCGCCTGTACCCCTCCATCGATGTCAACGCCAGCTCCACCCGTCACGAGGAGTTGCTGTTCGAGCGGGGCCAGCTCCAGCAGGTGTGGAAGCTACGCCGTGTCTTGAACGCCCTGGCCAACGACGGCAGCGCCGCCGCCGGCCTGGAGCTCCTCATGGACAAGATCCGTACGACCAAGAGCAACGACGAGTTCCTGGCCGAGATCGCCAAGGGCCCGGCCACCTGAGCCCGACCTCCCGGAGGGCTCTGCCCTGTCCTCCGGCTGGTGCCGGTGTCTCAACGGGGCCCTGCAACCTTTACACTGGAAGGCACTATGAAGACCGACATCCACCCGTCCTACGTGGAGTGCGCCGTCAAATGCTCGTGCGGCAACACGTTCACGACCCGTTCCACCAAGGCCGACCTCCGGGCCGAGTTGTGCAACGAGTGCCACCCCTTCTTCACCGGCAAGCAGAAGCTCGTCGATGCGGGTGGCCGGGTGGAGCGCTTCCAGCGCCGCTACGGGCAGCGCAAGCAGCGCAAGTAACGCTCTGACGGCCAAGCTGGCCGGCGTCCAATGGACGCCCGTCATCGGTTAGCCGGTGCCTTCGAAGGACCTCGGTACCCTGGTGTCGTGGATCCCGACCGTTTAGCAGCCTGGGAGCGCGAGTACGAGTCGGTCCTGAGCGAGCTCTCCGAGGCCGCCGCCTCCGGCGACCATGCCCGTCTGCGCTATCTGTCACGTCGACACAACTCCCTGGAAGCACTGGTCACCACCGGTCGTCGTCTGCAGCAGGCCGAGGCGGACTCACGCACGGCGCGGGAGATGCTGATCGAGGCGACCGGCGATGACCGGGACATGCTGCGCTCGGAGCTCGAGCGGTCGGAAGCCGAAGCGGAGGAACTCGAGCAGGAGCTCCGTCAGTTGCTGGTGCCGCGGGACCCCAATGAGGGGCGCAACGTCATCGTCGAGATCCGGGGAGCCGAAGGGGGAGAGGAAGCAAACCTCTTCGCCCGCGACCTTTTCGAGATGTACCGCCGCTATGCCGAGCGCCGCAATTGGCGCCTGGAGGTTCTCTCCTCGGATGCCTCCGACCGTGATGGCCTCAACGAGGTCACCTTCGTGGTGCGAGGCGATGACGCCTGGCAGCGCCTGAAACACGAGGGCGGGACCCACCGAGTGCAGCGGGTCCCGGTGACGGAGTCACAGGGCCGTATCCACACATCGGCCGCCACCGTCATGGTCCTCCCCGAAGCCGAGGAGATTGAAGTCAACATCGACCCGGGCGACCTGCGCGTCGATGTCTTTCGTTCCACCGGCCCCGGTGGACAGTCGGTGAACACGACCGACTCAGCCGTACGGGTGACCCATGCACCAACCGGCATCGTCGTCTCCATGCAGGACGAGAAGAGTCAGATCCAGAACCGGGCCAAAGCCATGCAGGTACTGCGGGCCCGACTGCTCAAGATGGAGCAGGACAAACTGGCATCGGAGCAGTCCGACCAGCGCCGGAGTCAGGTCGGCGCCGGTGGGCGGTCAGAGAAGATCCGGACATACAACTTCAAGGAGAACCGCGTCACCGACCATCGGATCAAGCTCACCCTGCACAAGCTGGATCGCGTTCTCGATGGCGACCTCGATGATCTCGTCGATGCCCTTCTCGCCGACGAACGTAACCGCGGGATCGACGAAGGCGGCGCCGCTGCCGCCGGCGAGTGAACAGCGCCGATCTCGATCGGGGTGTGCCGACGGACACGGTCCGTGGGCTCCTGGCGTCGGTGTCGACCCTTTTGCAGTCGGAGCCGGAAGCGAGGTGGATCGTGGCCCATGCCACCGGCATCGCTCCCGGGAGACTCTTATCCGTTCTCGACACCCCTGCGTCCAGCGACACGGTTGACGCCGTCCATGTCATGGCCGAGCGGCGCGCCGGGGGGGAACCGTTGCAGTATGTCCTCGGAACGTGGTCCTTCCGGCACCTCGAGATCGACGTCGACCCCCGTGCGCTCGTTCCCCGTCCCGAGACCGAACGGGTGGTCGAGGTAGCGTTGGAGGAGTTGCGACGTCTTTCCCATGGTGCCGCCGGCGGCGCCCGGACGGAGCCTTTGGTCGTCGTCGATCTCGGCACCGGTTCGGGGGTCATCGCCCTGTCGCTCGTCCTCGAAGCCGTTGCCGACGTCGAGGTGTGGGCGACGGACGCCTCTCCGACGGCGCTCGAGTTGGCGCGGGCCAATCTGTCGAGATTGTCCGATTCTCAGCCTGCCGCCGCCTCGCGCCTGCGGTTGGCCGAGGGGTCATGGTTCGACGCCTTACCGCATCGTCTGGCCGGCCACGTGCGACTGGTGGTGTCCAACCCCCCGTATGTCTCGGCCACGGAATGGTCCGAGCTCGATCCCGAGATCCGTGATCACGAGCCGCGCACTGCCCTCGTCCCCGGTGACAGCGGCCTCGAGGCACTCGAGTTCCTCGTCGACCGCACGCGGCAATGGTTGGCCCCGGGGGGCAGCCTCGTCCTCGAGCTGGCACCTCATCAGGCCGCCACGGTGGCGGCCATGGCCGAGAGCGCCGGGTACCACGATGTGCGTCTCCAGCCCGATCTGGCCGGGCGGGAGCGAGCCCTGGTGGCGAGTTGGCCCGGTGACTAATCGCCGCCGGAGCCCCGGAGCCCCGCCTGCCGGCGTATCGCCCGGTGAAGACACGTCCGAGCTCGCCGCCGCCGTTGCTCTGGCTGCCGGTTTGGTCGTGGCCATCCCCACCGACACCGTCTACGGCCTGGCTGTCGATCCCCGGTGCGGTGGCGCCACCGACGCCCTCTTCAGGCTCAAGCGCCGCCCGGCGACGCTCGAGTTGCCGGTGCTCGTAGCTGGCGTGGCCCAGGCCGAGGCGCTGGCCGGTCCCCACGGTCTGCCGTCCTTGGCCCGCCGGTTGGCCGGTCGTTTCTGGCCCGGCCCTCTGACAATCGTGGTGGAACGACGGGCGGACGTCGGCTGGGAGCTCGGTGGCGAGGGTCGTACCATCGGTCTCCGCTGTCCGGCGCACCCCGTCGCCCGTCGCCTATGCGAGGTGGTCGGCCCCCTGGCCACGACCAGCGCAAACCGGCACGGCCAGCCACCGATCACGACGTCGTCGGCGTTGGCCGCGGAGTTCGGCCGCGATGTGGCTGTGGTCGTCGACGGGGGTCTGTGCGACGCCACCCCGTCGACCGTCATCGACGTGACCGGTGGCACGCTCCGTTGCATCAGGGACGGGGCCGTGCCGTGGAACGAGGTCGAGGAGTTCGTCTCTTCCGGCTGACCCCATGTGGGACATCGCGTCGACATCCGCCGGTCCCTCCGAACGTCCGGTGCCATGATTGAAAGAGTGGGCAATCGGTATGAAGAGCGGTTGCGCTGGCGACGACTCTCCCTCGGCGTGTTGCTGTCGGCCATGGGATTCTCGGCGTGCTCGACCCCGCCGCCACAAGCCACGTCCACGACCACTTCGACACCGATGTCGACGTCGACTTCGGTGACAACAACGACGACGGAATCGACGAGCACAACGACAAACCCGGTCGGCAGTGTGGCGTCCATCAATTACGGCGCCAAATTGACAATCAGTTCGGCGACCATCGCCGTCGGTCAGCAGGTCACGGTGACCGGGACGGGCTGTCCCGCCCGCTACTGGGGTGCAGCCTCGTTGGACTACGACAACAATGCCCCTCTCATTTTCGACAGTGGTGGTACCGAGGATGATGAGAATTTCACGAGCGCCAATGGTGACGAATCCGGGGGTACCGCCGACGCCGACGGTCTTTGGATGTTCGTGGCCACGGTACCAATGGTGGCTCCCGGCACGTTGACGCTCAACGGATTCTGCACTTCGAATCAAAGCGACGACAACGACCTGACCAGTGACTTCCGCTATCCACCGGTGTCGGTCACGGTGACGACCCCTTACCAGCTGGAGGTGCGCCCGGCTACCACCGTGACACCGGGAACAACCTTGACGGTCAACCTGGTCGGAGGCCCCTGCACGAATGACGGTGCGGGTGGTGAGGTGATCTTGTACTCAGAATCGGGCACGCAGATCGCTTTTCCCCACGTCTCAGCGGCAACAGCGGGCGGATCGGCACAGATCCTGGTCGTGCCGCCGGGACTGACACCTGGACAGTACCAAGTGGAAGCCGACTGCTCCGAATACATTGCCGTCTTTGGCTCGTATGCCCCCGTGACAATCACTGTCCAGTAGCGGCACTGACCGGTAGGGGATGCCGACGTAGCCGTTACCTCATGTCGGGCATCTGTCTCGCTCCTTCTCGCTCCAGATGGTTCTCGCCCGGCTCGTCTCAGCGCAACTCGGTCCGGCCGTCGGGGTAGACCCGGGCCCGTCGTCCGCATCCCTCGTCCGCTTCCAAGCCTGCGAGAGCGTCGGAATCGGCCAGGGTCCCCCAGGCGCGGGAGCCGTCCTTCGTGAGCAGCGCCACGATGGCGCGCTCGGGTCCGCCGTCGGGCCCGTGGATCACGGTGTAGGTCTCCACCGTGGCATCTCCCTCGAATCCCGAAGCGGGGGCGCGCTGGGGGAGGGCGTCGACCTCGTCCTGGGGGCAGTGGAAGGCGAAGCCGGTCGGAGGCGGTGTCGTCGACCACACACCGGCGGCATGCTTCGTCACGTACCACCCGATTCCGGTGACGAGACCAAAGGAGCCGGGGTCGCCGCGCAGCCGGTCGGCCATGGTGGCGATTGAATGGCTCACGTAGTTGTTGCCGGGGCCGCCGGCGAAGCCCAGGCCTCCGGTCACCGTCAGGGGACGGTCGGGGTCATCGATGGGCAGGCCGAGCTCGTGGGCCGCGATCTGCACCGCGCAGGGGAAACACGAATAGAGATCGATGTGCGCGATTTCGTCGATGGCGACTCCGGCCAGGCGCAGGGCGGCAGCCCCGGCGAGCCTGATGGCGGGAGAGGAATGCAGATCGTCGCGGTGCGAGAGGAACCAGTGGTCGTGGGCGTCGGCACCCGAGAGCGGAAAGACCCATCGGTCCTCGGGCACCCCGGCGGCCCGAGCTGCTTCCACCGAGCACAGGATGAGGGCGGCACCCTGGTCGACGCGATCATTGGCATTGAAGAATTTCGGGTAGGGGAACGACACCATCCGGTTGGAGGGACCGACCGTGCGCAATTCCTCCGCCGTCCGGGCCCCGGGGGACCACGCATACGGGTTACCGGCGCCAACCTCGGAGAACCGGGCCCACATCTCCGACACCTTGGTCTGATGCTCATCGATGCCTTCGCCCGCGGCGGCGCGTAGGGCGTTCTCGAACAGCGGGTACACGTGGATGGGCCGGTCGAGGCCACAGGCCAGCTCCACCTCGGTGACCGCCGGTCGGTCGACACCGAGACGGACCGGCTCCGGCGTCACGGGGGACTGAACTGTCCACGGAAGGATCGGTCGTTCAGGGTCCCGCCGGGCCGCGATACGCGTGTAGATGCATTCGGCGCCGGCCAGCAGCGCCACGTCCAGGTCGCCGGCAGCGATGGCGCGCGCCGTCAGGCTCACGACCGTCTGCGGGTTGTTTCCTCCGATGGCCGTCAGGGCCAGCTCGGCCGGGGAGACGCCCAGGCGTTCGGCCACGAGCAGCCCCGGGTTGATGTATCTCCAGCTCAAAGGGACCATGATCCGCAAGGACCGGGCCCGGGCGAGGAGCCGGTCTCCGGCACCACCCCCGGCACAATCGGCGGCCGCCACCTGCAGGGCCCGGGCCATGAGCTCGACGGGCTCGACCCGTTCGGTCACCGGCCGGCTCCCGTCGGGGCCCTCGGTGACCTGCCCGACCCCGACCAACACGGGCGTGCGAGGGTCGAGCGCCATGACGCGGAGCGTAACCGGGTCGCCTCCCGGCCCCAGGCGGGCGCCGGGCCATCGGTATGCTTCGCACAGTGTCAGACTGCTATCCGTCCAAGGGCACCGCCTGGCCGGCCCGGGCTCGTAACCTTGGCAACGTGGTGTGCATGGGCGGCCGCATCGTCGGAGACGAGGTGGCCAGGGACGCCCTTGACGCCCTCCTGACCACGGAGCCGGTCGGCGTTGGCCACGAGAAACCGAATCAGGACATTGCCGGGCCCGGGGCACGCTGAGGTGCCTCGGATGGACGAGGGGACGAAGATGACCGACGGGAGCGCCTCCCCCGATGTGGCCGCCTCACCCTTCGACGCCTGGTTGGCGGAGGATGCCGAGGTGGCGTCTCTGTTGCGGGCCGAGGCCGGGCGCCAGTCGACGACCCTGCAGTTGATCGCCTCCGAGAACTTCACCTCGCCGGCCGTGCTGGCGGCGACGGGGTCGGTGCTCACCAACAAGTATTCCGAGGGGTATCCGGGGCGGCGGTACTACGGCGGGAATCGGATCATCGACGAGGTCGAGGAGCTGGCACGCGAGCGGGCCAAGGCCTTGTTCGGAGCCGAGCACGCCAACGTGCAGCCCCATGCCGGTGCCAACGCCAACCTGGCCGTCTACCAGGCCCTCCTCGAGCCGGGGGACACCGTGCTGGCCATGCGGCTCGACCAGGGAGGCCATCTCACGCACGGATCGCCGGCCAGCATCACGAGCAAGATCTGGAGGTTCGTGGCCTACGGGGTGACCCCCGCCTCCGACGACCCGACGCGGCCGGGCGAGGTCATCGATTTCGACGAGGTGGCCGACGTGGCCAAGCGGGAGCGGCCCAAGCTCATCGTGGCCGGGGCCACCGCCTACTCGCGCCTGATCGAGCCCGAACCCTTCCGGGAGATCGCCGACGCCGTCGGGGCCCGGCTCATGTTCGATATCGCCCACCCGGCCGGGCTTGTCGCCGGCGGAGCCCACCCGAACCCTGTGGCGTTGGCCGACGTGGTCACCTTCACGACCCACAAGACCTTGCGGGGGCCGCGCGGCGGAGCCATCGTGTGTCGGGCCGATCTGGCCAAGGCCATCGACTCGGCCGTGTTCCCGGGTCTCCAGGGGGGACCGCTCGAGCACGTCATCGCGGCCAAGGCGGTGGCGTTTCGCGAAGCGGCCCAGCCGTCGTTCCGCCTCTACGCCAGCGCCGTGGTGGCCAACGCCCGGGCCCTCGGGGAGGCGCTCGTGCGCGAGGGCTTCCGGCTCGTCTCGGGGGGCACCGACAACCATCTGCTCCTCATCGACCTGCGGTCCTTCGATGAGACCCTGACCGGCAAAGAGGCGCAGGAGGTCCTCGACCAGTCGGGGATCACCTTGAACCGCAACACGATCCCGGACGATCCCCGGTCGCCCTTCGTGACCTCGGGACTGCGTCTCGGAAGCGCGGCGGAGACGACGGCGGGCATGGGCGTCGGTGAGATGGACGAGATCGCGGCGCTGATGGGTACGGCTCTGCGGGGGCGGACCGATGAGGGCGAGCTGGCCCGTGTGCGTGCCTCGGTGCGCGCTCTGTGCGACCGGTTCCCGCCGTACCCCGGCTTGTCCGGCCCCGGGGGCGCCGCCGCCGCCGGTCCCGGCGGTCGAGGGGACTGACGTAGTGCCCCCCGTGGGGGCGTACGTCGTGGTGGCCGTCGTGGCCGCCGTGGGCACGTACGTCGCCATGTTCCCGATCCGGCGCCTGGCGATGCGGATCGGGTTCGTCGACGAGCCCGACGAGCGTCGGATCCACACCCGGGTGACGCCCAACGGTGGTGGGGTGGCCATGTTTGCCGCCTTCCTGGTGGCGATGATCGTGGCCTCGCAACTCCCGCAGTTCCAAGGCATCTTCCAGGGGTCGTCGGAGCCACTGGGACTGGTTCTCGGTGCCGCCGTGATCTTCGCCGTGGGTCTGGCCGACGACGTGAAGGACGTCTCGGCGCCGGCCAAGATGGCGGGCGAGGTGCTCGCCGCCATGGTCCTCGTCTACCTCGGTGTGACGATGGAAAACTTCAAGATCCCGCTGGTCGGATTCCTGGTCCTGTCGCCCGGTAGCGCATGGACGCCCCTGCTCACGGCGTTGTGGGTCATCGTGATCACGAACGCCGTGAATCTCATCGACGGCCTCGACGGATTGGCCACGGGCATCGTGGCCATCGCTTCGGGTGCCCTCGCCGTCTACGGCTTGCGACTCGTCGACCAGGGTCAGCTCTCCCCCGACAACCTCGGTCCCCTCATCGCCGTGATCGCCTTCGGGGTGTGTGTCGGCTTCCTCCCCCACAACTTCCATCCGGCGCGTGCCTTCATGGGCGACGCCGGGGCCCTGTTCCTGGGGCTGCTCATGGCCGCCGCCACCATGGTCATCGGGGGGCGCCAGCCCGAAGGTAGCGGCCAGACCTACTTCTTCTTCGCCCCTCTGTTCATCCCCCTGTTCATCCTGGGGGTCCCCATCGCCGACATGGCGTTTGCCTTCGTCCGGCGCGCCGCCAAGGGCCAGGGCTTCCACATCCCCGACAAGGACCACGTCCATCACCGCCTGCTGCGACTCGGCCATGGTCCCCGGCGGACCGTCGTGATCCTGTGGGCCTGGACGGCGTTGCTGTCGGGATTCGTCCTGTACCCCTTGTTCGCCAGCAAGGCGAACGCCTTCATCCCCTTCGGAGCAGTCGTTCTCGGTCTGCTGCTGTACACCCTGTTCCACCCCGGCCTGCGTAAGAACATCCCTCCCGTCGAAGGGGGGGAGGCCGCCGCTCAGGACCGGGCACCGGATCCCGCAGGCGGGGGCGCAGGGTCGCACGACTGGACCGTCGTGCCTGGTCACGGCCAGAAACTCCCTGGTTTCGCCCCCGGTTTCGACCCTGCCGTCGAGGGGGCCGCCACCCCACTAGAGGTCAACGGCGCGTACGGTGTGCCCGTGCCGGCGCCGGGGGTTGTCCCCGAGTCCGTTGGCGACAGCAATTAACCGCGCCCGGACCGATGCTCGTTTTGCCGCGCACAAGGGTCGGATGGGAGGATTGGTTCTGTGCGGTACCCCTCCCTCGCTTTTGCCTGTCACCTGGCCCCTGCTGTGGATCCGGTTGCCGGGCACGGCGAATGACCCCAGGCAACGCGGGCCATGCGTCAGACAGTCCCGCTAGCTGACGACGCGCGCCGGGCGCCAGGACGTGGAGGACAAGCCCTCGCCCAGTGTGTTCACCCTGGTCGGAATGGGTGTATCAATCGCATTGTGCATTGCCGTGGGTCTGGCTCTGGGTGTGTGGCTGGACGACGTCACGCATCTCTCTCCTTTGTTCTCCCTGCTGGGGCTGCTGGTCGGGATCGTCTTCGCCGTCACGACCGCCTACGTCCAGATCAAGAAGTTCCTTTGACCAGGGGCCCGCGCCCGTCTTCTCGGATCGTGATCGATGCTTGAGGGGTTTGTGGATCTCGACGCCGGTCGGCTGGCGCGGGCGCTGCGTCGTACGCGGGTGTCGGCGCTTGTGCTCGGTGTGATCGGGCTCGTGGTGGCCTCGGTACTCGGCTACCCGTGGGTGGGTCTTGGCATCACCTTGGGTCTGCTGCTGGCCGCCATCAACACCCGCTGGGTCGACACGACGGTGTCCCGTTTGAAGAACGTCGACGCCAAAGCGGCCCGCCGTCCTCTGGCCGCCCGCACCCTGGGACGCCTGGCCGTGACGACCGCAGCCGTGTTCGCTCTTCTGTTCCTGGCCACGCCGATGGGATTCGGTGCCCTCGGTGGCCTCGTGCTCTATCAGGCGGTGTTCTTGTCGAGCATGCTCTCAGCCGTCTTTCGCGGCGGCGTCCCCTCGTGAGCGCCACACCGCCGTTCTGGGCCACGAGCCAGAACATCGACATCGGTGACCACATCTCCCGCAAGATCTTCGGTCTGTCGGTCGAACTCGACATCGTGTGGTCGACTCTCATTGCCGGCGTCATCGTGGTGGGACTGGGCCTGTACGTGGCCCGCCGGGCGACGTCGGGGGTACCGGGCAAAGCGCAGCTGTTCTTCGAGACAGTGGTCGACCAGGTGCAACAGCTGGTCGAATCGACCGTCGGTCCCGCCGGGGTCAAAATCGTTCCCCTCGCCGTCACTCTTTTCCTCTTCATCCTGACGGCCAACTGGCTGGAAGTGATTCCCAGCTCACCGGCAGGGACGAAGGAGCTGTTGCCGTCTCCCACCGGCAACGTCAACCTGACCTACGCCATGGCCGTCATCGTCATCGTCATCGTGCACGTGGCCTCGATCAGGACCCGGGGACTAAAAGGTTATGTGAAGCACTACTTCCAACCCTTTCCGGTCTTCTTTCCGATCAACGTGATCGAAGAGGTCACCAAGCCGATCACCCTGGCGTTGCGACTCTTCGGCAACCTCTTCGCCGGCACCCTCATGCTGTTGCTGATCGCCGCCCTGCTTCCGGTCTTCATCGTGCCCTTCGCTGACGTGGCGTGGAAGCTCTTCGACATGTTCATCGGTTTCATTCAGGCATTCATCTTTGCTTTGCTCACGATCGTCTACTACGGCATGGCCACCACGGTGGACGCCGATCACTGATTTCTCGGCCACGACATAAGGCGGCAGTGAGTCACCAGTTGTCCAGAAGATCCAAGGAGGAGTAATGGCAGCACAAGGAATAGACCTGTCGATCCAACTGGCAGGGGCCATGGTGGGTGGTGGTCTGGCTCTGGCCGGAGGCGCCATCGGTGCGGCGGTCGGTGACGGCCTGGCCGGTAGCCAGACCATCGCCGCCATCGCCCGACAGCCAGAAGCGGAAGCGAAGGCGCGCCTCTACCTGTTCATCACCGTGGGTCTGGTCGAGGCCATGTACTTCATCAACCTCGCCTTCATGGCCTTCTTCGTCTTCGTCCTCTACAAGAAGTAGTCAGGTAGGACCGTGTTTGCCGACAACAGCAACTTTCTCGCTCCCGACGGGACGTTTATTGCCGAGCTGATTGCCTTCCTGATCATCGTCGGCATCATCGCCAAATACGTCCTGCCGCCGCTGAACCGGGCCATGCAGGCCCGTCAGGAAGAAATACGGGCTGCTCTGGAAGCGGCTGAGGCGGCGCGGACCGAGGCCGATGAAACGCGGGCGCAGCGTCAGGAGATTCTCGACGAGGCCCGACAGAGGGCGCGGGAGATCGTGACCCAGGCCAACAAGACGGCGGAAGGGGCGGCCGCCCAGGCCGAGGAGCGTGGTCAGCAGGAGTACGACCGACTGCTGCGCGCCGCCGAGACCGAGATCGCGCTGGCCAAGCAGCGGGCCGTGGACGAAGTGAGCGCCCAGCTCGGAGCGCTGGCCTTGTCGGTGGCCCGGCAGGTCATAGGACGCGAGATCGACGCCGCCAGCCACCGCGACCTCATCGACGAGGCTGTCGCCGCTTTGAGGTCATCATCCGACACGACCGCCGCCCGGTCCCAGAGCTGAGTCGCGGCGAGACGGGGAAGAGACGTCCGTGAAGGCGGTCCTTCGTGGCTATGCCACCGCCATCCTCGAATCGGCACGAGCCGATGGTGAGGCCGCGCTCGTGGCCGACGAGCTCCGCCAGGTCGAGCACCTGGTGGTGAGCACGCCGGCCCTCGCCACCACGTTGACCGATACCGTGGTCCCGGCCGCCGCCCGACGAGCGGTCGTGACCGATCTTCTCGGACCCCGGGTGACCCCTTCCACTCTGCGCCTCGTCGTGCGCGTCGTCGACACCGAGTCGGCGCCCGAGATCACCGTGGGGCTGCATGATGTGGCCGAGTTGGCCCTTGTGATGCAAGGACGTAGCGACGACGAGGCCGCCACCGATGACGAATTGATTCTGGGGAGAACGGCCGCCCGCCACATGATCGCCGGCTACGCCATGGCCGTATTCGAGATGCTCCCTTCGGCCTCGGAACTCGACGACATCGAGGATGAGCTCTTCCGCTTCGCACGCGTGGTTGAGGCGACGACCGCCTTGCGTAGCGCCCTCACCGACCGCAGCCTTCCCCTGGCTTTGCGCCGCGGGGTTGTCTCCGATCTTCTCCACGACCGCGCCCACGGTGCCACCGTGCGCCTCGTCGACGAAGCGCTGCGGGGCCGCACTCGGGACCTCGTGGCCACGCTCGACTGGCTGGTGGTGCAGGCCGCCCAGGCCCGCGGCTGGCGCGTGGCCAGGGTGCGCACGGCACGCGAGATCGATGCCGGTGAGCGTGAGCAGCTGGCAACGGCGCTGGAGCGACTGGCCGGGGCGCCTGTCGAACTGCAGGTCTTCGTGGACGAGAGCTTGCTCGGCGGCGCCACCGTGCAGGTCGGTGACCTGCTCGTCGATGCCACCATCCGCCACCGACTCGAACAACTACAGGAGCACCTCCTCGGAGCCGAGGGGGAGACGCGAGGAGCACACCACTGATGGCAGAGCTGTCCATCAACGCCGACGAGATCACCGCCGCGTTGCAGAGGCACGTGACCGACTACACACCGGAGGTCTCGACAGAGCAGGTCGGACGTATCGTCGAGGTCGGCGACGGCATCGCCCGTGTGTCGGGTCTACCCAACGCAGCCGTGAACGAATTGCTCGAGTTCGAAGACGGCACACTCGGTCTCGCTCTCAACCTCGACGAGGCCACAATCGGCGCCGTCATCCTGGGCGGAGACACCCACCTCGACGAAGAGCAGATCGTGCGCGCCACCGGCCGCATCCTGTCGGTACCGGTCGGCGACGGTCTGCTCGGGCGCGTGGTAAATCCGCTCGGAGAACCGATCGACGGTAAAGGCGCCATCGCCGGAACTGAGACCCGTCGCCTGGAGGTGCAGGCACCGGGCATCGTGGCCCGCCAGCCGGTGAGCGAGCCGATGCAGACCGGTATCAAGGCCATCGACTCGATGACACCTGTGGGTCGCGGTCAGCGTGAGCTCATCATCGGTGACCGCAAGACGGGTAAGACCACGGTGGCCATCGACACGATCATTAATCAAAAGGGCCAGGGCGTGAAGTGCATCTACGTCGCCATCGGCCAGAAGGGCTCGTCGGTGGCCCAGACCGTGGCCGTCCTGGCTCAGTACGGCGCGCTCGAGTACACGGTCGTGGTGGCGGCCCCGGCGTCGGAGCCGGCGCCGTTCAAGTACCTGGCCCCCTACGCCGGGTGCGCCATGGGGCAGCACTGGATGGACAACGGCGAGCACGCCCTGATCGTCTACGACGACCTCTCCAAGCAGGCCGAGGCCTACCGGCAACTGTCACTGCTGCTGCGCCGGCCGCCGGGACGCGAGGCCTATCCCGGTGACGTCTTCTACCTCCACAGTCGGCTACTCGAGAGAGCGGCCAAGTTGTCGGACGAACGGGGCGGCGGCTCGCTCACGGCCCTGCCCATCGTCGAGACCAAGGGCGGTGACGTATCGGCCTATATCCCGACCAACGTCATCTCCATCACCGACGGCCAGATCTATCTGGAGGCCGACCTCTTCTATGCCGGGGTTCGACCGGCCATCAACGTGGGCATCTCGGTGTCGCGCGTCGGCGGTGCCGCCCAGATCAAGGCCATGCGCTCGGCGGCGGGAACCCTGAAGATCGACCTGGCCCAGTTCCGCGAGCTTGAAGCGTTCGCCACCTTCGGCTCGGAGCTCGACAAGGTGTCCCAGGCGCAGCTCGACCGGGGCTACCGCCTCACCGAGCTGCTGAAGCAGCCGCAGAACGCCCCGGTGCCGGTGGAGGAGCAGGTCGTCATCATCTACGCCGGGTCCAACGGATGGGTGGACGACGTCGCCATATCCGAGGTCCGCCGCTTCGAGTCGGAGATGCTCGCTTTCTTCCGGGCCAATCAGGCCGATCTGCTCGACCGGATCCGGACAACCGGTGCCGCACCGGACGAGGCCGACATGAAGAAAGCGTTGCAGGAATTCAAAGACGGATTTACGGCCATGGAAGGCAGCTGAGTCGTGCCCGGGGGTCAGGAACAGATCCTCAGACGGCGGATCCGCAGCGTGAAGGCTACGCAGAAGATCACGCGCGCCATGGAGCTCATCGCCGCCTCACAGATCGTGCGCGCCCAAGGTCGCATCGCCGGTGCCGCCCCTTACCTGACCGGTATCGCCGCTGTGCTGGCCGAGGCGGCCGAGGACGCCGGCGCCGCGGCCGGCCGGATCCTCGGTGTCCCCGAGTCGCCCGAGCGGGTCCTTGTCGTGGCCGTCGTGGCCGACCGGGGCCTGTGTGGCGGCTACAACGCCAACGTTCTGCGCCCCACCGAGCGCCTGGTGCGTCCCGGTGCCAATCCCGGTGTCGAGTACCGGATCGTGAGCGTGGGCCGCAAGGCTCAGTCCTTCTTCCGCTTCCGCGGGATCGAGGTGGAGACGTCGTTCTCCGGCTTCTCGGACCGCCCGGCATTCGAAGACGCCCGCGCCATCGCCGCCACCGTCACCCCTCCCTTCCTCGCGGAGCAGGTGGACCAGGTGCTCCTTGTCTCCACCCGCTTCCTCTCGGCCGGAACCCAGGTGGTCGAGACCCGTCAGCTCCTGCCCCTGCCCGAGCCGGCCGGCGAAGACGAGCGACCGGCGACGCCGGGCTATACGGAGTTCGAGCCCGAGTCCCCCGAACTGTTGGTCGAGCTGGTGCCACGCTATGTGGAAGCGGCCATCTTCGGGGCGCTGCTCGAGGCCTCGGCCAGTGAGCACACAGCCCGGCAGCGGGCCATGGCGGCGGCCACCGACAACGCCGACGATCTGGTCAAGAACTTGACGAGGGTGATGAACCGCGCCCGGCAGGACGCCATCACCACCGAGATCATGGAAATCGTCAGTGGCGCCGAAGCTCTGCGCCAATCCACCGACTCCGAGTAGCGGCCCCCGACGATGGCCGAGAACCTCCTGAACGAGAACGACAAGAAAGCACAGGACCAATGACCACCACAGTAACCGATCCGGCCACGACCGACGGCACCAACCGCCCCGACGGGCGCGTCGTGGCCATCGCCGGTCCCGTCGTCGACATCGAGTTCCCCCCGCACGGCCTGCCCGAGATCAACATGGCCGTGGAGATGGACCTGGAGCTCGACGGCACCACGGTCACCGTCACCTCCGAAGTGGCGCAACAGATCGGCGAAGGCCGGGTCCGCTGCATCTGCCTGAAGCCGACAGACGGGCTGCGTCGCGGCACCGTCGTGCGCAACCTGGGACGCGGACTGGCCGTGCCCGTGGGCGACGCCGTTCTCGGCCACGTCTTCAATGTCCTCGGTGAGTCGCTCGACACCGACGACATCGGTGTGATCGAAGACCGGTGGGAGATCCACCGCGACGCTCCTGCCTTCGACACCCTGGAACCCCGCCGCCAGATGTTCGAGACGGGCATCAAGGTCATCGACCTTCTCGAGCCCTACGTCCAGGGAGGGAAGATCGGCCTCTTCGGCGGGGCCGGGGTGGGCAAGACCGTCATCATCATGGAGATGATCAACCGGGTGGCGCTGAACCACGGTGGTGTTTCGGTGTTCGCCGGCGTGGGCGAGCGGACCCGCGAGGGCACCGACTTGTGGATCGAGATGCAGGAGTCCGGGGTCATCGAAAAAGCCGCTCTCGTCTACGGCCAGATGGACGAACCACCCGGCGTCCGCCTGCGGGTGGGCCTCGGGGCCTTGACGATGGCCGAGTACTTCCGCGACGTGAAGAACCAGGACGTGTTGTTGTTCATCGACAACATCTTCCGTTTCGTCCAGGCCGGATCGGAGGTGTCGACCCTGCTCGGCCGTATGCCCTCCGCCGTGGGGTACCAACCGACACTGGCCGACGAGATGGGTGAGCTCCAGGAGCGCATCACGTCGACGCGGGGTCACTCGATCACCTCGCTGCAGGCCGTCTACGTACCGGCCGACGACTACACCGACACGGCTCCGTTCACCACCTTCACCCACCTCGACGCCACCACCGAGTTGTCGCGTCAGATCGCCTCACTGGGCATCTACCCGGCCGTGGATCCCCTGGCCTCGACGTCGAACATCCTCGCTCCCGAGATCGTGGGGGAGCGCCACTACGACGTGGCCGGACGCGTCCAGGGAGTGCTCCAGCGCTACCGCGAGCTGCAGGACATCATCGCCATCCTCGGTCTCGACGAGCTCTCCGAGGAAGACCGTCTGACGGTCAACCGGGCCCGGAAGATCCAGCGCTTCCTGTCCCAGCCGTTCAACGTGGGCGAGGTCTTCACTGGCCTGAAGGGTGTCACCGTGCCCATCGACGAAACGGTCGAGTCCTTCGAGGCCCTCTTGAACGGCGAGCTCGACGAGGTTCCCGAGCAGGCGTTCCTGAACGTCGGCGGCGTGGATTCTGTACTCGAGAAGGCCAAGAAGATCGAGGCGGGAACCGAGTAGACGGTGGCCACTTTTCCCTGCAGCCTCGTCACGCCCGAGCGCGTCGTGCTCGAGGAGGAGCTTGCCGCCGTCATGCTCCGCACCGATTTCGGTGACGCCACCTATCTCGCTGGCCACACCCCGCTCGTGGGGGCCATCGTCCCCGGCCTGGTGCGGTTTCAGCACCAGGATGGGACCGAGGAGCGCGTGGCGGTCCACGGAGGATTCGTCCACGTGAAGAACGAAGGCGTGACGGTGCTCGCTCCGGTGGCCGAGCGGGAGCAGGACATCGATGTCGATCGGGCCCGCCGGGCGCTCGAGGCCGCCGAGCAGAGCGTGGCCGAGGCCGCCGGACGGACGCCGGGCACCGCGGAGGACGATCCGTCCGCCACCCGCCAGCTGGTCGAGGCCCAGGCCGCTCAGTTGCGCGCCCAGGTCCGCCTCCAGGTGGCAGGCACCGGGAGCTGACCGACGCGGACGGCGGTGACTCTCAGGCCGAGAAAAATCCGGTGATGGCGGGCCAGGCCGTTCTGTCCTGAAGAAGGAAGAGGTGCCCGCCCTCGAACAACTGCAAGGTCGCTGCGGGGATGGCTGACGCCAGCTGCTCGGCGTTGGCCGGCGGGGCGATGCCGTCATAGACACCGCCGCACACGAAGGTGGGACAGCTGATCTGGTCCAGACGTCCCCAGGTGTCGTGGCGCCGGCGGGCATCGAGTTGCCGAGCGGTGCCGTCCGCCCGACCGGGCTCGTCACTGCCGATGGCGGCACGGTCCCGCAACAGCGAGGCCAGGGATTTCCATTCCTCGGGGTTGGCGTCCCTCCACGCCGCGTCGTAGCGGGTGTCGGCCACTTCGAGGTGCCGGGCGATCTTGTCGTCCTCGCGCAGATCACCCAGTTCGTGCAGCGGATAGGAGGCACCACCGTCGCCACCGCTCGACGTGCAGGCGAGGACCAAGCGCCGGACCCGCCGCTGATGTCGTAGGGCGAGCTCCTGCGCCACCATGCCGCCGAACGAGATCCCCATGACGAGAGCGTCTTCCCAGGCCAGCACGTCGAGGAGGCCGGCGGCATCGTCGGCGTAGTCGGCCATCGAGTACGGCCCCGGGGGCACCGAGGACTGACCGAGACCGCGTTGGTCGTAGGCGGCGATCTCGAATCTCTTCGATAGCGGCCCTTCAGACACACGGGGAGGGGCCCGCAGGTCGCCCCCGGTCCCCGAGATGAGCAGCAGGCGCGGACCGGTGCCCGCCACCTCGTAGTAGAGCTCCACCCCTTCGAGCGCCGCTCTGGTCACGACTGCGGCGATGTCGGGCGCGTACCGGGACGTCGGGCGGAGACGTTGTGCCGCAGGGCGAAGGGCATGATGAAGTCGGGATCATCGAGCAGGGCCAGCATGGTGTCGACGGTGGCGTCGTCCATCGCCGTGGTGCCGGCCGATCTCATCCTCTTGGGATCGGTGAGAAAGGGTCGGATGGACCGGATCGTGTGCTGCCAGAAGGCACCGACCGGGCTGCCGCCGGTGATGGGACCGTCGCGCACGTCGTCGTCGATGTCCTGCATGCCCAACCGGCCAAGCAGCGCGGGGAGGTGCCGTACCCATGTCCAGCGGCCGGCCAGCGGCACCATGACGGCCACGAAGGCCGCCGGAGGATCCACAGCGGTCGCCGCCGGTGCCCCGTCGGCTTCTTCGAAGAGGACGACCCCGCCGGGCCGCAGCGCCGGCACCAGCTTGGCCACGACGGCGTCGGCGGTGTCGACGTGCATGAGGACCGAACGGGAGTGGATGACGTCGAAGGTGGACTCGGGGAACGACATGGTGGTGAGGTCGTCCTCGAGGACAGAGACCCCGGGCCGCTCCCCCAGTGGTTGGAGCTGGCCCGTGTCCCGGTCGACGGCGGTCACCGTTCCCGTCGGCCCGACCGTGTCGGCCATCCAGGTGGCGATCGAACCGGCGCCCGCCCCCAGCTCCAGGCAGTGCCATCCGGGTCCGACGCCGAGCGCCCGCAGGCGCAGAACGGTGGCCTCGTCGTGCAGACCCTGGAGCTTGCCCAGACGGGCCGCTTCATCGTCTGTGCTGTTCCACATCGGGTAGCGGCCGGACTCGGCGCCCCTGTCGCCCCCCGACACCGACGGACGCCTCCTAGCCGAATTCGATCTGGCTGAATTCGCGCAGTTTGTCCAGCGGGTGGCGGGCGCTCACGAAACGCACGGTGCCCGAGCGTGAGCGCATGACGAGGGACTGGGTGGTGGCCCCGAAGTCGTGATAGCGCACGCCCTGGAGCAGTTCACCGTCGGTGATCCCGGTGGCGGCGAAGAAGCAGTTGTCGCCCCGCACCAGGTCGTCGGTGGTGAGCACGGCCTCGAGGTCGTAACCCGCTTGCTCGGCGGCGGTGCGTTCGTCGTCGTCGCGCGGCCACAGCCGGCCCTGGATCTCGCCCCCCATGCATTTGAGGGCGGCGGCGGCGAGCACACCCTCGGGGGTACCGCCGGTGCCGTAGAGGACGTCGACACCCGAGTCGGGCCACGCCGTGGACATGGCTCCGGCCACATCCCCGTCGGTGATGAGCTTGATGCGGGCGCCGCTGGCGCGCACCTCGGTGATGAGATCGATGTGGCGGTCCCGCTCGAGGATGACCACGGCCACGTCGCGCATCGACTTGCCGAGCGCCTTGGCCACGGCTTCGAGGTTCTCGGTCGGGGAGCGGCGGATGTCGACGGCGCCCACCGCCTTCGGTCCCACGGCCAGCTTCTCCATGTACACGCAGGGACCGGGGTTGAACATCGTTCCCCGTTCGGAGACGGCGATGACGGCCAGGGCTCCGCCGCGCCCGAGCGATGTCGGCGTGGTGCCGTCGATAGGGTCGACGGCGATATCGGTGGGCGGCGGCGATCCGTCGCCGATGTGCTCCCCGTTGAAGAGCATGCGGGCATTGTCCTTCTCCCCCTCACCGATGACGACCACGCCGTCCATCGACACCGTCTGGAGAACGATGCGCATGGCCTGCACGGCGGCGGCGTCGGCGCCTTCTTTGTCACCCCGGCCCATCCAGCGTCCGGCGGCCATAGCCGCTGCCTCTGTCACCCGGACGAGTTCCATGGCCAGGTTGCGGTCCGGTGCCCGGGGGTTAGGCGCCATGTCTTTGACCATAACGCGCTCCGTCCGATCCCACCCGATGCTTGCGACCGGATTCTCAAAGGGACCGGCGGCCGGGCCATGGACGCCATCGTGATCGGGACATCACATGCTGTGGCCGGACATGACTCAGTGGCTCCCCGTAGGCTGGCTGCGTGGAGAGTCCCGACGACCAGGGGATTGACGCCGGACGCGCCGGCTGGCGCGCCGACTTCGACGCCTCCTCCCTGCGTGACGCCGATTTCGAGACGATGTCGGGGATCCCCCTGGAGCCCGTCTACGGTCCCGGGGACTGGCCCACCGCTGCCGACGTCGACGATCCCGGTGGTCGTGACAAAGCCACCGCCGACCAGGTGGGATGGCCCGGGCGGGCCCCGTTCACCCGGGGACCGTACGCGTCGATGTACCGCTCGAAGTTGTGGACCATGCGGATGTTCGCCGGGTTCGGCACGGCCGAGGACACGAACGTCCGCTTCCGGGAGCTGCTTCGGTCAGGAGGCGGCGGCCTGTCGGTGGCGTTCGACCTCCCCACCCTCATGGGGCGCGACTCCGACGACCCTCACAGCGAGGGAGAGGTGGGCCGTTGCGGCGTGGCGGTGGACACCTTGGCCGACGTCGAGGACCTGTTCGCCGACATCGACCTGGGTGCCATCACCACGTCGATGACGATCAATTCGCCGGCCTCCATCCTTCTGGCCATGTACGTGAAGGCGGGCGAGAAAGCTGGAACCGGCCGCCGTGCCCTCGGCGGCACGTTGCAGAACGACATGTTGAAGGAGTACCAGGCGCAGAAGGAGTACATCTTCCCGCCCCGGCCCTCGATGCGGATCGTGGTCGACGTGATCAGGTTCTGCGCGGCGGAGATGCCGCGCTTCCACCCGGTGTCGGTCTCCGGTTACCACATCCGCGAAGCAGGCTCGACCGCCGCCCAGGAGCTGGCCTTCACCCTGGCCAACGGCTTCGCCTATGTGGAGGCCGCCGTCGCCTCGGGCCTCGCCGTCGACGATTTCGCCCCCCGGCTCAGCTTCTTCTTCAACGCCCATCTCGATTTCTTCGAGGAGATCGCCAAGTACCGCGCCGCCCGTCGTATCTGGGGGCGTTGGATGGCGGGCCGCTACGGGGCCGTCGCCGATCGGTCGCTGCAACTGCGCTTCCACACCCAGACCGCCGGTGTCTCCCTCACGGCCCAGCAACCGGAGGTGAACATCGTCCGCACTGCCATCGAGGCTCTGGCCGGGGTCCTCGGAGGGACGCAGAGCCTGCACACCAACTCCATGGACGAGGTCTTCGCCCTCCCCACCGAGAAGGCGGCCCGGATCGCCTTGCGCACCCAGCAGGTGCTGGCCCACGAGACGGGCGTGACGTCGGTGGCCGACCCTCTCGGTGGGTCGTGGTTCGTGGAGTCGCTGACCGACGAGATCGAGCGCCAGGCCGAAGAGGTCTTCGCCCGGCTCGACGAATGGGGTGATGGTTCGATCCTCGCCGGGGTGCTCCACGGGATCGAGACCAATTGGTTCCAAGGCGAGATCGCCGACGCCGCCTACGCCTTCCAGCGCAAGGTGACCTCGGGCCGACGCGTCGTCGTCGGCGTGAACGCCTTCACCGAAGGCAACGAGGACGCGGCCCCACCCACCCTGCAGATCGGCCCCGAGGTCGACGAGGCCCAACAAAAGCGGCTGGCGACGGTCCGCCAACGCCGCTCGGAGCCCGCCGTCGACGCCGCCCTCGCCCGCGTCGTGGCCGACGCGGCGGTGGCCGAGGTCAACCTGATGCCCGCCATTCTCGACGCCGTGGGCGCCTACGCCACCGTGGGGGAGATCGTGGGGGCACTGGGGTCGGTCTTCGGACGCTGGGCCGAGGACCCCGTCGTCTGATCGGGCCACGCATCGGCCATCTCATTCCCCGCCTGACCAGGTATCCGACCAGGTGCCCGACCGACCAGGTCCGCCATGATCGCTCGCCCGTCGCCCGGGCCCGGTCATACTGAGGCCATGGACCAATTCGTCGTCCATCGCAGTGGCCCGCTGCACGGATCCGTCCGGGCCGGCGGGGCCAAGAACTCGGCGCTGAAACTCATGGCGGCGTGTCTGCTGGCCGAAGGGCGCCACGTGCTGTGCGGGGTGCCCCATATCGTCGACGTCGACATCATGGCCGACGTCCTGCGGTCAATCGGCGGCCGGGTGACGCGCGCCGAGGCCGGTGACGACGGGGGACCGGGGGACCTCCTCATCGACGTGCCCGCCGTCCTCGTCCCCGAGGCGCCGTATGAATTGGTGGAGAAGATGCGCGCCTCGGTGGTGGTTCTCGGGCCGTTGCTGGCCCGCACGGGCCGGGCGCGGGTCTCGATGCCCGGGGGCGACGACTTCGGCAACCGGCCGATCGACATCCATCTCCAGGGCCTGACCACACTGGGAGCGTCCTTCGAGACCGTGCACGGCTACGTCGAAGGTGTCGTCCCCGACGCCGGCGCCGGTGGCCGGTTGGTCGGGAACAGAGTGGTGTTCGAGTACCCGAGCCACACCGCCACCGACAACATCCTCATGGCCGCCGTTCTGGCCAAAGGCACCACCGTCCTCGAGAACGCCGCGCGCGAGCCCGAAGTGGCCGACTTGGCCGATCTGCTCACGGCCATGGGGGCCCGCATCACGGGAGCGGGGACGTCGCGCATCGAGGTCGAGGGCGTCGACGAGCTGCACCCGACCACCCACCGGGTGATCCCCGACCGGGTGGTGGCGGCCACGTTCTTCGCCGCCGTCGGCCTGGCCGGGGGTGACGTGGTGGTGGTCGACGCCCGGGCCAACCACATGGACATGCTCCTGCGGAAGCTGGGCGAGATGGGGGTGCAGATATCGCAGACACCCGACGGGTTGCGGGCCCGCAGCGACGGACGGCTGCGCAGTGTCGACATCTCCACTCTGCCCTACCCGGGGGTGGCCACCGACTACAAGCCGTTCCTGGTGACGATGCTGAGTGTGGCCGATGGTGTGGGCATCGTCACCGAGAACCTCTTCTCGGGCCGGTTCCGCTACCTGGACGAGCTCCGGCGCATGGGCGCCGACATCCGCAACGAAGGCCACCACGCCGTGGTGCGCGGGGTGGAGCGACTGTCGGGGGCACCGGTGCGGGCCCCGGACCTGCGAGCCGGGGCTGCTCTGGTGCTCGCCGGTCTGGTGGCCGAGGGCGAGACGGTCGTCACCGAGGCCGTCCATGTCGACCGCGGCTACGAGGACTTCGCCGGAAAGCTCACCTCTCTCGGGGCCGACGTGGCCCGCCTCCAGAGCGAGTAGAGAGCGCCCGGCCCTGGCGGCCGGCCGGCCGGCTGTTCGATTTCCCGACCCCGGCGAGGCTCTCCTACGCTCGGTCGACCGTGATGACTCTCGATGTAAGCGCCCTGCTCGACGCGGCCAAGCAGGGGGACCGCCGTTCTCTGTCCCGCCTCCTCTCGGCCGCCGAGCGTGGCGGTGACGACGGTCGTGCCGCCGCCGGGCTGGCCTACCGAAGCCGGGTGGAAGCCGACACGGTGGGCATCACCGGGGCTCCCGGTGCGGGGAAGTCCACCCTTGTCGACCGTCTCATCGCCGTGGCCCGCGGCGCCGGTGTCGAGCAGCTCGCCGTCCTCGCCGTCGACCCCACCTCACCGTTCTCGGGCGGGGCCATCCTGGGTGACCGGGTCCGGATGCAGGGCCATGATCTCGACGCCGGGGTCTTCATCCGTTCGATGGCCTCGCGCGGACACCTCGGGGGGCTGGCCGTGGCCGTGCCCGAGGCCATCCGACTCTTCGCCGCCGCCGGCACGCCCCTGGTCCTCGTCGAGACGGTCGGGGTCGGCCAGGTGGAGGTGGAGGTGGCCTCGGCCACCGACACCACGGTCGTCGTCGTGAACCCCAAATGGGGCGACTCCATTCAAGCCAACAAGGCCGGGCTCCTGGAGACGGCCGACATCTTCGTCGTCAACAAGGCGGACATGCCTGGGGCGGCCCAGTCCCGTCGGGATCTCGAGCAGATGCTCGACCTGTCGACGCCGGGGGACTGGCGGCCCCCCATCCTCGAGACCGTGGCCGCTACCGGCGAGGGCGTGGACGCCCTGTGGGCCGAGATCGGTCGCCATCGGACGTTCCTGGAGGATGCGGGGCTCCTGGAGCGGTGCCGCCGAGAACGTCTGCAACGGGAATTCCGCCTGGTGCTCCGGGCCCGCATCGAGCAGGAGATCGACGACCTGAGCTCGCAACCCCGGTTCGCCGAGCTCGACGCCGCCGTGGTCGAGCACCGGCTCGATCCGTACACGGCCGCCGAGCAGCTCCTGGACCAGGTGGGCGAGGGGAGGGCGGCGGGCGTCTCCGACTGAAGCCCCGACTGAAGCCTGACTGAAACCGCGGTCGAAATCGGTCGACGTTGCCCCGCGAGGCGCGATGTACGGAGTACGGTGCGCGGATGGGGGTCGACGCCGATCGGTCCGTGGGGCCCGAGAGCGAATTCGTCGTCGTCGAGCGTCCCCAAGACGGTGTGGCCCTCGTCCGGCTCAACCGCCCGAAGATGAACGCCCTGTCGACGACCATGCTGGGCGAGCTCCGGTCGGTCTTCTCCATGTTGGCCGAGGAGGAGCTGGGTGCCGTCGTCCTGTGGGGCGGCGAACGGGTCTTCGCCGCCGGAGCCGACGTCAGTGAGTTCTCCGACCCGGGTGCCCCGGCGTTGGTGGCGGCCCGCTTCCACGCCGCCACCGAGGCGATCTCGTCGCTCGGACCAGTGACCATCGCGGCGATCACCGGGTACGCCCTCGGCGGTGGGCTCGAGCTGGCTCTGGCCTGCGATCTGCGGGTGGTGGCCGAGGACGCCCGTCTCGGTCAGCCCGAGATCCTTCTCGGGATCATCCCCGGCGGAGGGGCCACCCAGCGCCTGCCGCGTCTGGTGGGGGCGGCCCGGGCCAAGGACATCATCATCACCGGACGGCAGGTCAGGGGCGAGGAAGCCCTGCGGATCGGCCTGGCCGACCGGGTGGTCCCGGCCGCCGACGTTCTCGACGAGGCACTCCGGCTCGCTTCCGAGTTCGCCCGTGGGCCGCGCACGGCCCAGGTCGTGGCCAAGCGCTTGATCGACCTGGCCATCGAGACGCCACTCACCCATGGGCTCGATCACGAGTCCCGGGCCTTCGTGTCCGTCTTCGACACCGACGACGCCCGTCACGGTATCGACTCCTTTCTCGAGCACGGTCCCGGCCGGGCCCGGTTCTCCGGTCGTTGACTCAGCAGCGCGGCGGTCTCTGACGGTGTCCGCTGCTCCCCGCACTCCCCGGCCCCGGCGCACCCCACCGCCGCCGCCGCCCCGGCGCGCCGGCGGCCCCCGCCTGCCGGGGATCCGCCCCGCCGCCCTGCCGGCCGCCGGGTCACCTGACTGGTACCGCCGGGCCGTCTTCTACGAGGTCCTCACCCGGGGGTTCTTCGACTCCAACAACGACGGGATCGGCGACATCGGCGGCCTGCGGGCCAAGCTCGACTATCTCGAGTGGCTGGGCGTCGACTGCCTGTGGCTGCTTCCGTACTTCCCGTCGCCCATGCGAGACGGCGGCTACGACATCAGCGACTTCTTCACCGTCCACCCCAATCTGGGGACGCTCGACGATCTGGTGGCCTTCCTCGACGATGCCCACCGGCGCGGTATCCGGGTCATCGCCGATCTGGTCATGAACCACACGAGCGACCAGCACCCGTGGTTCGTCGAATCGCGCTCGTCGTGGGACAACCCCAAAGCCGACTGGTACGTCTGGAACGACGACGACCAGCGGTGGGCCGACGCCCGGGTCGTGTTCGTCGACGTGGAGACGTCCAACTGGACGTGGGAGCAGTCGCGCCAGCAGTACTACTGGCACCGCTTCTACTCGCACCAGCCCGACCTCAACTACGAGAACCCGGAAGTGGTGGAAGCGATGTTCGACGTCGTGCGCTTCTGGCTCGACCTCGGTCTCGACGGCTTCCGTCTCGACGCCGTGCCCTATCTGTTCCAACGTGACGGCACCTCGGGTGAGAACCTGCCCGAGACCCACGCGCTTCTCCGGCGGTTGCGCAAGGAGATGGAAGCGGTCTACCCCGACCGGGTGATGCTGGCCGAGGCCAACCAGTGGCCGGCCGACCTCGTCGACTATTTCGGCGACGGCGACGAGTGCCACATGTGTTTCCACTTCCCGCTCATGCCGCGGCTGTTCATGGCCGTGCGCCGGGAGCAGCGTTTCCCGGTGACCGAGATCCTGGCCCAGACGCCGGTGATCCCCGACGGATGCCAGTGGGCCATCTTCCTGCGCAATCACGACGAGCTGACACTGGAGAAGGTCAGCGAGGAAGAGCGCGACTACATGGTGGCCGAGTACGTGAAGGACCCCCGCATGCAGCGGCACATGGGCATCGGGCGTCGCCTGGCACCGCTGCTCGACGGCGACCGTCGGTTGGCCCAGCTGCTCTACGCCCTTCTGTTCTCGCTGCCGGGAAGCCCGGTGATCTACTACGGCGACGAGCTGCTCATGGGGGACAACCTCTACCTCGGTGACCGTGACTCGGTGCGGACCCCTATGCAGTGGAGCCCGGACAGAAACGGCGGGTTCAGCCGGGCCGACTTCGCCCAGCTCTACCTGCCCCCTCTCATGGACCCGGTCTACGGGTTCGAGTCGGTGAACGTCGAAGCGCAGCAGCGCAACCCGAGCTCGTTCCTGCACTGGATCCGCAGCATCCTCCAGACGCGCAAGCAGTTCCCGGTGTTCGGCACCGGCAGCTTCGAGGTGGTGCCCTGTGCCAACCCTTCGGTTCTGGCCTACGTCCGCAGCCCCCACCCGCCGGCGCCCGACACCACCACGGCCGCACCGGACAAAGCGACCCGTGGGGGCCGGGCCGGCCGGGTGGGTCGCTCGGGGCGCGCCGGGGCCGGTCGGGGCGACGGTGCCGTCGAGGTCGTTTCCAACCCGGTCCTCTGCGTCCACAACCTGAGCCGTTTCGCCCAGCCGGCCGAGCTCGACCTGGCCCGGTGGGCCGAGCGCACGCCCGTCGAGCTGCTCGGCCGGGTACCGTTCCAGTCCGTGGGCTCGGCGACCTACGGGGTGACGCTCGGCCCCTACGGCTTCTACTGGTTCGAGCTGATGGACCACGACCCCATGGGCCGCGGCGACGGCAACGACGGAGCTCCCGGGTGACACCGTCGGGCACCGGCGTGACCGGACTCACCGACGGCACCCGTGAGGCCCTGGCCGATCTGGTCTCCTCCCACCTGGTGCGGACCACCGGTGGGGGGACCGACGACGCCTCGGTGGCGGTGCTCGAGGCGGAGGTCGTGAGACAGGGCCGTCCGGGCATCGTCGACGTCGTCGCCGCCGTCGGGGACCGGACCATCCACCTGCCGCTGGGCCTGCGGGATCCCGGGGGGGAGGCGAAGTTCCTGGCCGGCGACGAGGATCCCATCCTCGGTGTCTTCGAGGACGAGGACGGCCTGGCCGTCGCCTTCGATGCGTTGCACGACGCCGAGGTGGTGACGTCTCTTCTGCACCACGTGACGGGACAGCAAGCCGACCCGGCCCGGGTCCGCCAGATCCGTCACACGGCCAAGTCGGTGACCCTGGCCTTCGAGGACCGTCTGGCCTTCACCGTGTTCTCGGAATTGGTCCACGGCCCCCGGGCGGGGCTCGGGCTCCTCCTCGCTCTCGACGAGGTTGGGTTCAACCACATCGCCGCCCCGGTGGCTGTGTGGCGACGGGGCGGGCGCGATCTGGGCATTGTCCAGGAGTACCTCCCCGGGGCATCGTCGGGCCGGGCCCTGGCCGTTACCTCGGTGCGCGATCTCTACGCCTCGGGGGGCCCACCGGAGCTGGCCGGGGGCGACTTCGGCGCCGAGGCGCACCGCCTCGGCACCATGGCCGCCCGGATGCACCTCGGACTCGAGGAGGCTTTCGGTCGTCGGCAGGGGGATGTGGGTGCCTGGGCCGAGGCCATCGAGGAGGCGCTGCGCCCGGTGGCCCCCACCCTGCTCGACCGGCCCGACGTCGGGGTCCTGCTGGAGGAGCTCCGGGCCCTGACGGTCCCCTGCTTCGCCACCCGCACCCACGGCGATTTCCAGATCGGCCGGGTGGCCCGGACGGAGCAGGGTTGGTACGTGACCGACTTCTCCTCGGGCGGGCAGCCCACCACGGTGGCGGCCATCACGGGCCCCGGCCCCGAGGCCGGCGGCGAATTGAAGGGGGGCGGGGAGGTCGTCTACCGGTCGCCGCTGGCCGACGTGGCCGACCTGTTGTGGTCCCTGGGGGCGGTGGCCGAGGACGCGGCGGCGGAGCGGGACCCGACCGGTCGTGAGGGTCTCGGGGAGCTGGCCGAGGCGTGGGAGCTGCGCAACCGGCGGGCCTTCTTCGCCGGCTACCTGGGTGTGGCCGGGATCAGCGCGCTGGTTCCTCCGGGGCGCGAGGCGGTGCGGGTGCTCGTGGGTGCCTTCGAGCTCGAGAGGGTGGCCGCTCGGCTGGCGCGCCAGGCCCGACGATGAGGCGTCGGTAGGGGGGTCGGTGCGCCTCGGCATCCTGACCGGCGGCGGGGACTGCCCGGGGTTGAACGCGGTCATCCGGGCCGTGGTCCTCACGGGCGACACCGTCTACGGCGACGACACGGTGGGTTTCCTCGACGGCTGGAAGGGTGTCCTCGAGGACAATGCCGTGGCCCTCACATCGGAGCGCTGCCGGGACATCATGCCCGTCGGGGGGACGATCCTGGGCACCTCGCGGACGAACCCATTCGCCGTGGAGGGCGGACCGCAACGGGTGGTGGCCACCCTGGCGGCGCAGGAGGTGGACGCTTTGGTGGCCATCGGAGGCGAGGACACGCTCGGTGTGGCCGACCGACTGGCCGGGCACGGGGTCCGGGTGGTGGGGGTCCCGAAGACCATCGACAACGACCTGGCCGGCACCGAGGTCACCTTCGGGTTCGACACGGCCGTCCAGATCGCCACCGACGCCATCGACCGGCTCCGCACGACGGCCGAATCGCACCACCGGGTCATCGTCTGCGAGGTCATGGGTCGCCACGCCGGGTGGATCGCCACCCACGCCGGTATGGCCGGCGGCGCCGCCGAGATCCTGATTCCCGAGATCCCCTTCGACCTCGAGGTCGTGTGCGAGAGGTTGAGGCGACGCCACGCCGGCAGTCAGTTCTCGTCCATCGTGGTCATCTCCGAGGGTGCCGTCCCCCTTGAGGGTCCCGATGCCGAATCGGCCCGGCGGGCCACGTCGAGCTCGTCGGTCGACGCTTTCGGCCACGCCCGGCTGGGCGGGATCGGGACGTGGCTGGCCGACGAGGTCGAGCGGCGCACGGGCTTCGAGGCCCGGGTCACCACCCTCGGCCATGTCCAGCGCGGCGGCACCCCGACGGCGTTCGACCGGGTCCTCGCCACCCGCTTCGGTGTGGCGGCAGTGACCGCCGTGCACGACGGGGCCTTCGGGACGATGGTGGCGTTGGCGGCCGGGGACATCGTCCGGGTCCCCATCGCCACGGCGGTGGCCGAGGCCAAGACGGTCGATCTGGCGCTCTACCGGGATGTGGCCGGGGTGTTCCTCGGTTAGGCCCGAACGACTGGGAGCCGGAACTGCTAGTGGGCCGGAACGGCCACGCGCAGCTCTTCGCTCGCCTGTTCGGGGGCCACGATGTTGATGAGGACCCCGGTGCCCAACTCGAAACCGGCCTGGGTCGTGAGCTTGGGCCAGATGTGGACGTGCCAGTGGTAGGGCTCGGGGGCCCGGTAGGGGGCCGAGTGGAAGACGAGGTTGTAGGCCACGTCCCCGCAACGCTCGCGTAGCTGGGCCAGGACGGTGCGCAGGGAGCGGCCCACGGCCATGAGGTCGGCCGGGTTGGCGCGGTGGAGATGGGGGCCGTGGTTGCGGGGGATGACGAGCATCTCGTAGGGGGTCCCGCTCCAGAAGGGGCAGATCACGAGGACCCGGTCGTCGGCGTAGACGACGCGGTACCCGGCGTCCTCTTCGGCGTCGACGGTGGTGCACAGAAGGCAGCGACCGGCGAAGCGGGCGAATCCGGCCTGTTCCTCGGCCAGCTCGCGGGGGACGAAGGACATACCGAGGAGCTGGCCGTGGGGGTGCTCGATGGAGGCCCCGGCCTCGCGTCCGGCGTTCACGATGGCCTGGCTGTAGCGCAGGCCGGGGACATTCGAGTGCTCCTCGATGCGGTCGCGGATGGCGGCCATGACGAGGCCGGACTGCTCGTCGGAGAGGCGGTCCCAGCCGTTGGCGTGCTCGGGGGAGAGGACGAGGACCTCGTGGATGCCGCCGGCGGTGGCCTGGGTGTAGACGGGGCCCCGGTGCTCGACCACGAAGGGATGGTCACCGGAGAAGGCCGGGTAGAGATTGGGGACGACCCGGACGAGCCAGGATCCTTCGGAGCCGTAGGTCTCGAGGGCGGGGGCGGTCGACCCTTCGTTGCCGGCGCAGAAAGGACAGGGTCCGGTGGTGTCGGCCTGGACGGGCGCGGTCCGGGGGGCGAAGTGGTCGGGGCGCTCGGCGCGGTCGATGCTCACCACCACCCACCGTCCGGTGAGCGGGTCAAGACGGAGCTGGTTCATCGCGCAGCCCCCCACTTGCCCACGTGCGCATCACTCTCAGTGTTCCTAGAGGTGTCGCTGTTGCTCATCAGTGGCTTTCCGGATCCTCCGTCGTGTCGAGTCCGCACCGCACCCCTCCAGGCTAGCCGTCGGAGTGGTTGAACCGACACATGTCTGTCATCTGTCTCTCGGCGTCATCCAGCGCCGGTGGAAGGTGCTGCTTCGCGCATTGTCGCCGAGTTGTGGGAACGACGGCGGTGGGTGGTCGAATGGTGCCGAACACTCCGTACCGTGGTTGGCGCCGGGCGCCTTCGGGGGGCGACGATGGCAGCCGTGACCTCTCCCGCATTCCCGGCGGTGGTCCACGCCGTGCCCAAGGGTGCGGTGTACAGCATCCTGCTCCTTCTCCATGTGGCCTGCGCGCTGGTGGGCTTCGGGGCGCTGGCCATGACCGGGGTCCAGGCCCGGCGGGCCCGTCGGGGGCCCGCGGGACAAGGGGCCGAGGGGGTCCGGAGGTTCTTCGGTCCCGGGGTCAACTGGGCCGCCCGTGCCCTGTACGGGGTGCCGGTCTTCGGCTTCGCCCTCATCTCGACGAGCGATGGGGCCTTCAGCGCCGGCGACGGCTTCGTCATCGCCGGGCTCGGCCTGTGGTCCCTGGCCACGGTGGTGGCCGAGGTCGTGGTGTGGCCGGGGGAGCGTCGTATCCAGGAGGCGGTGTCGACCGAGTGGGTGTCGCCGGCGGTGTCGACGAAGAGCGATGGCCGGTTCGAGAGCGACTGCCGCCGGGTGGCGCTGTCGGCGGCCTTGCTGTCGGGCGTCTTCATCACGGCCGTCATTCTGATGGTGGCGCAGCCCTGAGGGACGTCACCGTCGGGCCGCCGCTCCCCTACCCTGAAGTGATGGCGATCTACCTCGACCACGCGTCGACCACGCCCATGCGTCCGGAGGCGCTGGCCGCCATGTTGCCCTATCTCACCGAACACTTCGGCAACCCGTCGGGCAGCCACTCGGTGGCCCGGGCGGCCCGGCTGGCCATCGACGAGGCACGCGACGACGTGGCCGAGAGTCTCGGGTGCGAACCGGGGGAGATCGTCTTCACCGGGAGCGGAACCGAGTCGGACAACCTCGCCGTGCTCGGCGCCCATGCGGCCCGGGGCGGATCGGTGGTGTGCTCGGCCGTCGAACACCACGCCGTGCTGCTGGCCTGCCGGGCGCTCGGTGGCACCACCGTCGCCGTCGACCAGGCCGGGGTCGTCGACCTCGAGGCGCTGTCGGAGGCGCTCCATCGCGGCGTGGGTGTCGTCTCGGTCATGCTGGCCAACAATGAGGTGGGCACCATCCAGCCCTTGGCCGAGGTGGTGGCGCTGGTGCGGGATCGGGCACCGGAGGCCGTGGTGCACACCGACGCCATCGCCGCGGTGCCCTGGCTCGACATCGCCTCGGCGGCGCGTGGGGCCGACCTGGTGTCGGTCAGCGCCCACAAATTCGGCGGCCCCAAGGGGGTGGGGGTTCTCGTGGTCCGCGCCGAGACGCGCCTCGGTCCCGTCCTCCACGGTGGGGCCCAGGAGCACGGCCGGCGTCCGGGGACCCACGACGTGGCCGGCATCGTCGGCACCGCCGCGGCGTTGACCGCCGCCGTGGCTGGCCGGGCCAGAGAGGTGCCCCGGGTGCGGGCCCTGCGGGACCGGTTGGCCGACGGGCTGCTGGCCGCCATCGACGGAGTGACCGAGACCGGCTCGGCCGATGGACACGGCGATCGCGGCGGCAAGGTGGCCGGGAGCTGCCATCTCCTCGTGTCCGGTGTCGACCAGGAGGAGCTGCTGCTCCTGGCCGACGATGCCGGGGTCAACGCCTCGGCCGGGGCCGCCTGCGCCAGCGGGGCGCTGGAACCGAGCCATGTGCTGCTGGCCCTCGGCCTCGGCGTGGCCGAGGCCCGGACGGCGGTGCGGTTCTCTCTCGGGCCCACGACGACCGAGGCCGATATCGACGGGGCCCTGGCCCTGATCCCGAAGGTGGTCGAGCAGCTCCGTCGTTAGCGACACAGCCGCCCCCTACGCTGGTGGGCCGTGCGTGTTCTGGTGGCCATGTCCGGTGGTGTCGATTCCTCGGTGGCGGCGGCGTTGCTGGCCGACGCCGGGCATGACGTCGTGGGGGCCACCTTGAAGCTGTGGGGTGGTGACTCGGACTCGGGCTGCTGCTCGGTCTCCGACGTCGACGACGCCCGGCGGGTGGCCGACCAGATCGGCATCGCCCATCACGTCTTCAACTTCACCGACGATTTCGACGCCTCGGTGGTCGCCCCCTACGTGGCCGCCCATGCGGCGGGCCGGACCCCGAACCCCTGTATCGAGTGCAACCGCCACATCAAGTTCGGCACCCTCCTCGAGCGGGCCCGGCGCCTCGGCTTCGACGCCCTGGCCACCGGACACCATGCTCGCGTGGACGGCGTTGCCCGTGTGGACGGCGGTGCCCGTGTGGACGGCGGTGCCCGTGCCGACGGCGGTGCCCGTGCCGACGGGGGCGCCCAGGGCCGGCGCCTGCTGCGGGGAGCCGACCGGGCCAAGGACCAGTCCTATGTGCTGTCGATGCTGGCCCAGGCCGAACTGGCCCAGGTCCTCCTGCCCGTCGGCGCGCTGACGAAGGCCGAGGTGCGGGCCCACGCGGCGGGCCTGGGTCTGCGCACGGCCTTCAAACCCGACAGTCAGGATGTCTGTTTCATCCACTCGACCGCCGGTCGACGCGGTTTTCTGGGCGACCGGTTGCCGCTGCATCCCGGCGAGATCGTCGACGCCGACTCGGGCGACGTCGTCGGCACCGTGCCGGCGGTGGAGCTCGTCACGGTGGGCCAGCGCCGTGGTCTGGGGGTGGCCGTCGACGGTCGCCGTCTCTATGCCCTGGACGTCGACGTCGACGCCCGGCGCATTCTCGTGGGTCACGCCGATGCCGCGCGCGCCGATCACGTCGCCGTGTGCCGTCCGACGTGGATCGACCGGCCGCTCGACAGCGGCGCCCGGGTACTGGGGCAGACGAGCGCTCACGGTCGTGCCGCGCCCTGTACGTGGCGCGGCGACGCCGTCGTCTTCGACGAGCCGGTCCCGCTGGTGGCGCCGGGGCAGACCGTCGCCCTCTACGACATGGACGACACCGACGTCGTGGCCGGCTCGGTGCTGGCCGCCTAGAGGGCGCCGACAGTGGCCCAGAAGCCCCACGACGAGGATCCCGGCGCTCACCAAGAGCCGGCAGCGCACATCGAACCAGCCGAGCGCGTCGAGGAGCTGCGGGCCCAGATCGCCTATCACAACCAGAAGTACCACCAGGAGGACGCGCCCGAGATCTCGGATGCCGATTTCGATGCTCTGGTGCGGGAGCTGCGGGGCATCGAGGAGGAACATCCGGACCTCCAGACACCGGACTCGCCCACCCAGGGGGTCGGCGCGGCACCGTCGGTACTCTTCGCCTCGGTCGAGCACCGGGTTCCCATGATGAGCCTGGACAACGCCTTCGACCTCGAAGAGCTCCAGGCCTGGGTCGACCGCATCGCCCGTATCGATCCCGATGTCGTGGGAGCCGATTTCGAGTGCGAGCTCAAGATCGACGGACTGGCCATGTCGATCACCTACGAGGACGGCGTCTTCGTCAGGGCCGCCACCCGCGGCGACGGGGTGACCGGTGAGGACGTCACCCACAACGTAGCCACCGTCCGCTCCGTCCCCCACACACTGAGGTGGCCGAACAAGCGCGGTCCGGTCCCGAAGGTGATCGAGGCCCGCGGCGAGATCTACATGCCCCTGTCGGCCTTCGAAGAGCTGAACCGGCGCCAGATGGAGGCCGGTCTCAAGATCTTCGCCAATCCCCGCAACTCGGCCGCCGGCTCTCTACGGCAGAAGGACGCGTCGATCACGGCCACCCGCGAGCTGTCGTTGTGGGCGTACCAGGTCGGCGCCTTGGAGGGTGGCCCCGATCTGCACAGCCAGAGCGACGCCCTGTCGTTACTGCGCGACTGCGGTCTACCGGTGAACCCCGAGATCAAGGTGGTCCACGGGATCGACGAGGTCTTCGCTTTCTGCACCCATTGGCGCGAGCATCGTCACGACCTCGACTACGAGATCGACGGCGTGGTCGTGAAGGTCGACGACCTCGCTCTCCAGCGGCGGCTCGGTGCCACCTCCCACGCCCCGCGCTGGGCCATCGCCTTCAAGTTCCCGCCCGAGGAGCGCACCACCACGCTGTTGCGCATCATGGTCTCCATCGGACGCACCGGAAAGGCCACGCCGTTCGCCGTGCTGGAACCGGTGTTCGTCGGAGGGTCGACCGTCGGACTGGCCACGCTGCACAACGAGGACCAGGTCCGCCTGAAAGACGTCCGGCCGGGCGACACCGTCGTCGTCCGCAAGGCCGGCGATGTGATCCCGGAGGTCGTCGGCCCCGTCCTGTCGGCCCGCAAGAAGAGCTCGCGTCCGTGGCACTTCCCGACGAAGTGCCCGAGCTGCGGTGAACCGCTCACCCGGTTGGCAGGAGAGAGCGACACGTTCTGCACCAACCTCGAGTGCCCGGCCCAGCGGGTCCAGCGCATCGTGCACTTCGCCTCGCGCGGGGCCATGGACATCGAGGGCCTCGGTGAAAAGAGGGTGGTCCAACTGGTCGACGCCGGCCTCGTGGCTGATGTCGGGGACATCTACGCGCTCGAGGCGCCGTCGCTCATCGAGATCGAGCGGATGGGCGCGCTGTCGGTGGAGAACCTGTTGCGGGGGATCGAGAGCTCCAAATCACGACCGCTCAGCCGCGTCCTCGTCGGTCTCGGCATCCGTCATCTCGGACAGGCCGGTTCCCGAGCCTTGGCCCGCACCTACGGCAGCCTCGATGCCATCAGTGCCGCATCGGTGGAGCAGCTCGCCGCCGTCGACGGCATCGGACAGGTCATCGCCGAGAGCGTCGTCGAGTTCCTCGGATCGGCGACCAACGGCGCCGTCCTCGACAAGCTGAGAGGCGGCGGCCTTGTTCTCACCGAGCCCGGTGGAGGCCTGGCGCCGACGACGGGCGGTTCGACCGGCGCCGGTCCCGCTACGGGCGGCGGTGACGGGCCGGACCAGACGTTGGCGGGGAAGTCGGTGGTGGTGACCGGGACCCTCGACAGCCACACCCGTGAAGAGGCCGAGGAGGCCATCCTCGGACGCGGTGGCAAGTCGCCGGGCAGTGTTTCGAAGAAGACCTGGGCCGTGGTGGTGGGGGTCGAACCCGGTGCGGCCAAGCTCCGCAGGGCCGAGGAACTCGGGATCCCGATCGTCGACGGTGCCAGATTCGACGAGCTCCTCGCCACCGGCGAGATCCCGGCATCCTGAGCCGGCGGCCCCGAACGACGCCTCTGACCTGGACCGAGTGCTCAGAGAGCGCAACCGTCATCACCATGCGTGGCCGTCCACCGACCTGCTCTCCAGCGTCTGTAGCCTGGTCGCCGGACCCATGTCGACTACCACCGACTCCATCGGGCGGGTCCTCGCGCGCCGCTACCGGATCGAATCCGCCCTCGGCAGCGGGACTTCCGCGACCGTCTACGCAGCCTGGGACGTCGTCCTCCAACGCCGGGTGGCCATCAAGGTGCTGCACCCCGGCCTGGCCGGCGACGGCAGCTTCCTCCGTCGTTTCCGCTACGAGGCCCAGTCAGCGGCGGCGCTGACTGATCCGCACATCCTTTCCGTCTACGACTGGGGTGAGGACGCGAGGGGACCCTTCCTCGTGCTCGAGTACCTCGGTGGAGGGTCCTTGCGGGATCTCCTCGACAATGGCCGGCGCGCGTCGGTGGCGCAGGCGGCGGCCATGGGGGTGCAGGCGGCCGAGGGCCTCGCCTACGCCCATGGCCGCGGTTTCGTCCATCGCGACATCAAGCCCGCCAATCTCGTGTTCGACGAGGACGGCCGCTTGCGCATCGCCGACTTCGGACTGGCCCGCGCTCTGGCCGAGGCGGCCATGACCGAACCGGCCGGTGCCACCGTGGGCACCGCCCGCTATGCGGCACCGGAACAGGCCCTCGGCCGCCCGGTCGACGGCCGCGCCGATGTCTACTCACTGGCCCTCGTCCTCTATGAAGCGGTCACCGGCGTCGTGCCCTTTGCCGCCGACACCACGGCGGCCACCCTCATGGCCCGCGTGGGGGCGACCCTTCCCGGCCACGACGGGCTCGGACCCCTGGCCGCCGTCCTCGACGCGGCGGCGGCCCCGGACATCGCCGAACGCCTCGACGCCGCCGATCTGGCCCGGCGCCTGACCGAGCTCGGGACGAAGCTGCCGGCACCCGATCCCCTTCCCTTGGCCGGTGCCGGCGGGCGCGGTGTGGCCCAACCCGGGGCCCGCCAAGCCGTCGACCGCACCGAGCACGGCATGGGCCCCCTCATGCCTGTGGGCGACGACCCCGAGACCGAGCGTGCCGACCCCTTCGACGCCATGGCCATGGCCACGGCCGTGGGAGTGGCCACCGCCGATGAGGCGGGTCACGCGAAGGCCAAGCGCGAGCGTCGCCGTTGGCCCTGGATCGTCTCCATCGTCGTTCTCGTGCTCGCCCTGGCCGCCGCCGGCGGCGCCTACGCCGCCTCCCGGACGAAGTTCTTCACACCGAGCCACCCCCTGCCCGTCCTCAGCGGTAAGACCCCGACGCAAGCCACGGCTGCTCTGCGTTCGGACAAGTTCCACCTGCGCGTGCTGCGGGAGGGTTCCTCGGCCACGGTGGCGAGCGGGCACATCCTCAGCCAGGCCCCGGCGGCCGGAAAGGTTCTGAAAGAAGGGAGCACGGTGTCGGTGATCGTGTCCTCGGGACCGCCGTCGGTGCCCGTCCCCGCGCTGGCCACCGTCACCGGCGACTGCCCGGCCGTGAAGGCCGCCCTCACCGCCGCCCACCTGACCACCGTGTGCAGCGACACCAACTCGACGACGGTGAAGTCGGGCACCGTCATCTCCTGGACACCAACCGGCCACGCCACCGAGTTCTCCACGGTCACCGTCGTCGTCTCCTCCGGCCCGCCCACCGAGAACATCCCGTCGCTCACCGGCTCAACCTGCCAGGGGGCCACCACCGCCCTGCAGGCCGTGGGCCTGAAGCCCCAGTGCACGAACCAATACAGCAGCACGGTGACGAGCGGGGAAGTCATCTCCTGGACCCCCACCGGCACCGCCCTCGAAGGCGCCACCGTCGCCGTCCTCATCTCCGAGGGGCCGATGCCGGTCATCGTCCCCCCGGTCGACGGTGACACCGTGTCGCAGGCCAGTGCCGCACTGGAGAACGTCGGCCTGGTGCCGGCCGCCGACGGCCCGCTCGTGGGCCACGTCTTCGACAGCAGTCCCGAAGCGGGAACGTCGGTCTCCCCGGGGGCGACGGTCACCTTGTACATCAAGTAGTCGAATGACGCCTTCCGGATCGGTGTGCGAACTGTGCGAAGCGGCCCGCCTCACCGCCTGGTACCACGAGGACGACGTCTGCTGGATCGCCGACTGCGAGATCTGCAACGTCCCCATGGTGGTCTGGCGTCACCACGGGACCGAACCACCCGAGGCCGATCTCGAGCACATGCGCACCGAGCTCGGTCGCGTGGCCGACGAGGTCCTCGGGGCCGGGGGATGGTCGTACGACGGGGTCATGCGTCAGATCCCCGACCACTTCCACTGCCATGCCCGTGACCCGAACTGGTGGGCCAGGCGCTTCGGGACGCCCCGTCGGCCGTGACCCTACGACCGTGACCCTGCGACTGCGTCGGTGACGGTGCGGACGGTTCAGTTCGCCGACCGCCTCGATGCCGGTCGCCGTCTGGCCGAGCTCCTCGAGCCGCTGCGCCCGCAGCGTCCCGTCGTGGTGGGGATGGCCCGGGGCGGGGTGCCCGTGGCCCACGAGGTGGCCCGGATCCTGGGCGCCATCCTCGACGTCGTCGTCGTACGCAAGCTCGGTCATCCCCATCAGCCCGAGCTCGGCCTCGGTGCCCTTGGTGAGGAGGGCGTGCGGGTGGTGAACGAGCCGCTGGTGGCGAAACTGGCGGTCCCCCCCGACGTGATCGAGGAGGTCGCCCGGCGCGAGGGTGCCGAGCTCGAACGCCGACGACATGCCTATCGCGGCGACCGTCCTGCGGTGGACGTGACCGGCCGACCCGTCGTGGTGGTCGACGACGGACTGGCGACGGGGTTCACGGCCCGGGCCGCCGTCGAGGTCGTGCGCCGCCGCCATGCCGCAGGCGTCATCCTGGCCGTGCCCGTCGGCTCGCCCGGGGCGGTGGCATCACTCGAGAGAGTGGCCGACGAGGTCGTCTGCCTGGAGACCGCCGGAGGGTTCTCCGGCATCAGTGAGTGGTACCGGGACTTCGATCAGGTGAGCGACGACGAGGTGGCCCGCCTGCTGGCCGATCCGGTGACGCGGGTGAACCGGTGACGCGGTGATCAAGTACATCGGGTCCAAGCGCCGGCTTGTCCCCGTTCTGGGCCAGCTGCTCGAGCGGGCCCGGGCCCGCACCGCCCTTGACCTCTTCACCGGGACGACCCGGGTGGCCCAGGTCTTCAAAGAGGTCGGGGCCGAGGTCACCGCCGTCGACACCACCCGCTATGCCCACGTGCTGGCGGGCTGCTATGTGGCCACCGACGCCGACACCGTCGATGCCGACGCTCTCGAGAAGGCGATCGGTTATCTGAACGCCATCCCCGGTCGGCCGGGATATGTCACCGAGACCTTCTGCCTGCAGTCCCGCTTCTTCCAACCCCACAATGGCGAGCGCATCGACGCCGTGCGCGACGCCATCGACGCCGACTTCCGGGGCACCGCCCTCGAACCGGTGCTGGTCACCAGTCTGCTGGAGGCGGCCGACAGGGTGGATTCCACCACCGGCGTGCAGATGGCCTATGTGAAGCAGTGGGCTTCCCGGTCGTTCCGACCGCTCGAGCTGCGCGTGCCGGCGCTGCTGGCCGGGCCCGGGCACGCCGTGCGCGGTGACGCCTGCGCCGTGGTGGCCGGCCTCGGGGAGTTCGACCTCGCCTATCTGGACCCGCCCTACAACCAGCACCGCTACGAGGCGAATTACCACATCTGGGAAACGCTGGTGGCCTGGGACGCCCCCTCGCATTACGGGGTGGCCTGTAAGCGCATGGAGATCCGCGACGGTCCCCGCAGTGCCTTCAATTCGCGCCGGACCATGATCGACGCGCTGGCCCAGGTGGTGGGCGACGTCCAGGCCGCCGTCGTCGTGCTCTCCTACAACGACGAGTCATGGATCGGTCTCGACGCCCTGATCGAGATGTGCCGGGTGCGCGGTCACGTGGAGGTCCTCGGCTTCCCCTCGAACCGGTACGTCGGTGCCCGCATCGGTATCCACAATCCGGCCGGGGAGCGGGTGGGGACCGTCGGTCGGCTGCGCAACCTCGAGTACATCGTGGTGGCCGGGGCCCGGCCCCAGGTACGCCGGATCGTGGCCCCCTGGCGGGGTCTCACGGTGTCAGCCCAAGAAGCAAGTTGACCCCCTCCGATTGCCCTGTCAACGTGGGCGACGCCCGGGCGCACTTCCGGACGGGCGGGCACTGCCAGCAGGGGGAGGACACATGGGAGCTCTCGACGGTCGGGTGGCGATCATCACGGGGGCCGGACGCGGCATAGGCCGCGAACACGCCCTGCTGTTCGCCGCCGAAGGGGCGAAGGTCGTCGTGAACGATCTGGGCGGTGCCGTCGACGGGTCCGGTGACGATCGCACCCCGGCCCAGCAGGTGGTGGACGAGCTCAAGACCATGGGGGCCGAGGCCATCGCCAACGACGACGACATCGCCGACTGGGAAGGGGGCCGCCGCCTGGTGGAGGCCGCCGTCGAGGCCTTCGGCGATCTGCACGTGCTCGTGAACAACGCCGGCATCCTGCGCGACAAGATGCTCGTGAACATGTCGGAGCAGGATTGGGACTCGGTCATCCACGTCCATCTGAAGGGCCACTTCATCCCCACCCGGCACGCGGCGGCCTACTGGCGCGAAAAGGTGAAGGACGGCCGCGAGGTGCACGCCGCCATCGTGAACACGTCCTCCACCTCCGGTCTGCTCGGGAACCCGGGACAGACCAACTACGGCGCCGCCAAAGCGGGCATCGCCGCTTTCACCGTCATCGCCGCCCAGGAGCTCTCGCGCTACGGCGTGCGCGTCAACGCCATCGCTCCGGCCGCCCGCACGCGCATGACCGAGCAGACCCCCGGGCTCGGTGACATCGTGAAGGCCCCGACGGACCCGGCCAAATTCGACGTCTGGAGCCCGTCCAACATCTCGCCGCTGGTCGCCTACCTCTCGACCGAGACCTGCCCCCTCACCGGCCAGGTCCTCTTCGTCCAGGGCGGCCAAGTCCGGCTCTTCCAGAACTGGACGATGACCGCCACCCTCGAAAAGCACGATCGCTGGACCGTGGCTGAGCTGGCCGAGCAGGTCCCCGGGGTCATCGGGGCCGACGCACCGGGCTGATCCCCCCACCGGTGGCCCGCCGGGCTACCGCCTCCGGCAAGGCACCGGCGCCCGGAAGAGGCGCCGGCCGCCGGAACTATCCTGAGCCGCGTTGTGAGCCCGCCTCCCGACCCTCCCGAGGACCTTGACGCGCCACGTCCCGCCGCGGGCCGGGAGGACGCACCCACGGGGTCGGATCCCGACGAGCTGGCCTACGGGGCCGGCGGAGGCGAGGAGTTCGCCGTCGTCCCCTGGCCGTTGCTCCTGCGCGAGCGCGTGCATCGCCGGGCCCGGGAGAGCGACCGCTACCGCTGGTTGGTGCTCGGCGTCACCCTGGCCGGGTTGCTGTCGAGCAACATCCTCTTCACCGTCTTCGTGGTGGCGCTGCCCAAGGTGGCCCGCAGTCTGCACACCACGGTGCCCACCGTCACGTGGGTGGTCACCGGTCCGCTCTTGGCCGTGGCCGTCATGGCGCCCCTGGCCGGCAAGTTGTCGGACCGGTGGGGCCATCGCCGCTTCTATCTCATCGGCATGGTCAACCTTCTGTTCGTGGCCACCCTGTCGGCGGCTGCCCCCAATGTCGGCGTCCTGATCTTCGCCCGCGTGCTCGGCGGGGCCGTCGGTGCCGGTCTCGGTGCCTCCTCCATGGCCCTCGTCCTCGGGGCCTTCGACCGCGGCGACCGCGTGAAGGCGATGGGGTGGTGGTCCCTCGTCGGTGCCGGCGGCCCCGTGCTCGGTGTGGCCATCGGTGGACCCATCATCGAGACCATCGGATGGCGGTGGATGTTCGTGCTCGAGGTCATCATCGGTGCCATCGCCCTCGTCCTCGCCCTCCTCGTCCTGCCCGCCCACGCGCCGGGCCGCACGCGCACGAAGGCCGGCGGTCCGCCGCTCGACATCGGGGGAGCGGTCTTCGTCGCCCTCTGTGTCGGGAGCCTCCTTTTCGGTCTCAACCGCGGCCCCGTCCTCGGATGGCGCAGCCCCTTCGTCATCGGCGCCTTCGTTCTGTCCGGTGTCACGGGGATCGTGCTCGTGCTGATCGAACGCCGCGTCGAGGACCCGATCGTTCCCCTGCGCTACCTCAGGCAGCGCAACTTCGCCTTTCCCATCGGCGCCCAGATGTTCTCCAACTTCGCCTACCTCGGTGGTTTCTTCCTGTCTCCCCTTCTCCTCGAGGAGGTCTACGGCAAAGGAGAGTCGGCCGCCGGACTGTTCGTGATCCCCCGGCCCCTCACCTTCTCGTTGATCGCGCCCATCGCCGGTTATGTGGCCGTCCGCATCGGCGAACGCTCGGCCGCCGTCACCGGCACGTTGTGCGTGGTGTTGTCGATGGGGGTGTTCGCCCTCACCGGCAAGAACACCGGCGTCGCTCTCGTCGAGGTGGCCCTCGTCCTGTCGGGCATCGGACTGGGGGTGTCGTCGCCTTCGATCGCCTCGAGCATGGCCAATTTGTTCGACCAGAGCGCACTGGGAACGGCGGCCGCCACCCAGCAGCTCATGACCCAGATCTCGACCGTGGCCGGCATCCAGGTCATCCAGACCGTGCAGTCGTCGCAGGCCCACGGACTGCACGGCGCCGCCCTGTTGCCGTCGTTTCACACCGCCTTCCTCGTCGGGGGCGTCGTGGCCATCGGTGGCGTGGTGTGTGCCGCCTTCGTGCGGTCGGCCGAACGTCCGGGCGGTCGCCCGGCGATGAACGCCGCCGTCGCCACCGGCGATCTGCCGGCGGCCGTCTTTCAGTCGGATCACGATGGCGAGGAAGCGGTGGCCGGCTGAGCGTCGTCGACCTCGTGTCGTGGGCCCGCCCTGCTCTACGAGGGAGGCACTCGTCCTCACCGACAACCAAGTGGAGCGAGCCTTCCTCGAGCGACGACTGGCCGAGCTCCACACGTGAAGGTCTCGACCGCGCACAGGCGACGATGCCGACGCACCGGCCCCTGTCACAGAGACCAGCCGACGCCTAGAGAATCGAGGAGAGACGTCGGGCGAACGTGTGGACATCCCCCGGCCACCGGGCCAAGATGTATGTCCCGTCCTCGACGACGAAGGCAGGACGCTCGTCAGTGACGCTGTCCCTCGCCCTGCCGCTGGACTTGAGACCCGCATCGGGGGTGCCGGGGACGACGTCGAGGAAGTCGTCGGGGCGGGCGAGGGCCCGAGTGACCTCCTGCTGTACCGACATGTAGCCGACCGGCCGGCCCGGTTTGTCGTCGTAGGTGCGGTAGTAGTCCGGGTCCCAGAATCGGGTGAAGCGGGCGACACTCGACGCCCGGTGCTCGAGCGCCCACGTGAGAGCCGTCGTCCGCCGGCCGTAGAGCACCGAGCGACCGTTGGTCGGGTCGATGCTGCGCGCCGCCAACAGGACGCCATGACAGATGGCGGCCACCGGCTTGTCGTCGGCGAAGGCCTTGACCACGATATCTTGGAGGACGCCACTCTCGAGGTACGGGCGCATGCCTCGGGCCCGGTGGCCGCCGGGCAACAGCAGGGCGTCGTAGCCATCCCCGACGATGTCAGCCCAATGCCTCGGGGACAAGAAGGCCGGCGCCCGCACAAGCTCGGCATAGGCGGCCCGCCCTCGTGCGTCGGCCCGCAGCACCCGACCGATCCCGACCACGTGGGAGAGGCCGGGTACAAATCCCCAGGGATCGAGGCCGCGGCCCGTGACCATGAGCTCGTCACCCAGGGCCGGTGTGCCCGTCGGGGTGGCGAATCGCACCTCGTGGCCCAGGTCCGACAGGACCTTCCAACTGACCGCCACTTCGGTGGGGTCGAAGTCGCGCTCGGGTACGGGAATCAGGACGACGGCCACGCGGTCATCCTCACGCAGACCGGCCGACCGGTTCTACTTGCCTTCTCTCACGGCCAGCACAGGACGGGGACGGGCTGTCCACGGTGGACGACCTGTCACCGAGAACCAAAAGCAAGGTCCGGACCAGAGGCGTGGAGGACCGGTGGAGGGCCGGGCGGGCGGCCCGGGCCCGGGCGTAGCGACGGGCTTCGCTGCGGAGTTCGGCCTGCAGTTGACGGGTCAGCATCTGGGTCAGTCTCGGGTTCATCGTCGCCTTCTCCGTGACAGTGATGGTGGCGCTCGAGCATCGGTGGCGTCAGCCCCGTCTCACCGGCTATATATCTGTCACTGGTGATAATATATTGTCTCGATCCTCACCAGTCAAGGCGTTATAGAAGGTAAAGTAGGAAAACGATGGCACAGGCGATGCTGGATCCCGGGGGTTACGGCGGCACATACAAGTTCGTCGGGGGCCGGCTGTGCCTCGATCTGGTCAATACCGTCAGCTGGCCCGACGACCCCCGCCGTCACGACTGGCTCGACGTCTACGCCAATCTGATTTCCTGGGCCGACCAGGCAGGCATCGTCGACAGCGACGAGACGGCCACTTTGCAATCAGTGGGTATCTCCGATCCCGACAGAGCAGCCCGGGTGGTCGCCGGGGTCAGGCGTCAGAGAGAAGTGCTCGAGCTGATCTTCGGCGCCGTGGCCCGGGAGGAGCCCCCGCCCGGCGCGGCCATCGACGAACTCAACACCCTGCTGGCGGAGGCGACCGTTCGCCGCCGGCTGTCCGGCACTCCTTTGCACTGGTCGTGGGCCAAGGTCGAGGAACCGGAACAGCTCATGGCGTCCGTTGTCTACGACGCCGCCGATCTGCTGGCCGATGGCGACCACAGCCGACTCGGCTATTGCTCGGCCTGCAACTGGCTCTTCTACGACACCACCCGCAACCGCAGTCGTCGCTGGTGCGACATGGCCGACTGCGGTAGTCGTGACAAAGCTCGGAGTTACTACCGGCGAACCACCGGGTCGTGCGCTACTCGGTGATCTCGCGCAGGCGGTTGGCCACCTCGGCCGCCGTCGGGTCCGGCGCCGCGCCCTGGAGGGCCATCAGCTTCGACATGTCCCCGTCGACCTTGATCCGGCCCGCCATGAACGCCTGCATCCCGGCCGCGGGATTGCCCTCCACCAAGATGGCCTTGGCCGTGGCGTAGTCGAGAGTGATGGTGAGGTCGACGGGATCGATGTGGCCCAGTTCGAGCTTGGCCGCACCCTCGCTGGTGTCGAGATGAGCCTCGATCCCACCGGATCCGAACGGCACCTCGGTGACGTTCAGGTTCATCTTCATCTGGTGGGGGACGACGGCGCCCTTCCCCTCGTACTCCTGGCGGATCTTTCTGGCCTCGCTCACCCACTGGTCGCTGAGGAACGGGAATGTGGCCATCGTGGACGTGCTCCTTGTCTCGACCCAGGGTCGTCTCGATCCGTCGGCGCCGCTTTCGGGGCCGGGCGGGTCTCACCCTATCGGTCGGATTCCGGCCCTGAACAGCGCCGATAGCATGCCCCGGGTGACAGCTCCCATCATCCCCGGCGCCGAACCCTTCTCCCAGGCCGGCAGCCCGAGCGGTGTGCTCGTGCTGCACGGTTTCACCGGCAACCCGCAGTCCATGCGACCCCTGGCGGAGACTCTGGCCACCGCCGGCTACACCGTCGATCTCCCACTCCTGCCGGGTCACGGCACCGCCGTCGAGGACATGATCCCGACCCGGTGGCCGGACTGGTCGGCTGCGGCCGAGTCCGCGTATACGAAGCTGGCCGCCAACTGCGACGACGTCGCCGTCGTCGCCCTCTCCATGGGCGGGACCCTGGCCAGCTGGCTGGCCGAGCATCATCCCGAGATCCGCGGTCTGGCCCTCGTGAACCCGTTCATCGACCCCCCGGCCGAGAGTTTCCGCGACGTCCTGCGCGGCCTGCTCGGGGCGGGAACCGACGTCGCCCCCGGCGTCGGCTCCGACATCGCCAAGGAGGGGATGACCGAGTCGGCCTACCCCGGGACCCCTATCGCCGCCGCCCTGAGCCTGTTCGAAGGGATCGACGACATCGCCGCCCATCTGGGCCAGATCTCGTGCCCCGTGCTTCTGCTGTCGAGCCGCGCCGACCACGTGGTGCCGTCCTCGTCGGGGGACGTCCTCGAGGCCGGCGTCGGCGGTCCCATCGAACGGGTGTGGCTGGAGAACAGTTTCCACGTGGCGACCCTCGACAACGACGCCGACGAGCTCACGGCGCGCGTCCTCGCCTTCGTCGCCGGGGTCCTGTCGTGAGCGACGCCAAGCTCACGCGCGACGACGCCGCCTACGTGGCCCGTCTGGCGCGGATCGATCTGACCGAGGAGGAGCTCGACCTGTACGCCGGACAGTTGGCCGTCGTGCTCGATCATGCCGCCCATGTTGCCGCGCTCGACACCACCGGTGTCGAGCCCACCGCCCACCCGCTGCCACTGCAGAACGTGTTGCGCCCCGACGTGGCCCGCCCGTCGCTCGACCGCGATGTGGTGCTCGGTCAGGCCCCGGAGGTGGAGGACCATCGCTTCCAGGTGCCGAGGATCCTGGGAGACGCCCAGTGACCACGGCCCTGGCACTGGCCGAGCAGGTGCGCACAGGAACCGTCTCGGCCTCCGAGGTCGTCGAACGCCATCTGGCCGCCATCGACGATACCGACGGGGCCGTGCACGCTTTCCTGACCGTGCTCCACGACGGGGCACGCCGCGAGGCGGCCGACATCGACAGACGGGTCGCCGCCGGCGAGGACCCCGGCCCCCTCGCCGGTGTGCCCGTGGCCTTGAAGGACAACCTCTGCACCACCGGCGTGCCGACGACGTGCTCGTCGCGCATCCTCGACGGCTGGTGCCCCCCCTACGACGCCACCGTGGTCGGGCGGCTGCGCCGTGCCGGCGCCGTCGTCATCGGCAAGACCAACCTCGACGAGTTCGCCATGGGCTCCTCGACGGAGAACTCGGCCTATGGCGCCACCCACAACCCCTACGGCCCCGACCGGGTCCCCGGTGGTTCGAGCGGGGGGTCGGCGGCGGCGGTGGCCGCCGGATTCGTGCCCTTGGCGCTCGGTTCGGACACCGGTGGATCGATCCGCCAGCCCGCCGCGCTGTGCGGGGTGGTGGGCATGAAGCCCACCTATGGAACGGTGTCTCGCTACGGGCTCGTGGCCTTCGCCAGCTCGCTCGACCAGATCGGCCCGATCAGCGCCACCGTGGCCGACGCCGCCGCTCTGTTCGACGTGATTGCCGGGCATGATCCGCTCGACTCGACATCGCTCGACCGGCCCGCACCGAGGACGGCGGAGAACCTGGGCGACGGGGTGGCCGGGCTGCGGGTGGGCCTGCCGCTCGAGCTGGTCGACGGCGTCGCCCCCGAGGTGGCGGTCGGGGTTCGACGGGCGGCCGAGGTCCTGGCCGCCGCCGGGGCCACGGTGACGGAGTGCTCGATCCCCGAACTGACGTATGGCTTGTCGGCGTATTACCTGTTGGCACCGGCCGAAGCCTCGTCGAATCTGTCGCGCTACGACGGGGTCCGCTACGGGAAGCGGGTGAACGGCGCCGACGTGGAGGCCATGATGCGGGCCACCCGGGCGGCGGGATTCGGACCCGAGGTGAAGCGCCGGATCATGCTCGGCACGTACGCGCTGTCGGCCGGCTACTACGACGCCTACTACGGCCAGGCGCAGAAGGTCCGTACGCTCATCATCAACGCCTTCAACGACGCCTACCGCCACGCCGACGTCCTCCTCGGCGCCACCACGCCGACAACGGCGTTCCCGCTGGGGGCAAAGGTGGACGATCCGATGGCCATGTATCTGTCTGACGTCTGCACGGTGCCTTCCAACCTGGCCGGCCATCCGGCCATCTCCATCCCCTTCGGCGCCGACACCGACGGGTTGCCCATCGGGGTCCAGGTGCTCGCCCCCGCCCTGTGCGAGCCGCTCATCTTCCGGGTGGCCGAGGTCCTCGAAGAGGCGGCACCGGCGGTGGCGGCACCGGTGTTGGCCTCCGCCACTTGGACGGGCCGATGACGTCCCCCCCGACGTCGACCGAGGCGGGGAGGTGGGAGCCGGTCATCGGCCTCGAGGTGCACTGCGAACTGCGGACCGAGACCAAGCTCTTCTGCGGCTGCCGCAACGCCTTCGGAGACGAGCCCAACACGAACGTCTGTCCCGTCTGCCTCGGGCTCCCGGGCTCTCTGCCCGTGCTGAACGCCATGGCCGTGGAGTTCGCCATGCGGATCGGCACAGCCCTGCACTGCCAAATCCGGCCGTCACTGTTCCACCGGAAGAACTACTTCTATCCCGACATGCCCAAGGACTATCAGATCAGCCAGTACGACGAGCCGATCAACGTGAACGGGTTTCTCGAGCTTCCCGACGGATCGCGCGTCGGTGTCGAACGGGCGCACATGGAAGAGGACACGGGCAAGACGACCCACGTAGGTGGGGGCGGCCGCATCCACGACGCCGAGCACTCCCTGGTCGACTACAACCGCGCCGGCGTCCCCCTCGTCGAGATCGTGTCGCGACCCGACATCCGCTCGGCCGCTCAGGCCCGCCTCTATGCGGCTGAGCTGCGGGGCATCCTGATCGCCACCGGAGCCTCGGACGGGCGGATGGAAGAGGGTTCCATGCGCGTCGACGCCAACGTCTCGGTCCGCCATCCCGATGACGAGCTCGGGACGCGCTGCGAGATCAAGAACCTGAACTCGTTGCGATCCCTTGTGCGGGCCATCGAGTACGAGATCACCCGCCAGATCGACGTGCTCGAGTCAGGAGGTACAGTCCTGCAGCAGACGCGGCACTGGGACGAGGACAAGGGCAAGACCGGGGCACTGCGATCGAAGGAAGAAGCGTTCGATTACCGCTACTTCCCCGAGCCCGATCTCGTGCGGGTTGTTCCCGACGCCGCCTGGCAGGCGGATGTGGCGGCCGCCGTGGGCGCCATGCCGGCCGATCGGCGGGCTTCGCTGGCGGCGCTACTGGGCGCCGACGGAACATCGGGGGCACGGACAGACCAGATCTCCACGGTGGTCGAGCACGGACTCGACGACCTCATGACAGCGGCGGTCGACCGCGGCATCGGGGCCGCCCTGGTCCTGGCCCGGACAGCCAACGAGGCGTCGGCCGAACCAGAGCGGGCCCGTGCCCTCGACCCCGGCGCCTACACGGCACTGCTGCGCATGGAGCAGGACGGCACCCTGAGCGCCACCCAGGCCAAGGTCGTCCTGGGCGACCTTCTGGAGAACGGCGGAGATCCGGCCGATCTGGCCCGCAACCGCGGCTACGAGGCACTCGCCGCCGATTCACTGGCCGAGGTGATCGGTGACCTGATCGCCGCCCATCCCGACGAGTGGGAGCGCTACGTCGGCGGAGACGACAAAAAGATGGCCGGGTTCTTCACCGGCCTGGCCATGCAGGCCACCAACAAGAAAGCCAACGGTAAAGCCGTGGCCGCCGAGCTCCAACGCCGACGTGGCTAACGACACCACCGCCGGGGACCGGTCCGACGAGACGGGGTCGGTTCGGGGCGGGCTATGACCGACATCACCGAGATCGAGGTGACGGCCGTCCCCGCTGTTCTGGCCGCCGGGGCCGTCTTGCTCGACGTGCGCGAACCCGAGGAGTGGGAGGCCGGGCACGCGCCAGGGGCCCGGCACGTGCCCCTGGGACTGCTGCCGGACCGGATGGGAGAGCTGGAACGTTCCGAGCGCATCGTCGTGGTGTGCCGGTCGGGAGGACGGTCGGGCCTGGCCACCGAATGGCTGTCGGCCAGCGGTTTCGACGCCGCCAACCTGGTGGGTGGCATGCAGGCTTGGGCCGCCGCCCAGATGCCGGTAGAGACCGATGACGGCGGTCCGGGCCGGGTGGCGTAAAGCACCACGTAACCTTGGCCGAATGACCGACGCCCTCAACCCACCCGGCGGCACGCCGGGACCGCACGGCACGAAGATCCGTAGCTACGAGGTGACCGACGGACCCACCCGGGCACCGGCGCGGGCCATGTTGCGGGCCATTGGTATGACCGACGATGACTGGGACAAGCCCCAGATCGGCATCGCCTCGTCGTGGAACGAGGTGACGCCGTGCAACCTCACCCTCGACCGGCTGGCCAAGCGGTCCAAGGAAGGGGTGCGCTCGGCCGGCGGTTTCCCCATCGAGTTCATGACCATCGCCGTCTCCGACGGCATCTCCATGGGACACGAAGGTATGCGGGCCTCGCTCGTCTCGCGCGAAGTCATCGCCGACTCCGTCGAGATAATGATGCACGCCGAGCGCTTCGACGGCATGGTGACGTTCGCCGGCTGCGACAAGTCGCTTCCGGGCATGCTCATGGCGGCGGCCCGCCTGAACCTGCCCGCCGTCTTCGTCTACGGCGGCTCCATCCTGCCGGGACACGTCGGCGACCAGGCCCTCGACATCGTGAGCGTCTTCGAGGCGGTGGGGGCTCACGCCACCGGGGCCCTGAGCGATGCCGAGCTGTCGCTCATCGAACACAACGCCTGTCCCACGGCCGGCTCGTGCGCTGGGATGTTCACGGCCAACACCATGGCGTCGGTGGCCGAGGCCATCGGCATGTCGCTGCCCGGTTCGGCGTCGCCTCCGGCCGTCGACCGCCGGCGTGACGACGGTGCCTTCGACGCCGGACGCGCTGTGATCGGCCTGCTGGAACGCAACATCCGGCCCCGCCAGATCATGACCAAGGAGGCGTTCGAGAACGCCATCGCCGTGGTCATGGCCCTCGGCGGCTCCACCAACGCCGTGCTCCATCTGCTCGCCATCGCCAACGAGGCGCGCGTCGACCTGGCCCTCGACGACTTCAACCGGGTGGGGGCCCGGGTTCCCCACATCGCCGACACGAAACCCCACGGCCGCTACCACATGGCCGATGTCGACCGCATCGGCGGTCTCCCCGTGGTCATGCGCGAGCTGCTCGAGGCCGGTCTGCTCCACGGCGAGTGCATGACCGTGACGGGACGCACCGTGGCCGAGAACCTGGCCGCCCTCGATCCCCCGGCTCCCGACGGCCAGGTCATCCATCCGTTGTCGAACCCCATCCACGTCGACGGCGGCATCGCCGTGCTCTCCGGTTCCCTCGCCCCCCAAGGCTCGGTGGTCAAGGTGGCCGGCATCGACACGCCGGTCTTCTCGGGCACCGCCCGTGTGTTCGACGGTGAGCAGGATGCGCTCGACGCCATCCTGGCCGGGTCGATCGAGCCCGGTACGGTGGTCGTCATCCGCTACGAAGGCCCCAAGGGTGGGCCCGGCATGCGCGAAATGCTGGCCGTCACCGGTGCCATGAAGGGAGCCGGACGCGGGGGAGACTGCGCTCTCGTGACCGACGGCCGGTTCTCGGGCGGCACCCACGGATTCTGCGTCGGCCACGTCGCCCCCGAGGCGGTCGACGGAGGTCCCATCGCCTTGGTGGCCGACGGGGACCACATCTCGATCGACGTCCCCGCCAAGCGCATCGACATGGCCGTCGACGACGCCGTCCTGGCCGAGCGCCGCACCCAATGGAAGGCGCCCGAACCGCGTTACCGCACCGGCGTCCTGGCCAAGTACGCCCGGCTGGTCACCGGAGCCGAGCGCGGCGCTGTCACCGAACCGTGACGGAGATCCCCGCCGCCAACTACTCCCCGCGCTGGGCGGCCGACACCAGGCCCGGCCTGCCGAACATCGGCGATGAGCGCCTTATCCTCACCTCCTACCTGGATTGGTACCGGCAGACCTTCGAGCTCAAGTGCACCGGTGTCCCGCCGCGGCGCCTCTCCGAAATGGGCGTCCCTCCTTCAGAGATGAGCCTGCACGGGCTGGTGCGTCACCTGGCCGGCGTGGAGCGGTGGTGGTTCCGCCAGCAGTTCGCCGGGGAGGACGTACCCCTTCTCTATTACTCCGACGACAATCCCAACGAGGATTTCGAGGACCTCGGTGGCGACGTGACCGAAGCGTTCGCCGTGTGGAGCGACGAATGCGCTCGATCGCGACAGATCGTGGCCGACGCTGCTTCGCTGGACGAGACCGGCACCGAGATCTCGAGCGGCGAGCCGATCTCGCTCAGGAGGATCCTGGTGGCCATGATCGGTGAGTACGCCCAGCACGTCGGACACGCGGATCTCCTACGTGAGCAGATCGACGGCGCCACCGGCTATTGAGGGCCCTCGTCCGGCCGGGTAGATCCCGGGTGTACCCCCGTCGTTTCACCGAGCTGGGCCTCGTTCAGGAGAGAAAGTGCCGAAGGTCGGCGATCCGGTTGCTCACGATGGCGTCGACGCCCGCCTCCGAGACACGAGCCATGTGGCGGTGTTCGTCCACCGTCCAGGTGGAGACCTTGAGACCGAGGTCGTGCACGGCCGCCACTCGTTCGGCGGTGACCAGCCGGAACATGGGGTTCCAGTACTCAGCCCCGAGCTCGAGCAGTAGCGACGGGGCCGGGGGCTCGCGCTCGATCCAGGTGAGACCAATCCGAGCTTCGGGGGCCCGGGCCCGCAGCTGGCGCAGAGCGTCGACGTTGCCCGTGACGAAAAGCGAACGTGTCACGGCGTCGGCTTCTCGGACGGCGTCAAGAGCTCCTTCCACGACCTCGCCTTCGGTGAAGTCCACCATCAAGGGAATCTCGATCTGAAGAAGGACCTCCCGCAGGGTCGGAATGCGCTCGCTTCCGGTCCCGATGGCCTGCAGCGTCGCAAGCTCGAGATCGGCCACAGATCGGTCCACGCCCCACAGGCGGGACAGAGTGGCGTCATGGAGGACGACGATGGCCCCGTCCCGGGTGCGACGAAGATCGAGCTCGATCATGTCGGCACCGTGGCCCACCGCGGCGGCAAAGGACGCAGGCGTGTTCTCACGCTCTACCAGCGGGTCTCCCCGGTGGGCGATGGCGATCGTCACGGCGTTCATCTCACACAAGATCGGACAGCGCCGCCACTGCTTGATGACTGGTGGCGACCTCCGGCGATCGGAATATGAGGACAACCTCGGCGGTGGCCGGTTCGTAAGAGGAGCATGCGTCGCCCGTGGAACGTCTCACTTCCGCCCGGTGCCCGCCGACACCGGCGCCCATTCCGAGCACCCATGGTCGGCGGGATCCTGGCCATGCTCATCGCTGTCGTCGTGTTGATCTCGGGTGGCCGTCCACAGGCATCCGACAGGCATGCGGTCGCCCATCCCACGACAGCGCCGACCCGCCACTACGCGGTAACGACCACCACGGACCGGGAGCGGGGGCTTCCCGCCCTCCTTCCCACGGCGGCCGCTCGTCTACGCGTGCTCGAGATCGGTGATTCGCTCGGGATCGACTTCGGGGACCAGCTCCAGTCCCAACTCGATGCCACGGGGATAGCCCTCACGACGATGGCCTCGCTGGGTGACACGGGCCTGGCAAACGCGTCGTACTACGACTGGCCGGCGCACCTCGTCACCTTGCTGGGCACGTACCACCCACAGGTCGTAGTCGTCTTCATCGGTGCCAACGACGACCAGGGCCTCTATGTCGACGGCACCGCGGCGGCACCGGGCACCCCGGCCTGGGCCGCCGGCTACGGGCAGCGGGTTGACGCCGTGGTGAGGGAAGCGACGGGAGCCGGTGCCCGGGTGGTGTGGGTCGGCATGCCCCCGATGGCGAACTCCGATCTCAACACCGCCATGCAGCTTGAAAACATGATCTGCCAGCACGAGACCGAAACATTCTCGGGAACGCTGTACGTCTCATCGGCTTCCGTGCTCAGCGACGCATCGGGTCACTACGAGACCGACGGTGTCGATGCGTCAGGTCAGGAGGTAGCCCTGCGGACCCCCGACGGCGTGCATCTCACCGCGGCGGGGGCCGGGTTGCTCGCCCGCTCGGTGATCAACGCCGTCGATACGCGTTGGCATCTGTCGCTCGAGATGACGGCGGCGCCCGGATCCACCGCTGCCGGTCAGTCAGTGGACTGAGCGGCGGTCGAAAATGGCTTCTTCGCCGCCCCGACCCGCTCAGGCATAATGCGAACTGTGCTATCAGGTCTGCTGACATCAGTCTCACGGGGGCACTGCGCGATTGGCTCATGGGCTGCTGGGGCACCGGCCGCCTGGCCTCGAAGGTCAGCGACGATGCCGGGATCGACACCCTTACTCAGGGGGCGATTTGGACGCGACAACGGTGGCTGCATGCGTGATCGTCGCCTGGCTCGTTTGCCTGGACGGTCCTCGGCGCGTGGCGGATGATGAAGAGGGACGCCTGACGGATACTCACTTCGACCGGGCGGTATTGATGATCCCGCGATGCCGCGCGGTGGGGACTCGGCTCCAGACCCACGCTCAATGATGCGGCGATAGCGATCCCGGATGGGTGGTCATTTGACCCGACCGCCCTCCTCCGGCACGTATCGCCCGGTCCACATCGATACATGAACAGGTATCGCCCCGATTGCGAGCAGGGCAGCCAGGCCGCCCTTGTCTGGGTCGCCGATTGCCACACGTGAAGAAACCCCTGGTCTCGCCTAGTCTTTCGCCTACTTGCGGGGACAGGGGGTTCGGTGGCCACTACCGAGAACATCACGGTGCTCTTCACCGACCTGGTGGGTTCGACTGAGCTCGCGTCTTCACTGACCCCTGAAGCAGGCGACGATGTGCGCCGCAAGCACTTCTCGGCCCTCCGCCAAGCCATCGCCACCTCCGGGGGCACCGAGGTCAAGAACCTGGGCGACGGACTCATGGTGGTCTTCCCTGCCGCATCGGCGGCTCTCAGTTGCGCGGTGAACATGCAGCAGGTCGTCCACCGCGACAACGCCGGTGCGGAGAGGCCACTAGGGCTCCGGGTGGGGTTGAGCTCGGGCGAGGCGAGCAGGGAGGCCGACGACTACTTCGGCGACCCGGTCATCGAGGCAGCCCGGCTCTGTGCCCGGGCGGAGGGTGGCCAGATCCTGGCTTCCGACCTGGCGCGGGCCAGCGCCGGTCGCAGGAGCGCACACACCTTCACCTCGCTCGGAGAACTGGAGCTCAAGGGCCTGCCCGAGCCCATCGAAACGCTCCAGGTCTCCTGGGAGCCTCTCGAAGCCGACGCACCGGGATCGGGAAGGGTGCCACTTCCCACCCGCCTGACCCATCCTCCCGCCGTCGGGGTCATCGGTCGCGAGAGCGAGCTCGCCCTCCTGGACACCGCCGCCAAGCGGGTTGCCAGTGGCGAGGGATGGGAGCTGATCCTCCTGGCCGGGGAACCAGGCCAAGGAAAGACCACCCTCGTGTCCGAACTGGCCCGACACGCACACGGCGGGGGCATGACGGTGCTCCTCGGTCGCTGCGACGAGGAGGTGGGAGCACCGTATCGTCCGTTCCACGAAGCCCTCTCGCATCTCGTTGCTCACGTCGACGAAGAGCTGCTCCGAAGCCATGTGGCCAGCCATGGCGGGGAGCTGGCCCGCATGGTCCCCGCCCTCGGTCAGCGTCTGGGCGAGCTGCCGCCGCCCCAGACCACTGATCCAGATACCGAGCGCTACCTCCTCTATGCCGCCGTGGTGGGACTGCTGGAGGAGGCGAGCCGGAAGCGTCCGGTCGTCCTCCTGCTCGACGACCTGCACTGGGCCGACAAGCCGAGTCTGCAACTGCTCCGCCACGTCCTCGCCAACTCCTCGGCCAGCAAACTTCTGATCCTCGGGACCTATCGCGACGGTGAGCTCTTTGCCGCCCACCCCCTCAACGAAGCCCTGGCAGCGCTGCACCGGGAGCCGACCGGGGTCTCCACCATCGACTTGAAAGGCCTAGAGGACACCGGGGTGATCGCCTTCATGGAGTCGGCCGCCGGGCACGAGCTCGACGACGCCGGGGTGGGACTGGCCCATCAGCTCTATCGGGAGACCGACGGCAACCCCTTCTTCGTGGCCGAGGTACTGCGGAACCTGTCGGAATCAGGCGACATCTTCCAGGACGCCACCACCGGGCGCTGGACGACCAAGGACACCGAGGGACAGCTGACCCTTCCTCACAGTGTGCGGACCGTCATCGGCACCCGTGTCTCACGATTGGGGGAAGGGGCGACCAAGGTCTTGTCCACGGCGTCGGTGATCGGCCGCGACTTCGACCTCGATCTCTTGGCAGAGACCACCAAGGTCGACGAAGACGAGCTCATCGACCTCCTCGAAGAGGCCCAGCACGCCGCCGTCGTGAACGAACTCCCCGACTCACCCGGGCGATACAGCTTCGTCCACGCGCTGGTCCAGCACACCCTCTACGAGGACCTGGGTGCGACGAGACGCACCCGACTGCACAAGGCGGTGGGCGAGGCGATCGAGCGCCTCTACCGAGAGAACAACGACGAGCGGGTCGGAGAGCTCGCCCGCCACTTCGTCCTCGCCACCAGGCCCACCGATGCGGACAAGGCCTTTTCCTATTCCCGGCGTGCCGGGGAGGCGGCATTGTCAGCTCTCGCTCCCGACGACGCCGTTGGCTACTTCTCCCAGGCGCTCGATCTTGCGGGGCAGGGAGTCAGTGTCGACCCAGCTGGTCGCATCGACCTGTTGATCGGCCTCGGCACCGCCCAGCGCCAGGCCGGCATCGCCTCGTTCCGCGAGACCCTCCTGGAAGCTGCTCGACGGGCACAAGAGCTCGGCGACACCGATCGTTTGGTGGCGGCGGCACTGGCCAACAGCCGAGGTTGGTTCAGTGCGTTGGGGCAGCTCGACGAGGAGAAGGTCGATGTGATCGAAGCGGCGCTCGACGCCCTTCCCGAGACCGACAGCCCTGAGCGGGCGCGTCTTCTCGCCACGTTGTGCAGTGAGATCAACTACCACAGCCCACTCGGACGCCGCCTCGCCCTGGCCGATGAGGCCAAAGCGATCGCTCGCCGCCTGGGGGACCGGGCCACTTTCGTCGATGTCGTGAGCAGGTGCTGCAATCCCCTCGCCGCACCTTCGACACTCGCCACGGAGTTGGCAGACCTCGCGGAGGTATTCGCCGCGGCCAGTGACCTGGACGACCCCGTGGCCCTGCTTCCTGCCGCCACCGTCGGTTGCGCGCTTGCCGTCCGAGCCGGCCGCTTCGAGCTTGCCAGGGAACGCCAGGCGATGGTGCGTGCGATGGCGGAGAAGCTCGGGCAGCCCTCGGTCCTCTGGGTCGCCAGCTTCGTAGACGCCTCGCTCGCCTTGCTACACGGCGACACCGACGAGGCCGAGCAGCTCGCCAATGCGGCGCTCGAGGTGGGCACGGCAGGCGGCCAGCCCGACGCCTTCGCCTTCTACGGCGTACAGCTCATGAGCACTCGCCGGGAGCAGGGCCGGATAGGAGAGCTGGTGTCGCTGATCGCCGACGTTGCCGAGCAGACTCCATCGATACCCGTCTTCAGGGCCGCTTTGGCAACGGCACACCTCGATGCGGGCAACGAGGAAGCGGCCCGGGAGCTGGTGGACGTGGCTGCGGCAGATTCGTTCGCTTTGCCCGAAGACACCGGGTGGTTCGACGGGATGGTCAACTACGCGAGAGTCGTGATGGAACTGCAACTCCGTGCCCATTGCGAACCGTTGATCGAACTGCTTGCTCCGTTCCGGGACCAGGTGCCGCACAACGGCCTCAGCCCCCACCAACCGGTAGCGATGTCCCTCGGCGGGCTCGCCACCGTGGTCGGGCGCTTCGAGGAGGCCGAGTCGTACTTCGGGCAGGCAGCCGAGCTCAACACCCGTGGCGAGATGAAGTTCGCGGAGGCGTACACCAACATGTTGTGGGGTCGGATGCTCCGTACCCGCAACGGGCCGGGTGACGCCGACCGCGCCCGGCAGCTCCTTGAGCAGGCGCGGGAGAGCGCCGCCGCCCGCGGCTACGCCATGGTGGGGCGTCAGGCAAACGCCGAGATGTCGAAACTGTCTTGATGCCCGACCGGTATGCGCGCCTACGCAGACGGCACTTTGACTCGAAAGCCGCGCGGGAATGCCGGGTTGCGTACATCACGCTGAGGCCACTTGGACCCGGACCTGCGCGATATTGATCCGAGCCGCGGATTGCGGACGGTCACGGTCAGTAACCGCGGCGGCTCACTACGCGAAGGCGTGCACCACGGCGCGGTAGTTCATCGACGGCGCCGAGCCGTTGTGGCTCCGAGGCAAGCCCGAGATCCTTCGACCGAGACGGATTCGCCGTGATTCGGGTGCAACGGGAGGGGCCTGCGGTGGGCCCATGATGGTGTGAACCGACGAGAACCCGGCGGCCCGGCACAAGGCGTGCAGACCCTCGATGGTCGGCACGTACCAATTGCCGAAGTCACCACGCAGCGAACCACCGGCATGGAACTGCACGAGCGAGGCTTCGTCGTGGCCTTCCAGATGCACGGCCTCGGTCTCGATAACGGCGACTTCCGTGGTGATCATCCGGACCCGCCTCAGACAGCTGAGTGGATCCTGCATATGGTACAGAACGCCGAGGTACAAGACCACGTCGAACGGACCCAGCACGTCCAGGTCCATGGTGGCGAAGTCGCCCACCACGGCGTCGACCTCCGAACTGAGCGTCGCCTTGGCGAACTCGAATGGTCGTCGCCCGGGCAATTCGGGTCGCCAGAAGTCGGTCAGATCGCGCCCCGGATCCGGCAACGTCGCGCTGGCTATGCATTCGTTCCAGTATCTCTGCCGGGCTCCGAAATCGATGCCCCAGGCGTAGTGGTCGAGCGCCACCACGCGCGTGGCACCGTTGCGTTCGGCCAGGAAGGAGTAGTACCCGTCAAAAGCACCGATGTCGAGGACGCTGCGACCTGTGAGGTCGGGAAAGGTTTCGGCCGTGTGCCAATGGGCTCCGAGACCCTTGGTGACCACCCCGTTGCCGAGGTCGATGGTGTGAAACCAGCCGTAGGCGTCGGTCTGTGTCTGGAGCTCCTCTTGCGAGGTCACGACCGCAGGTTAACGCAGTCCTCTCCGACGGCGATCAGTGCGATCGGGCCACTCCCGACAACGCAGAGGGGATGACCTGGCAGGTCTTCACTCGGACCAAGTCCCCCCATCTCCGGGCGAACCATGCCGCGGCCGTCTTCTCGCTCTCCGGCTTGCACGCCGTGACGCCGACGACGTCCCGCATGGACCCGGGGCCGTTGTCCACCACCGTGATGCCGGCGCTGCCGATGGCCCCTGACATTGCCTCCACACTGCCCTGCACGTCCCGCAGGCAGGCACTGGTCCGCGAGGTGATCTGGAAGGCGACGGTCAAGGGCGCCGGATAGGCCGCCGTCACCTCGGCTTCGAGCGCGGGATCCCGCACCGTCTCGAGCACGATGAAATGCGAGTTGATCTCGACCGCTGACTCGCCCGGTGTCGCCGGAGCGGCGATCAGGCCGCCGTAGACCGTCGGGTACTGGGCGGCCAGGGCACCGGGCACGGCGTCGAGAATCTGATAGCCCGACGGCCAGCTGGGCGTCGGACTGACCGGGCCGAGACTGGGCGGCGCCGTGCAGCTCGGCGGCACGGCGGACATGGCGACCTTCACGGCACCGGGTGGCGACGTTGTCGACGCCGCCGACCTTCTGCCTGGATCGGCCGTCGGTTGCGTCGAACAGGACGAGACCAAAGCGGCCACGCCCAGAGCGACACCGAGGAACATCGACGGGCGCCGGGCGGGGCCGATCGTGGCCGTCCGTCCCCGTCGTGGCATGGTCATGGGCGACTCCCGGGGACCGTCGTCGGATGTGAGCGTCCCACTGCCTTATGACGACGGCCGGTCGTCAATGGTTCCCGAAACCTCGCCGGCACCGTTGTCCGGGCCCGTGCCCTCTCACACGAAGATCCTGGTCCAACCGTCGCCCACCGGTGACATGAACACAGTCGTGAGCGTCATGGAGCGATGGAGCCACACCCCGTCGACGCGTGCATACCCATCGTCCTCGTAGCCGGACATCCAGTACGACGTGCCGTCGGCGCGACGGCAGGGGCTGAGCAGGTCCCATCGGGCCCTGGCCGTGTCGCCGTCGACCTCGATGCGCGGGTTCATAAAGAAGTGGCGGGAGAAGGTGAGCGTCGGTCCGCGCAACCGCGCCGCGATGGCCGGACGGCCCCTGGCTATCCCGAGGCCCGGACCTCCGTCCCAGACACCATCGGAGGTGAACAGGTCGGCGACGGCGCTCGCCACCCGGGCCAAGCTGTCGGCGTCGATGACGGACCCGGCCGAGAAGCGTTGGTCGACCAGTTCCCCGTAGCGCGCCTTCAGGGTTTGGATGGCGAGCACGCTCTCGCTCGCCGCTACCCGCTCTTCGAGTGCAGCCAGTCCGGCCGCCAGCTCCTCGACCGTGACCATGGTGACCGACCGCCTCTCCCTCTCGCGCCCCGGACGGCCATTATGGGCGACGAGAGGTGGATCTGCCGGTTGGGCCGGCTCCGGCTACGGCGTGGATGCGCTCACAGAGGTCGTCACTGCGGCACCGGTGGCCGTCGGCGGCGGCGGCGGGCAACAGGCCGACGGCGTGCGCCTTCCCGTGACGTAGCAGCGGAACTTGCCATTGCGTCCGGTGGTGCGAACGTCGGCTTGAAAATTGCAGGACTGCGAAGCCGGCAGCGCCACCGAGAGTGTTCCCGACGTACCCTCGGTTCTCCCGATGAGCTCCCTGAGAGAACACCCGTAGCGTCCACCTCTTATCGCTGCCCGCCGTCCTACGGCGCTCCCGGACTAGAGCGCGCCCAGGACCTTGGTGGCGGTGGCCTCGCCCGAGCGGATGGCGCCCTCCATGTAGCCGGGCCACTGCGGGGAGTAGTCGGCGCCAGCGAAGTGGATGTTGCCGACCGGTCCGGCCACGGCGGCGGCCAGTGACGTGATGACACCCGGCGGGTTGAACGAGCCGTAGGCACCGCCCGAGTACTGTTCCTTGGCCCAGACCATGTCGACGTAGTGCGTCGGCGTGGCCGCCCGGGGACCGAAGTAACGGGCCAGGCTGGCCAGCACGGCGGCGCGTCGTTGGCCGTCGGAGAGCCCGAACAGCGCCCGCCCCTGGTTGCCCTCGGCGAAGCCCACCAGCACCCCGGGCGTGCCGTCACGTGGCGAGTTGTCGTAGACGATCTCGATGGGACCGGTGTCGGACACGACCGAGCCGCTCAGTCCCTGGTCCCTCCAGAACGGGGTGTCGTAGACGGCTTGGATCTTCACCGCCGACCCCGAGGGCTGGCGCTGGAGGTACTGGGCGAAAGCCGGTGGGAGCGAGGGCTCGAAGCGGATGGCCGCCGTCACCGACTGGGGCACCGTGACGATCACCTGCCGGGCCCGGTGGACCAGTCCGGCCGCCGTGTGCACCGTGCACGTGCGGCCTCGCTCGATGAGAAGCACCGGTGACGACAGGCGTACCGGCTCGTGCAACTTCCGGGCCAGGCCGTGCGACATCTGCTGGGGTCCACCGACGAACCGGGTGCTCTGGGCCGACCCGATGGCCGTGTTGAAGTCCCCGCCCACCCCGCTGATCTCCGCCAGCAGGTCCATGAGCGAGATCTGCGACGCCTCTTCGCCGTAGACGCCCCTGATGGCCACACCCCCGAGGAAGGCGGCCTCCTCGGTGAAGTTCTGTCCGGCGATCCAGGTGGCGATGGTCTGGCTGTCCCAGGCCGAAGCCTGGGCCGCCTTCCACGGCGTGGCCGCCGGCACGGCCTTGGCCATGGTGTTGAGCGTCGTGATGATCTGCAACAGCTCGGCCAGCGAGGTCCCCTCGGCCGGCGGGATGTCGCCGCTGTAGGTCTTCAGCTGGCCGCTTCGGTAGTAGAGGTTGTTGCCCGCCGCGTAGGCGGCGAACGTCTCGATACCGAGTTCCTTGGCCAGGGCCTGCACCCGGGTCTGGCCCGGTCCCGTCCACCCCCCGCCGAGCTCCACCACCACCCCCGGGGCCACCTCGACGTCGTAGTTGCGCCCACCCACCCGGTCACGCCCCTCGAGCACCACCACCGACCTGCCCGCCCGCTCGATGGTCGTGGCGGCCGTCAGCCCCGACAGTCCGGCCCCCACGACGACGACGTCGACGACGTCGACGACAGACGCGTCGACGATCGAGACACCGCCGGCCTTCGGGCCCACCACCGAGGCACCGGCCGGACCCGGGCCCACCAAGGCAGCGCCCGCCGCGGCTGCCCCGGCGGCGGCTCCGGTCAACAGGCCGCGACGGCTGAAGCGATCGGTCACGGCCGTCCCCCTCCTGCCCGGTGCCGGGTTCCCTAGGGCCGGCCGCGCCGTCCGGCGGCCAGGAGCGGGCCCAGGATCTTCTCGAAGGCCTTGGCGATGTGGGCGTGACCGGTGTCGTCGGCGTGGATGTTCTCCTCCGAGCACATGAGCGTCCAGTTGCAGATCCGCCCCACGTTGACCGGGACCTTCGTCCCCTCGTAGTTCCCGCCCGCGGCGAAGTCCGACGACTTGAAAGCGTGGGCCACCGCGGCCGTGTCGGCGGCGCCGTAGTCGCTCTGCAGGAGGTTGTTCAGATCGTCGAGGAGCGTGACGCTCTGTCGGGCGAAGGACTCCCCGCTCGTCCCCAGGAGCCAGCCGGCCAGGAACGGGTCGTAGTACGACATCCCCACGATCGGCGTCGTCCCCCCGGCCGACGACAGCCCCGACAGGATCGTCGGTAGGTTCGCCGTGACCGTGTTCAGCCCGCTCGTGACGCAGGCCTCGTTGATCGTCGTCCCGCTCGTGCAGCCGTCGACGTCGTTGCCCCCGATGTCGATGGTGATGAACGCCACCTGCCCGGAGTGGGCGGCGAGGAAAGCCTCGGCGTCGCCCAGCTGAGTCTTCGTCGCATAGGAGCAACCCGGCCCGTCGATCATCGACGTCGTCGTCGCCCCCGAGCACGACAGGTTCTCGAGCACCAGCCCTGGGTGGCTCTTCTGTTCCTTGGCCAAGATGTCGGCCACATAGCCCTTGCCGTCGTTCGAGCCGATCCCGGCGGCCAGCGAGTCACCGAGGGCCAGGTAGTACTCCGCCGGGGCTGTTCCGGCCTGTGGAGCTCCGATGGCCCGGACCGATCCCCCCGCCCCACCGGCGCCGAGAATGACCGCGGCGCCGCCACCGAGAATGGTCCCCGCGGCCATGAGGACGGCGGTGATGCGCACCGGCCCAAGCTACGCCGGGACCGACGACGATGCGCCCGGACCGACAACGATGCGCCCGTGGCCCGATGCCCTTGCCCACGACCCTCTGTCCGTGCCAGACTTGGTCGGTCATGAGCGAGCACACCACGACCATCATCCTCGTAGTACTGACCTAAGCGCACCTGGCCGCCACCGCGGCACGTGCGCTCCTCGACCTCCCCGACGGGAGGTCGTTTCAATTTCCGGCCACCTTCTTCTCCATCACCCACCCGACGAGAGCACCCTCACCGAGGGCCACAGACGAGCGAGGACCAGAGCTATGCAACTGACCGGGGCCCAGGCCCTCATCAAGAGCCTCGAGATGCAGAAGGTGGAGGTCATCTTCGGCCTCCCCGGCGGCGCCATCCTGCCCGTCTACGACCCCATCATCGACTCCTCGATCCGCCACATCCTCGTCCGCCACGAGCAGGGTGCCGGCCACATGGCCGAGGGCTACGCCCATGTCACCGGCCGCCCCGGCGTGGCCATGGTGACCTCGGGACCCGGAGCCACCAACATCGTCACCCCCCTGGCCGACGCCATGATGGACTCGATCCCCATCGTCGTGATCACCGGCCAGGTCGCCACCACCTCCATCGGCACCGACGCCTTCCAGGAGGTCCCCATCACCGGCGTCACGATGGACATCACCAAGCACAACTGGCTCATCACCGATGTGAACGACATCCCCCGGGTGGTGGCCGAGGCCTTCCACGTGGCCACCACCGGCCGTCCCGGTCCCGTCCTCATCGACTTCCCCAAAGACATCGCCAACCAGATGATGGACTGGTACTGGCCCTCCTCCCTCGACGAGCTCGACCTCCCCGGCTACCACCCCCGGACCACCGGTGACGCCGCCGAGGTCCGTCGCGCCGCCGAGCTCATCCTGGCCGCCGAGCGCCCCGTCCTCTACGCCGGCGGCGGGATACTGAAAGCCCACGGGGCCGACGCCCTCTTCGAGCTGGCCACCCGCACCGGCATCCCCGTCGTCACCACCCTCATGGGCCGCGGCACCTTCCCCGACTCCCATCCCCTCTGCCTCGGCATGCCCGGCATGCACGGCAACTACACCGCCGTCACCGCCATGCAGCGCGCCGACCTGCTCGTGGCCCTCGGGTCCCGCTTCGACGACCGCGTGACCGGCAAGGTGGCCGCCTTCGCCCCCGACGCCAAGATCGTCCACATCGACATCGACCCGGCCGAGCTCGGCAAGGTCCGCCGCCCCGACGTCGGCATCGTCGGCGACGCCCGCATCGTCATCGAGCAGATGCTCGAGGCCCTGGGCGCGCTCGGCCTCGGCGCCCCCGGGACCGACCCCGGGCCCGGGACAGCGGCGGCCGCCCAACCCGACCTCGGGCCCTGGATCACCCAGATCCGCGCCTGGCAGGAGGAGTTCCCCCTCACCTACAACCAGGTCGAGGGCGGGGCCTTGAAGCCCCAGTACGTCCTCGAGCAGCTCCGCGACATGTCCCCCGACGACACCATCGTGGCCTCCGGCGTCGGTCAGCACCAGATGTGGGCGTCGCAGTACTGGCGCTTCGACCACCCCTACACCTGGGTCAACTCCGGCGGCGCCGGCACCATGGGCTTCGCCGTCCCCGCCGCCATCGGGGCCAAGGTGGGCCGGCCCGACAAGACCGTCTGGGCCGTCGACGGCGACGGCTGTTTCCAGATGACCGCCCAGGAGCTCGTCACCGCTTCGGCCGAGCGCATCCCCGTGAAGATCGCCATCTTGAACAACGCCTACCTGGGCATGGTCCGCCAGTGGCAGGAGCTCTTCTACGCCGAGCGCTACTCCGAGGTCTACCTCTCGCCCGACCTCCCCGACTACGTCAAGTGGGCCGAGGCCATGGGCTGTGTCGGGCTGAAGGTCGAGTCGGCCGAGGAGGTGGCTCCGGCCATCGAGAAGGCCAACGGCATCGACGACCGCCCCGTCGTCATCGACTTCCGCACCGACGCCTTCGAGAAGGTCTACCCGATGGTCCCCGCCGGTGCCTCCAACGACGACATCATCGTCGGTCCCTCCGAGGGCGAAGGGGGCCGGTGATGGCCCCCGTCGGCGCCGGCTCCGGTGCCGGCCGCCACCACATCGTCTCCGTCCTCGTCGAGAACAAGGCCGGCGTCCTGGCCCGGGTGGCCAGTCTCTTCTCCCGCCGCGGCTACAACATCTACTCCCTGGCCGTGGCCCCCACCGACGACGAGAAGCTGTCCCGGATCACCATCGTCGTCGACGTCGAGTCCTCACCCCTCGAGCAGATCCTCCGCCAGCTCGACAAGCTCATCAACGTCGTCGACATCTTCGAGCTCGCCCCCGAGGACGCCACCGAACGCGAGATGCTGCTCGCCACCGTCTCGGCCACCCCGGCCGACCGGGGCCAGGTGATCAGCCTCGTCGGGGTCTTCGAAGGCAAGATCGTCGACGTCGGCCGCGAGCGGATCACCGTGATGCTGGCCGGTTCCCCCTCTAAGATCGACGACTTCGAGAACCTGATCCGGCCCTACGGCATCGTCGAGCTCCAGCGGACGGGCCGTGTGGCCCTGCCTAAGCTGGAGCGCCGGGCTGCACGGCTGCGTTCCATCGCCGGGGGCTCCGACACAGGGACTCCGGTCCAATGAACAGGGACTCCGGTCCAATGAACAGGGACTCCGGTCCAAGGAACTGGGACTCCGGTCCAATGAACAGGGACTCCGGTCCAATGAACAGGGACTCAGGTCCCACCAACCACGAGGCAGGATGAGATGGCCAAGCTCTACTACGAGTCCGATGCCGACGCGAGCCTGATCCAGGGCCGCAAGGTCGCCGTCATCGGCTACGGCTCCCAGGGTCACGCCCACGCGCTGAACCTGGCCGAGTCCGGTGTCGATGTCCGGGTGGGCCTGCGGGCCGGCTCGGCCTCCACCCAGAAGGCGACCGAGGCCGGGCTCCGTGTCCTGTCCGTGGCCGACGCCTCGGCCGAGGCCGACCTCATCATGATCCTCCTGCCCGACACCGAGCAGAAGTCGGTCTACGACGCCGAGATCGCCCCCCACCTGAACGAGGGCGACGCCATCCTCTTCGCCCACGGCTTCAACATCCGCTTCGGCCAGATCGTCCCCCCGGCCGGTGTCGACGTGGCCATGGTGGCCCCCAAGGGCCCCGGCCACCTCGTCCGCCGCACCTACACCGAGGGCGGCGGGGTCCCCTCCCTCGTGGCCGTGGCCCAGGACGCGTCGGGCAAGGCCCACGACCTCGCCCTCTCCTACGCCCACGCGCTCGGGGCCACCCGGGCCGGGGTCCTCGACACCACCTTCGACGAGGAGACCGAGACCGACCTCTTCGGCGAGCAGGTCGTCCTCTGCGGTGGCCTGACCTCGCTCGTCCAGGCCGGCTTCGAGACCCTGGTGGCGGCCGGCTACCAGCCCGAGTCGGCCTACTTCGAGTGCCTCCACGAGCTCAAGCTCATCGTCGACCTCATGTACGAACAGGGCATCGCCGGCATGCGCTTCTCCATCTCCGACACCGCCGAGTACGGCGACCTCACCCGCGGCCCCAAGGTCATCGACGCCCATGTCCGGGCCGAGATGCAGCAGATCCTCGACGACATCCGCTCCGGCAAATTCGCCGAGGAGTGGATCGCCGAGAACCGCGCCGGCCGCAAGAACTTCGAGGCCCTGCGGGCCGCCGGTGCCGCCCACCCTATCGAGAAGGTCGGGGCCGAGCTCCGGGCCATGATGCCCTTCATCTCCGCCGGCAAGCAGCGTATCCAGGACATCTCCGGCGGTTAGCCGGCGGCCGGCACCCGCCGGTTGGCGGGCCGCTCTTGGCTGTCGACGGTGCTTGTGCGCTGTCGACGGTGCTTGTGCGCTGTCGACGGCGCTTATTCGGTGTCGAAGGTGGCCAGGAAGGCCTCGACGAGAGCCGTCTCGCCCTCGACGGTGACGGCCGACAGGGGAGCACGTCCGTAGAGCAGGAGGACGAGATCCGAGGCGGTCCCGTGGATGGCGGATCCGCCGTCGGGGCCGGCCGGTCGTTCGATCCCAGGGTCGGCGACGGCTCCGTCGACCACTGTCCACCGACCACCGGTGTCGGTGGTCACGAAGGTGAGGGGACCCCGGAGCCCGGCCGGGGGGGCGCCGGTCCGGTCGGCGGCCAGGGCGCTCAGCACGACCTGCAGGAACTCGGGCACCCCGTCATGGGCCACCTCGGGATCGAGGGGTTCGGGGGCGCCGACGGCGGACGCCGTGTCCCAGCGGTGGACAGCCGCTTCCTGGACCTGGTGACGACCGACGGCGCCCGAGGTGAGGGGTTCTCCCCACCACGTCCAACAGGGGGACTCGTCCCCGACTTCGGCAAGGGCCGACAGGAGGTCGTCGGTGCTGGCCCGCATCCACGGCGCCATCTCTCCGTCGGACCGGGGAGCTGCGACCGCCCCCTCCCAGGGTTCGTCGGCGCGGCGTGACCTCAGGCATCCGGCCCAGGACCGCTGGACCTCCCCGAGGTGGAGGACGAGGTCGCGCAGCGCCCAGTCCGGACACGACGGCACCCGGGCGTCGAGGTCGGCGCCGTCGAGAAGATCGGCGATCCGGGCGCTCTCGCCTCTGATCGCCCCGATGCGGTCGAGCACGAGAGCGATCGTACAGTGACGGGGATCCGCCGTCGCGGGCAGAATGTCCGGCGTGCCGGCCGATCCCTCCTTCGCCGAGCTGCCGCTCGCAGAGGCCCGGGGTGCCGCGCTCGAGCGAGCCATCGAGCTCGGCTGCAGCAATGCCGAGGTCCGGATCGAGCGGATCCGGTCGCAGGTGGTGGTGGTGCGCGACGGCCGGTTGGAGACGACCGTCGACGACACCGAGATCGGGGTGGGCCTGCGGGTTGTCGTCGACCGGTCGATGGGTTTCGCCGCCACCGTCGAGCTCCATCACGAGGCGGCGGCCGAGCTGGCCGAGCGGGCCGTGGCCATGGCGCAGGCCACGTCACCGGCCCTGGCCGTGCCCGTCGACCTGGCCGGCGAACCCGGCTACGGGGAGGTGGCCTGGTCCTCGCCCTACGACATCGATCCGACGACGGTGCCCGTGGCCGACAAGGCGGCTCTTCTCGCCGAGTGGAGCGAGCGACTCCTGACCCACCCGTCGGTCGACCATGTCACGGCCTACGTGTTGGCCGTGGTGGAGGACAAGCACCTCGCCGACCTGTCGGGCACGGTGACGACCCAGCGCCGGGTCCGGATGCATCCGGTCGTCGAGGTCTATGCCGTCGACGAAGCCACCGGGTCCTTCGATTCCATGCGCAGCCTGGCCCCGCCGGCCGGCCGGGGTTGGGAGTACGTCACCGGCGGCAGCGGCGGCGGCGGCGGCTGGGACTGGGACGACGAGCTCGGCCGGCTCGGCGACCTGCTGGCCGAGAAGATGGCGTCGCCGTCGGTCGAGGCCGGGACCTACGACCTCGTGATCGATCCGAGCAACCTCTGGCTCACCATCCACGAGTCGGTGGGCCACGCCACCGAGCTCGACCGGGCCCTCGGCTACGAAGCTGCCTACGCCGGGACCTCCTTCGCCACCTTCGACCAACTGGGGACGCTGCGCTACGGATCGCCGGTGATGCACGTGACCGGCGACCGGACGACGGCCCACGGACTGGCCACCGTCGGCTACGACGACGAGGGCGTCGCCGCCCAGTCCTTCGACATCGTGAAGGAGGGTGTGCTCGTCGGCTACCAGTTGGACCGGCGGATGGCGGCCGAGAACGACCTCGGGCGCTCCAACGGTTGCGCCTACGCCGACTCGCCGCTGCACGCGCCGATCCAGCGGATGGCCAATGTCTCGCTGGCCCCGGCCCCGGGAGCGGGACCGACCACCGACGAGCTCATCGCCGGTGTCGAGCAAGGTGTCTACATCGTGGGCGACAAGAGCTGGTCCATCGACATGCAGCGCTACAACTTCCAGTTCACCGGCCAACGCTTCTACCGCATCGACAAGGGCCGGCTGGCCGGCCAGCTGCGCGACGTCGCCTACCAGGCCACCACCACCGACTTCTGGGGGGCCATGGAGGCCGTCGGGGGCACCTCCACCTATGTCCTCGGGGGCGCCTTCAACTGCGGCAAGGGCCAGCCGCCCCAGGTGGCACCGGTGAGCCACGGATGTCCGAGCGCGCTGTTCCGGGGGATCAACGTGCTGAACGCACGGACCGAGACAGGCCGGTGAGCGACGGCGACCGGCTTCCGGCGGCGTCGGAGGTCGTCGAGCGCGCCCTCTCTTCGTCGGAGGCCGACGACTGCGTGGTGGTCGTCAGTGATGGCAGTGAAGCCGATGTACGCTTCGCCAACAACACCACGACCACCAACGGCCTGCGACGCGACCGGCGGGTGACCGTGATCAGTTTCCTGCACCGCAGTGACGGTGGCTCGGGTGACGGTGGCTCGGGTGACGGTGGCTCGGGTGACGGGGTGGCCGTGGGGGTGGCCAGCCGGGGCGGAGCCGTCGATGTGGCCGAACTGGTGAAGGCCAGTGAAGCCGATGCCGACGGCGCCTCGGCGGCCGACGACGCGGCACCGCTGGTGGAGCGAACCGAGTCGACCGGCCCCTTCGACACCGGCCCGGCCATGACCGATCTCTCGGTCCTCGACGGGGTCGTCCGGTCTCTGGCCGGTGCCTTCGGCCGGGCCCGGTCGGCCGGTCATGTCCTGTCCGGGTTCGCCTCCCACCGGGTGGACACCATCTACCTGGGGTCGAGCAGAGGGCTCCGGCTCCGCCACGAGCAGCCGGCGGGCACCCTCCAACTCGTGGCCCGCAGTACCGACGGGACCCGTTCGACCTGGGCCGGGGCGGGGACCTCGTGGTTCGCCGATGTCGAGATCGACGCCATGCACGACCGACTCGTGCGCCGGCTGGCCTGGGCCGAGCGCCGGGTGGAGCTCCCGGCCGGCCGCTACGAGACCCTGCTTCCGCCCGACGCCACGGCCGACCTCATGGTGGTGATCTCCCATGCTCTGTCGGGACGCGACGCCGAGGACGGGCGCAGCGTCTTCTCGGCCCCGGGTGGGGGGACCAAGATCGGTGAGGTCCTGTCGTCGCTGCCCTTCGCGCTTCGCAGTGACCCGGGGGAACCGGGACTCGAGTGTGCGCCGTTCGTGGTGGCCACGGCATCGGGCGCCGACGTGTCGGTCTTCGACAACGGCCTGGGTGTTCGACCGACGGCCTGGATCGACGGGGGACGGCTGACGAATCTCGAGTACCACCGCGCGGCGGCGGCCCGTTCGGGCACCATGGCCACTCCGCCCGGCGACAACCTCGTCCTCGAGCTCCCAGGCGGCACCGACTCCTTGGACGACATGATCGCCCGCACCGAGAGGGGACTGCTCCTCACCTGCCTCTGGTACATCAGGGAGGTCGATCCGGTGACCCTTCTCGTGACCGGGCTCACCCGGGACGGCGTCTATCTGGTCGAAGCGGGTGAGGTGGTCGGGGCGGTGAACAACTTCCGCTTCAACGAGAGCCCCATCGACTTGCTGGCCCGGGCGACCGAAGCGGGCGCCACCGTCCGGGCACTGTCCCGGGAGTGGGGAGAGTGGCAGAGCCGGACGGCCATGCCGGCGCTGCGGGTGGCCGACTTCAACATGAGCTCGGTCAGCCCCGCCACCTGAGCGCGGGTGGGCCCGTGGAGCTGGGCCCGGGGCCGAGCCTCTGAGCCGCTGACCAGCGTCGGTTACGAAGCCGTCGCTTGCACATCACCGGGGGCCAGCTTTTCCGGCCACGGTGGCTCGTGCAGCGCCGACAGCGGGCGCGCCAAGGTGAAGATGTCGGCCGTGAGCTGCGCCACCTCCGGATCGGTGTCGGCCAGAGTGGCCGCACGCTGGAACATGGCCAGGCTCTGCAGTTCCTCCATGGGGAAATCGCCGGTCGTCCGTCCGTCTTGGAAGTCGGCGGCGGCGGCCAGAGCCCACGGGGTGCGTGTCACCTCGAAGGCCTCGGAGAAGAAGTCGAAGGCGAGGCCGGTGAGGTCCTGGGACGCCAGCGCCCGCCGTTCGAGCACCTGACCGAGCGCCCGGGCCTGACAGGCGGCCGCCGACATCCCCTGGCCGTAGAGAGGGTTGAAGTGACAGACCGAGTCACCGAGGGGGACCAGTCCTTCGGGAAAGCGGTCGAGGCGTTCGAAATGGCGCCGAACCGACCGGGGGAATTTGAAGCCGACCGGCTGCGTCACCAGCTCCGCCGTGTTCAGTGCCTCGTCCCATACCGGAGACACGAGAGTGCGTCCGAACTCCCGCCACCCGTCGACGTCGGTGGGCGGGAAGTCGCCGAATCGGCCTCCCAGGCCGGCGATCCAATTGCCTCCCTCGATCCGCACCAGGTAGGCGCCCCGGGTGGTGTGGGGTCCGTCCGGCTTGGGCAAGACGAAGAATCCGGCGCCACCGAGCGCGTCGGGATCGGAGGGGCGGACCACCGCACTGGCGTAGGCGAAGTCGCAGTTGATGACGGATTCGGGCGGCGCCTCGAACCCGAGGTTCGTGAGCCAATGCATCGTGCGGGCGTTCCTGCCGCTGGCGTCGACCACGAGATCGGCAGAGATTCGTTCGCCGCCTTCGATCACGAGCCCGGTCACCCGCCCCTCGTCGGTGAGCGGCTCGCGTACCAACGAGCGGTAGCGCGTCGCGACGTTCGGGAGCGCGTGGACCCGTTGCCGGAGGCAGTGCTCGAGCAGGGGACGCGACATGAAGTAGATCGTTCCCGTGGGCCTCGGCTCCGGCTGGTACGCGGCCAGCTCATAGGATTTCCCCTCGGACCGGTAGACGAAGAAGTCCTGACCGGCGATGCACGAGATGGCACCGGCGTCTTGGAGGTCGTCGGTGAAACCGGAGAAGAGCTCGCTGGCGATGGTGAGGCCGCCGGGAAGAAGCGCATGGAAGTGCTTGCCCTGCGGAACGCCGCCACGCGTGTGCGGTGAGCCCGGGACGTCGTCGCGGTCGACCAGGACGACCTCGTCGAAGTGGCCGGAAAGGACCCGGGCCGCGAACAGCCCGGCCATGCCGCTGCCGAGGACGGCGGCGCGCCGTGCGAAGGTGGTGTGCATCTCGCCCGCGCCTCCTCGTCGCCCGGGAAAGTCTCCCAGATCCGGTTCAGATCTGTCGACCGTCCTGGCCGCGGGCGAGAAAGACATCGGAGCCGTACACTCTCGCTCGATGAGCCCGATCGACCACCGCCCGATTCAGACCAACGGCATCCGGATGCATGTCGCCGAGCAGGGAGAAGGTCCCGCTGTCGTACTCTGCCACGGCTTTCCTGAGCTGTGGTACTCGTGGCGACACCAGATCGGCGCCCTGGCTGACGCCGGCTATCACGTCGTGGCGCCAGATCAGCGCGGTTACGGCGGCACCGATCGGCCCGGGGCCATCGAGGACTATGACATCCTCCACCTCACCGATGACCTGCTCGGTGTGCTCGATGCGTTGGGTGAGGAACAGGCCGTGTTCGTGGGGCATGACTGGGGCGCGCCGGTGGTCTGGAACCTGGCCCTGCGGGCGCCCGAACGTGTGCGGGCCGTGGTGGGTATGAGTGTGCCGTTCCTACCCCGGGGCGACGTCGACCCGATTTCACTTTTCGAGGCCATCTTCGGAGACAACTTCTTCTACATGCTCTACTTCCAGGAGCCCGGCGTGGCCGACGCCGATCTCGGCCGCGATCCGCGCGACACCATCCGTCGGTTCTTGTCGGCCATCTCGGCCGAGGGCGGAGTGGACGCCTTCCGGTCACTGCCCAAACAGGGCACCCGATTCGCTGACTGGCTTCCCGATCCCGGCGCACTTCCCCGTTGGTTGAACGAGGACGATCTCGAGTACTACGCCACGGAGTTCGGACGGACGGGGTTTACCGGGGGGCTCAACTGGTATCGCAACATGCGGCGTAACTGGGAACTGACCGAAGACCTGGCCCAAGCCAAGGTCACCGCCCCCGCGCTCTTCATCGCCGGGGAGCTCGACCCCGTGGTGACGATGGCACCGCCGGACGGGATGGAGGAGTGGGTGCCCGACCTCCGGGGCAAGGTGATGCTTCCGGCCACCGGTCACTGGACCCAGCAGGAGCGGCCGGCCGAGGTGAATGCCGCCCTCCTCGATTTCTTGTCCGGATTGGCCTGAGCAAAGGGACAATCGGGTCCGGTGCCCATGGTGCGGACGCCACGCAGCCCGTAGTGGGCCCGCTTTCTAAGCCCCCGACTTCCATGAGGAGCCTCGACCCACGGACGCCCGTGCTCGTCGGCGTAGGGACCGCCCACCGCGATGTCGAAGCCGTCGAGCTCATGTCGCTAGCCCTCGAGGCGGCCGTCGACGATGCCGGTCCGTCCTCGTTGCTGGCGGCCGTTGACCGCATCGCCGTCCCTCAAGGCACCTGGTCGTATCCGGATCCAGGCCGGCTCGTGGCCACCCGCGCCGGCGCTCGATCCGCACGAACCTATTTCGGTCGGGTGGGAATTCCGCAGCAGACCCTGATCAATGAGGCACTGAGGGCCATCGCCTCCGGCGATGCAGACGTAGCCGTCGTGGTCGGAGGGGAATCCCGGGCCCGCGCCAGAAGAGCCGAGATCACTGGCACCGTCGCCATGGAGACGACCCAAGCAGGCGTCGTACCCGACGTCGTCATGGATCGCGAGGAGGACTTCATCGTCCGCCCCGAGATCGACGCCGGTCTGATCCAACCCGTGGCCCAGTACGCACTGATCGAGAACGCCCTGGGGTCGGCCGAGGGCCAGGGGATCGATGAGCACCGAGCGTCCATTGCTGAGCTGTGGGGACGGTTCAACGTCGTGGCCCGGTCCAACCCCGATGCCGCTTTCCCCTCGCCACGGTCGGCGGCGGAGTTGGCCACGCCGACGCCGAAGAACCGACCGCTGGCCTTTCCGTACAACAAGTGGCACTCGAGTCAATGGACCGTCGATCAAGCGGCTGCCCTCGTGCTGTGTTCGGTCGAGGCGGCTCGGGCCCATCATGTCCCGGTCGATCGTTGGCTATTCCCGTTGGTCGGCATCGATGCCAGTCACGCTCTCTCCTTGAGCCGCCGCCGCTACCCCCATCGGTGGCCGGCCATGGGTGTGCTCGGACGAGCGGCCGCCGAGCGCATCGGTCGACCGCTCGACGCCGTCGAGCACATCGAGCTCTACTCGTGCTTCCCCTCGGCTGTGCGCGTCCAACAACGCGAGCTCGGGCTTTCGCTCGAGGGTACGCCGACAGTGACCGGAGGCATGGCGTTCGCCGGAGGGCCGTTCAACAATTTTGTGTACCAGGCGACCGCTTCCATGGCACCGCTATTGAGGAACCATCCGACGTCGCTCGGACTCGTGAGCACCGTGTGCGGCCTCCTGACCAAGCCCGGGCTGGCGGTGTGGTCGGCCACTCCCGACGGCCGCGCCCCGCTGCTTTCTGATCTGGCGGAGGAGGCGGCCGCGGGAACGGAGTCGGTGAACGTGGCCGACGAGCACCACGGTCCGGCGCGGGTGGTTTCCAGCACGGTCGCCTACGACGGTATGGACACCGGCCGCACCTTTGTGCTGGCTGACATCGACCCCACACGCCGGTGCGTCGCCTCGAGCGACGAGCCTGGCGTCGCGCATGCAGCGATAGCGGGCGAGCTGATCGGGACCGAAGTGCAGATCTCAGGCACTCGGATCGAGCCTTGAAGGGTCTCGCGAGGCTCATGACCAGGAGACGATGGGCGACGAGTTGGTGTACCGGGCAGAATCTCGCGTCATGACAGCAACCTGCACACCGGAGGAGGCCGCCGCCCTCGTCCGACCGACTGACACGATCGGATTCGGCCTCGGGCCCGGAATTCCTGACGCGTTCCTGAGCGCGTTGGGCGCACGTGACGACTTCGAAGACCTGGTCTTCGGAGGGGCACTTCTGCTCGGCTACTACACAGTGCTGACCAAGCCCGGTGTGTCGTACCGCTCCGGGTTCTTCGGACCGGCTGAGCGCATCTTGTTGGCCGAAGGTCATGACGTCGAACTCGTTCCCGGCGGTTTCCGTCAGTTCGCCCCCATCCTGGCCCGCTTCGCTCCAAGGATCATGACCGCCCAGGCCGCGCCTCCCGACGGCGAGGGCCGGGTCAACCTGTCGCTGCACCTGGGTGCCACCCGCGACGAACTCATGCAGGCCGGCAAGGATCCTGACCGGATCCTCCTTGTCGAGGTCAATCCGCACCTTCCCCGCACGCGGAGTCTCCCACCACGGTTCGACAACAGTCTTCCCCTGGAGCTGATCGACGTGTTGGTCGAAGCTGACGGTGAGCCATATGCCCTGGAGGATCCGGCACCAACGGCGCAGGATGCCGCCATCGCCGGACATGCCCTGGGATTCGTGACGAACGGCAGCACCTTGCAGACGGGGATCGGTGCCGTGCCGAACATGGTGGCCACGGCGTTGGCCGAGGGCGACGGCGGCGACTATGGGGTGCACTCAGAGATGTTCACGACCGGCCTGATGCGTCTGCATCAGACGGGCAAGGTGACCAATGCGGCCAAGGGTGTTTTCGACGGCGTATCGGTGACGACGTTCGCCCTGGGGACGCCCGATCTCTACCGCTGGCTCGACGGTAACGGCGACGTTGCGTTCCTACCGGTCGACGTCGTCAACGACCCCACCGTCATCGGACGCAATCGCAAGCTGGTATCGATCAACGGTGCGCTCTGTCTCGATCTGTACGGGCAGGTAGTGGCCGACAGCATCGACGGCAAACAGATCTCCGGTGTCGGCGGCCACGAGGATTTCGTCGCCGGGGCCGACCTCCATGTCGATGCCCATTCGCTGATCTGTCTCAGCTCCACCGTGACGGTGGGGGGCGCCGTGCACTCGCGCATCCTCCCCCTTCTGCCCGGGGGCGCGGTGGTCTCCACGCCACGCCATCACACGGGCGTGGTCGTGACGGAGTACGGGGCGGCCGAGCTGACGGGGCTCACCGTCCGCGAAAGGGCGAAAGCACTGGCGGACATCGCCCATCCGGATTTCCGGGCCGAGCTGCATGCGGTGGCGGAGACCCTGGGCCGACAATGACCGTCTCGTCGGCCACATCGAGATGTCGAGCGACCGCCGGATCGTGGCCGAGCGCGGTCGGAGGGCGAGCTGATCGGTACCGAGGTCCAGGTGGCGGTTGGAGTGAAATAGCAGGTCAACCGCTATGTTCTCCGTCGAGTCTCGGAATGGGTCGGATGGCGGCGTTCTTCCGCAGCCGAGGTCCTCGGAAAAGACGGTTGACTTGGCTAACGCTGTTAGCGATACTGGCTACCAGCGTTAGCCCCCGAGGCCCGCGCACGGGAGAGGAGAGTTGTTATGGACAAGAACGTCGGCTACCGAGCACCCGGGTTCGTCACGGCAAAGATCATGAATCCCCTTGTCCTCATCATGATGCGTGTCGGGCTCAGCATTTGGGGAAGCCGGATCCTGGAGGTCCGGGGCCGTCAGAGCGGCATGCCTCGGCGCACGCCCGTGAATCTGCTCGAGGTCGAAGGACGCCAATACCTGGTGTCACCCCGAGGTGACACTCAGTGGGTCCGCAACACCCGCGCCGACGGAGGTCGTCTTGCGTTGATTCTCGGCCGCCGACGCGATGAGCGGGTTGCTGAGGAGCTTCCCGACAGTGAGAAGGCACCGATCCTTCGCGCTTACCTGAAGAAGTGGAAGATGGAAGTAGGAGTTTTCTTCGACGGTGTGAACGCCGACTCCGAAGAACAGGACGTGCTCAGGATCGCTCCGGACCACCCTGTGTTCCTCCTCTCGGCGGCAGGGAACTGATATGAGTTCGTACGGCATGGGGCCCTGTCTGACCGGTTCTTCGGACGAGGGCGGCACGAGGTGACTGATCAGGTGAAGGGTGAAGGAGCCCGATGACCCCGGATCGGCCCACGCTCGGAGAACTGCTGCTCCCCGGTGAGCTGCCGCCACCCGAATTTCGGCCCGTGCGGCCGAGGCGCGTGGCCGAGACCGTCGCCATGGCCCACCGCGTGTTGGAAGATGAAGGTCCTGCTGCGCTCACCATGCGCAGACTGGCCGGCGAAATGGGCATCCGGGCGCCCTCTCTCTACAAGCACTTTGCCAGCAAGGCTGCCGTTGAGTCGGCCGTCATCGAGGACGCCATGTTCGACATCGGCGACGTCACCCACAGTGCCATTCACGAGCCGGGAACCGGAGGTCCTCTGTTGAGCCTGCTCGGCACCTACCGTTCTCACAGCCTGCTCCACCCGAATCTCTACCGGTTGGCGATCAGCGGCCGCCTTCGTCGGGAGAGTCTGCCGCCAGGGTTGGAGGACTGGGCCGGCAACCCGTGGTTCGTCGTGACCGGCGATGCCCATCTGGCACAGGCGCTGTGGTCCTTCGCTCACGGCATGGTGATCCTCGAGCTCGACGATCGCTACCCGCCGGGCTCCGACCTCGACAGCACCTGGCGAGCGGGAGCCACCGCTTTCGAGAGGGTGGCGGTACCGAGGTAGGACCCGGCGAGTCTGACCGGGCCCCGGTCAACCGGCTATTGAGCGAGTGCGCCCACCACGTAGTTGATGCACGCGCACAGAGCAGCGATGTCCTCGGGATCGATGGCCGGGAACATGGCGATGCGCAATTGGTTTCGGCCGAGCTTGCGATAGGGCTCGGTGTCCACGATGCCGTTGGACCGCAGGACGGCGGCCACGGCGGCGGCGTCGACGGCGTCGACGAAGTCGATGGTGCCCACCACGTGGCTGCGTTGGGATTCCTTTTCCACGAACGGCATGGCGAAGCCGGACTGCTCAGCCCAGGTGTAGAGGATCTCGGCCGACCGGTCGCAACGCCCCGCGGTCCACTCGAGGCCGCCGCCGGCCAACATCCACTCGACCTGCTCGGTCATGAGGAGAACGGTGGCAAGTGCCGGGGTGTTGTAGGTCTGGTCGAGTTTGGAGTTGTCGACGCACGTCTTCAGGTCGAAGAAGGCCGGCACCCAACGATCCGACGCCGCCAGCTTCTCGACCCGCTCCAGGGCGGCGGGGGAGAGCAGGGCCAACCACAACCCCCCGTCGGCGGCGAAGCACTTCTGCGGCGCGAAGTAGTAGGCGTCGAACTGAGACGGGTCGACCCGCATCCCGCCTGCTCCCGAGGTGGCGTCCACCGCCACCAGACCGCCGCCCAATTCGGGTGCCACGGCTCCGGCCGGGCGATTGATTGTCATGGACACGCCCGTCGAGGTCTCGTTGTGGGTGAGTGCGTACAGATCGATCTCGGCATCGGCCACAGCTTCCGGATGAGCTCCGGCCTCCGATTCGATGATCGACGGGTCGTCGATGTGGGGGGCGGCCTTGGCGGCGGCGGCGAACTTGGAGGAGAACTCGCCGAACGACAGATGCTGGCTGCGCCGCTCGATGAGGCAGAAGGTGGCGATGTCCCAGAAGCACGTTGTGCCGCCGTTGCCGAGCACGACCTCGTACCCCTCCGGGAGGCCGAAAAGTTCGCCCAGGCCGCTGCGCAGCCGGCCCACGACCGACTTGACCGCCCGCTGGCGGTGGCTCGTCCCGAGGTAGGTGGGGGCCGCCTTGGCCAGGGCTTCCACCTGAGCCGGACGAACCTTTGAGGGCCCGCTGCCGAAACGCCCGTCGGACGGTTTGAGGCTGTCGGGGATGCGGATATCGGAGGTCCTGGTGGTGTCAGAGGTACTCGGCACGTGTGTAAGCATGGCAGCCATGTCGTCGCTTCACGAAACCACCCCTGGTGGCGCCGCCGGCCGTGTCACACCCAGGAGGCGCGTCTCGGCCCGGGTGGGCGCCGTCGCCCCTTCGGCCACCTTGGCCGTGGACGCCAAGGCGAAGGCGCTGCGTGCCGCAGGCGAGGACGTCATCGGCTTCGGGGCCGGCGAACCCGACTTCCCCACCCCTCCCCACATCGTGGAGGCGGCCGTCGAGGCGTGTCGGCTTGCCGCCAACCACCACTACACCGCTACCGGTGGGCTCCCCGAGCTGAAGGAGGCGGTGGCGGCCAAGACGCGACGCGACTCCGGATACGAGATCTCGGCGTCCCAGGTCCTCGTGACGAACGGGGCCAAGCAGGCCGTCTACGAGGCTTTCGCCACCTTGTGTGATCCCGGTGACGAAGTGCTCGTCCCCGCTCCCTACTGGACCACCTACCCCGAGGCGATCGCCTTGGCCGGCGGCGTACCGGTGGACGTCCCCACGACCGAGGACACCGGGTTCCATCTCACCGTCGATGCCCTCGAAAAAGCTCGCACGAGCGCCACCAAGATCCTGCTCTTCGTGTCGCCCAACAACCCGACCGGTGCCGTCTCCCCCCGCCAAGATGTGGCCGCCATCGGACGCTGGGCGGCCGAAAACGACCTGTGGGTGGTGACTGACGAGATCTATGAGCACCTCGTCTACGGGGGCCGCTCCTTTGCGTCGATCCCCGTCGAGGTGCCCGAACTGGCCGATCGCTGCGTCGTCATCAACGGTGTGGCCAAGACCTATGCCATGACCGGGTGGCGAGTGGGATGGATGATCTCACCGCCCGATGTCACCGAGGCTGCCGCCAATCTCCAGTCCCACGCCACCTCCAATGTGTCCAACGTCTCCCAGCGGGCCGCTCTGGCCGCGGTTACCGGTGATCTCGGTGCCGTGGCCGCCATGCGTGAGGTGTTCGACCGGCGGCGACAGCTGATCCACCGCATGTTGAACGAGTGTCAGGGCGTGACCTGCGTCGAACCGGAGGGCGCCTTTTACGCTTTTCCCTCCGTGCGGGGCTTGTTCGGACGTCGGATCGCCGGAACGCTCGTCAATTCGTCGGAAGAGGTGGCCCAGGTGGCGATCGACGAGGCCAAGGTTGCGGTTGTATCCGGGGAGGCGTTCGGTGCTCCGGGGTACTTCCGCATGTCCTACGCACTGGGCGACGACGACATTGCCGAGGGCGTCTCGCGCCTGGCCAAGCTGTTTGCCACGGCGGAGTAAGCCACCCATGCGAGAGGACGGGTAAGCGAACGATGGCACGGGTGCTGGTGACCGAAAAGCTGGCCGAACGCGGTCTGGACCTGCTGGCCGCGGCGGGGCACGAGGTCGATGTCCAACTGGAGCTCAGCCCCGAAGCCCTGCTGCAGGTGCTCCCGGGAGCGCACGCCCTCATCGTCCGGTCCGCCACCCAGGTGACATCTACCGCTCTCGAGGCGGGGACCGACCTGGCCGTGGTGGGGCGGGCCGGCATCGGTCTCGACAACGTCGATGTGGAGGCCGCCACCCGACGCGGCGTCATGGTGGTCAACGCCCCCCAGTCGAACATCCTCTCGGCCGCCGAGCATGCCATGGCGCTGCTCTTGGCCCAGGCCCGCAACATCCCCCAGGCCCATGCCGCTCTGGTGGCCGGGAAATGGGAACGCTCGAAGTGGGAGGGCGTCGAGCTGCACGGCAAGACACTCGGTGTGGTGGGTCTCGGCCGCATCGGTGCCCTCGTCGCCCAACGGGCTCTCGCCTTCGGGATGCGCTTGTGTGCGTACGACCCGTATGTATCGGCCGACCGGGCCCGGCACATGGGCGTGGAGCTGATGGCCCTCGACGAGCTCGTGGCCGAGGCCGACTTCATCACCATTCACCTGCCCAAGACGGCCGAGACAGCCGGGCTCTTCGGTCGCGACCTTCTGGCCAAGGCCAAGCCCGGGTTGCGCATCGTCAATGCCGCCCGAGGCGGCATTGTCGATGAAGAAGCGTTGGCCGAAGCTCTGCGAGACGGACGCCTGGGCGGAGCCGCCTTCGACGTCTTCGCCACCGAACCGTGCCTGGACTCGCCGTTGTTCGGTCTGCCCAACGTCGTCGTCACCCCCCACCTCGGCGCATCGACAGCCGAAGCCCAGGACAAGGCCGGCGTGACCATCGCCGAACAGGTGATCCTCGCCCTGGCCGGCGACTTCGTTCCCTTCGCCGTCAACGTGGCCGCCACCGAGGTCTCCGAAACGGTCAGACCGTTCCTGCCCCTGGCCGAACAGCTGGGCCGGTGTTTCGCCTGCCTGAACGACGGGCTACCCGACAAGCTCGAGGTGGAATACCAGGGAGGCCTGGCCGGAGCGACGACGGCGATCCTGACACTGGCCGTGTTGAAGGGGGTGTTCGCAGCGGGGACCGAGGAGCCCGTCTCCTACGTGAACGCGCCGCAGTTGGCCGAGGAGAGAGGCCTTGAGATCCGGGAGGTCACGACGGCGACCACCCGCGACTACGTCAACCTGATCACTCTGCGCTCCACCGACCATTCGCTCGCCGGCACGCTGTCGGGGACGCGGTCCGAGCCGAGAATCGTTCTGGTGGATGATCACACCGTCGAAGTGCCTCCCTCCGAGCACATGCTGGTCGTACGCAACGACGACCGACCGGGCATGATCGGCGTAGTCGGCGTGGCGCTGGGCGAAGCCGGGGTCTCTATATCGTCGATGGCCGTCGGCCCCTCGCGGGCGGCGAATACGGCTCTCATGGTTCTTTCGACGGACCGCTCCGTCCCCGACGACGCCTTCGCCCGCCTCCGAGCGGCCGACGGGATTCTGGACATCCACAGGATCACCTCCGTCTAACCGGCGGCGGGACAGGCCGTTTAGCCTTTCGAGGATCGGTATCGATCGCCCCTCCGTGCCACCCGATGACCCCGATGTGCTCGACGCCGCCCGTGCCGGGGACCGCCGGGCGCTCGAGACCCTTCTCACCGGCCATTACGACCGCGTGCATGCCCTGTGCCGGCGCATGCTCGGGAACGAGGCCGACGCCGTCGACGCCGCCCAGGATGCCCTGCTGTCGGCCGTCCGCTCGATTGCCCGCTTCGACGGTCGCAGCTCCTTCGGGACATGGCTCTACCGGATCGCCACCAACGCCTGTCTCGACGAGCTGCGCCGACGCCGTCGGCGACCGGTGGTCGGCCTGCCCGGTGAGGTCGACGACGACTGGGACCGTTCCGGCTACGGCCGCCCCCGACACGGGCGCGGTGCAGCTGCCGGTGGTGCCGGCGATGTAGGCCCGGCCTTCGGCGGCAGCGGGAGGGACCCCGCCGAGGAGGCGACGGCCCATGTCGACCTGGACGCGGCGTTGCGCACGCTGGCGGCCGATCACAGAGTGGCCCTGGTGCTACGCGACGTGTGCGACCTGCCCTACGAGGAAATCGCCGTCATTCTGGACGTGCCGATCGGAACAGTGCGGTCGCGCATCGCCCGGGGTCGTGCCGCTCTGGCCGATCTGATGACCGGCGATCCGGAAGACCGTGGACGGCAAGACGACGGAGACGGGAACCCATCGGGGGGCCCGGTCGTCAAACCAGGAAACAGGACGGAATTCCGAAGACCATGACCCATGACCACCTCAACGACGAGCAACTATCGGCCCACCTCGACGGTGAGCCGCACGAGGCGACGTCCACCGCGTCCGATCAGAGCATCGAGACGGAGATCGCAGCGTGCGACACATGTCGGAAGCGCCTGGCCATGCTCGATGAGGCCCGTACCCTCGTCCGCCTCCCGGTGGAGCCGGTGCCGCCGTCGATGAGAGCGGCGGCCGTCGAAGCCGCCATCGCCGATGGCCTGGCCGACCAGAGCGGATCGCCCGGGATAGCGGTTACGTCTCGGGCGCCCAGGGCGATCCGGCGGGCACGGCCCCAACGGGCGCTGGTCGGGGCGGCCGCCGCTGTCGCCGTCCTGGTGGCGGCGGTGGGTGTCTCGCTCGGATTGGCGCACACCAGCACCCCGACGGCGTCCTCGGCCTCTCGCGCCGCGGTCCACGAGCCGCAGAGAGCTTCCGCGTCCGGATCCAAGGCAACTTCTACGTCCGGGGGAATCCCTGCTCTTGGCTCTATCGCCTCTCCCGGGGCGCTCAGCCGCCGCCTGGCCCCCTTGCTCGCAGCCGGAGACAAGGTGGCGCAGGGTAACCCCTCCTCCAATCTGTCGTCCTCGGGTGCCGCCGTCGGGCCTACGAACGCGCCCGCGGCGGGCACCTACTCCGCGGCCAGCACGGTGCCGCCGTCGTTCGGTACATGCATCACCGCCGCCCAGCGGGCGACCGACCCCTCCGACACGGTCGTCCTGGTGGCGACGGCGACCTACAGAAAAACCCCGGCGCTCGTGGTCGTCGTTCAGGCCGTCGGTACCTCATCGACATCGGCCCCGCGGATCGCCGTGGTGGTGGCCCGATCGGGGTGCCGGGTCCTGACCAGGACGACACTGTGAGTGCGGGTCGGCTCCCGCTCACGCCGGCTTGATGGCGTGCCGGCGCCGCCGGGTCACCCTCAAGCCGATCGAGCCCACCAGGGCCAAGGGGATGAGAACGGGGAGCGCCCATCCTCCGGCGACCGCCAACCCGTCGAGGACGGCCAAGGAGTTGTGATGCAGGTAGCGCCAGGCTGTGGCGGCGGCATCGGCGTTGGGCCGGGGCTTCGGAGCCGGCGCCACCGGCGCCCCGGGTGCGGTCAGGTTGACCGTGATGGTGGCCAGAGCGGCGGAATTGTCGAGGACGGCCTGCGCTGACTGAAGCTTCTGCAGCTGTTGTTCCACGGGAAAGAGCTGGTTCTGGATCTGCAGGAAGGTGCCGATGTCCGTGGCCTCTCCGAGTTTCTTCTCGAGCAGGGTGACCTCGTCCTGCAGAACCGATATGGACGCCGCATTCTCCGCTTCCTGGATGGTGACGTCCTTGCCGTTGATCTGTTGGTCCTCCACCGTTCCGAGGCGTGTCACTCTGGAGATGGCACTGGCGAAATCGGAGTCGAGAACGCGGGCCGTCATGGTGGCGGCGACGGGGGACCTCCGTGCCGTCCCGCCCGATACCGACGAGCTGTCCACGTAGCCACCGTCGGCGGCGGCCAGAGTGGTGACGGTGCTCAGGACCGAGCCCAGCCTTCGCTGACCCACGCGCATGTCGATGGTGGCGGTGTGGATCACCTGGGGTGTCACCGCGTACGCCGGGACCACGGGGAGACTCGTGGCGCTACCCGACGTTCCTCCCGATGTGCCCGACGCGGCGTGGGCCACCGGTGCCGGAGAGCCGTTGGCTACGGCCCCCGCCACCTTTCCCGGTGAAACGGTCGTGGGCACTGCCGCCACTAAGCCGCCTGACGGCGAGGCCACGGACTGGTTCGGGATCCTGGCGGTCGTGCTCGAAGGCGACGCCCCAGAACTTCCGGCCATGAGGTGACGACCTTGGGCCACACCGCCGACGACGACAGCGGTGGCCACGACGGCGACGATGATCTTCGTACGGGTCCAGTGCATGAGTTCCTCCCGGCAACATCTCCCCTGCGGCCGGCGGGAGCCGGTCCATGCCTTGGACGACGGGCACCCTCGGAGAGTTCCGCTGGTGTCCTGACGGACCAGGGAGCGATCGGTGAGGCAAAGGGATCGGTCGTGACCGACGGGCCGGGTGGGGCGTCAGCCTCCGGTTCGGTGCGGGCCCGGGGCGTTCGGGACCGCCGGCCAGGTGTCGAAGCTGCCCGTCCGGATGGCGTCGCCCCCCGGGACCCCGTCCGGCCGGCCGAGGATGCTTCGCCCCACCCGGATCAGGACGCCGAGCAGGGCCGTTACAAGGAACATGCGGACCGTCCTACGCACGAACCGTCGCACTGTCGCCCCTCCGCTCACTGGTCCGGCTCGGTCGAGAGCCACGCTTCGGCGTCCCGTCCGCATCTTCGAGGGCGAGCGTAGCAATGGGCCAGGTGGCGACGAGAATGGCCGATACGCAGTTCTCGGGGCCCATGCCCCACCACTCTCTGCGACACTCGAGAATCGGCTGAGCACCCGTCCTTGACCTGGACGCCGTTGTTTGTAAGCATTGGCGGATCATGTGTGTGCATGTGTTCGTCTCGGACCTGCTTCTTACTTGACGGCGAGCGCCACATCGCGCTCGCCGACACGCCCCCTGCGCCGAAAGGCCAGGGGGCTTCTTCTTGGGCCGACACAGACGAGCCGGCCCGGCAGTGACGGTGAGCGTCGAAGTGGTGCGAAGTCGAGGTGACGGTGGTCGAGGTGGCACAGGCAGGGACGACAAAGAGCGAGGACCGATGGCTATGAAGGGCAGCACGCAGAACACGCAGAGCAAGTCGCCGGCGGCAAAGACCGGTCGAGAGGCCGCCGCCGAGGGACACCTTGTCGTCTTCGACACAACCCTGCGTGACGGAGAGCAATCGCCGGGGATCTCCCTCGACGTCGCCGAGAAGCTCGAGATCGCCGAGCAGCTGGCCCGGGTGGGTGTCGACTACATCGAGGCCGGATTCCCGGTGGCCAGCCAAGGTGACTTCGAAGCCGTGCAGGCGATCGCCCGCTCGGTCGGTGTCGGCCCAGCTGCCCCCGCCATCTGCGGGTTGTCCCGTACGCAGCTGTCCGACGTCGACCGGTGCTGGGAGGCGCTGCGCGACGCCGACCGGGCGCGTATCCACGTGTTCATCTCGACCAGTCCGCAGCATATGGAGCACATGCTCAAGATGACCGAAGCGCAGGTTCTGACCGAGACCCGCAATGGCGTGGCCCGGGCGCGCGAGCACACCGAGGACGTCGAGTTCAGCCCCCAGGACGCCACCCGGACGCCTCTCGATTTCATGCTCGAGGTCCTGAGGGCCGCCGTCGAGGCCGGGGCGAACACGTTGAACATCCCCGACACGGTCGGCTACGGCATCCCCTGGGATTTCGGGGCACTGATCCAGCACGTCCGCAAGGAAGTGGCCGGGAACTACGTCCTGTCCACCCACTGTCACAACGACCTCGGACTGGCCACGGCCAACACTCTGGCCGGTGTCCAAGGCGGAGCCCGTCAGGTCGAGGTCTGTGTGAACGGCCTCGGCGAACGGGCCGGGAACGCCGCCCTCGAAGAGGTGGTCATGGCCATCCGGATCCGGCCCGACCAGTTCCCCGATGTGACCACCGCCGTCCGTACCGAGGAGCTGGCCCGCGCCTCGCGCCTCGTGGCCCGGCTGACCGGCTATCCGGTGCAGTACAACAAGGCCATCGTGGGACGCAACGCCTTCGCCCACGAGTCGGGTATTCACCAGCACGGCGTGCTGGCCGATCGCACCACCTACGAGATCATCGAGGCAGCCAGCGTCGGGCAGGTCGGTCGACAGATCGTGCTCGGCAAGCACTCGGGACGCCATGCCTTCGCCGATACCCTGGAGAAGATGGGCATCCATGTCCAAGGTGACGGGCTGAACCAGGCCTTCAACCGCTTCAAGGAGTTCGCCGACCGTAAGGTCGAGATCACCGAAGCCGACCTCGAGGCCATCGTGGCCGAGGAGCTCGGACACGATCTCCTGGAGGGCTTCCAGCTCGAGAGCCTCGAGGTCTCCGGTGGCACTGTGGGCATGCCCCGGGCCCGTGTCGTCGTGAGCCGTTCCGGCGACAAGCAGGAAGCCTCGGCCGAGGGAAACGGCATGATCGACGCCGCCTGTAGCGCCATCCGCAGCGCCACCGGATTCGAGTCCCGGCTGATCGGGCTGAACGTGTCGTCGGTCACCGGCGGGATCGACGCTCTCGGAGATGTTGTCGTGCAGCTCGAGGCCGACGGCCTGAAGGTGTCCGGCCGGGGCGTCTCCACCGACGTCGTCGAAGCTACCGCCCGCGCCTATCTGGCGGCGGTGAACCGGCTGGCCCGTATCCGCGCTCGCAACGAGGAGCGCCAGGGGGACATCGGTCCGTAGAGCAGGAGATCAACGTCGCTCAGGTTGAGGCCGGGGCGATGGGCTGGACCTCGGACGTGCAGAACGAGCACCGACGGGCGGCGGTGGGGATCTCGCTCAGGCACTCGGGGCAGTCACGGGTACCGGGTTCAGCCTCCTCGCCCGCCCGCCGTCGGGCCATCAGGGCGTTCACGGGACGGACGACGACAAAGAACACGGCGGCCGATACGAGCAGGAAGGCGATGAGGGCATTGACGAATGCCCCGTACTGGAACTGGCTGCCGTTGACGGTGAAGTGCAGATTGCTGAAGTTCGCCTTGCCCGGGATCGACACCACGGGTGTCAGCAGGTCTTTCACGAACGACGTCACCACGAGCGTGAAGGCCGTGCCGATGACGATGCCCACGGCCAGATCGATCACGTTGCCCCGCAGGATGAATGCCTTGAAGTCCTTCAGCATTGTTCCCCCTTCGTTCCCGGGCCCGCTGCCTGGCGGCCTGGATCGCCGAGCCCCCTGCGCCCCGAGGATAAAGGAGGACGGGAGTCGGCCGTCAGCTGCACTCACCAACGACGGACGGCCACGATCACGCCGCTCGAGAAGGCCAGCACCGAACAGACGAGACGCTCGTCGGTGATCAGCTCCTGGCGCACCCGCGTCAGCCCTTGCTGGAGCTCCGGATCCTCGTGCCGGGTGACATCCATGTCGTCCACTATCAGCGTCCCCCCGGCACGAAGGGCAGCGATGGTCGATTCGAGGCCCACCGTCTTTCCGCCCGGCGCATCGGCGAAAATCAGGTCGAAGGCGCCCAGTGCGGGGATGAGGGTGGCTTCGTCTCCGAGTTCGAAGCGGACATACGGCGGCCACGGTGCCGAGCGCGTGTGGGTCTGGAGCGCGTCGTCGATCTCGACGGTGACAATCTCCACGTCGGTGCGCGCACCGAGACCGTGGACGAGCCATGACAGGCCTGAGCCGACTCCGGTCCCGAGCTCGAGGATCCGTCCCTCAGCCGGTACCGTCGCCGCCAGGCACGACAACAGCGCTCCCACCTCCGGCTTGCTCGACAGCGTGAAACCGGCGGCCTCGGCCCGCTGGCGGGCGTCGACCACGATGGCCGGAAGAGCCACAAAATCGCCTCCCCGCGTTCGGTCAGCCGGTGGTGACCGGGAGCCAGGAGGCCCGGTGTGTCTCGTATTCACCGATAGACGACTCATAGCGAAGCGTCAGGCCGATGTCGTCCCAGCCGTTCAACAGTCGTTCGCGTGTGAACTCGTCGAGCGGGAACGTGCCCGTCAATCCAGCCGCCGGAACCTCGATCGTCCCGCGGGCGACGTCGACGGTGAGCTCGAGCGAGGGGTCTTTCAGAACGGAGTCGAGCAGGGCGCGCCCGAAGTCGGGATCCACCTGTGCCGGGAGGAGGCCTTGCTTCGTACAGTTGTTGCGGAAGATGTCACCGAAGCGGGGGGAGATGATGACCTCGAAGCCGTAGTCCATCAACGCCCAGACGGCGTGCTCGCGCGACGAGCCGGTGCCGAAGTTCGGCCCGGCTACCAGGATGGTGGCACCGATGAACTCGGTTTGGTTGAGGATGAAATTCCGGTCGTCGCGCCACTCGGAGAACAGACCAGCGCCGAACCCGGTTCGTTCGACACGCTTGAGCCAATCCGACGGAATGATCTGGTCGGTATCGACGTCGGTCCGGTCGAGAGGGACCGCCCGACCGGTGACCACGTGCAACGGCTTCACAACAGGTCCTCCGGAGTGGCGAAATGGCCGGCCACGGCGGTGGCGGCAGCCACGGCGGGAGACACCAGGTGGGTACGGCCGCCGCGGCCCTGGCGGCCTTCGAAGTTGCGATTCGACGTCGACGCGCAACGTTCGCCGACCGCGAGCTTGTCCGGGTTCATGGCCAGACACATCGAGCACCCCGGTTCGCGCCAGTCGAAGCCGGCCGCGGTGAACACCTTGTCGAGACCCTCGGCTTCCGCCTGCGCCTTCACCCGGTGCGATCCGGGGACGACCAGGGCGCGGAGGCCCGACCGCACCTGCCGCCCCCGTAGGACGGTGGCCGCCGAGCGGAGATCCTCGATGCGGCCGTTCGTGCACGATCCGATGAAGACGGTGTCGACCGAGATGTCCCGCAGAGGCGTACCGGCCCGAAGGTCCATGTACTGAAGCGCCCGGGCAGCCGCCTCCCGTGCACCCTCCTCGGCGAAGCTGTCCGGATCGGGGACGGTCCCGTCGATGGCGACGACCTGTCCAGGGTTCGTCCCCCACGTGACGTGGGGACGCAGGGCCGAGGCATCCAATGTCACCGTCTTGGCGAACTGGGCGCCAACGTCTGTTCCGAGCGTCCGCCAGTCCTCGAGCGCCTTCTCCCACTGCGCTGCCTTCGGGGCGTGGGGGCGACCTTCGACGTAGGCGAACGTCGTGTCGTCCGGCGCCACCATGCCGGCGCGGGCCCCGGCTTCGATCGACATGTTGCACACCGTCATGCGGCCTTCCATGCTCAGGGCCCGGATGGCCGAACCCCGATACTCGATCACATGGCCCGAACCCCCGGCGGTGCCGATGACGCCGATGACGGCCAGAACGATGTCCTTGGCCGTCACCCCGGCGGGAAGGTCCCCTTCGACCTCGACCGACATGGTTTCCGGCCGGGTCTGGGGGAGGGTCTGCGTGGCCAGGACGTGCTCCACCTCGGAGGTCCCGATCCCGAAGGCGAGGGCTCCGAAGGCGCCGTGGGTCGAGGTGTGGCTGTCGCCACAGACGACCGTCATGCCCGGCAGCGTCAAACCGAGCTCAGGACCGATGATGTGCACGATGCCCTGGTTGGCATTCCCCATCGGATAGCAGGTGATGCCGAATTCGGTGCAGTTGGCCGTGAGCACTTCCAGCTGCCTGGCCGAGACCGGATCGGCCACCGGCTTGTCGATGTCGGTGGTCGGGACGTTGTGGTCGGCCGTCGCCACCGTCAACTCGGGATGGCGTACCGACCGTCCGGCCAGACGGAGCCCGTCGAAGGCCTGCGGCGACGTCACCTCGTGGATCAGATGCAGATCGATGAAGAGGATGTCGGGTTCGCCGGCCGCCGAGTGGACAACGTGGCGGTCCCACACCTTCTCGCTCAGCGTCAGCGGTGACTCAGAACCGTCGGCAGCCACCGTCAGGACCCGATCCTCACGATCTCGACACGGAGAGTGCCTCCGGGTGCCTCGTACTGGACCACGTCGCCGGGGGACCGCCCGAGCAGGGCCTGCCCCAGAGGTGAACCAGGGGAAACGACGCTCAGCTCGTCGTTGCGCTCCTCGATCGAGCCGACCAGGAACCGCTCGATCTCGTCGTCGCCCTCATAGCGGATGGCGACGATGGACCCGGTGGCGACAGCCGTATCAGGGAGGGCGGCGCCGTCGACGATCTCGGCGTCTTTCAGGGTGGCCGTCAGCTGGCGGATGCGGGCCTCCATCTTCCCCTGCGAGTCCTTGGCTGCGTGGTAATCGCCGTTCTCGGACAGGTCCCCGAGGGCCCGGGCCGCCTCGATCGCCCGCGCTATCTCGACCCGTCCCCGGGTGGTGAGGTCCTCGAGCTCGGCCTGTAACCGCTCGTAGGTGGCCAGCGTCAGCTGGGTGGGCTCGTCGGTCACGGCTATGAGGCTACTGGTTCGCCCAGGTGCCTTGGCCAGGCTTTTTCCGGGCGTTTTCCGGGCCCGGGGAGGTTGACGTCCTGGTCAGCGTGCGGGAGACTAATAAGACAATGTCCATGCCTGCCGCCTCCGTCATCATTATTATCGAATAGGGGTACACCCGCCGGTGTGCGCCTGACGACCGTCCACATGGTGGGCGGTTTTTCATTTTACGGCTCACGGCGGCCGTGGACTCGGGCCTGCGGGCCAGTGGACACCTCGGCGGGGGCAGGAAAGACGCTAGGTGGAACCCAAGGTGACGAGACGTAGCCGACAAGGAGAGCAGAGGACCCGGTGAGTACGACCACGACCACAACCAATCGCGTGGCTGTCATCGACGGCGACGGGATCGGCCCCGAAGTGGTGGCCGAAGCCCTGAAGGTCGTGGCCGCCGCCGGGGTCCAGCTCGACACCACCGCCTTCGATCTCGGAGCCGATCACTATCTCCGCACCGGGGAGGTCCTACCCGACGCCGCCCTCGACGAGCTCCGGGCCTTCGACGCCATCCTCCTCGGGGCCGTGGGTCCCCCCGTCGGCTCGACCGATGTCCCCAACGGCCTGCTCGAGCGCGGCCTGCTGCTGCGGCTGCGTTTCGAGCTCGACCTCTACGTCAATCTCCGTCCCTTCACCGGGACCCCCGGAGCACCGGCGCCCGACTGTGACTTCGTCGTCATCAGGGAGAACACAGAAGGTACCTATGCGGGCGAGGGCGGCTTCCTGCGCAAGGGAACTCCACACGAGGTGGCCACCCAGGGGTCGGTGAATACCCGGATGGGCGTGGAGCGCTGCGTCCGGTTCGCCTTCGAGCTGGCCTCGCGCCGTCCCCGCCAGCACCTCACCCTCGTCCACAAGACCAACGTCCTCACCTTTGCCGGTGACCTCTGGCTACGCGCCACCAAGGACGTGGCCGCCGAGTATCCCGGGGTGAGCAACGACTACAACCATGTGGACGCCGCCTGTATCTATCTCGTGGAGCAGCCCTCGCGCTATGACGTGATCGTCACCGACAACCTGTTCGGCGACATCCTGACCGACCTCGCCGGCGCCATAGCCGGAGGCATCGGCTTCGCGGCCTCGGCCAACCTGAACCCGGCTCGCACCGGCCCGTCGCTGTTCGAGCCGGTCCATGGCGCCGCCCACGACATCGCTGGGACCGGTGCGGCCAACCCGCTCGCCGCCATCCGTTCCGCCGCCCTCATGCTCGAGCACCTCGGTCATGCGGCGGCCGCCGACCGGGTCACCAAGGCGATCTTGACCTATGTGGCCGAACAGCCCGCCGGTGCGTCGTTCCCGTCCACAGTCGCCGTGGGCGACGCCATCTCAGAAAGGCTGTAGGCCGTGCCTCTCACCGCATCGGACAAGATCTGGATCGACGGCGAGTTCGTCGACTGGGACAAGGCGCAGATCCACGTCCTCACCCACTCCCTGCACTACGGCTCCGGTGTGTTCGAAGGTATCCGTGCCTACCCGACGTCGGCCGGAGTGGCCGTGTTCCGGCTGACCGAACACATCCAGCGGTTGTTCATGTCGGCCAAGGTCCTGATGATCGACATCCCGTTCAGCGTCGAGCAGCTGGTGGACATCACCAAGGAGTTGGTTCGGGTGAACGCTCTCGACGAGGGCTGCTACATCAGACCCATCGTCTACCTGGGCTACGGCGAAATGGGCCTTAACCCGCTGCCCTGCCCGGTGAGCGTGGCCATCGCCGCCTGGCCCTGGGGCACCTACCTGGGGGACGAAGGAGTGGCCAACGGCATCCGCCTGAAGGTGTCGTCGTGGCAGCGTCACGACCCGAACGCCGTGCCCACCGCAGCCAAGGCCACCGGCATGTACACCAACTCCTCGCTGGCCAAGGTCGAAGCCCTGAAGGCGGGCTACGACGAGGCCGTTCTCCTGGCGCCCGACGGCAAGGTGTCGGAGTGCACAGGCGAGAACCTGTTCATCGTGAAGGGCGGTCGTGTGTTCACCCCGCCCACCTCGGACGCCGGGGCTTTGGCCGGGATCACCCAGGCCTCGGTCACGACCATCGCCACCGATCTCGGCTACGAGGTCGTGAGCGAGTCTCTCGTCCGCACCGACCTCTACACGGCTGACGAGGCATTCCTCACCGGGACGGCGGCCGAGGTGGTCCCGATCCGCGAGGTCGACGACCGGACGGTCGGTCTCGGACGACCCGGTCCCATCACCCAGCAGATCCAGCAGACCTACTTCGCCGTCGTACGCGGCGAGGTGGACCGGTACAAGGACTGGCTCGAACATGTCCGATAGCGCAGCGGGGGCCGGACGCCCGGGCCACGATCACCACGCCACCAGCCACGCCTTCGACCTTCCCGTCCTGCCCGAGGCGGTGGACATCTTCGACACGACACTGCGAGACGGATCTCAGCAGGAGGGACTGTCGCTCACGGTGGACGACAAGCTGCGTGTGGCCGAGCAGCTCGATCACCTCGGTGTCACCTTCATCGAGGGCGGGTGGCCGGGATCCAACCCCAAGGACGAGGAATTCTTCGCCCGGGCCCCGGCCGAGCTGCGCCTGTCGACCGCCACGCTGGTGGCCTTCGGGTCGACACGACGCCCGGGGGTGAGGCCCGAGGACGACGAGGTGCTGCGCCACCTGGTGAAGGCCAACACCGAGGCCGTCTGCATCGTGGCCAAGGCGTCCGAAATGCATGTGACCGATGCCCTGCGCACCACGCTCGACGAGGCCGTCTCCATGGCGTCCGAGTCGGTCACATTCCTGCGCGAACACGGGCTCAGGGTGTTCTTCGACGCCGAGCACTTCTTCGACGGCTACCGGGACAATCCCGAGTTCAGTGTGCGCGTCCTGCGGGCGGCCGAGGAGGCCGGTGTCGAAGCCTTGGTGCTGTGCGACACGAACGGTGGGACGATGCCCCACGACGTCGAGCGGATCGTCGCCGGCATCGTGTCCGATTTCGAGTGCCAGATCGGCATCCACTTCCACAACGACTCCGGCTGCGCCGTGGCCAACTCGATCGCCGCTGTCCGGGCCGGGGCCACCCATGTCCAAGGGTGCATCAACGGATACGGGGAGCGCACCGGTAACGCCGATCTCTCGGCTGCCATCCCGAACCTGTCCCTGAAGCTCAACATCCGCACCATCCCCGCCGATCGCCTCGAGCGCCTAACGCCCGTGTCCCACCACATCGCCGAATTGGTGAACGTGGCCCCCAACCCCCAGCAGCCCTACGTCGGTGTCGCTGCCTTCGCCCACAAGGCCGGTCTCCACACGAGCGCCATCGCCCGGCGTCGTGACGCCTATGAGCATGTGCCGCCGGACACGGTCGGCAACGGCACCCGCTTCGTCGTGTCGGAGTTGGCCGGCCGATCCACGCTGGCCCTCAAGGCGCAAGAGCTCGGCCTCGAGCTCGACTCCGACGTGCTCTCGGGGGTTCTCGACACCTTGAAGTCCCTCGAGCACCGGGGTTACCACTTCGAGGTGGCCGACGGATCTCTCGAGCTGCTGCTTCGTCGGGCGTCCGGATGGGAGCCCGACTTCTTCGAGCTCGAGTCGTTCCGCGTCATCGCCGACCACACCGACAACTCGTCCCACAACGGCCGGCATCTGACGGAGGCGACCGTGAAGGTCCGCGTCCACGACGCCCGGGTGGTGGCCACCGCCGAGGGCAATGGACCGGTCAATGCCCTCGACTCGGCTCTGCGTCAGGCCATCGGCTCGTCCTATCCGGTGCTCGCCGGCATTCATCTCGTCGACTACCGGGTCCGCGTTCTCGACACCGGCCGGGGAACCGGCGCCGTGACGCGGGTCCTCATCGACACCACCGACGGCGAGGTCGTCTGGACGACGATCGGCGTGTCGGAGAACATCATCGAAGCCTCCTGGCAGGCCCTGTTCGACTCGATCGTCTACGGTCTCGTCCACGCCGGTAAGAGCGGCACTGGCCCCGAGGAAGCGGGCCCGGAGGAAAGATGACACAGCCCAGCTATGTGCCTATCGGCGAGGCGGACCAGGTCCGTCCGTCCTACCGGTTGCGTACCCCGGCCGATTGGCGCCAAAACCGTGTGGCTGAGCTCCTCACGCCGGAGCACCCGCGGGGCCGCGATCTCGGCGTCCCCGGTCCCGATCAGGGCTACGCCCTCCTGGTGGCCCACGAATTGTTCGCCGACCGTCTCGGGCTGAGTCCGGGAATAACGGCCGAGGACGCTCTCGTCGGTTGCGCCGCCGTGGCCAGTTCCCGGGCTGCGCTGTTCGGTCGGGCTCCGGTCGGTAAGGACGTCGAGCTGGCTCTCGTTCTGTTCGGGTTCCTCGGCGACGCTCCGCCCGAACTCGTGGCCTGGCGGGCCCCTCTCTTCCAGGCCGCTGCCCACCACTACCGGCAGCAGCGCCGGATCGTCGAGTCCGTCCCGGAATCGACCCTCCGTCTCACCCCCGACCAGGTGCGGGCTTCGTTGAAGGACTGGCGCACCCTCCTCCTCACCGGCTGATCCCCCCGACACGCCGATGGAGCGCTTCGACGTCGTCGCCAACGGCCTTACCTTCTCCGCCATGGCCGAGGGGCCGGCCGATGGCCGCCCCGTCGTTTTCCTCCACGGCTTCCCTCAGACATCGTGGTCGTGGCACCGCCAGATCGATGCCGCCGCCGCCGACGGATACCGCGCCTTCGCCTTCGACCAGCGCGGCTATTCGAGCGGAGCTCGACCTCCGCACGTCGAGGATTACCGTATCGATGCACTGGTGGCCGACGTCCTCGCCGTGGCCGACACCCAGGGTATGGACCGTTTCGACCTTGTCGGCCACGACTGGGGTGCCATGGTGGCCTGGGTCCTCGCCGCCCGTCACCCGGAGCGGATCCGGACGCTCACGGCCGTCTCCGTCCCGCACCCGGCCGCCTTCGGGGCCGCCCTCGGGGGGGGCGATCCCGACCAGGCCGAGCGCTCCTCGTACATCGGGGTCTTTCGCCAGGAGGGCGTGGCAGAACGGGCGCTGTTGGGCGAGGACGAGTCCGGAGACGGACTGCGCGCCATGTTCGTCGCGTCCGGGTTGGCCGCCGACGCCGCAGAGATCGGCGTCTTCGTGGCCGCCATGCTCGAGCCCGGTGCTCTCACCGCCGCTCTCAACTGGTACCGGGCCATGTCGGCCGACGCCGTCGGGGACGTGGGCAAGATCTCCGTGCCCACGTTGTACGTGTGGTCGACGCAAGACATCGCCCTCGGTCGCCAGGCGGCCGAGGCCACCGCCCAGTGGGTGAGCGGGCCTTACCGGTTCGAGATTCTGGAGGGCGTGAGCCACTGGATTCCCGAGGCTGCGCCTCAGGACCTGAATCGACTGCTCCTCGAGCATCTCGGCTCGTCGCAGTAGTTCCCGCTAAGTCGGCGACGTCGAGCTCGAGCCGTCGGGCGGCATCGCGCCGGCGTGGGCGACAACACGCTTGCGGCGGCCGGCGGATCCGTGGTTCGTGCCGCGGCCCGCAGAGGTGGGAAACTGCGGTCATGGAATCTCCGTCATTCGCACTGACCGACATCCACAAGGAGTTCCGGGCCGCCGTCCGGCAGTTGGCCGAGGCGCGTATCGCTCCCCACGCAGCCGCTGTTGACCGGGACGCATCGTACCCGTGGGACGGCTTCAAGGCCTGTGTCGACATGGAGCTCCCTACTCTCGGCATCCCCGCCGAATACGGAGGGGCGGGAGCGGACCATGTCACCCAGGCCATCATGGTCGAGGAGCTGGCGCGAGCTTGTGCGTCGACGAGCGTCACCCTCTTGATCTCCAAGCTCAGCATGATCCCCGTGATGAACTGGGGATCGGAGGAGCTGAAGCGGCGGTATCTCCCGCCGGTGGCGTCCGGAGAGGCGCAGGGCAGTTACTGCCTGTCCGAGGCGGATGCCGGTAGCGACGTTGCCGCCATGCGGTGCCGGGCCGTGCGCGACGGCGACCACTATGTCCTGTCGGGAACCAAATACTGGATCACCAACGCCGGCGTCTCCGACACGTACACGGTCTTCGCCAAGACGGACCCCGACCGTGGCCACCGGGGCATCAGTTGCTTCATCGTCGAGGCGAACTGGGGCGTCAAGGTGGCCAAGCTCGAGCACAAGATGGGACTGCGCGGGAGTCCGACCGGTGAGGTGGTCTTCGACGACGTGCGCGTGCCGGCATCGAATCTCGTTGGCGAAGAGGGTCAGGGCTTCACGATCGCCATGCACACCCTCGATCGCAGCCGCCCGACGATCGGAGCCCAGGCCGTCGGGATCGCCCAGTGCGCCATCGACCACGCTTCGACGTACATGAAGCAACGCCAAGCATTTGGCCAGCCCATCGCCGACTTCCAGGGGCTGCGGTTCATGCTGGCCGACATGGCCATGAGGACCGAGGCGGCGCGCACCCTCGTCTACCGGGCCTGTTCGATTGTCGATGCCGGTGACCCCGACGGGGACCTGTCCATGATCGGAGCCATGGCGAAGTGCTTCGCCTCCGATACCGCCATGGCCGTGGCCACTGACGCCGTGCAACTGCTTGGCGGCTACGGCTACACCAACGACTTCCCCGTGGAACGACTCATGCGCGACGCCAAGATCACCCAGATATACGAAGGCACCAACCAGATTCAGCGGGTCGTGATGGCAAAGAAGCTGCTTGGATAGAACATTCTCGATGGGTCGAGGGTGGCCGGTGCCCACGGTTCTGCGGATCCATCCCTACTCCGTCCCTATTTCGCACCTCGATGAGCCGTGACCGATCGGTGACCCGGCATCGCAGATGTTGAGGTTGGGGTTTGAGGCGGCCACTGTGCCTGGGTCGAGTGAGCGATATACCGCTTGGCCGCATATCGGGATTGTCCCGTGACTGCGCTCCGCAAGCCGGCAGGTCCGACCGGGCCGGGTGGGTCGGAAGGCCGAGCCTTGGCCGTTGTTTTGCGCTCCGCCCGTTCAGACCAGATCGCCGAATACGGTGCTGTTGACCTGCCGCCCCGGGTCGTCCTGGCAGGATTTCTGTGATCCGAGGACCCCTGCGGTCAGGGAAGCTATTGCGCCCGGTCACCGTGGCGATCCCGGATGGACTGAGGTCGCCTTGGACAGTCTGTCGGGAGGCGAGGAACTGGTCGACGTGTCGCCCTTCCATGCCCGTAGCAACACAGGGTGATACCGACTGCCAAGAACGGATTCGCTCACAAGCGCAGGCCAACCACCAGTGTCTTGTGTTCGTTGACCGCATCGACAGGAAGGCCGCACTCACTTGGGACCAAAGAGCGTGCTGCTTCCCGCAGGCTCGTCTCCTCGATCGTGTCCCAACCCGATCCAGCGACGAGTTGCACGGCCTCGGGCCGGTTGATCGTCAACCTGAACGTCTCACCGCTGCCGAAACGAGCCAGGCGCTGGAGCTGATTCTGCCGGTGATTTAGAGACGTCCCAGCACCACGGGGCGGATAGAAGTCCACTGCGAGCCGACTACCCACCCCACTTGATTTCGCAAGCCCACCAAGCTGGTCCCTCACGATCTTCTCGTCGAGGTACATCGTGACGCCTTCGACGACGAAGAGCACTGGCTGCGATGTGTCGAGTCCATGTTCGACGAGAGCCTCCCCAGCGCCCTGAGTTGTCAGGTCGGCTGCAACGTAGAGGGGCCCCGGACGAGGTGCCCGCCGTGCCTTTTCCTGCTGCGTCGCTCCCTGATCCAACTCGAAGAACTGCACGCCCTCGCGGCGAAATCGCCACGCTCGACTGTCGTATCCTGCCCCGATCACCGCGATCTGCGTGATATCCGCCTCCAGCGCCTCGGTCACCTGGGCGTCGAACCACAGGACACGAGCCGCAAGCCCCGCCAAGGTCACCGACCGCGCCAGCACTCGGGTCGGAAGGTGCTGCACGACGTTCACGGTCGCCACCATCGAAGGAGTGAGCATCCTTCGAGCGAAGGGATCGGCCAGCACGCCCATGTCGTTCAACAGTGCTCGCTCAGCAGCCACACCTTGTGCCGTTCTCGATCGCTGGGTGCCGCCCACCAAAGGAGTATGGCGCAAACCTCAGCGAGCTTGCAGGTTCACATCAACCTCGCTTCCACGGATGCCAGTGATGTAAGTCGACCGGGGTCCGGGGTCGGACGAGCGGGCGGCGGCACGGCGACCAGTATTCGGGGGGGGGGGGGGGGGGGGAGCGGCGGGGCCCGTCTACCCCTTTCGGGGGGGGGGGGGGGTGCGGCGACCAGGGGCCGGGGGGGGGGGCCCCCCCCCGCC
>Ga0182024_10000467_pt1 | contig 103748 bp, 83 predicted proteins | sample P32metaG_FD_120480 | JGI IMG/M metagenome (GOLD analysis project Ga0182024, IMG submission 120480) | Permafrost microbial communities from Stordalen Mire, Sweden - P3-2 metaG (Illumina Assembly) | ecosystem: Environmental > Terrestrial > Soil > Wetlands > Permafrost | place: Sweden: Stordalen... | reverse complement strand
GCCAACATCGTCCACGACAACACCGACGGCATCGGCGTCCACTTCACGGAGAACGCCAGCGTCTACAACAACACCGTCACCAACAACGGGCTCGATCTCGACGTCAGCGCGTGGGACGTGCAGGCGAACACCATCACCAACGCCAAGATCGTGAACAACCTCGTCTGGAACGCCAAGACGAGCCTCATGGTGAACCTCTACCGCGCCGCCGGGTGCAACAGCACCGCCTACAGCGAGGTGGATTACAACGGCTACTACCGGCCTTCCGGCAGCGCCGCCAAGAACGCCGTCAACTGGTGCAACGATTACTTCACCACCATCGCCGCGTTCCACTCGAAGACCGGATACGAAGCGCACGGCCTCGAGATCGACGGCGGATCCGACCCCTTCTTCGTGAACATCTGGTCGGAAGACTTCCACCTGCACTCCGGCAGCCCCGCCATCAACAAGGGGCAGCCCCTCCCGTCCAACATTGCGTCCGCCCTGGGCTGGCGCGCAGGCATCGCCGTCAGCATGGGGGCGATACAGTACTAGCCCAATGCCGTTCTAGGGGCCGGCCCGGACCGGCCGCCCGCGCCCCCGCCCGTGTACGCGACGAGCGGGGGCGTTTCACATCTCTGAACCCTCTCTCCGTACCGGACCCTACAGCAATTTGCGGACCAATGGGCACCAACTATCAGCGGCCCTTGTGGCCGCCTCGCGCCGACGGGTACAATCGGCGGGTACCGCAGACATACAGATGCACACGCAGATGCACACGTCCAACTGAGTGAGAGGTACGAGAACATGGCCCACCCGGGCACCATGCGAATCCTTCGGGCAGGAGCGGCGATGAGCGTCCTCGCCCTCTCGCCATCCGCGGCGGCTGCACAGGACCCCGGCGCGTTTGGCCCGGCACCCGCCGCCCTCGTACCAGCCCCGGGTGCGTCAGGCTACGCCGTGCCCGTCGAGTACCGGACGCTCCCCAACGGTCTCCGCGTCGTGCTGTCGCGGGATACCACCGCGCCGATCGTCAAGGTTGCCGTCTACTACCACATCGGGTTCCGCGTCGAGCCGCGCGACCGCACCGGATTCGCCCATCTGTTTGAGCACCTCATGTTCCAGGGCTCGCAGAACCTGGGCAAGCTGCAATTCGTCAAGCTCGTCCAGTCGAACGGCGGCATCCTGAACGGCTCGACGCGATTCGACTTCACGAATTACTTCGAGATCGTCCCGGCCAACACGCTCGAGATGTTCCTGTGGGCCGAAGCCGACCGGATGCGCGGGCTCGCGATCACCCAGGACAACCTCACGAATCAGCAAGGGGTCGTGAAGAGCGAGGTCCGCGTCAATGTACTCAACACGCCCTACGGCGGCTTCCCCTGGCTCGACATGCCGCAGTACGCCAACACGAACTGGTACAACGCGCACAATTTCTACGGCGACTTGCGCGACATCGACGCCGCGACACTCACCGATGCGCAGGCGTTTCACCGCACCTACTACTCGCCGGGCAACGCGGTCCTCGTCGTGACCGGCGACATCGACCGCGCCACGACGTGGAAATGGGTCGAGAAGTACTTCGCCCCGGTCCCCGGTGTCGCACTGCCGAAACGCCCGGATCTCACGGAGCCGCGCCAGGAGAAACCCATCCGCGCCAGCAAGGATGACACACTGGCCACGCGTCCGGCACTCGCGATCGCGTACCACATGCCGCCCCGCAATACGCCGGAGTACTACGCCATGGGGCTGATCGACCAGATCCTGCTCCAGGGCCACGACAGTTGGCTCTACCAGTCGCTCGTCCAGCACGGCGGGTTCGCCGGCGATGTCAGCGGCGGGATCAATCTCCTTGGCAACATGTTCGACTACGAAGGCCCAATGCTATGGACGGCATCGCTCTACCATGATGCGAGCCACTCGCCCGACGAAATCCTCAAGGCCGCGGATGCGACGATCGACTCGCTCCGCAATACGCCGGTCGATGCCGCCACGCTCGCCCGCGCGCAGGTCAAAGAGCGCGCGGCACTCTACGACATCCTCGGTGGCCGCTTCGGCTTCGGCCGGGCGGATCTTCTCGCGTCGTTCGCGCTCTTCGACAACGACCCGGCGCGCATCAACACACTCGAGCAGTCGTTCCGCGCCGTCACGCCTGCGCTCATCCAGCGCACCGCGCGCGAATACCTGCGACCAGGCAACCAGACGGTCCTCACGATCGTACCCAAAGGAAGAGCTCCCAATGCGACGACTGGCCAGTAAGCTCGAGATGAGGCCCGCAGCCCGCCTCGCGCCCGTGGCGTTCGCCGCTCTCGCCACGTTCGCCGCACTCGCGATCCTGCCGGGCGTCACGCTGTACGCGCAGGCGGCGCCGGGTGGAGGTGCGGCCAAGGAAGCTCCGCCCGCGCCCGCCGCTCCCCGGGACTTCACGCTGCCCGCGAAACACGACTTCACGCTCGCAAACGGCATGCGCGTCACGCTGGTGCCGTATGGGCGGGTCCCGCTCGCCACGGTGTCGCTCGGCCTGCGCACGGGCGCCATCGACGAAAGTGCCCAACAGGTCTGGCTCGCCAACCTGATGGCGGATTTCCTCCAGCAAGGCACCGCCGCGCACTCCGCCGCATCGGTCGCGGAATCGGTCGCGGGCATGGGTGGCGCGCTCAGCATCGCCGCCGGCGACGATCAAACCACGATCCAGGGCGACGTGCTCGGCGACTCTGCCGCATCGTTCGCCCGCCTCGTCGCCGACATCGTCCAGCATCCCAGTTTCCCGGAATCGGAGTTCCCTCGCCTCAGAAACGATCGCCTGCGCGAGCTTGCAATCGCCATGACCCGTCCCCAAACCATCGCGCAGGAGCGCTTCGCGGCGCAGGTGTATCCGGACCATCCCTATGGCCGGCTCCTGCCCACCGAAGACGCGCTCAAGGGATATACGGCGGCGCAGGTGCGCGATTTCTACGGGCACAACGTCAGCGCCGGACGCGCCCATCTCTACATCGTCGGCCAGTTCAACAGCGCTGCGGTCGAGCAAGCCGTCCGCGATGCGTTCAGCGGCTGGGCCGCCGGATCGCCACCGACCGTCAACGTGCCCACACCACGCTCCGAGCGTGCCGTCGTGCTGATCGACCGTCCCGGTGCAGTACAATCGACGATCGAGCTCGGCCTCGCAGTCCCTGATCCCAGCCAACCGGACTGGATCGCGCTCGGCGTCACCGACGCGCTGCTTGGCGGGTCGTTCGCATCACGCATCACGAGCAACATCCGCGAGCAGAAAGGCTACACGTATTCGCCGTTCAGCACCGTCGATGCAAAGTACCGGTCCGCCGTCTGGCACGAAGGTGCCGACGTCACCACCGGTGTCACTGGCGCATCGTTGAAGGAGATTTTCGGCGAGATCGATCGGCTGCGCAACGAAGCGCCGTCTGCGGACGAAGTCCGCAGTATCCAGAACTATCTTGCCGGCACGTTCGTGCTGTTCAGCTCGAGCCCGGCCGGTCTGGCGCGACAGTTCGGCTTCGTAGACCTTCACGGCCTGGGGGACGACTACCTCACCACCTACGTACGCCGGGTCTACGCGATCACCCCCGCCGACGTCCAGCGCATCGCCCAGCAATACCTCGACCCGAACAAGATGGCCATCGTCGTCGCCGGCGATAAGAAAACCGTGGCCGATCAGGTCGCTCCGTACGGCAAGATGGTGCAGTAATGGTGCAGTAATGGTGCAGTAAGCCACTGAAACCCGCCGCCCCGCCGTCCGTACGGTGATGGGGGGCGGCGGACCGTCCAAACCATCCGGCTCGCCGCGCCATCTCATCTGCATCTCTCATTTGGGGGGCTCGATGGCGCGGTCACTTCTTCTCGCATTCGCGTCGGTGACGCTCGTACTCACCGCTGGCTCCGCGCGTGCGCAACACCCCGTGGACGCACCCACATTCGATTGGGCGGGCGCCATCCCCGCTGGTGGCACGCTGCGCCTCGCCGACGTGGACGGAAACATCCGGGTGACCGCGACCACCGGCAGCCAGGCCCGTGTGCACGGCGAGCGGACACGTGTCCGCTCCGGCGGGCGCGCCCTCGTCTTCGAGGTCGTCCAGTCCGGCGGCGATGTCACGATCTGCGCCCGCTATCCCGACGGCGAGTGTGACGGGTCGGGCGCTCACGGTCACATGGAAAACAATTATGGCGAGAGCCCCCAGGCCGACCTCACGGTGGAGCTGCCATCCGGGATCAAGCTCGAAGCCAAGACCGGTGACGGGCGTGTCGACGTCAAGGATGCCGGCGGTGATGTCGTTGCGAAGAGCGGCGATGGCGCGATCAGCGTGATCGGCGCCGCCGGCACCGTGGAGGCCAAATCCGGCGATGGCGACATCACGCTGGACGGCGTGAAAGGCTCCGTCACGGCGCACACGGGCGACGGCAATATCCGTGTCACGGCCGGAACCGCCCCTGTGAAGCTGTCGAGTGGCGACGGCAGCATCGAGGTCCACGTCGCGGCGGCCGGCGGCGGGCAATCGGTCACCGCCCACACTGGGGACGGCTCGATCACGGTCTATCTGCCGGCGAGTTTCGCTGGCGAGGTTGAAGCCTCGACCGGCGACGGCACGCTGGAGAGCGACTTCCCCCTGACGGTCACCGGAAGCCACATGGACTACCACCATCTCCGGGGGACGGTTGGCAACGCCGGGGCGAACGCGGGCACCGTGTCGGTCTCCACGGGCGACGGAAATGTGCAACTGAAGAAGGGCTGAGTACGGCCGGGGCTTGACGGCAGAAAGGAGCCCACCAGAGAGGAGAGAGGAGAGAACAACCAAGGGCAACTGCCTAGAGAGTAGCCGTGCAGAAAGTAGAAAGTAGACAACTGCGCCGGTCTCAGCTCTGAGACGGGTAGTGCGGAATGGAAGACGGCGGGCGATATTCGCCGCGCCAACTTTCCCCGTTTACCGTCATCCGAGGCGACTCGTGCGTACCGTGCATCCGCTCCTCTTCTCGCTCTGCGTCCTCGCGCTCGCGTTCCCCGCGGCGCGCATCCAGTCCCAGTCGTCGGGGTCGAGCGGAAACTCGGCCGGCTTACAGAGCGGCGACTTGAGCAAGCTCCGAGCGGTCAACGATGTGGAGTTCTCGCCCGACGGGCGCACGGTGGCATATACCGTCATCATGCGCGATCACCCCGGCCGCGCCTACTCGCAGCTGTGGGTCATGGACGTTGCGACTCGCAAGTCGTCCCGGATCGGCGACGACAACTCCGTGGCCGACTCGCCGCGGTGGTCGCACGACGGACGGTGGCTGAGCTTCACCGGCACAGACGGCAAGCAGGGCGGTTTGTGGGTGGTGCGCCCGAACGGATCGGAAGCCACGTTCCTCGCCCCGGTCACCGGATCGAACTCGCCGCTGCCGGGGCAGGGCGACAACACCAACTGGTCGCCCGACGGCAAGCAGATCGCGTTCGTGTCGGCGAGCCCGGGCCCCGAGACGGCGAACGCCACCGGCGATCCGGTTGTGATCACACGGTACCTCTATCGGCCGACTGCAAGCGAAGGCTTTACGCACTTCAACGACAACCGGCGCCTCCACATCTACATCGTGGATGTCGGCACGAAGCAGGTGCGCCAGTTGACCACCGGCACGCACGACGAGCACTCGATCGCGTGGGCGCCGGACGGGACGGAGATCGCGTATGTCACGAACCCAGACCCGAACGCGGATGAGTTCTTCCACTACGATCTGTTCGCGATCAAAGTCGCGGACGGCACTGTCCGCCGCCTGACGGCGATGGAGAGCACCGAGTACGCGCCGGTCTGGTCGCCCAACGGGAAGTGGATCGCTTACGCGGGCACGCGTCGCGGGATCACGGACCGCGAGACCACGATGGAAGACACGCATGTCTGGATCATGGACAGCAACGGCGAGCACCGTCGCGAAGTGGGCGGCCCGCTCGATTCGCGCGAAGGCCACCCCAAGTGGTCGGCCGACGGCGGCGCCGTGTACTTCACCGCGCAGCAACGTGGCAGCACGCACCTCGCCCGCATCGCGGTCTCACCGACGGGCGTTGCCGGGGCCGCCCAGATCGTCGTCAACGAGCTTGGCTCGGTCGGCGGCTTCTCGGCCGGCACCGAAGGCAAGCTCGCCTACGCGCTCAGCACCCCGAGCGACCTGGCGGAACTGTATGTCAAGACCGGCGTGACGCCGGCGCATCAGGCGACGGAGTTGAACGCTGATGTCCTCAAGGGCAAGCCGATCGCGGAGGTCGACTCGCTCACGTTCGTCAGCAACGACAACAAGTACGAGATCGAAGCGTTCCTCGTGAAACCGCTCGGTCTCGTCGAGCACCCATCGGACACCGGCGCCGCCACCAAGTACCCGCTCATCGTCGAACTGCACGGCGGTCCGCATGGCCAGAACGGCCCGGGGTTCAGCTTCCAGGACCAGGTCTACGCCGCGCATGGCTGGGCAACGCTGCACGTGAACTACCGCGGTTCCTCGGGCTACGGGCAGAAGTTCGCCGATGCCGTCTTCGGCGATCAGGACGGCGACGAAGGCCAGGACGTGCTGTATGCCGTGAGCGCCGCCGTCCGCCGGAATCCCTGGATCGACCGTGAGCGCATGGGAATCGAGGGCGTCAGTTACGGCGGGCAGTTGAGCGACTGGCTCATCACCCAGACGAACGAGTTCAGAGCCGCGGTGCCGATCGCCGGCATCAGCAACGTGATCAGCTACAACTACATCGACTACTACAACCAGTATGAGGAGATGGAGTTCGGGCAGTTCCTCCATCAGGGAACGGCCATGGATGAGGCGTGGAAGCGGTCGGCGATCCGCTACGTCGCGCAGGTCCACACGCCGACGATGCTCATCCACGGCGAGAACGATCCCGACGTACCGATCGAGGAAGCGGAGCAGTACTACATCGCGCTGAAAGACGTCGGCGTGGATGTCATCTTCGTGCGGTATCCCCGGGAGGGGCACGGCCTGGCGGAAACCGCCCACGTGATCGACAACATCAACCGCAAGTTCCGCTGGTACGAACAACACTTCCCGCGCGCAGGCGCCGAAGGCGTCACCAACGTCCAACCGTAGGAATGTCCAGCCGCCAAAGCCGGCGGACGGGCAGTGATACATCCGGGACGCGCACGATACGTCCCGGACACCTCCCAAACGGATGTGACGGCCATCGTGTATTGAGGGCAGTGCACGCTGCGGCCGTTCTGCAGTTACCCACCCACCCCTTGCGCGTCGCAGCGGTATCGGCCCGCCACATCATGGAGGTTTCGTGCCGCACTACCGTTCGCCACGCCTGACATTCGCGCTTCGGATCTGCGCGGTGTTCCTGGGTGTCGCCGTATGCACCGCTTCGAGCTGTCTCACCCCCACCACCCCCACCGCGCAGTTCGGGGACATCGGCGGCGTCGTGTCGAATAGCCAGGGGATCATCTCCGGGGCCACCGTCACCGCCACCTGGGACAGTGGCGGGGAATTCGTCGCCACCACCGACGCCAATGGCTACTACCTGATCACCAACGTGCCGGATGGCAGCGGCTCCGTGTCTCTCAGCGTGCTGCCCGGTGGATGTACGATCCCCAACCCCGTTGCCTACACGGTCGTCGGCGCTGACACCGCAAACATTTCGATCACCGTCACCTGCACCGCGGTGGTCAACTAACCTCACATCGCGGGGTTTTTCGGTAGGGCAATTGCCGACACACTAGGGCAATTGCCGACATGTGTCCTCTATGACGGAAACGTCATTTGACTTGGCCCACGCGCGCACGCACTATCGCGGCACCGTTGGCCTCGACGCATCGGCACCGATAACGAAAACCCCCCTGGACCGTGAGGACTTGATGCTGAGTCACAGCAAATCGACGCGACTGAAGTTCGTGGTAACCATGTGCATGGTGCTGGCGGGAGGTGCCGTTTCGATGGGCACGAGCTGTATCACCGCCCCGAAGGGCAAGGGTTCGACCGGTGCAGGCGGAACCATCAACGGCACGATCGACTCCACCAGTGACAACGCCCCGATCGGCGCAGGCATAACTGTGACCGCCACCGACAGCGCGACGGCCGCGACCTTCGTCGCGACCACGGCCTCGAACGGGACGTATTCGATTACCGATGTGGTGAAAGGCTCGGGCACGCTCGTGGTCAGCACTCTGCCGACCGGCTGCACGGTCCCAGCAACGATCAACTACTCCGTGAGCAACGGCGGGACGCTGACGTATAACATCGGCGTGACCTGCTCAACCACGCTGCCGTAGTAGCGACTCAGTACCCAGTCGCCCATCTGCGAGACCGGCCGGCGTCCTCGATTCGAGGATGCCGGCCGGTCGGTCATCGGAGGCTCAGACGGTCAGCGGGCGCCATCCGGCTGGCCTGAGCGAAGTGCCGCCACGCCGCGCCGGAGATCCGCCATCTGTCCCCCCATCGCGGTCGTGTCGCCTGCCAGCACGATCGTGAGGTCGCGCGGCGCGATGTAGGATCCCACCACGCGCCGCACCTCACCAGGGGTCACGCCGAGGAGCGGGCCTGCGTCGTCACCGCCACGTCCGGCACCAGTCGCTTCGAGGGCGTCCAGTGCCCCCGCGCGAGTGGCGCGCGTCACGAGCGTCCGCCCGATCACGTAGCGCTGGGTGCCCATCAGCTCGGAGTCGGCTGGCGCGTCCATTCCCAGGCGTGCCACCTCCTTGAGGATCTCACGCAGCGCGGGCCACGCCACCGGCGCGGCGACGTTTGTCGCTTCGGCCCAATACGCCTCGCCCGACGGCGTCGCCACGAGATCGCTCGCAGGCGCATAGGCGTAACCGTGCGCCTCCCGGATGTTCATCGTGATGCGGGAGATCAGACTGCCCCCCAGCAGCGCGTTGGCCACGCGAAGTCGCGTGTAGTCGCTGTCGCTGGGACCGGGCACTCGCTCGCCCACCATGAGCGCGACTTGCTTTGCGCCCGGCCGCTGCACGATCTGGAGCGATGGTGGAGGCGCTGCCCCAGCGTCCGCCCGAGCGGCGCCGCCCTCTCCGCGCGGCAGGTCGCCGAACGCCCGCGCAACTGCTCCCCCTGCCGTCGCCCGGCTGAACTGCCCAACGACGTACACCGTCGTGTGTCCGCCGGTCGCGCGCGCCGCATAGAAATGACGAATGGCGGACGGCGTGTATGCCGCGCCGGGGGCACCCGCTGCACACGGCCGGCCGAACTCACCGGCGGGGAAGAGCGCCGTCCGGAATGCCTCCTCCGCCGCCGAGCTCACCTCACTCCCCGCTCGCGGCCCACGCTCGGCCACCGACTGGACCGCCATGCTCGTCGTCACCGTATCGAACCGGGGTGCACGAACGATGTGGCCGAGTAGCTCGATTGCGGGCGCAGAATAAGGACTCAGCACCTCGAGAGTCAGCTCGATGCCCTCCGGGCGCGCCGACACCGCGAGCGCACCGCCCATGTGCGCGATGGAGTCAGTGAGTGCGGCCCCGGAGAGCGACTCCGTCCCGCTCCCGAATATGTCCGCCAGCACTCGCGTCAACCGGCACTGGTCCGCCTGCTCGGCCCCCGTCTCGACCACGACCTGGATCAGCGCCTTCGGTGTGCGCCCGTGAGTGAGTGTCACGAGCCGAACACCGTTTGCGAGCGTCGTTTCGACGGGCGCGAGTGCCGGTGCAGGCGTGAGCGCACCGACCGATGGACGCGGGGGCGCGGGCGCGGTCTGCCCGTCCAGGTTCCAGGGACTCACCACCCGCACGCACGCGATGGCTGCCGCGATGGCAACAGTCCTCGCCCAGGCACTCATCGGCCGGCCCCCGCGGACGCGATGTCCGGCGGCCGCCGGACGTACACCGTCCGGTTGCTGGTGGTCAGGTAGTCGCGCGCCGTCGCCATGACGCTGGCGGCGGTCACGTGGTTGATCGCGGTCTCCAGTCTGTTGATCGCATCCGGATGGTCACCGAACAGCGCGAACGATGCCAGCAGATCGGCCCGCCCGAAGCCGCTCAGGTCATCCAGGATGTCGTAGTAGGCGGACCGCGCTTTCTGCTGCGCGAGCCGCAACGCCGCGTCGCTCACGGGGTGCGCTGCCAGCCGGTCGAGGACCGCCTGGATCGAGTCCACGATCACCGGCGCTCGGGCAGTCTGCTCGAAGTTCGCCGCCACGGTCCACAGCATCGGACCCTGGTAGTTGAACATGTTGCCTTGCAGATTGGCGCCACCGTACACGGCATCGGCCAGTCCGGATCCCCGCACGACGGCCCGACGGATCCAGCCGTCATCGCCCTGCAACACCAGTTGGTCGATGACCGCCATCGCGTAGAACGCCGGCGTGTTTCGCGGAGGCATGTGGTACGCAAGCGCGAGCACCGGGCGCCGGGCCAGCGAATCGATGCGTTCCCCGTGCCGCTCCGCGGTCTGCGCCGCTTCGCTGGCGTCCGGCCGCGTGATATCCACCCCACGCGGGATGTGGTCGAAGTAGGCTGCTACCCACTCGCGCGCATCGGCCAGCCGGAAGTTGCCGGAGATGACGAGGGCCGCGTTGTTGGGGACATAGTACGTGTCGTGAAAGCGGCGCACTTCCTCGAGCGTCGCGGAATCGAGCTGCGCGGGCAGCCCGCGGAAGTTGTGCGCGTTTTGCCAGTTGCGATTGGCGGCCTGCGGCACGTCGAGCCATGGGAACCCGCCGTCCGCGCGATTCACGTACGAGAGCCGTACTTCGCTCTTCACGATCTCTTTCTGCCGGTGGAGCGCCGAATCATCCACGACGAGCCCGCCCATCCGGTCGGCTTCTGCCCACAGCATCAGTTGCAGCGCGGCCGGTGGTACGATTTCGAAATAATCGGTGAAATCGTAGCGCGTGTTCCCGTTGAGCGTGCCCCCGTTGCTGGAGATCAGTTTGATCAGCTCTCCGGGCCCGAGATGCGTCGACCCTTCGAACATCAGATGCTCAAACAGATGTGCGAACCCTTCCTGCCCGTGACCCTCGGTCCGCTGGCCGACGCCGTAGTACACGGCGACGACCACCACCGGCGTCGTCGTATCGCGCGCCAACACGACCTTGAGCCCGTTTGCGAGATGCGAATACTCGATCGGGATCGCGGGATACCGCACCGCGCTCTGGCCGGCGGCCATGCCTGCGAATGCGCCAAGTCCAAGTGTGATGGCACCGCATGTCCGTGCGCTCAGCATCGGACGCGACCTGGCTGACCGGCGCCCGGTCTTATCGTTGTCGCGGCGCGCCAACCCGGCCGCGGGGTGAAACGGCCGGCTGCCGGCGCGTTTTCGTGGGAGGTGACATCGCGGTGGTCAGTTGCGAGGTGCCGTGCCCATAGTTGGTCTCCACTGCCAGCCGAGCCCCGTCCGGATCACCGGCGCGGATGCACCGGATGATCGCGTCGTGCTCGGCCACTGTCGCGGAGATGCGCTTGGGCAGCATGTTGGCGTAGAGCTGGTTGTAGCGCTCCGCCTGCGGCTTGATGACTTCCAGCAGCGCCAGCAGCCGCGGGCCGGCCGCCGCCAACGTGCACGCGTGGTGAAATGCCGCATCCAGATCATGCAGCCGGTCACGGCTCGGATCGGGGCGATCCCCGAGGATCCGCATGGCGTCGTTCAGCGCGACCAGCTCACCCGCGAGATCCAGCCGGAGATGCGTCGGAAGCCGCGCCGCGGCCGCGGCGGCAAACCCTTCGAGCAATCCGGCGAGTGAGCACAACTCCTCCGCGTCTGCCTGGGTGAGCGGGGCCACCACGGGACGCGCGTGCCGGAACCCGGCAGGTGTTACGACGTATCCTTCTTGCTGGAGCCGCTGGATCGCGTCACGGACCGGGGTCCGGCTCACCCGGAACCGGATCGCGAGTTGGTCCTCCACCAGCCGGGCGCCCGGCGCGAGCTTTCCGTAGATGATCGCGTCGCGGAGCGCCCGGTACACTCGCATCCCCTCCGCTCGCCGCGCCGACGGTGCGCGGCGGCGCTGGGGCCCGGGCGGCGGTGCGGTGGAAGAACCGGCTGATCCGGATACGGGCCGGGATCGCGGGCGCGGCGAAACAGGGACCGTCACGGCGCGCCGGGCAGTCTGCCGGCCGGCGTGCCAATCGGAGATCCGACGAAGGTGCCAGCCAGCCTACTGCCCTTCCACCAGCCACCGGAAGCCATGCGAGCAATGGTAGCGCGCATCCGGCCATCCCGGCAAGCTGATTCCGCCATACGCGACGCCTCGCCTCCGCACACTCGCGCTCCCAACATCCGCCCCACAACGGTCGTATAGCTTCCGCATGCAGCGAAACCACTACCGAGCCGTCACTTGCACCATCGCGCTGGCACTCGCGGGATGGGTGATTCCGGGCGAAGCGGCTGTCGCTCAGGTCGGGTCGACAACCGACATCGTGACCGGCAAAATCACCGGTCCGGCCCCTGACCACCAGGCGATTTCCGGCGCCACGGTCACCGTAACGTCGATCGATACCCACATCAGCCGGTCGCGCAATACCAATAGCGACGGCCGCTATACCGTGGTCTTCCCCGACGGGGGCGGGCAGTACCGGGTCCAGGTGAAATACATCGGCTACGCACCTTCCGATGTGCTCCTCTCCCGGCAGGCCGACGAGGACCGGCTAGTCGCCAACATCGAGCTGTCGACGTCGGTCCACCAGTTGGAGACGGTCACCACCCGCGGGCGCCAGCCCACGGGACGGGACGCCGCCAACGCCGGCGGCACCGGTCTCACGCTCACACCGTCGCAGATCGAACGGCTCCCGATCGACGGCAGCGATCTCGCGACTATCGCGACGCTCTCACCTGGCGTCGTCGGGCTCTCCGCCACTGACACCACGGCCACCGCGTTCTCCGTCGCGGGCCAGCGGCAGTCCCTCAACTCGACGACCGTCGACGGCCTGTCGTTCGCCGGCACATCCGTGCCGACGGAAGCCGTCCGCAACATCCGCGTCGTCACAAACAGTTACGACGTCTCGCGCGGCCAGTTCACTGGCGGCCAGATCGCCACCACGACCCGGGGCGGCACGAACGACGCGGCGGGCTCGTTCGGCGTCACCGCCCGCAACTCGAACTTCGCCTTCGGCGCGCAAGGTCCGCCGGCGTTCGGCCAGCTCCGCGACCAGCTCCAACTGAGCGGCGGATTCGGCGGGCCGATCGTTCGCGACAAAGTGTTCACGTTTACCGCGGTGCAATTCAACCGCCGTTCCGACGACCTCATCTCGCTCCTGAACGCGAGCCCGTCGACGCTGGGCCCACTCGGTATCACACAGGACACCGCCAATCTCTTCACGTCGCATGTGCGCCGGCTCGGCGTCCCGGTCACCGGGCCCAATGTGCCGTCGACGCGCGGTGTCACGTCGGTCGTGGGCTTCCAGCGCTTCGACTACATCCTGTCGGACGATGAGACCCTGACCCTGCGTGGCGACTACCGCGCCACGGGCCAGGAGGGGAGTCGCGTGTCGGTTTTCTCGCTCCCCTCGGTTGGCACCGCCAACTCCAGTGCGGGCGGCGGCCTGTTCCTCGGTCTCACCTCGCACCTGGGCGACGCGACAATCAACGATTTCCGTGTCTACGCCGCGCACTCGCAGACGAGCATCGACCCGTATCTCCAGGTCCCCGCCGGACGAGTCACCGTCATCCCGGAAGTCGCCGACACGGACGAAGCACAACCGCTCGGCTTCGGTGTATCGTCGCTCGCGTTCGGCGGCAGTCCGGCCGTCCCGCAGCGGACGTTCAACAACTACGTCGAATCCACGAACGAGGTATCGATCCTCCCCGGTGAAGGTGCCCATCGGATCAAACTGGGTGGGTTGATCAACATCGCGAGCTTCGGCCAGAACATCACGCCCAACCAGGAGGGCACCTACACGTATACGTCGCTCGCGGCGTTCGAGGCCGACTCGCCGGCCACGTTTACCCGTGAGTTCAATGTCCGGAACACCGATGCCCATGCCGTGAACGGCGGCGTCTATCTGGGTGACGCCTGGCGCACGGGCCAGTTGCAGATCACCTACGGCGCACGCGTCGAAGGTTCGCTGTACGGCGGCGCACCCGCGTTCGATCCCGCGATCGACTCGCTCTTCCACCGCAAGACCAACGACTGGCCATCGGAGATTCACGCCAGCCCGCGCATCGGCTTCACCTATTTCCTGGGCGGCGGCGGTCGTGGCGGTGGTGGTGGCGGGGGAGGGGGCGGGGGAGGCGGAGGCGGAGGGGGCGGTCGTGGAGGCGGTGGTGGTGGAAACGGCGGTGGGGGCGGCTTCTTCTCGTCGCCGACGATCATTCGTGGCGGCATCGGTGAGTTCCGCGCGCCGACGCCGCAAAATCTCTTCTCGTCGCTGCAATCGGCCACCGGTGCCGCGAACGGCGAGACGCAACTCGTGTGCGTCGGACCGCAGGTACCGGCTCCCAACTGGGCCGGATTTGCCGATGGCACGGCCACGCCGCCGACGCAATGCAGTCCCAGCTCGCTGCCGATCTTTCCGGCCGACTCGCTGGGCCTTGGCGCACGGAGTGCCGTTACGACGTTCGCACCGGATTTCGAGGCGCCGCGTGCGTGGCGCGGCTCGCTCGGCGTGTCGCACCGCTTCTTCCAGCACGTCACCGTCTCGGTCGATGGCACGTACGCACGGGGCGAGGCGCTGTTCGGTGTGACCGATCTCAATCTCGACACCGTCCCGCAGTTCCACCTCGTCAACGAGAACAACCGGCCGGTCTACGTCAGCCCGACCGCGATCGATCCTGGCACCGGCGCGGCCGCGTTCGGGTCGTCCCGCCTGCATCCGCAGTACGGCCAAGTGCTCTCGCTCAATTCCAACCTGCAGTCCGACACGCGGCAAGTCACTGCCAGCGCGAACGGATTCACTGACCGCGGCATCCTGTATTCGCTGGCGTACACGTATTCGCGGGTGCGCGACCAGTCCTCGTTCGCGGGTGGATCCGCCGTTTACGGATTCGCGTCGCCGACAACTGCGGGCAATCCCAACGTGCAGCCGTTCGGGACGAGCGACCTGCAGCGCGAGCACCAGTTTGTGGGGACACTCACGTATCCCGTGACCCCGCTGGTGGAGGTCACGGCGATTGCGCAGTTGAACTCCGGCGTGCCCTACTCGCCGATCGTCAACGGCGACGTGAACGGTGACGGGGTCTCGCGCAACGACCGCGCGTTCGTCTTCGATCCCAACAACCCGCTGACGGATCCGTCGGTGGCGTCGGCGATGCGGACGCTCCTGACGTCGGGCCCTGGACAGGGCTGCCTGTCATCGCAGATCGGCCAGATCGCCGCGCGTAACAGTTGCTTCGGACCGTGGATGACGTCGCTCAACTGGCAGGTGAACATCCGGCCGAGTGCGTTGGGACTGGATCGGCGTCTCACGATCTCGATACAGTTGTTGAACACCCTGACTGGTCTCGATCTCCTGTTCCACGGCCCGAACCATCTCGAGGGATGGGGGCAGCCGGGTTCACCGGATCCGACACTGCTGTCGATCACCGGGTTCAACCCCGGCACCAACGAATACAAGTACGTCGTGAACACGCATTTCGGCCGTGCGAGCAGCTATCAGGCGTACGGGCAGCCATTCCTGTTCGTGATCGGCGGCCGGCTTAACGTCGGCCCGGGCGATGCGGAGCAGCAGCTCCGCGGGTTCCTGGGTGGTGGCGGTCGTGGCGGCGGTGGCGGCGGTGGAGGCCCGGGCGGTGGTGGCAACGCGGCAGCCGCTGCCGCAGCCGACCAGAAGCAGAGTCTCCCGGACCAGATCTCGCAGCGTTTCGCCGCGCGGTTGCCGAATCCGTTCGACGAGATCCTGGCGCTCAAGGACACGTTGGGCTTGAGTCCTGACCAGGAGAACCAGCTCCAGGCCTCGTCGCAGGTGTTCAAGATCCGCGTCGATTCCTTGACCGGCACGGTGCGCGCCGAGTTGCAGAAGCTGGGCGCGAATCTCGACGCGACGACGATGTTCGGGATCATGCGCCGCCAGTTCGCCGTCGTGCGGACGATCATGGCGGCCGCGATCGCCGAAGCGAAAGGGGAAGTGAGCGCCGATCAGTGGGAAAAAGTCCCTGACGGCATCAAGGGTGGCCCGCGCGGCCAGGGTGGAGGCGGCGGGCGCCGCGGCCGCGGCGGGCCGCCCGGGAGTTCGTAACTGCGGTGAATTGGGGCGTGCCGTAGAGAGGCGTCGCGGGCTTGTTGCAGGTGACGGCAACCGTCCTGCGAGGGGCACGTATCTATAGATAGGAGATAGGCCACACGCCGCTCTCACCCGTGCTCCGCCAACCACGAGGTCCATCGTGATCCGCACGCTGCCGCGGCCACTCATTGCTGCCGGTGCCGCTCTCGCCCTCACGTCGTTGATGGCCTCGGCTCAGACAGCCGTCACGATTCCCGCGACGACACCTGGGCATCTCGCGGACAGTTGGATCCAGCTTTGCCGCTCGCCACAACTTGAGCCGCTGACGAGATGGGCAGCCGCGAACCTCTCGGACGAAGCCGTGGCGCGCTTCCCAGCGGAATTCCGCGCGCGAAACGATGTGGAACAATGCACCGCCAACGGCGGCTTCCGCGTCGCAGCGGTGACCAAGTCCGGCCCCAGCGCCATCACGCTCGCGATGGTGGGCCTCACGTCCGGCGTCTGGTTCGAGATGACATTCGTGGCCAATACCGCTGGCAAGCTCGATCTCGCCGGCATCCGGCCAAGCGCGCCTCCTGAATCCGCGCTGCCGACGGACCTGAGCGATACCGCGCTCGCCACCGAAGTGAAACGCACAGTCGCCGGCCTGGCGGAGGCAGGGCTCTTCTCGGGGATCGTCACCGTGGCCCGTGGCACGCAGACCATCGTAACTGCGAGCGGCAACTACGCGGATCGGGCGAAGCACACGCCGATCACCGACTCGACTCGCTTCACACTGGGTTCGATGGGCAAGATGTTCACCGCCGCCTCGGTCGGCCAGCTCGTCGATCAGAAGAAAATCTCGTTCAGCGACACGGTCGGGAAGTTCTTTCCCGATTACCCGAACGAGACCGTCCGTCGCAAAGTGACCGTCGGCATGCTGCTGTCGCACACTGCTGGCCTGGGCGACTTCCTCGACAAGCGCTCGCCCGAGATGATGAAGAACGGCGTGAAACGCGCTGCCGAGTTCATGCCGCTCTTCGATGCGGACGCCCCGCTCTTTCCCCCGGGGACGAGTTGGGCCTACAGCAATGCAGGACTGGCTCTGGCGGGTGCCATCGTGGAGAAAGTCTCAGGCGAGGATTATCCCGCCTACCTGCGCCGGCACATCTTCGCCGTCGCGGGGATGCGCGCGAGCGATCCCAACAACGTCCCGTACACCGGCGCGCAACTCGTCACGCCGTACACGAAGTTCACGCCACAGGGCCCATCGGCGGATTGGCAGGAGGCCGAGCATGACATCGGTAGCCCGGCGGGCGGCGCAATCTCGACGACGGGAGATCTGGTGCGATTCGCCGCTGCGCTCCGCGACGGTAAGCTGGTGAGCCAGTCCACGTTCGACGAAATGGTCACGCCGCACGGGACCACGCCGTCTGGTGACAAGTACGGCTATGCCATGGACATCAGCGACACCTACGGGCGGACGGTCGTGGGCCACGGCGGCGGCTTCGCCGGAGTGAGCACGCACCTCTACCTCGTACTCGGCTCACCGTACACGGTCGTGATTCTGGGGAATCAGGACCCGCCGTCGGATTTGTATGCGGGCTCGATGGTCGTCGCGCTGGTCGCGGAGAAGGCGAAGCTCGGCAAGTAGGCCCGCACCGCCGCGCGGGCGCTAAGATCAAGCTGGATCAGCGGGATGGTATGGCCGTTCGACTTCGCCGCATTCTTCATTTTGCATCAAGCGGAGCCTCGTATCTCAACATGAAGTGGTACAACCCTTTTCTGATGCTCCCAGAGTCAATCGTCGTTCGGCTTCCAGAACTGCAGGTGCAACTTGGTCCGGTCGTACCTCTAGGCGCAGTAGTAACGAGGCCGCAAGATCCTTAGCGACGTGGTGCTGGCGGATGTAGCGATGGGTGACGCCGCCGGGCCGCGCTCGCCGGCATCGATGACCAAGCTGGCGTTGACGGGTCTCGCCGGCACGAGCATCGAGTGGTACGACTTCCTCCTGTACGGAGTCGGGTCAGCGCTGGTGTTCCCGACGCTGTTCTTCCCCAAATCGCTCCCCCACGGGATCGCGCTGCTCGCGTCGTTCAGCACCTTCGCCGTGGGATTTCTCGCTCGCCCGGTCGGTGCGGTCATCTTCGGACACGTGGGGGACCGGCTCGGGCGGACGACTGCGCTCGCCATCGCGCTCGTCTTGATGGGCGTCGCGACCACACTGATTGGCTGTCTGCCACCGTATGCGATGATCGGCGCAATTGCGCCGACGCTACTCGTGCTGCTCCGGCTCGCCCAGGGCCTCGCGATCGGCGGCCAGTGGGGTGGCGCGATGTTGCTCGTCGTCGAGAACGCGCCGGCCGCACGTCGCGGCTACTGGGGCAGCTTTGCGCAGTCCGGCGCCCCGGCGGGCGTCGTGCTCGCGAATCTCGCATTCCTGGCGGTTGGCGCGCTCACGCCGGCCGATGCGTTTCTCACATGGGCGTGGCGGCTGCCGTTCTTCCTGAGCATCCTCTTGGTGGTGCTCGGCGCGTACGTCCGCCGCCGGGTCGAGGACACGCCGATCTACCTCGAGCTGCAGCGGGCGAGCGGTGCGGACGCCGCAGCGCACGTGCGTTCGCCGGTCCTGGAGGCGCTCAGGCGGCATCCCCGGGAAATATTCCTTGCGGCCGGCTCGTTCGTTGCGTCGAACATCATCTTCTACATCGTGACGACATTTGCCGTGGCGTACGCCACGAGTACAGACGGCCTGCACATTTCGCGGACAGCAATCCTGACGGCGGTCCTGATCGGCACCGGCGTATCGGCGCCACTACTGGTAGTGTTCGGCGCGCTCTCCGACCGCTTCGGCCGCCGCCGCGTGGCCATGACGGGCGCCGTGCTCACGGCGCTGTCTGCGTTTGCGATGTTCCCGTTGCTGGCGACAAGGTCGGTGCTCGGGATGTCGGTCGGCATCGGACTCGTCAACGGGTGCGGCAACATGATGTACGGGCCGCAGGCGGCGCTGTTCGGCGAGTTATTCCGCACGAAAGTCCGGTACTCGTGTGCCTCGCTTGGATACCAACTGGGCGCGATCTTTGGCGGCGCGCTCGCGCCGCTCATTGCGACGGCCCTCTTTGCGGCGTTTCACTCGACGATTGGGATCGTCGCGTACATGGCAGCCGCGTGTCTGGTCTCGTTCATTTCGGTCGGGCTGCTCGGCGAGACCGCTGGGGGGAGCCTTCGCTCTTACAGCAATGCTTGAAGCTTCGCGATGGCCCTCAGTCATCTGCGCGCGATAGAATCGCGCAAAGGCGATCCACGTATCGTCCTTCACCTCATCAAAAAAACGCAGCGATGAGCGCTCCAGTTTGCGTTCGAAATAGGACTCGATCAGTGAGATCGGCGTCGGCGAGAGAGTCATGGAAATCCTATGGCAGCCGATGCAGAGCGACGGGGGCTAAGCGCAGATGCTGGTCGTCATGGTCTTGCCCGGTCTTTGATCTCTTTGCGTTCTCGCGGAGAGACCGACTTTCCGCACTGACCGCAGATGTAGTCACCCGTTTGTTTCCCGAGGTCGTATTCTTTCGAGATCGCCGGGTGGTCACACGGTTTGCCGCCCCAGGCGGCGCGGAGTGCCACAGCTTTCTTGGATTGCATAGTGGGGGGTGCAGGATTGGCGAGCCGGCCAAGTTGCGGGCGAGTAACGGTCCGGACACGCGCTCGCGGTGATTCCGTCCGCAGGGTCGCGAGGCTGGACAGGGCGACTGGATCGCGGTCAGGGAATTTAACGATTAGCGAGACTGGCCGCCGACGGCTTCGACATGCCGCGAGTGAGTCGCGGGCTACGAGCGCTCCGCAGCCGCCTTGAGATTGGACAGGCCGGCCATAAAGTGCTTACCCATCATGCGATCGGGGTTGGCAAAGACACTCATGACTTTCATCAGATAGACATTGGTGCCGTGCATTGACCAGGTCACGCGTGTATCGCCGCCATCGGCCTGAATGCTGAAGTGATTAATGTTGTGCGCTGCAAAGGGTGTTCGAAAATCGACTTGCACGTCGACTTGGCCGTCCGGCGTCGAGCTCACGATAGTCATTCGCCCTGCGCCGGCATTGCCGTGGCTCGTCCAGTCGGACATCGCGCCGGTGCCGCTTGACGCGCCGCTATAGACGCGGGTCATCGTCGCGTTGTCCCGGTCCTGCGGCGCCCAGCGCGGCCAGTTGTGAAAATCGTTGATCAGCGCGAAGACGACCGCCGGCGCCGCCTTGATCGTGACGGACCGCTGGACATCGATCGTGTCGGGCTTCGCGGCGGCACTGGCAAGGATGGTGGCGATCACAACGACGATGACGCCGACAGCAACCAGAGCGATTTTCACATGCTTCTCCGCAGATGGTTAGTCAGGTCCTACCATCATACGACACGGCCAAGGACGTTCAGTCTGGTTCGCCGCAGGAACCCATAGCGTTCTCGGATCAGTCGCCCGCTCGAATCATATGCCATTCCTCGTGGTCGGGCGTTCCGTGGTGGAGGAAGTCGCCGACAATGAGGAGATTCTTGCCCGAGCGTCGGTACGTCAGATGCTCGCCCACATGATGGCCCTGCCCGTCGAACACGACGGAATCACGCTCGCAGCTCGACGCGGTGAACACCATCGGGGCGTCGCGCTCCTCCCAGGCCCTGCTCAGCCTGCCGTCGAAATGCCGGAGGACCATGGCGATCGCACTGCTGTCTTGCCTCACCGTCATGACCTCGGCGTAGCCCGAATGGCCTTTGGGAAACTCCCATGAGCTTCCCACGGAGTGGTCAGGCTTTACGCGGGATTCGCCTTCGGTCGTGTCCTCCTCCTGGCTTCGGTTTGGTCGTAAGCTTTGAGCATATCGGAATCTCGTCAAGTAGTGCCATAGGCCGCACGCGGGCCACGCGGGAACTTTCGGCTCCTGGCCGGCTTCCATACCTATGACTCTCAGTGGCAAGACCGCGTTGGTGACTGGCGGGAGCCGCGGTATCGGCCGTGCGATCTCGGTCGCTCTGGCGAATGCAGGCGCCCAGGTCGCGGTGAACTACCACCAGCAGAAGGACGCCGCCGACGCGGTCGTCAAGGAAATCAACGCCGCTGGCGGCCACGCGATCGCGATCGGCGCCGATGTGTCCGACGCCGCCAGTGTCACCACGATGTTCGAATCAGTGACGCGCCAACTCGGCGATGTCGCGGTCCTCGTCAATAACGCCGGCATCGCGCACCAGCGGACGATCGACACGGTGCAACTCGCGGATTTCGACGAGGCGATCCGCGTGAATCTGCGATCGGCCTATCTTGTCACTGCAGCCGCGATCCCCGCGATGCGCCGTGCCAAGTGGGGCCGCATCATCTTCCTGTCCTCGGTTGCCGCCAACATCGGCGGCACGATCGGCCCGCACTATGCTGCATCCAAGGCCGGAATGCTGGGCCTCATGCACGGCTACGCATCGCTGCTGGTGAAGGAAGGGATCACCTCGAACGCGATCTCACCGGGCCTGATCGAGTCCGACATGACGCGCGTACTTGTGAACGTGACGCCCGAGCGTGTCCCGGTGGGGCGTTACGGCACGCCCGACGAAGTCGCCTCGATCGCCCTGATGCTCGCTACCAACGGGTACATGACCGGCCAGAACATCCACCCGAACGGCGGCATGTACTTCGCGACATAGGTCGGGCTCACGGGGTTCAAATAATTGCACTTCACCGCAGTCACGCCGTGATTGTTATCGCAACGACAACCTGTGCGGAACTGGCGAGCAATATTAGAGCATCGCTGGCGAATCGTGGTTCTATGGCGTGCATATGCGACCTGCGATCCCTGGCCACGCCATCTGCACGAAATGCCGGACGTTCCATGTGTAGATGGTAACCGCGCCGGCCCGCTCTGCGGCTTTCAACATCAGCGCGTCATACACCTGACCACTGCGTACGTTGTGTGCTCCTGCACGTTGAAGCACCCAGAGGTAATCGCCCGCATTTAAGGCAATCGGCGTAAACACGCTCGCCGCATGTTGTACGTTCGTCAGCACATCAGCGGTAGTCCGGCGTCGTGGGGCCGGTGTCGCAGTCAGAACGGCGTAGAGCTCGGCGAGTGTGTGTGCGGCGCAAAACGCATGCTCCCGCCGTGCCGTAGAGACCACCGCCAAGGACGCTTCGTGATGCTGGTGTGCGGTGTCAGATGCAGCCACGAGCACCGACGTGTCGCAAAAAAATGCGCCCTCACCGGCAGGGCTCACTCGCCCGAGTTCTCACGATTGCGACGCGCGCGCTCCTCGTCGACAAGCGCCACGGGATCTAGGGGCGCCACACCGTCGATGTCCGAATGAAATACGATCCATCCGCTCGCGTCGCGCGTCACCGACACATCGGCTCCGACGGGCCGCAACAGAATCCCGTCAGGGTTCTCAACGACCTCAAGCTGATGCGCAACGCCAGCTAGCCCAAACCTTTCCCGCACTGCCCTGGGTAACACGACGCGACCAGCGCGATCCATCGGTATGGTAACGGACATACCACAACAGTACCATTCACACTACCATTAGTCAACCATCAGTCAAGTCGTTGTGTTCAAAATAGTTTATGATGTAGTCGTCACTGCCATCCTTGAGAAATATCCAACTGTCCCGGGTCCGATCCACACCCCGATCTTCCCGCGCGTTGGACCGAGCTTGAGGTCATTCACGACCAGAGTGGGCTGCGGCGCGTCGTTCACATACAGGGTCGCCCGCTCGCCTGCCACGACGACCCGCAGATGCGTCCAGCGCCCGGGCACGAGATCGGCATACGACTCGTACTTACCGGGCGTCTCTTTGCGCAGCCGGAACCACGGGTAATCCGGCAGCGACGCATACTGTGTCGCGTGGTTGCGGCGCAGCTGATCGTCGGCTCGTCCGTTCGTCGGCCGCAGATAGAAGTTCTCGAAGCGCTTGCCGTCCGCCGCACTCCTGAACACCAGTCCGACGAATCCCCGAGCATCTGACGCCGCTCCCGGCGCCAGCGTACTCGCTACCCACAGCTCGATCGAGCCATCGCTGAAGTCCGTCCGATCGAGCAGCGCGACTTCCTCGAGGCCCGTCACCGTATCAGCAGATGATGCAGCCTCGGTCAGCTCGACTGCCTTGCGTCCCTGGTAGCTGACTGCACGGGCGTGGGTCCCGATGAGGGTCAGGCCACGCGTCCCGTCGAGTGGAAAAACGACAGGAGGCGATGGCGTCTGCAGCGGTTGCCGGTACCCGCCACTGGCTGCCAGCAACACGAGTGCCCCAGCGACGAGTGTCCATCTCGGGCCATGCACACGCACAGCGCCGGCCATCGCTCGTGATCAGTGCGTTAGCGCTGAATACGCCACGCCGTCAGACCAGACGCCAGTCGGCATAGTCGCCAGGACCGTGCGCGACGCCACATCGATCGCCACGACACGATTCCGCCCCTGCAGCGTTACGAACGCCGTGCGGCCATCAGGTGTCAGTGTGACACCTTCAGGGCATGGCGAGCCCGGCACCTCGGCTGTCGGCACCAGACTGTCGGCAGCGAAAGTCAGCCGTCCGAGCTCCGCACGTGTCGCGGTGTTGAAGAACCGCACGACCGCTGACGCTGGGTCAGTGACGATCGCGGTCTTGCCGTCAGACGTGATCGCGAGGCGGTACGGCAGCCCGAAGCCACCAATCGTGTCTGCGACCGCGCCCGACGCCGGTGTCACAATGCTCACGATGTTCGCCTTGTCACTGCCGATCCAGACCTGATCACCTGCCGGCGATACTGCAATTCCCTCGACGGCCGGTGCGACCTTGATGGTGCGCACAAACGAATGTCCACGCACGTCCAGCTCCGAGATCGTGCCCTCCGCGACGTTCGTCGTGAATGCGTGCCGCCCATCCGCCGTCAGCACGACCATGTGCGAGGCCTTCTGCGTCGTCGGAATCGCCGCGCTCACCATCCCGCGGGCGAGGTTCACCACCATGACGGCCTGGCTCGTTTCTGACGTAACGAGCAGCGCCGTATCGCCGGGCAGAAACACCGATCCATGCGGCCGGTGATACTCACCCAAATCGATCGTCCGCACGACGGCCGGCACCCGCGGCGTGAGATCGACTACGGTCAGTGAATTGCCCGGCTGCTTGGCGACACCATAGTTCGAGACGACTGCCCAGTGCCCGTCGTGTGAGACTGCCACTTCATGCGGCGCCACACCCGTGGGCAAGGTTACAAGCGTCCGCCCGGATGCCAGATCGAGCACCGTGAGGGTGTTGTCGTTCATGTTCGTTGCCAGCAGGGTACCGTGGAGCGGCGGGCCGTGCGAGTCAACGGCGTTGACGGTGCGCGCTGCCGAGAGCGCCCACAGGGCGATGGTGGTGGCGAGGAGACGAGCGGTATAGAGCATAAATGAAAGAGCGCCTCAGCGAGTCGATTGGCCTTCTTGTAGACATCCGGCAAACAAATCCGGTTGCACACCACAGCCAGCAAGTCCCGGTCGTGCCGCTACGCCCAGCGCCGGGTCAGGCATGCTTAGCAGATGCAATCCGCACCACCGCCGCCACGCTTCGGTCGATGTCCTCCTCGGTGGTCTGATAGCACGACACGCTGACGCGCATGGCGGTATGGCCCTGCCACTCGGTCCCACCGCACCAGCAGGTCCCGTCTCGCTGGACCTCGGCAATCACGCGCTGAGTCTCGGCAGCGTCCCCGAACGACACGAGGACCTGGTTCAAGACCACGTCGTTGAGCACCAGAATCCCGGCCCGCGAGATCCCGTCCGCGAACCGCGCGGCCAACACACAGCTCCGCTCGACCATCTCGGCCAACCCCGAACGGCCGAGCGACCGGAGTGCCGCCCAGATCTCGACGCCACGCGCTCGCCGCGATGCCTCGGGCGTATAGTTGGCGGGCTCGCGAGTCGTGCCGGGTTGCAGATATGCCGCCGCGCTCAGCGCCATCGCGCGCTGCAAATGCTTCGGCTCTCGCACGAACGCGAGCCCCGAGTCATAGGGCACGTTCAGCCACTTGTGGCAATCCACGGCCCACGAATCCGCTGCCAGGAATCCCTCGAACAAATGCCGCCGCGCGGGCGCCGCCGCCGCCCACAACCCAAACGCGCCATCCACGTGCACCCACGCGCCCGCCCGCCGCGCCGCCTCGCAGATCTCCGCAGCCGGATCGAACGCTCCCGTATTGACGTTGCCGGCCTGGATGCAGACGATGGTCCGCTCATCTAGAGGTGGCACCGACGCCGCACGCATCCGTCCTTGTTCGTCGGCCGGAACTCGTATCACCCGCGAGCGTCCGAGGCCCAGCATCGCGAGTGGCTTGAGGGCGGAGACGTGCACCTCGTTTCCGACCACGACAGACAGCTCCGGCGCCCCATACAATCCCCGCTCCTCCACGTCCCACCCGGCGTGAGCGAGCAAGGCTGTCCGCGCCGCCGCGAGACACGCGAAGTTGGCGGTCGTTGCGCCCGTCACAAACCCGGCGCCACACTGCGTCGGCAATCCAATGATCTCGCGCAGCCAGCCCAGCGCGATCTCTTCGAGCGCTGCCGCCACCGGAGACATCACGGTGAAGCCGGCGTTCTGATCCCACGCCCCCGCGAGCCAGTTTGCGGCCAGCGCGGCTGGCAGCGCGCCACCGATCACGAATCCGAAATACCGCCCGCCCGTCGACGTTACCGTCGCCGGTGAGCCGATCTCATCGAGAAGCCGGATCACCTCCGCCGGATCACTCGGCCCCTCCGGGACCGGTCCCCCGAGCTGCCCGAGCCGGGACACACTCTCGGGCGCCGGCGACACTCGGCGTCCGGGTACCGTTTCCAGATACACGGCCGCCCGGCGCGCCACATCCGCTAACAGCTCGCTCATGTGCACGCCCTCATGATGCGCTGACGTTGCCGCCGCGCTCGAGGATCGCCTGCAATCGCTCGAGCAACTCGAACTCCTGCACGTGCATCCGGTCTCTCGCCTGGGCGACCGTAAAGAACTCCGTCCTGTCGACCTCGGGAAATTCCTCTTGCCGCCCGGACCGCGGCGGCCACTCCATCATGAATGTGTTGCTCTTCACCTCTGATGGATTGCACGTTCCTGCGAATGCCCACGCGATCACTTGCTTCCCGCTCTTGTGCTTGACGCTGCCGAGCGAGAGATACGGCCCCGTCGGCCGAACGCCCGTCTCTTCTTCGAACTCGCGCTCGGCTGCCGCCAGCTCGCCCTCACCGGGCTCGATCTCACCCTTCGGTACAAACCAGGCACCCTGATCCTTCCTGGCCCAGAACGGGCCGCCAGGATGAACCAGCAACACCTCCAGCACTCCGTCCTGCACCCGGTACATCAGGAGCCCGGCACTGGTCTTCGCCATGCCGCGGAAGTCTAATCCGCCCTCGAATCCCGGCGAACGATGCGAGATTATTCTGAGCCCTTCCGTCCAACCCCACATGCGCATCGCGACTTACAACGTCAACGGCGTCAACGGCCGGCTCCCCAATCTCCTCGCCTGGCTCGGCGAGACATCGCCCGACGTCGTCTGCTTGCAGGAGCTGAAGGCACCGCAGGAAAAATTCCCGGACGTCGCCATTCGCGACGCGGGCTACGACGCGATCTGGCACGGGCAGAAGAGTTGGAACGGGGTGGCGATCCTCACCCGCGGCGTCGAGGCCGTCGAGTCCCGCCGCGCTTTGCCTGGCGATCCCGAAGATCTGCACAGCCGCTACATCGAAGCGGCTGTCGGCGGCATCGTGGTCGGGTGCCTCTACCTCCCCAACGGCAACCCCGCCCCGGGCCCCAAGTTCGACTACAAGCTCCGCTGGTTCCAACGCCTCGAGCAACACGCCAAGACGCTCCTGGCCTCAGGCGCGCCCGTGGTCCTCGCAGGCGACTACAATGTCATGCCCACCGAACTCGACGTGTACAAGCCGGAGAAGTGGGGCAATGACGCACTCTTCCGCCCGGAAGTGCGAGAAGCCTACGCCCGCCTCGTCGCGCAAGGCTGGACTGACGCGCTCCGCGCGCTCCACCCGGGCGAGCGGATCTACACGTTCTGGGACTACTTCCGGAACGCGTTCGGCCGCGACGCAGGCCTCCGCATCGATCACTTTCTCCTGAGCCCCGCCCTAGCGAAACGCTTGAAGGCGGCAGGCGTCGACCGCGAGTTCCGCGGACGCGAAAAGGCGTCCGACCACGCACCCGTCTGGATCGAGCTCGCGTAGCCGCAGAACCGCGGGCGCACTATCACAATTTCGCGGGGTTTGCGAAGGGGACTGCCGCTTCCCTTTATTTAGGTCGTTGACACCCCTTTGAAACCGAGACGACTTGCCATGCCTGCAACGCAAGCCCCACCGCCGGACCACGCCTCCCTGCAGGCCGAGTCCCGACTCCCGAATCTCGCCGAGCTGGAATCCGCCGCGATGCTGATCTACGGAGCAATGCCCGCTACGCCGCAGTTCCGCTGGCCGCTCCTCGAGCACCGTATCGGCCTCGAAGTCTGGGCGAAGCACGAAAACCATTCGCCACTCGGCGCCTTCAAGATACGTGGCGGTCTCGTGTACTTCGACCACCTCCGCCGCACCAACCCGGAGACCGAGTGCGTCATCTGCGCGACCCGTGGCAACCACGGCCAATCAGTCGCGCTCGCCGCCCGCCGCAATGGATTTCGCGTGGTTGCGATCGTCCCTCACGGCAACAGCGTCGAGAAAAACGCCGCGATGCGTGCACTTGGCGCCGAGTTGATCGAGTCCGGCCACGACTTCCAGGCATCGAGCGAAATGGCGGCCAAACTGGCCGAAGAGCGAGGCTGGCACCGAGTGCCCGCATTCCACACTCTGCTCGTCCGCGGCGTCGGCACGTATGGTCTGGAGCTGTTTCGTGCTGCCCCCGATCTCGATACGGTCTACGTCCCAATCGGCCAGGGATCCGGCGTCTGCGGGGTCATAGCGGCACGTGATGCACTGGGTCTCCGCACGAAGATCGTCGGTGTCGTTTCCGACGCCGCGCCCGCATACGCGCTTTCCTTCGACGCGCGCCGCGCCATCGAGCACGAAAGCTCGACCCGCATTGCCGACGGCATGGCTTGCCGCACGCCGCACGCCGAGGCGCTGCCATTCATCCTGCGAGGCGTGGATCACATCGTCCGCGTCACAGACGACGAAGTCGAAGCCGCCATGCGGGCGCTCTTCGCCGACACGCACACCGTCGCCGAAGGCGCCGGTGCCGCCGCCCTCGCCGCCCTCCTCCGCGAACGCGATTCCCTCCGCGGCCAGCGGGTCGCTATCGTCATCTCCGGTGGAAACGTGGATACCGGTGTCTACGCGAGGGTGCTAGCAGGGGCGCAGTCGTAGCCTTCCCCAGGTACTTTCATTAGAGGCCCGTATCACTTACCGGCGGGGCATAGCAGGGACGGCCTCCGGTTACGGGACCCTACGGTCAAACGAACTTGGTGCTTTGGGGGTATTAGGGAACATGTGGCGTAACGCACGGCGGACCGCGTCCGTACCCGATCGTAGCGCAATCGCCGCGGCGATGGCATTCGCAGCGGGCGTCGCGATGGCGCTCACGGCATGCTCATCGAATTCGACGGGACCGGGTACCGGAAGTGTCGTCCTGTGGGTCGCGAACTCCGGCAGCACTAGGACTGGCAACGCGACGACGTCTCCCAATCCCAACTCGGTCCTAGGCTATACCGCGAGCCAGATCAAGACGGGTACTACGGCCGCACCAGCCGTCGTCATCACGACCAACGACGGGAACGGTGGCATCGCACTCGATGCCGCCGGCAATCTCTGGGCGACCGATCCGTTCGACAACTCGGTCGCCGAGTACTCCCTCGCTCAGATCAAGAAGAGCGGACAGCCGAAGCCCACCGTCATTCTCACCGCTGATGCCTCAGGCTCGCTGAACTCACCGGAAGCGCTCGCCTTCGACTCGCACGGCAATCTCTGGGTCGCGAACAGCGCTGCCGCCGGCACCGGCGCCAATCAACTCGTCGAGTTCTCGGCTAGCCAGCTCACGGCATCAGGGAGCCCCAAACCCGCCGTGCGGGTCGCCGCAAACGCCGGCTCCATCAACAACCCGCAGGGCATGGCGTTCGATCCATCCGGCAATCTGTGGATCAGCGACTCTGCGGCGGTAAGCGAATTCACCACGGCTCAGATCGCGGCGTCCGGCGCTCCCGTCCCCGCGGTCACGCTCGGCGACGACGGACTCGGCTCGCTCAACGGGCCCGAAGGGATCACCTTCGACGCGAGTGGCAATCTCTGGGTCACCGTTTTCTTCAGCAACCTCGTGGTCGGATACTCGAGGAGCCAGCTCGGTACTTCGGGCAACCCCGTCCCCGCAGTCATCGTGCGCAGCGGCGATCAGAGTGCCCTGAACAACCCCTGCGGACTCGCCTTCGACGGGACGGGCAATCTCTGGGTATCGAATGTCACGACGAGCTGGCTCCTCGAATACGTCGCCAAAGAACTCACGTCGCCATCGTCACCCAAGCCCGTCGTTTTCATCGCTGGCGGATCGCTCGTCTCGCCGTGCGCGATGACGTACGTGCGCTGAGGAGGCTGCGCTACGAGGGGACGTACCGCATCCGCATGTCGGCTTTTTTCGGCAACGTCTCGGACGCGATGATCTCGCGCGACGTCCGGTCGATCACGTAGCGATTCACGATCACCGGATCCGCAAACCTCACGACCCATGCGTTGCCGCCGTGGCCCGCACTCGATGTATCGGGGCCCAGCACCGTCAGCGTGTCCATCTCGAGGTCGCGGTCGACTTCGGAAAAGAGTGGGACCACCACGCTGAGTCCCTGCCTGAACGGCAACGAACGCGCGAGCAGGTCCAGCTCGTTGAAGGCGAACACGTTGCTCGGAAAACTCTGATCGTACGCCCGCTGCGTGGAATCGTGCGGCTGCACCGTGCCCGCCACGTGGTTCTTCTCATAGCGATAGTCGAACGTGCCGTGGAAATCGAGATGCTCGGTCAGCGGCACGAGTCCACGCCGCGTGATCACGAGGCTGTCGAGCGACGCGTATGGCGGATCCCACGACACGGTCAGCAAGATGTCGTCGCGTCGTCCCGGAATGGCTCGTTGCGCATGGCGTGTCTCCGCCATCTTCTTCTCCACCGTGTCGCCACTTCCGCGCTTCAGGTACACCACCAGATGGACGGCAGTATCGGTCAGGGGTGGTGGAGTCAGCAGCGGACTGCCCGGCAGCAGCAACCCTTCACCAACTGGCGCGTTGTCGCGAGTTGCCGTCTGCGCGGAGTGACAGCCGGCGCCCGCAAGCACTAGCGCACTCCCGACGAGGGCCATTAGCGCCGCGTCCCACGCCGCGGGTGTGGCCCCGGCGACCGGGAAGGCAGGACGGCCGTTGCTCACCGTGCGACGCGAGGAGCGGGCGCGATTCCCGTTGGCGATCGATCGGCTCAGACCCGGCATGCTCTATCCCCGTGGCGATGCGCCACCGCGAAGGTCCTGGATGCTCCAACCCCAGAGTCTTTGACCCCGGCGGCGGAGCGAGAGGTTGCCGCAGGGAGGGAATTGGTGCTAATGTGGGCGTCAAATTCCGGGCTGGATATCCACATGGGGATAGCCGAGGCTCGCCACACTGGGCGCACGCCTCCAGCTATCTTCCGCCCCGGCAATCAGGCGCCAGCGCCGAACGGCCCGCATCGCGTCACAACCACACGTCGGAGCGTCAATGACAGGACATAGAGTCGCGAGAGACAACGCCGGTATCCGGTCCAATGGCCACCCGTCACCAGCCAGGCTGCTGGCGCTCGCGTTGTGCGCGGCGTCCGCCGCGGCGTGCGCTCACTCGGGCATGTCGGCCAGTTCCGGCGCGACTCCCGCCGCCGACATGTCGATGACCGCGCCGAGCCCTGATCCGCGCGTAGGCCTCAAAGCTGGTCTCTGGGACGCGGCTCAGGCACAGTGGAACCTGCGGCTACTCTCCAATACCCGGCCCACCGGCAAGTTCCTCGGCGAAACGAACTCGGACCTGGCGTTCACTGGACAGTACGCCATCCAGGGCAGCTACAACGGCTTCCAGGTGTGGGACATCACGAACCCGAGCGCACCGACGCTCAAGACGGCGGACTATTGCCCGGCCTCACAGAGCGACGTCTCGGTCTACAAGAACCTACTCTTCGTGTCCGGGGAAGGTCTCAGCGGCCGGCTCGACTGCGGCGGCCAGGGCGTCAAAGACACGGTCAGCGCCGAACGTCTGCGCGGGATCCGGATCTTCGATATCAGCGACCTCGCGCACCCGAAGAACGTCGCCAACGTCCAGACCTGCCGCGGCTCGCACACGCACACGCTGCTCGTCGACCCCAACAACCATGATGACGTGTACGTCTACGTCTCCGGTTCGGCAGGTGTCCGCTCACCGAGCGAACTCCCCGGTTGTGTCAGTGCGACTCCCGACAAGGATCCGAATTCGTCGCTCTTCCGCATTGAGATCATCAAGGTGCCGCTCGCGCATCCGGAACAGGCCGCCATCGTCAGCTCCGCCCACCTCTTCACCGGGCTCGGCGCGCCCGCGTCTCACGGTGAGGCCGCTGCTGATCGCGAAGCGGCAGCCGCACAGCGTGCCAAGGGCAAGTTTACGGCGATGATCTTCGGCGACGAGGCGGTGCTACCCGATGAGTTCATCAAGCCGCAGCTCGAACAGGTCGTCAAGGCGCGCGGCGGGACAGGCGCGCCCACGAGCGCCGACAGCGCCACGCTGCGCCAGGCACTCCCGGACATCATCCACAAGATGCTCGCCACCGAATGCCCGGGCTGCACGGACAAAGGCTTTACACCGACGCAATGCCACGACATCACCGTGTATCCCTCGATCGGCTTGGCCGGCGGTGCGTGCGAAGGTTACGGAATGTTGGTCGATATCAAGGATCCGGCCCACCCGGTCCGCCTGGACGCAGTATCCGATTCGAACTTTTCGTACTGGCACTCGGCGACGTTCAACAACGACGGCACGAAGCTGCTCTTCTCAGATGAATGGGGCGGTGGTGGCCAGCCGAAGTGCCGCGCATCGGACCCGCACGACTGGGGCGCAGATGCGATCTTCGCGATCCAGGACCAGAAACTCGTCTTTCAGAGTTACTACAAGATGCTGGCGCCACAGACCTCCAATGAGAATTGCGTTGCCCACAACGGATCGCTGATTCCGATCCCCGGACGCGATGTCATGGTGCAGGCCTGGTACCAGGGCGGCATCTCGGTGTTCGACTGGACCGACGCCGCGCACCCGAAGGAAATCGCGTTCTTCGATCGCGGCCCTGTCGACTCGACCCGGCTCGCCGATGGCGGCGAGTGGTCGGCCTACTGGTACAACGGTGTGATCGTCGGCTCGGAAATCGCGCGCGGTCTGGACATCTGGGAGCTTCTCCCGAGTGGCCTGATCAGCAAGAACGAGCTCGACGCCGCCAAGTCGGTCCACCTCCCGGAGCTCAACGTCCAGGGCCAGCCGAAGTACGTATGGCCGCCGTCTTTCGCACTGGCACGCGCCTATGCCGACCAGCTCGAACGGTCGAAAGGCCTGAGCGCCGACCAGATCACCGCGATCCGCCAATCGCTGGACGCGGCAGAGAAAGCATCAGGCACCCAGCGCCACGACGCGCTGACGCAGCTCGCAACCCAGGTCGATGGCGATGCAGGGGGTGCGGCTGATGGCGCCAAGGTGAAGAAGCTGGCGGATGCCGTCCGTCAGTTGTCGTCAGCCCCAATGGCCTCCACGAGCACGCCAAACGCGGCGGCCGGTGACTGACCGCAGACGATGATGGGGACGCTCTCCGTCATGATTTATCACTCGCGGGGCAGCGGAGATTTACTCCGTCGCCCCGCGTCTGATTTTGTGGGGAGACCGGATCGGGCTCCGACGAAACCCGCCACATTCCAGCCGCGTAATAGGGTCATGGTGCGTCGCGCCCTCACATGCTGCTTCGCGCTCGCCTGTATCGTCTCCGCCGCAGGCGCGCAAACTCCCCTCGACTCCCTATCACCCGCCGCCCGCGATTCGGAGTACCGCAAGTTCGATGATCTGCTGGTGTTTCTGCGAGCCCGCACAACTGCGCAGTTCGCGATCACATCCCCGAAGGGCATCGACGAGGGGGCCTTCGTCCCCATCGGCGGCATCGATCAATGGATCACGATTCGCGGGCAGGATCGCGATAATCCCGTCCTGCTCATCCTCCACGGCGGACCTGGTGATGTGACCAACTCCTGGACGTTCGCAATGTTCGCCCCATGGGAGGATCACTTCACGGTGGTACAGTGGGACCAGCGCGGGGCAGGGAGGACATTGGGGCGAAACGGCACCCAGCTCGGCCCCACCATGACGATTGATCGCATGGCGCAGGACGGGATCGAGCTCGCGGACTACCCGCGCCACCGTCTCAACAAGAGCAAGATCATCGTCGTTGCCCATTCGTTCGGCTCGGTCATCGGCCTGAAGATGGTCCGCTCACGACCCGATCTGTTCTACGCATACGTCGGGACGGGCCAGGTGGCCGACGAGACAAAGAACTACTCCGCTGCCTACGATGCGCTGGTGAACAAAGCGCGAGCCATCGGCAATCAGCAGGCATTAGCTGAGCTGACGCGTGTCGGGCCGCCGCCTTACAAGTCGGGCGATGGATATCGCGTGCAGTGGACGTGGGCCAACCGGTTCGAAGGGGCGGATCAGTTCCTGTACGAGAGGCTCGGCCTCGCACTCGTCGCCCCGGGTAGCTCCGTTCGCGACATCAACATGTCCAACGATGGCCAGCGCCTGAGCGGCGAGCGCCTGGTCTCGCAGGCCACGTCGCAGACCTCCGCGGATCTCGGCCTCGACTTCGCCATCCCGATGTTCTTCTTCCAGGGAGCCGAAGACTTCACGACGCCTACTGCACTCGCACACCAGTACCTCGACGCGCTCAAGGCCCCGCAAAAAGCCTTCGTTCCGATCGAAGGCGGAGGGCACTTCGCGATGTTCATGAAGCCCGATCAGTTCCTGAAGGAGCTCGTCACCCGCGTCCGGCCGTTGGCGGTCGCGCCCTCGGCGCATTGACGACGGTCACATCCGGCATCGTCCCGCCACTAACACGTGATGCTTGTTAGTGCCCCTTGCCGGGGCCCGGGCCCGAACGTCCAGCCCCACGACGGGTCATCATCCGCGCGACGACAAACACGAGAAAGACCAATCCCACACCCAGCAGGAACCCGTGCCAGAAATCATTGGACATGTATCAGCCTTGGTAATTGGTCATCCCGACACTGCGCTCGACTGCCACGCTCGGTGTCGTAGTCTGGTCGATGTGCGCTGCGCCCGATAGCCCTTGAGATATCAATGCCGCGGCATCCGTCCCGGGCCGTTCGCGAACGGCCCCCGCGGCGTAGACCACTGCCTGCGAGTGGGACGGCAACGACAGTCCTACCGACGCTGGTCGCGACCGGCCCCTACCAGGGACGGATCCGTGCGACCGTAAGCAAGGTGCAGCGCACCGGAACCGAACAGCTACACCGAAAACCTCGGATCTCCCTCGATCACCCGCGTCTCGAGCTTCGGCGCCTCACCCTTGTCCCATAATTCTGCACGAAACGCCACCCGATACCGGAGCGGACCGCCGTCCGGCCGATCACTGCGCTCCACCGGGCGAGGAATGCACACGAACTCCGTCTCGAGCGTCCGGCTTGTCACACGCACGACCGAATACCCGTGTCCACCCATGTCGGCAAACGACACGTGTGGCGAGAGATCGGGATTCGACAATGCGTGTGCCTTGGCGATATCCCCACTCCGCGCGTACTCGAGACACGATCGCACGCCGTGCCGCATCAACATGTTGTAGGCCGGCTGCGGCTCATGATCATCCGGCCCCTGCACGAGATAGAGCGAGCGGAGTGGATGGTCTTTGGGGAACGTGTGCTCCAGCGCTTCGATCAGTCCCGGCGCTGAGATCGACCCGGTGACGAACGCAATCCCGATTGGCGCGAATGGCTTCGGCGGCAACGCCTTCGCTGCCAGCCCTGCCCAGAACGCGTGGCGGTCGCCGGCGATCGTGGCAAATCCCGTGATCCCGTGTGCCTGCACGAAATCATAGATCTCGCCGCGCTCGACGTACGCCGTGCTGTGTGCTGCTTCAGGAGCCGCCGAATACCCCGCTCCGGGCCACGGCTTGGTCAGCCCCGCCGGCAGATTCTGGGGATCGGCCCGCATGTCGAGCGTGGCGTCGGTATTGCCCCAGACCTTCCATGTCGCCTCCGACTTCCGGAGCCGCTCCAGAAACCACGCCTTTTGCTCGGCACCGAGGATGGTTTGTGCGGGCCGATCCCTGTTGAAATTCTCGATCTCCACATCGCCACACCGGATCACTGCTGGCGGATGGCCGCCATCGTACGTCTTCCCTGCATCCAGGATCTCGATCACTTCCTGAGGCACCATCTCCGGAAAGTCATCACTCGCCAGCCGCTTCGCCTCGGGACGCCCCATCGGCTCCTCTGAGCGATACGTGCGCTGGTCGGTCACGATCAGCTCCACGTTCCGACCCCACCGCAATGCACGGTACCCGGTGAGGCTGCCGATGGCGGCGAGGTTGTTGGGCTCCTGCCCGAGGCCGTGGTCGTCGAACTGCGTCACCGGCACATCCTCGACGTGCGGCGGATCGAAACGTTCCAGCGACGGCCCACTGGGTTTGGTCACCCGGGCGGGCTGATATTCGAAGAACGCCTGGTTCGCCGCGACTTTCCGCGTCTGCGCCGGCTGTGTCACGCCTCCGAAGATTTGCAGCGACTGCCAGCCCAGCCAGCTGAACTCGTGGTTGTCCCACATGTTCACGAATGGCCAGCGGGCGCGCGCGTCCTGCAAATCGGGGTCGCTCAGGTATGCCCGATATACCGCCCGATAGCCGTCGACCGTCGTCGGGATGTGGAAGTCGGCGTGCTTCTCCCCGTGCGGATACCGGACAATGTCGCGGATTCGCCGATCGTACATCCCCTGCGGCCGGTCCTCCGGATACCACACTATCTCGTAGATGAAATCGCCGAGGTGCAGGATGAAGCCGATGCGCTCCGCCTCCGGTGCCCGCTCATCCTCGTAGATCATCCGCCGGTACGCGTTCTGGGCACCGTCGTTCACGTTCTGGCACGACACGAACACGAACCGGACCGGCCGCGCATCGTCGATCGCCGGTGCCGTGATCGTCCTCCCGATCCGGCTTCCCAACCCCTCGGCGTCGGTGAACCGGTACCAGTACGCGCGCGACGGCTTGAGCCCGCCTACGAGTACGCGGCACGTCCAATCCGACTCAGCCAGCACCACGACCGGACTGCTTGCCACGACTCGGCGGAAATGCTCGTCCTCGGCGAGCTCGACCCGAAGCTGCGACACCGGCTTGTCGCCGGCGGGTGGGCGCCGAGTCCAGAGCAGCACACTGTTGCTGTCCGGGTCACCGGAGGCGACCCCTTCGGGAAACAGATCGCGCCGTTCGCGCCATGGTCCGCCTGGCGCGGTCGCGAATGGATTGCCCCAGACAGCCGTCGCGCCAATGGCTGCGGACAACTGCAGGAACTCACGCCTGCTGATTGTGGACATCGAATCAGATCCTCGACTACGAGCGTTGGTGGTGCATGCCCGGCACAACGCGCACTCGGGCGCGGCAGTATCGGGGGATCGTCACATTCGGAACAAATAACTGAACTTGACGAAGAAGCTGTCTGCTTCCCTGGTGAGCGTCAGGACCCGGAACGAGACCGGCTCGGTCAGGTTGTTGCCATACCCCACGAACAGCACGGTGCCGGGGATGGGCTGGTATGCGAACAACGCCTGCCCGGCAAACGTATTGGTCGTCGTGCGGACTGCCCGCGAGATGATCCCGGTGTTGGGATCCTTGATGTAGATCGGCAGCTCGGTGCGTGATGCGTCGCGGAGGCTGTCCACGTAGACGGCGTCGTACTGCCCGACCAGCCGGAAGAAAATCGGCCGCGAGAGTTGGTACTCGATGTCCAGTCGCGGGATGATCGTCTGCGCCACGAGCGATCCGTCGCTGCGCCGGTGATAGTACTGCGCATTATAGGTGAGTTGTCCGCGGAACTGCGGCGTCGGCCGCCAGTCGAGTGTGATCGACGTGCTATTGATGTTGGCCGAGGCCCACTCGAAGAAGTTCTCGTCGCGGCAGGTCAGGTAGTTGATCTTGAAATCGAAGCTCGCGAACGCGGGCGTCTGCAGCGAAAACACGCAATCGGTGTTCGGGATCGTCGATGTGCCGACGAAGCGCGTGAACGTCGTGTCGCCCCCGGAGATGTGACCGAGGTAGTAGTACTGGTACAACTGCGGATCGTACCCGAAATGCTCCAGATACATCGCCGCCGTCAGTTGCCACCCGCCGAACAGGGTCGCCAGTGCCGTGAAGTGAAACTTCCGGTCCTCGGTCGGACCGCCATCCGTGAAGTTGCGATACGTCCAGATGTTCACGAAGGTGAAATCCGGGGTGAATGTCTGGAGAAATCCCCCAGGGGCGAAGTAGAACGTGTACCGGCTGTCGGCCGTCAGGTTCGTCACACCCGCGCGGCTTACAAACCCGGCACCCGGCGCCCACTCGGGGTCGATCCCGTTCAGGTCGTAGTTCAGGCCAAGCCCGCGGCCGGCGCGCAGGAAATGCAGGTCCCACAGCGGGCCCGCTCCGTGCTGGTTCGTGGCCGGCAGGGTGTCGGTAATGAACGGAGTGTTCACTCGGCTCGCACTCGCCGCTCCCTGCGCGGCAAGTGAATAGATCCTGTCCCACGTGAACCGGGTGTCGATCCCCACGACGCGATTGAACGAGCCCCCATCCTCCTTGTCCGTCGCGACGAAGCCGATCTGTGATGCTTCGCCCAGGTCGGTCAGCGTCCGCAATACGTTGAACATCGGGTGGCCCGATCCGCCCGCAAACGGATTGCCCTCGTCATCCAGTGCACCGAGATAGGCAACGTTGAAGTCGCCGACTTTGCCCGTCAGTTTCACCGCACCGATCGGTGCCGAGATCTGCCGGGTGTAGATCACATTGTTCGGGACATTGAACTGGTCGATCCCCTCCAGAAAGAACGGCCGTTTCTCCGGATACTGAATCGCCTGCCGCGGATCGTACTGCAGTTGCGTGGCGTCCGACTCGACCTCGGCGAAATCAGGCCGGAAGGTTCCATCCAGAATCAGATTGTTGGTGATGCCGTACCGCACGTTGCCGCCGAACTGCGGCCGCTCGACGCGATCCACCCACGGAGCAGGCCCTGACGGAGGATTGCCCGTCCCGGGCGGACCCGGGTAGCCAAGCGTCTTCTCGGTTACGATCGGATTGAGGTCGAGCACCAAGCCCCGTTCGAGCCCAGTCAGCCCCACGAGCGTCCCCGACTGCGCGAGGAACGACGCCGCGGCAATGCGGGTCGGTACCCACGTGTCCATCTCCGCCAGATGCTGCACGTTGCGGATGATGTTGACCCCCCAGTCCTGCGGGTCACGCTGCTGGAACTTGAAACTGCGGAACGGGATCCGCATCACGACCTCGTAGCCGTACGACGTGAGATGCCCCTTCGATTCGTACACGAAGTCCGCGCTCAGATCCACCGGCGGCGGTCCCGTAGCCGCGACATTGTATCCGGTGGCGAGTACGCCCTCGGTGATGGTGCCGTCTTCCTGGACCCCAAAGGGATTCACGGCGAGCAACAGGGCATGCCGGCCATGTACGAATGGCGTGAGCACCAACTGCACGTTGTCGTCGCCATCGATCAGGTCGCGGTTGGCCAGCGTGGCGTGCACCGCTCCGTGCGTCTCGAACGCGCGGATCCCGAAGTAGATCGCGGTCGCGCTGTACCACACGAAGACTTGCGTCGAGTCGGACGCCTGCCGTCCATCGACCGGGAAATACTCGGAAAACCCGTTGAGCAGCGCGGCCTGCTGCCAGACCGGCGCGCTCAGCGTCCCGTCGACGTCGATCTCGGTGTCGAACCGCGGAATCCGGACGTTGAGATCCCCCTTCCGTCCGTTGTAGGTGATCCCCGCCACGATGGAGTCGCCTTCCTTCGGGACCTTGGCGTCGCGCGGGGCACCGGTATCGGTAGCTGGGGCAACCGCCGCCGGCACCGGCGGGGGTGGCGCCCCGCCCGTCTGGAACGCCATCAACGGCGTGATTCCAGGCATGACGGCCACGACGAGCAGCGGAAGAAGCACGCGCTATCGTAACAGGTCGTGAGCGCCGGCAGGTAGCCGCCGGCTCGCGTCTGGCGCCAGGTCCGCGAGGCGCAGATTATGGGACTTCGGGAACAACGTCGTCAGCCGCTCGCCGCGACTCCCAGAGAGTCCAGCTTGTGCCTGGACCGGGTGTCCTGCGGCCGCTTGGTCACCGCGGCGCGATAGTGCGCGATCGCCTTGTCCTTGTCGCTCTTGGTCAGGTACAGCTCGCCCAGTGCGTAGTCGATGTCCGCGGATGTGGGGTTGTAGCCCTGGTTCATCTCGAGCATCGCGATCGCGGCGTCTGCCTTCCCACTCCCCGCAAGCGTGCGTGCCAGCTCGTTCACCGACCACTCGCTGAAGTCGTACCGGCCAGACACCATGTCTTCGCGCAGCTCTTTGTAGCGCGCGATCGCGGAATCCACGCCGTGACGGTCGATGATGTCGGTCAGGACGGCGTCGAGTGCCTGCGGCAGGGGGGAGCCACGATGACAGGTGACGCATCGCATCACGATTCGCGGATCGTGACGCTCAGGCAGGTCAGGGAGAATCTTGTTATTGAGTCTGTCGACCATCCGCAGCATGAACCGCGCTTTCCGTTTCTGGATCTTGTCGTCGGACTTGAAGATCACCTTCTCGGGCGCGTCGGCTGCGGCGCCAGCAGGCCGGGGCTCCGTCGCGTGACAGTAGGTGCATCGCACGCCTAGCTGGAGCGAAAACCCGCGCATGACCTGGATTAATGAGTCGCGCGCGATGTGCTTCGGGAGAACTTTGAGGTTCTCGAACTTCTGCGGGATCTGGGCTCGCACGGGATGCGCAAACGGCGCCAGCAGCAGCGCGGTGGTCACGGCCCGGACGGCAATCGGCAACGGATTCGGCATGTATTGGCTCCAATGCGATGGCCACCGAGGGTGCGCGCGTGTTGCGCACGGACAGGCCGCCCGATAGAGTCTTTCGACAGTCTCCCTGTACCAACAGTTGCCCTCAATTCTGTCCCTGTGACCCCCCACGCTGATCGTGTGACCGGCCGCGCGCTTCGCATCGGTGCGCTTCCGATCCTCTCCGCCTGCTTCGTCGCCGCCATCGCCGCGCCGGCCGCCGCCCAGACTCAGCCCTCGGTGCCCCTCGCCCCCGCGGTGACCGCAGCAGGCGCGCGCCCGGTCCCCGGGCCTGTCTACGAGATCCCGGAGTACTCGCGCGCGGTGGATCGCGGCACTCGGACACGCTCCGGGTCTCCGGGCGCGCGCTACTGGATACAGCACGCGCGGTACACGATCGAGGGCCGCCTGGATGTCGCCACCAACCGCGTCTCCGGCCATGAGCGGGTGGTCTATCTCAACAACTCCCCGGACACGATCCGCCGGATCGCCGTTTACCTCCGCCAGAACGTCTTTGCGGCGGGTAGCCCGCGCCACCAGGAGGCGGAAATCACCGGAGGGGTCACGCTGGGCCGCGTCGTGGTCGCGGGACGTGTGATGCTGCCCGCGTCCGCGGGCGCCGCGGCGGATGGCGCCAAGGGTCCTGACCACAGCACGGGATACATGGTCGATGGCACCGTGATGTGGATCCCTCTGGCGTCACCGCTCCTCCCGCACGACAGCACGCATCTGGAGCTCTCGTGGTCGTACGTCCCGCCACAATCGCCGTCCGATGGACGCCAGGGCCGCGAGGGCCACCACGTCTACTTCATGGGATACTGGTATCCGCAAATCGCCGTATACGACGATGTGTCCGGCTGGGTGACCGACCCGTATGTGCTCGCGGCCGAGTTCTACATGGATCCGGCGGACTACGACGTGCGTGTCACTGTCCCGCACGCGTGGCCGGTCGGCGCGACTGGGAAGCTCGAGAACGCCGCCGAAGTACTCTCGCCCGCGGCGCTCGCGAAACTCGCCGACGCTCGGCGCACCGGTCACGTGACGCACGTGTCCGAGCCTGGTCCATCCGCGGCGGCATCGTTCGCCCCGGGCGGCGCGACCGCCACCTGGCATTTCACCGCGTCCGACGTGCGCGACTTTGCATGGGGCACGAGCGACCGGTACGTCTGGGACGCTACGCGGGCGCTCGTGCGGCGCTCTGACAATGCGGCCGCGCCGGACACCGTCGACATCTTCAGCCTGTTCCAGATCTCCAAGCCCGCCGCCGCGTGGGCTCTCGGGGGTGCGCGCTTCACCCGCGACGCCATCGAGAAACTCTCCGTCTACCTCTGGCCCTATCCATGGGCCGAGATGACATCGATGGAAGGAGTGCTCGACGACGGCGGCATGGAGTACCCGATGATGACGCTCATCTCGCCGTGGGCCGATACGCTGTCACTGGCGGGCGATCTGATGCACGAGACCGGTCACATGTGGTTCCCGATGCAGGTCGGATCCAACGAGGCGCGCTACCCGTGGATGGATGAGGGTTTCACGCAGTTCGACGTCGCTCAGGCGATGCGGATGATCTATGGCGAGCCGCGCACCGGTGGGCGCCCGAACGACTCGGAGCAGGGGCAGCGCGAGCTGTACCTGGGGGCCGCGCGCGCGGGCAACGACATGACGCTCATGTGGGACGGCGATCTCTACCCGCGGGAGTTCTACTTCGTGATGTTCTACGATAAGACCGCGCAGGTGATGGCGGCGCTTCGCGGAGTGCTGGGCGAGGAGACGTTCCACCAGGCGTTCCGCGAATACGGGCGCCGCTGGGTGGGCAAGCATCCCTACCCATACGACTTCTTCAACACGATGTCGCAGATGTCGGCGCAGGACCTGTCGTGGTTCTGGACGACGTGGTTTTACGAGCCGTGGCCCCTCGACCAGGCGATCGCCTCGGTGGAAACGCAGGGCGACTCCACCGCCATCACAGTCGAGGATCGTGGGCTGGCGCCGATGCCGGTGCGCCTCGCGATCACACGCACCGGAGGGGCAGTGCAACGCCTCGATTTGCCGGTCACCGTGTGGCTCACCGGCGCTCGACGCCATATCGTGCACATCGCGTCGTCGCCCGCTGTCGTCAAGGTAGTCATCGACCCGGACGCACTGTTCCCTGATATGGATCGCGGCAATCAGGTGTGGCAGAGCAGGCCGTAGCTCTCGTGATGTGCGCGCAAGCCGCGTTGGCAGTCCTGTCGCAATGATGGACGGCACAATGGCCCTCCGCGAGATGGTGTGACATGCCAGAGCGCATCGTACGGTTGTCTTGTCAGGCGGTCCTGTTCGATCTGGACGGTGTGTTGGTCGACTCGACTGCCAGTATCGAGGAGGCATGCCGAGTGTGGGCGGCGCAGCACGGCCTCGACTCCTCGACTGTCATGCGAGTCGCACACGGCCGGCGCGCCTTGGACGTCGTACGTCTCGTCGCCCCTCACCTCGATGCCGCCAGGGAGGTGGCGGAACTAGCGGCCCACGAGGCGCGCACTACTTTAGGTCTCGCCGCGGCACCTGGTGCGCGGGCTCTCATCGAGCAACTGCCTCCATCCTGTTGGGCTGTCGTCACGTCCGGTGTGCGCGCCGTCGCCGAGCACCGCTTGCGCACCGCCGGACTACCCATCCCCCATGTGATGGTGTGCGCGGACGAAGTCGTGCATGGGAAGCCAGACCCAGAAGGGTATCTTGCGGCCGCGGCACGGCTGGGAGTTCCACCGTCCGCATGTGTGGTCGTCGAAGATGCGCCGGCCGGCCTCGATGCCGCGCATGCCGGTGGCATGCGTGCGGTCGCCGTCGCGAGCACATGTCCGCCCGATAGCCTCCGCAGAGCCAACATTGTCGTGCACAGCCTCGAAGCCGTGACGGTGCGAGTCAGTGATCAGGAAGAGACCCCGCGCCTCTGCCTCGAGGCCAGTACTTAGCGGGTTGATCGCCCGCGATCCGATCTCGTGAGTGATTGCTGGGCCGCGCATGGACCGCTGCAACCAGACTCGGGGTACAGGCGGTACGTCAGCGTAGCAGCCCCGTCATGCGTTAAGGTTCGACACGTCAGAACTCACTACACCAGAGCACACCATGCGTCGCGTCTTGTCCGCAATCGCCGTCCTCGTTGTCCCGTTCCTCACACTGCCGGCCCAACAGACATCATCGTTGCCCGACAAAGTCGCCCCCGGCCATGACTGGACACAGTTCGGCTGGGACGATGCCCGGACGAGTGCGCCGGCGGTCCCCACCGGCATCGACGAGAAGAACGTGACCACGATGCGCCGCCAACAGGTCACGCTCGACGGCACCGTGGACGCATCGCCCATCTATTTGAGCGACGTACAGGTCAATGGCGTGCCGCACGACGTGTTCTTCGTGACAACGACGTACGGCAAGACGATCGCGATCAACGCGAACACCGGCGCGATCCTCTGGACGTACACGCCGCCGGACTATCAGTCCTGGACCGGGTCGCCGCAGATTACGAACTCGACGCCGGTCGCAGACCCGGGCCGGGAGTTCCTGTACGCGGCATCACCGGACGGACGCATCCAGAAGCTCGCCGTCGCCGACGGTCACGCGGTCTGGAGCACCGCCGTCACCTCGCTCCCGCAGAAGGAAAAGGTCGCCTCGCCGCTCAGCTACTACGCCGGGCATATCATCGTGGTGACCGGCGGCTACATTGGCGACGCACCGCCGTACCAGGGGCACGTCGCGATTCTCGATGCCGCGAGCGGGAAGCTGCTGCACGTATGGAACTCGCTGTGCAGCGATCGGGCCGAGATCATCACGCCAAGCCAATGCCCGGAGAGCGGGTCCGCGATCTGGGGACGCGCCGGCGCGGTGATCGACTCGGCGACCGGCGACATCTACGTCGCGACTGGCAACGGCCGCTGGGACGGCAAGACGTACTGGGGCGACGCGGTGCTCAGGCTCGACTCGAGTGCAACGCACCTGGCCGGCAACTACACACCCGCGAACTCCAACGAGCTGGCCGCGGCCGACGCGGACATCGGCTCGACGTCGCCCGCGCTCGTCGGCGGCGGTTACATCGTCCAGGGTGGCAAGGACGGCAAGATCCGCCTCCTCAGCGCCGCCAGCATGACGGGCTCGGCGCCGCACTCGGGCGGCGAGGTGCAGTCCGTCCCGACGCCTTCCGGCAACCGGGTGTTCACGGCGGTCGCCGTGCGGCGGAGCGGCTCGGGGACGTCGGTATTCATCACCGACAACGACGGCACCACGGCGTGGACGGTGAGCGGCGGGAAGATCTTCCCGCTGTGGGAGAATCACAACGGCGGGACCAGCCCCGTGATCGCGGGGGGCCTGCTCTACGTGTACGACGCCCATGGTGGCGGCCTGCGTGTCTACCAGCCTTCGTCCGGGAGCCTCATCACCGCACTCCCTTGCGGCAGCGGCCACTGGAACAGTCCGATTGTCGTCGACCGCATGATCGCGTTGCCCGAAGGGACCTCGAGGGACCACTCCACGACGGGCATCCTCGACATCTGGCGACTCCCCTAGAGGCCGCATAGGCGACCTCTCCCGTGCGTCCAGTAGTTTTCGCTCCATGCACGCGATGGTACTCGATGGACCCTCACGGCCGTTACGGGCGGCCGATGTCCCGCCACCGGCTCCCGGATTCGGCGAGCTCCTGATTGCGGTCCGGGCATGCGCGGTCTGCCGAACGGATTTACACGTCATCGACGGCGAGCTCGCCGACCCACTCCGGCCGCTGATCCTGGGACACCAGATCGTCGGCACGGTGGTTGGCCGCGGACCAGGGACCTCGCGGTTCGCCGATGGGGCCCGGATCGGCGTGCCCTGGCTCGGCTGGACCGACGGTACGTGCCGATACTGCCGGCAGGGGCGTGAGAACCTCTGCATGCAGGCCCGCTTCACGGGGTACACGCTGAACGGCGGATACGCCGAGCTGGCGGTAGCCGACGAGCGGTACTGCCTTGCGCTGCCGGCGAGTTACACCGATGTCGATGTCGCGCCGTTGCTGTGTGCGGGGTTGATTGGATACCGCGCGCTCAAGCTCGCTGGCGACGCGCCGCGCATCGGGTTGTACGGGTTCGGCTCGTCGGCGCATATCATCGCACAGGTTGCCCGCTATCGCGGCCAACGGGTGTTCGCGTTCACGCGTCCGGGGGACATTCGCACGCAGAGCTTTGCCCGCTCGTTGGGCGCTGAGTGGGCCGGCGGGTCGGACGCGCGTCCTCCGGAGCCGCTCGATGCGGCGATCATCTTCGCCGCCGTCGGCGAGCTCGTCCCCGTAGCACTTGGGGCGCTGGATCGCGGCGGCACCGTAGTCTGTGCCGGGATCCACATGAGCGACATCCCGTCGTTCCCGTACGAGATGCTCTGGGAGGAGCGCGCGATCCGCTCCGTCGCGAACCTGACCCGGCAGGACGGTGAGGAGTTCTTCGCCATTGCCCCGGCGGTGCCGGTGCGCACGACCACCACGTCGTACCCACTCGACCGGGCGAACGACGCGATCGACGACCTCCGGCACGGGCGTCTCGAAGGGTCCGCCGTGCTCCTGCCGGCCGGGAGTGGCGTCTGAGCAGCGCGGACCATGCGCCTGAGTCGGAGCCGCAGATGCTCGACGACATCCAGCGCGAGGCGTTCCAGTATTTCATCCACGAGACGAACCTCGCCAACGGATTGGTGCTTGACGCCACGAGCGGGCACGCCCCCTCGAGCATCGCGGCGGTGGGGTTGGGACTCACCGCCTATCCGATTGCGGTCGAGCGCGGGTTGATCGCGCGGGCGGACGCCGTGCAGCGCGTGCTCACTACGCTGCGGTTCTTTTGGGAGAGTAAGCAGGGTCCGGAGCCGGATGCCACTGGACACCGCGGCTTCTACTATCACTTCCTGGACATGCAGACCGGGGCGCGGGTATGGCATTCAGAGCTGTCGACTGTCGACTCCGCGTTGCTGATCGCCGGGATGCTGGTGGCTGCGGAATACTTCGGCGCGGACAGTCCGGCGGAGCGCGAGATTCGCGATCTGGCCGACCGGTTGTACGCGCGAGTCGACTGGCACTGGGCGCAGAATGGCGGCGCAACGGTGACACACGGGTGGAAGCCGGAAGGGGGATTCCTCCCGTACCGATGGGAGGGATACGACGAAGCGCTCCTGCTGTACGTGCTCGGCCTCGGGTCTTCCACCCGCCCGCTGTCCGCCGACAGCTACCGCGCGTGGACCGCGACGTATGACTGGAGGACGGTCTACGACACATCGTACCTCTATGCCGGGCCGCTGTTCACGCATCAGCTCTCGCACCTGTGGATCGATTTCCGCGGCATTCAGGACGACTACATGCGGGCGCGGAACAGCGATTACTTCGAGAACAGCCGGCGTGCCACGTTGGTTCAGCGACACTACGCGATCCAGAATCCACGCGACTTTGCCGGCTACAGTGAATGGCGTTGGGGCATTACGGCGAGCGAAGGGCCGGGAAACGTCACCCGGCAGGTGGGCGGCGTCCGGCGGCGGTTCTTCGGGTATAGGGGTCGCGGGGTTCCCGACGGTCCTGACGACGGCACGATCGCGCCGTGGGGTGTGATCGCGTCGCTGCCATTCGCGCCGGAGATCGTGATGCCGACCATTGCGCACTGGCGGCGGTTACGCCTCGGCGGACCGCATCGCTATGGATTCAAGACGACGTTCAATCCCACGTTTCCGGCCGCCGACGGGTCGCCGCACGGATGGGTCTCGCCCTGGCACAGTGGTCTCGAGCTGGGCCCGATCGTGGTGATGATCGAGAACTACCGTTCGGGGCTCGTGTGGCAACTCCTCCGGCGATCGCGCTATGTCGTGGCCGGGCTTCGCGCCGCCGGATTTGCCGGTGGGTGGCTCGCTGGCGCCAATGACTGACGCCGATACCGCGGTGCGAAACTTGCCAGGTTTTTCGGCGCCGGCTACGCGGCGGGTGAGCTACCCCGGGCGTGGAAATCCGCAGACATGCCGCGAGAGGTGGCGCAGGCCGTGATTCCTGGATACACCAAGCCGCTCTACCTGCTGCCGTTCGATCATCGGCACTCCTACATCACCGGCATGTGCCATTTCACTCCGCCGCTGACGGACGAGCAGCATGCTGCGGTCAGCAGTACCAAGCGGGTGATTTACGACGGCTTTCTCCGGGCCGTCCGGGATGGCATGCCCAGGGATCGCGCCGGGATACTGGTGGACGAAGAGTTCGGAGCGGCGATCCTCCATGATGCGGTCCGGGACGGCTACGTGACCGCGGTGTCGACCGAGACCAGCGGGTCCGACGAATATGAGTTCGAGTACGGTTCGGAATTCGCGGCGCATATCAAGGCGATCGCACCCACGTTCGCCAAAGTGCTGGTCCGCTACAATCCGGAGGGCGACGCCGCCCTCAACCAGCGGCAGACCGCTCGGCTCAAGCAGCTCTCGGACTACTGCCGAGGAGCGAGCCAGCGACTGATGTTCGAACTGCTGGTGCCTGCGACGCAGTCGCAGCTGGATAGCGTCCAGGGGCAGGCCGCGGCGTACGATCTCCAACTGCGTCCCACGCTGATGGTGACAGCCATCAGGGCATTGCAGGATGCGGGCGTCGAGCCCGATGTGTGGAAAGTGGAGGGACTCGACCGAAAAGATGACTGTGAGCGCATCGTCGCTGTCGCTCGGCGCGACGGCCGGCATGATGTCGGCTGCATCGTCCTGGGGCGTGGTGCCGACGAGAAGAAAGTCGTGGGGTGGCTCGAGACCGCCGCGTCGGTGGCAGGGTTCATCGGTTTCGCCGTGGGACGCACCACGTTCTGGGACCCTGTGGCCGACTATCTCGCGCACCGGGTCTCACGTGAGGCGGCGGTCGCCCGCATCGCGGCCCGGTACGCCGAGTGGGCCGCAATCTTCGAGCGGGAGCAACCATGAAGATCAGTCCCCTCGCGGGCCATCTCCCGCCGGCGGCCATGCTGCTCGACGTCTCCAAGCTTGTCACCGCGTATTACACCGACATTCCCGATCCATCGGTGGCGGTGCAACGCGTAGCGTTCGGGACATCGGGCCATCGCGGCACGGCCTTCGACAGAACCTTCAACGAATGGCACGTCTGCGCGATCAGCCAGGCGATTTGCCGCTACCGCCAGCGGCAGGGGATCGACGGCCCGCTCTTCCTCGGCATCGATACCCACGCGTTGTCCGTCCCGGCCTGTGCCAGCGCCCTCGAAGTGCTGGCCGCGCACGGCGTCGATGTCATGCTCGCCGAGCACGACGAATACACGCCAACGCCCGCGATATCGCACGCCATCCTCTGCTACAATCGAGGGCGCGCCACCGGGCTGGCCGACGGCATCGTGATCACCCCATCGCATAACCCGCCGGACAACGGGGGGTTCAAATACAACCCGCCGAACGGAGGGCCGGCCGACACCGACGTCACTCGATGGATCGAGGCGCAGGCCAATGATTTGATGGAGCGCGGACTCGAGGGGGTGAAGCGTATCCCGCACGAGCGGGCGCTCCGCGCGCCAACGACCCACCGGCACGACTATCTGAACGCGTACGTTGGCGACCTCGGGAACGTCGTCGATCTGGACGCCATCCGTGGTGCCGGGATTCGGTTGGGCGTGGACCCGCTGGGCGGGGCGGGCGTTCACTACTGGGCGCCCATTGCGGAGCGCTATGGGTTGAACCTGACGGTTGTAAGCGACGTCGTGGATCAGACCTTTCGGTTCATGTCGGTGGATTGGGACGGCCAGATCCGCATGGATCCGTCATCGTCGTACGCGATGCAGCGGCTGATCGGGCTCAAGGACCGGTTTGACATCGCCTTCGCGTGCGATACCGATCACGATCGTCATGGCATCGTCGCGGCGAGTACTGGACTGCTGCCGCCCAATCACTACCTCGCGGTCGCCATTCATCATCTGTTCCAGAACCGGCCGGCGTGGCGCGTGGAAGCCGGGGTCGGGAAGACTGTGGTGAGCAGCAGCATGATCGATCGCGTGGCCGCCAAACTCGGCCGGCGTCTTCACGAAGTCCCGGTCGGCTTCAAATGGTTTGTCGACGGACTCGGGGATGGGTCCCTCGGCTTCGGCGGCGAGGAGAGTGCTGGTGCCTCGTTCCTGCGTCGTGATGGGTCGACGTGGACGACGGACAAGGACGGCATCGTCCCGTCGCTGCTTGCGGCGGAGATCACGGTGCGGGCGGGCCGCGACCCTGGGGAGATCTATCGTGAGCTGACGGGCGAGTTCGGCGAGCCGGCGTACGATCGCGTCGAGGCGCCCGCTACTCCCGACCAGAAAAAGCGGCTCGCTGCTCTCTCGCCGGGTCAGGTGCGTTCGGCCGACCTCGCGGGGGAGAAGATCCAGAGCATTATCACGGAGGCTCCCGGAAACCACGCGCCGATCGGCGGTGTGAAAGTCGCGTCAGCGACCGGCTGGTTTGCGGCGCGGCCTTCGGGGACGGAGGACATCTACAAGATCTACGCTGAGAGCTTTCGCGGGAAAACGCAGTTGGACCGGATCGTGGCAGAGGCACAGGCGATGGTGGATGCAGCGCTTGCGGCGGGGCCGCAGTAGCCCGACCCTGGTGGTGGTCAGCCATCACCTGTAAAGACTTATATAGAGAACCTTGACAGTCGTCATGAATTAGTTGATCGTTCAACTAATGCCGGTCCAGTCCGTTGTACCTGACACCCGCCAACGCCTGGTTGAGACTGCGGTCTTCCTGTTCTGGGAGAACGGCTACGCCGCTACTGGAGTCGCCGAGATCCTGGCTCGCGCCAAGGTCAACTCCGGCAGCTTTTACCACTTCTTCAAGTCGAAAGAGGCGCTGCTCCTCGCCGTCCTCGACTGGTACCTCATGGGCCTCGAGCCGTTCGTCATGCAGCCGGCCTTCGCCCAATCGCCTGACCCGATCGAGCGTGTTTTCGCGGTCCTCGCCTTTTACCGGCAGAACCTGATCAAGACCGATTGCACTTACGGGTGCCCAATCGGCCGTCTGGCACTCGAGATCCCCGAGGATCGTACGGAGGTCCACCGTCTGCTGGCCGCAAACTTCGACGGCTGGACCGCCGCCATCGAGGCGTGTCTCGAGTCCGCGCGCGATCGCCTTCCGCCGGACCTCGATCGGGCGTCACTCTCGCAATTCGTGCTCACGGTGATGGAGGGCGGCGTCATGCAGTCGCGTGCGCACCGGCGCATCGGCCCGTTCGACGCGTCGGTTCGCCAGCTCCGCCGCTATTTCGATTTGCTGACCCAGCCGCCGCATCATGCGCGCGCGGCCACGCCCCCGGGAACCTTCCCGCGCGCCGGGGGGCCGCGCAAAATCACGCATCGTTCCCGCACTGAGGAGCTTCCATGAAAGCCACGCTCGTCGCCATTGCGTTTATGCTCTGGTCCGCGGCCGCCGCGCTCGCTCAGCCCGCGCAGCCGGCCGCTCCACATTCCGGACCCGCCTCACAGCTCGGCTGGCTTGTCGGCGGCGTCTGGGTCGCCGACGCATCCGGGTTCGGCGGCGGGATGCAGCGCATCGAGACCCGCTACAACTGGTCGGACAACGACAGCTTCGTCCGCTTCACCACGCATTTCGTCAGCGACAAAGGCGTGCGGAATACGTACGACGGCAATTTCTTCTGGAACGCGGGCGCGAAAACCTTCTCGATGTGGTACATGAATGCCGGCGATGAGATCACCGAAGGACCCGTGACGCTCAGCGATGCCGGGCTGCGGATGCTCTTTCGAGGGACAGATTTCGAAGGCAAGCTTGCCGATCTCCGTGTCGACGTCACCAAGCAGACGCCCGACCTCTATCGCTGGACGCTGATGGAGAAGCGGGGCGACACGTGGAAGCAACTGGCGTCACTCGATTACGCGCGCAAGCCGGAGGCGTAGCCACACTCGTCCCTGGCAGGGGCCGGTCGCGGCCAACCCCCGCCTGATGCAGCGGCTGTCGCGACTAGTGCCCCGGCCCCGGGGGCGCTGCCTGTCCGAGCCCAATCACTTCACCACTTGCCAGCACCTGCCCGCGCATCCCGTCAATGAGATCGCCATAGTTTGCGGTCGAACTCAGGGCGAGCGTCGTCCCCAGCGCAAACACCTGCAGGTGATAGCGGTGCTTCGGGCCCGGCGGCGTGCGCGGCCCCATGTACGGCTGGCTCGCCCCACGAATGTTCGGCCCATACTCCGCACCGGCGGGCGGCGCCGACATTGCCGGATCGAGCTTCGTGACCGATCCAGGAATGTTGAACATCGTCCAGTGCAGGATCGGTGCGCCGTTCCGCATCGCGTCGGGGTCCTGCATGATGATCACGTACGACTGCGTGCCTGAGGGTCCCGCGCTCCACTGCAGTCCCGGGAACACGTTGCCGCGGTACTGCGTGTTCTCGAACGGGATATCGCCACCCGGCTTCCACGCCGGTGTGCTCACGGTCAGCTTCGCCCCACTCTTCGCCGGCAGGACGACCATCGCCAGCAGCGCAGCTCCCGGCTCGGTGGCGGTAGGCGGCTGCTGCGCAGCAACCCCACGCGCCAGCACTCCGGCTACCAACAGCATCGGCACGATGACGGACACGGACGGCTTCATCGGAATCTCCCATTCGGTGAGAGTGCGGGTTGTCCAATGATTTTAGTCCGAATCCCGCCCTTGAGCCAAATGCCACGGATCTGCACCCCGGATGTCCAGCCTTGACAGCAGGGCGTCAGCCGAGACATCTCAATTCTCATCGCGTGCGACACAGTCCCATAATATGAGTAACCACAACTCCACGGCCGGTACCCCATGAGTGATGACGCCACGACCCCACGCCTCCCCCTGACCAAAGAGGAAGAGGACCTCGGCATGGGCCGTGATATCACGCGCCGCGATTTCCTGAATGCCGTCGCGATCGGCGCGGGTGCGGCGCTGATAGGTGCCGATGCGCCGGCGGCGCGTGGACAGCCCACGTCTGGCGCGATGCCGGCCGCCATGCCCGCGCCCGCAGCCCAGCCCGAGAATCCATGGGCCGGATTCTCCGGCGTCGGCGATTACGCTCGCGCCAATGGCAACACCTGGGACGTCGTCACCGCGGGTCATGGCCTCCGCGACGGTCTCTACGAGCAGCGGATCGCGGCCGCCGCGGCCACCAACGAGACCTACGATCTCGTCGTCGTCGGTGGCGGCTTCTCCGGCATGGCCGCCGCCTACTTCTACATCAAGGAGGGCGGACCCGGCCGGACGGTTCTGATCCTCGACAACAACAACCTGATGGGCGGCGAAGCCAAGCGGAACGAATTCGTCGTTCGCGGCCAGCGTTTGATCGGCCCGCAGGGATCCAATGACACCGACGCGCCCCGCGATGGCTGGCGCGGCCAGATGTGGCGTGACCTCGGCCTGCCACCCGATTTCGAATACGGCAAGCTGCGCTCCGATCGCACACCGATGCTCTTCGGCCGCGACAATTTCATCCACCAGGTGTGGGCCGACAATTTCGAGAACCATGGCTTCTTCTTCGATGAGCCCACACCGCACTGGGTCCGCAATCCGTGGGGCCACAATCTCGAAGGCACTCCGTGGTCGCCCGATCTCCGCCGCGAACTCCTGCGCTGGCAGAATGAACCCGTCGAGCAGTGGAAAGGCGACGCCGCGGGGCTGAAGAAATGGCTGGATAGCATGACGTACGAGCAATACCTCACGAACGTGCGCAAGCTGCCAACCGAGGTGGCTCGCTATGCCGATCCGCTCCTATCCGCGTCGATCGGCCTGGGGAGCGACGTCCTCTCGGCGTACGCCGCGTTTTATGATGAGTTCCCCGGCTTCACTGGCCTCTCTCCCTCGGGGATTCTCTTCATTCGCGATCACAAGATGGCAAACGTCCCTGCGGACTTTCACTCGTTCCCCGGCGGCAACGACGGCATCATGCGCTGCATCGTCAAGGCGCTGATCCCAAGCGCGATCACAGGCGGGACGGAGTTCGCCGACATCCATAACGGCCAGATCCGCCTCGAGGCGCTGGATCGCCCGAACACGCCGGTGCGGATGCGGCCCAGCACGACGGTCATTCGCCTCGTGCATGACGCGGGCCATGGCGGCAGCGGCAGCAGTGGCGAGCCGGCCACCATTACCTACGCCCGCGAGGGCCGCCTCTACACTGTCCGTGGCCGCGCGGTCATCTGGGCCGCCGCGAATTGGACGGCAAAGCACGCGATCCAGCACTTGCCGGACGACTATCGCGCCGCGATGGATGAGTTCCCTCGCGCGCCGATGCTCGTCGCGAATGTCGCGCTCGACAACTGGCGCTTCCTGTACAAAATGGGCTACACGGCTTGCTCATGGCGCGGCGGCTTCGGCTTCACCGCCAATATCCGCCCTAACATGTACATCGGTGACTACCGCCCGCCGCTCGATCCCGACCAGCCCAATATCATGACATTCTACGTTCCTTTCAATCAGCATGGCCTCGGGCTGGCCGAGCAGGGGAAGGTGGCCCGGACTCGCCTCTTCGGCACGACGTACCGCGAATACGAGTCCGCGATCCTGCACCAGATGGTCAAGATGTTCAGTGCCGGAGGCTTCGACCCAAAACGCGACGTGGCCGGCATCGTCCTGAACCGCTGGGGCCACGCTTACATCACGCCGGGACCAGGCTTCTACGCTGGCCGAGACGGCAAGCCCGCGCCGAGTGACGTGCTCCGCCGTCCACTCGGCACACTGACCTTCGCGCACTCAGAGCTCGCCGGCAACCAGAACTGGATTGAGGCCTCCACCGAAGGGCGGCGTGCCGCGCACCAGGCGCTCGAGGTGCTGAAACGAGCCTAACGCGGCACCGGCTACTTGCCCACCGCCGACCACACCATGGTGTGGAATAGCTCGTCCATCGCAGCTGGGGTCATCACACACCCGCCGTCGATCCACCACGCCAGCAGCGACACCAACGCTCCGCCAAACGCGTGCGCCAGCGCGGCTCGCTGCGGGGGAATCAGCCTGGCGCTCCGCGGCAGCTCCCCCAGGCGCGTTGCGATCCCGCGGGTGAAATGTGCGCGGGTGAGATCGTGGAACTCGTGGATGCGGCCCGATGCGACGAACGCGACATAGAGCTTTCGCATCTCGCCGACATGACTGAACAGCTCCCGCACCGGTGCGACGCGGTCCCCGGCGTCAGCGCGCCCCACCAGCCCCGTCGCCATCCGCTCCAGAAACTCGTCCACGTCGGTGACGAACAGATCGTTCTTGTCACGGAAGTACGTGTAGAACGTCGACCGCGCCACGCCCGCGCGGTCGAGCAGTTCCTGCACGGTGATGGCGTCGAACGGCTTCTCCTGAAACAACGCCCACATGGCGGTGCCCAGCCGGTCGCGCGTTCGCTCAACCCGAGGATCGGACTGCGGGCCGCGCGATTGGGACTTTCCGGACATATCACCCCTGTTTGTTCGGCGGACGCCGTCGACAACCGCGCGTTCTGAATCTACGCATTACAGCATGACTGACACACGACTGGGTGGTGCTGCGATGATCGCCGCCGCCATTGCCGGGGTCCTTACCATGATGGTCCATCCGACGAGCCACGATGTACTCACCTCCGGCCAGTTTCAAGCGGTCGCCGTGCTCGGCGAGGCCGTTCACATCTTCGCCATCATTGCCACAGCATTCGCATTTCTCGGTGCCCTGGTCCTGGCCCGCAATCTGGACTCTCCCGACCGCCTCGCCATGTCCGCACTCGTGATCTATGGCTTCGCGACCGTCGCCGTCATGATTGCGGCGACCCTCAGTGGCCTTGTCGCGATCCCCGTTCTCCAGAAGATGGTCGAGCAGCCGCAGGCATCCGCGCAATGGCAAGGATTCGCGACGTACAGCGGTCTTCTGAACCAGGCTTTCGCCAGGATCTATACTCTTCTCGCGTCGATCGCCATCGCGCTCTGGTCGGTCGCGATCGTCCGGTCCCGCACGCTGCCGCGTGCCGCCGGGATCTACGGGCTCGTGATCGCCCCGGTGATCTTCGTCGCGGTTGCGTCGGGCCATGTGCGCCTCGACGTGCATGGATTCGGCGCGGTAGTTCTGCTGCAGGCGATATGGTCGATCGCCGTGGGTGCAGCGCTTTATCGTACCCGCCCCGTCCCGGCCACCTCCGGATCTTGAAAATCTCGCCAATTCGGCCACTTTCTATCCGTCGATTTCCGGGGTAGGCAGGCGGTGGCGTTCGCCGCATGAGATAGTGGCCGTGTTGCGGCGGCATCCGTAGGGGCCGGTCATGACCGGCCCCTACCAGGGACGAATCGTGCCGCGTTGGCCGGCACGGAATCGTGCGGCGTTAGACGTGCGAATGCTTCGCCCGCTATCCGGAGTTTCCCTTCCGCCAACCCCTGCAATCCCATTCGCCAATCGGCTGCCGGCGCACCAAATTGACTCGGGCGACTATTCGGGCGATCGGAGAACAACTGGAGGATGCGGATGAATACGGTCGTGACGCTGGCAGCGGTGATGGCACTCGTGGGCGGTGCCACTCTCTCTCGGGCACAAGGGCCCATTTCCATCCCAGATACTCGCACCCACGCCGCTCCAGTCCGCGCGCGGGATCTCGGCGTCCCCTTCGAAGGCACGCCCGGCGCCAACAACGCCATCACCGACGTGCCCGGCGTCGAGGTGGGCTTCGCCACGCTCATCTCCGGCGACGGCAATGCGCCACTCGTGGAAGGGCAAGGCCCGGTGCGCACGGGGGTCACCGCGGTGCTGCCGCGCGGCAAGAACAACAAAGATCCGGTCTTCGCCGGTTTCTTCTCGCAAAACGGCAACGGCGAGATGACCGGCACCGAATGGATGCTCGAAGGCGGCTTCCTCGAAGGCCCGGTGATGATCACCAACACGCACAGTGTCGGCGTCGTCCGCGACGCGGTCATCGCGTGGGAGGTCAAGCACCAGGCGGAGCAGGAACCCAAAGGGGTCTCGACGTACCCATGGTCGCTGCCCGTTGTGGCCGAGACGTTCGACGGTGGGATGAATGATGTCAACGGGTTTCACGTCCACCCGGAAGACACGTTCCACGCGCTCGATGTCGCGGCGAGCGGCCCGGTCGCCGAGGGCAATGTCGGCGGCGGCACCGGCATGCGATGCTTCGGCTTCAAGGGAGGAACAGGGACTGCGTCCCGCGTGCTCGCCCCCGATCAGGGCGGCTACACGGTCGGTGTGCTCGTCCAATGCAACACGGGATCACGCACGCAGCTGCACATCGCCGGCGTTCCGGTCGGCAAGCTCGTGACGACGACGCCCGGCCCGGTCGGCATGGGCTTTCCCACTGATCCCGATCGCGATGTCGGATCGATCATCATCGTGGTGGCCACGAACGCGCCGCTCATCTCGACGCAGCTCGATCGGCTTTGCAAACGCGCCACGCTCGGGCTCGGCCGCGTCGGCGGCACGTCCGGCGATGGCTCAGGCGACATCTTCGTCTCGTTCTCCACCGGCAACCCGCTTGCCGACGATATCGGCATTCATGCGCCCGGTGCCCGCGGCAAGCCCGCCAGTCCCGTCGCTCATATCGAGATGCTGCACAACGACGAGATGGACCCGCTCTTCCTCGCGACGATCCAGGCCACCGAGGAAGCCATCGTCAACGCGCTCGTCGGCGCGCAGACGATGACTGGCTATAACGGCCGAGTGCTGCAGGCCCTGCCGCACGATCAGTTGAAGGCTCTCATGCAGCAGCAATTCGCGCCGGTGCCGTGGTAGCGTAGCCGCCCGGACAGCACCCGGTCGCCCCGGGCAGGACCGATCGCGGCCGGCCCTGCCCGGCGCCTTACAACCGTTCCTGCGGCGGCTGTCCCGCCGAAACCGGCGGCCGGCCCGCCAATCGGGGTGTTTATCCCCCTAACGCGCGGTTGGCATTGGTCGTGCCTTATGTAGCACAAGAGGTTACGCCAGCGTAGGCGATGCAGGCGGGTAACCCGTTTCGACCACGCCCGGTCGTTCGTCGCTGTCCCGGAAGGCACGCGCATCCATCGCCGCACGGTTTGACCGGACGACTCGAACCCCCGGGTGCCTATGTATCGCTGCTGCTGCATCGCTGCTCTCTTTGCTTGTTTCGCCGGACTCCTCTCGTGCGGCTCGAACACCGCAGCAGTCCAGCCAACTCCACAGCTACCGGATAGCGTCGCCGCGGGCGGCCACGACTGGGTCCGTTTCGGCTGGGACGCCGGGCGCTCGAGCGCCTCGTCTGCGCCCACCGGCATCACCGCGTCCAATGTCGCGTCGATGGTCCGCCAGCAGGTCACGATTCCTGGTACCGTCGACGCGTCTGCCATCTATCTGAGCGACATCAAGGTTGGCGGCGGCGCCCACGATGTCTTCTTCGTCACGACGACGTATGGCAAGACGGTCGCGGTCAACGCGAACACCGGCGCCATCCTCTGGACCTACACACCAACCAACTACGACTCCTGGGCCGGCTCGGCACAGGTTACGACATCCACTCCCGTCGCCGACCCGAGCCGCGACTTCATCTACGCGGCATCGCCGGACGGCAATATCCAGAAGCTCGCGGTCTCCGATGGCCACGCGGTCTGGAGCACGGCGATCACGCTCCTCCCCCAAAGCGAGAAGATCGCCTCACCGCTGAATTATTTCGCCGGACACATCATCGCCACTAGCGGTGGCTATGTCGGCGATGCTCCGCCATACCAGGGGCACGTCGCGATACTCGACGCCGGCAGCGGCCAGTTGCTCCACATCTGGAATGCGCTCTGCAGCAATCAGCTCACGATGATCACTCCCACCGATTGCCCCCAGAGTGGATCCGCGATCTGGGGACGTGCCGGCGCAGTCATCGACTCCACCACCGGCGACATCTATATCGCCACGGGCAACGGGCTCTGGGATGGGAACACGTACTGGGGCGACGCGCTCGTCCGCCTCGACTCCTCGGCCACGCACATCCTCGGCAACTACACGCCCACGAACACCGGCAGCCTCGACTCGACCGATCAGGACCTCGGCTCCACATCCCCCGTTCTCCTCGGAGGGGGCTACCTCGCGCAAGGCGGCAAGGACGGCATCATCCGCGTCCTCTCCGTCGCGGGGACGGCAGGCGCTTCCGCCCACACGGGCGGTGAATTGCAAGAAACTCCGACGCCGTCCGCCACGGATCTGTTCGGCGCGCTCGCCGTGTCTCACTCGATGGCCAGCGCATCGGTCTTCGGAGCCGACAGCAAGGGTACGGCTGCGTGGACGTTCAGCAATGGAACGCTCACCCTGGCCTGGCACAACTCCAACGTGGGCACGAGCCCCGTCGTCGCCGGCGGCCTCCTCTTCGTGTTCGACCAGGGCGGCAACGGGCTCCGCGTCTATCAGCCCGCGTCCGGCACACAGATCACGGCACTTCCCGCCGGCGTCGGCCACTGGAATAGCCCCATCGTCGCCGACGGCCGCATCGCGGTACCCGAAGGGAGCGCCAACGACCACGCGGCGGGCGGCATCCTCGATATCTACCGGCTGCCGTAGCTGCCTGCCTGCGCGATCTCGATGAAGGTTTCGAGCGCTCGCGATAACCGGACGGGATGGTACATGAGCGCGGCCTCCGCCTTGGCGGACGACCCGCTCAACGGGCGGAAGACCACGCCGGCACGTCCCAGATTGCGCACGGACGCCGGGACGAGGGTCAGTCCAAGCCCGGCTGCCACGAGACTCAACATGGTCTGGTAATCCGCGCACTCGTGTCGGATGTCGGGTGAAAACCCGGCCCGCCGGCACAGCGCGATCACGACGTCGTAGGACGCGGGCGCGAGATGCCGCGGAAACAGCACGAACGCTTGCCTGCGAAGCGCGCGCACCGGCACCACCTCGCGCCGCGCCAGCGGATTGTCCATCGGCAGTGCGACGACAAACGGCTCGCGGCGGATGGTCACCGTCCGTGCGGTCGCTGATGCGACGGGCCCGCGCACCAGCGCCACATCGACCGCATCACGCTCCAGCGCGTCGATCTGCTCTTCGCTGGTGCCGGCGATGAGGTCGAGATGCACCTCGGGATGCGCCGCGCGATAGGACTGTACGATCTCGACGAGCCCGCCCAGGGCAGCTGAGTCGGTGAACCCGATGCGCAGGACGTCCCGCTCTCCGTGGCTGGCGCGCTGGGCTGCCGACACCGCCCGCTCGACTTCCGCCAGCGACCGCCGTGCCCCATCCAGAAACGCCACGCCGGCCGCGGTCAGTTGCACGCGGCGGCTCGTGCGGACGAGCAGCGGGGCGCCGACGATGGTCTCGAGCTGCCGGATCTGCTGGCTCAGCGGCGGCTGCGAGACATTCAGCCGGCGCGCGGCCCGGCTGAAGTGCAACTCCTCGGCGACCGCCACGAAATACCGGAGATGCCGGAGCTGCACCCGCATCCAGATGTCCTGCATATCAATGATGGGCATACAATAGTATTGGCGAATACCTGCGACCGCCGCCATTTTCGTGTCGGGGTATAGCCCGGACCCGTGGGCGCGGGCCTCTGTCCAGCAGGCCAAGGACTGTGATGACCACGACTACCGACCTCGACGCGCTCTTCGCGCCGGATGTCATCGCTGACCCGTATCCGCTCTTCGCGCGCCTGCGCGAGGAGGATCCGGTGCACTGGAACGCGGCCTACCAGCTCTGGGTGGTCACGCGGTACGACGATGTCGTCTCGATGGTCCGCAACCACGAGGCGTTCTCCTCCGCGGTCATTCGCACCGACGAACGCCCCCCGTATCCGCCGGTCAGCCCCGAGGATCTCCACCTCCTCCACGGGGTTCGCGCGTTCCGCGGCGACCAGCTCGTCGAGAAGGACCGGCCCGCGCACGCGGACATGCGGCAGGTCGTGCACGAGTTCTTTACACCGGGCGCGATGGAGGCCTGGCGGCCGTTCGTGCGGGCCGCCGTCGCGGAGTTCCTGGATGAGGTCCAGGACCAGGGCCACATGGATGCCCACCGCGACCTTGCGGCCCCACTGCCGGTTCGGGTGATCACGCAGATGATGGGGGTCCCGGAGACCGACCGTGACCACCTGCGCGACCTCGCCGACAAGCTGCTCTACATCAATCGTGGGGAACTGCACCGCCTGCGCCCCCTCACGGAAGGCATCCAGGGGATGATCGATTATGTCTCGCCCCTGGTCGACCGGAGGATCGCCGAACCCACCAACGATTTCCTGTCGGTCCTCGCTCGCGGCGAAGCCGCCGGGGTGTTCGATCGCAACCAGGTGCTCGTCAACGCCGCGCTCCTGCTGTTCGCGGGCCACGAAACGACGATGAACCTGATATGCAATGGCTTACTGGCGTTGCTCCGCCACCCGGAGCAGTGGGCCCGGCTCGTCGCCGATCCCGATCGCTATGCCCGGCTCGCCACCGAGGAGTGCCTGCGCTACGACCCGCCGGTCAAGTCCACGCAACGCATCGCCGCCCGCGATGTCGAGCTGCGCGGCCGCCAGATCCGCACGGGCGATCGCATCCGCTGGATCATCGCCGCCGCGAATCGTGATCCCGACGCTTTCGTGAACGCCGACGCTTTCGACATCGGCCGCCAGCCCAATCCCCACATCTCACTCGGCGCCGGCATCCACTACTGCCTCGGTGCCTCGCTCGCACGCATTGAAGGCCAGGAGGTGTTCCGCGCGGTCGCCGAGCGGCTGCCCGCGATCAGGCTCGACACCGAGCACCTGGAGTACGAGCCCAGCATCCAGTTCCGGTCGCTGCGCGCGCTTCCCGTCCGCTGGACGTAAGATCAGGCCCGAATATGCGAGCCCTCCGTGTCTGGGTCGATCACGACCTCTGTGTCGGCAACGGCACCTGTCTCACCATCGCGCCCGCTGTCTTCAGACACAACGACTCCCGGCAGTCGGAAGTGACTGACCCCGCGGGCGCGAGTGAATCAGTTATCCTCCACGCCGCTGCGAACTGCCCGGTGGGCGCGATTCGAGTCGCGCTGGCCGAGTCCGGAGAGCGGCTCCACCCATAGCGAGCGACTCCGCATCATGGCAACCAGCACACCCCGGTCACGCGTCACGACGACGGATCTCGCGGCGATGAAGCACGACCAGCGCAAGATCGTGATGATCACGGCGTACGACGCGCTCTTCGCGTCGCTGGTCGACCAGGCTGGCGTCGACGTCATCCTCGTCGGCGACTCCGTGGGTCCGGTGCTGGCCGGCATGCCCTCCACGGTTCCGGTCACGCTCAACCAGATGATCTATCACGGCCGTGCAGTGCAGCGGGGCACCAGACACGCGCTCGTGGTCATCGACCTGCCGTTCCTGAGCTACCAGATTTCGCCACGCGACGCCACCCGCAACGCGGGCCGCATCCTCAAGCGCACTGCCGCGGGTGCCGTCAAGCTCGAAGGGGGACGTGACTTCGCGCCGGCGGTCCGCGCGCTCGTCACCGCCGGCATCCCGGTCATGGGCCACATCGGGCTCACACCACAATCCCTCAATGTCCTGGGCGGCATCCGCGTCCACGGGCGAGGGGCCGGCGCCGCGGAGCGCCTGATCGACGACGCACGCGCGCTCGAGGAAGCCGGCGCGTTCGCGATCGTCCTCGAGTTCATCACCGGCGATGTCGCGCGCCGGGTGTCCGAAAGTGTCACGATTCCCACGATCGGCATCGGCTCCGGGCCGCATTGTGACGGCCAGGTGCTCGTGCTCCACGACATGCTCGGTCTGAACGAGCACTTTCACGCGAAGTTCGTCAAACGCTACGCAGAGCTGGGCGCCGCAGTCCGCGGCGCGGTCGCCTCGTACGCGGAGGAGGTCCGGACGGTGGCGTATCCCGACGAGGCTCACACGCACGCTGGGTAAGCCACGCCCGGGGGGCGGCCCTGTCCAGCCGGCCAGGTGCCACGCGTGCTACTTTAGGGCGTCATGCCGACCGATATCCTCGCCGCGCTCGACGCCGATTGCGGCCCCGATGTCGCCCACGCATTCTCGGCGCTCGCCGTAGAGTACCTGGCTGCGACTCGCGATCCAACGAGCCGAGTATCGACGCCGCACTCCCGCACCGAACTGGCGGCCCGTTTCGCGGAGCCGCTTCCGCGCCAGGGATGCCCGATCAGCGAGATCGTCGGCCGTTTGCGCGATGAGGTTCTGCCGGACTGCAATCATCTCTACCACCCGCGCTACATCGGTCACCAGGTCTCAGCGCCCCTGCCCGCCGCGATCTGGATGGAATCCCTCACCGCGGCGCTCAATCAGTCGCTCGCCGTCTGGGAAATGTCTCCCGTCGGGACGGTCCTGGAACATCAGGTCATCCGCTGGCTGGCCACGCTCGCCGGCTACGGGCCGGACGCCGGCGGCACGCTCACGACTGGTGGCAGCGAAGCCACGTTTACCGCGCTGCTCGCCGCACGCGCGGCGCTGCTGCCCGATTCGTGGACAAACGGCGTCACCGACCCCCCGCTCCTCGTCTGCGGAGAGCACGCACACTACGCGGTGACTCGCGCCGCAGGCGCCCTGGGCCTCGGCCTCCGCAGCGTACGGCTCGTGCCAAGTTCCTCGCACCGCATGGATCCACGAGCGCTGCTTGCCACACTCGATGGCGCGGACCGCCCCGTCATGGCGGTGGTCGCCACGTCCGGATCGACGGCCACCGGATCATTCGATGACCTCGAGGCGATCGGGGAGATCTGCGCGGCGCGCGGCATCTGGCTGCACATCGATGGTGCCCACGGCGCGGCCGCACTGCTCTCGCCACAACACCGGCACCGCGTGCGCGGGATCGGGCGGGCCAATTCGATCGCGTTCGATCCGCACAAGATGATGCTGCTACCACTCCAGGCAGGCACGCTCCTGGTGCGTGATGCGCGGGTGCTCGATGGCGCGTTCGCCCAGCAGGCCCCGTATCTCTTTCACGGAAGCGATGCCGACGCGCTTCCGGATCTGGGCCCCCGGAGTTTCCTGTGCTCGCGCCGCGCCGATGTTCTCAAATTGTGGGTCGCACTACAGCGCTACGGCGCAGACGGGCTGGGAGCGCTCTTCGAGCACCTGTGCGACACGGGCCGCGCCCTGTATGATGCCGTGTGCGAGCATCCCGCGTTCGAGCCTGTGCACGAGCCGGAATGCAACATCGTCTGCTTCCGTCGCCGCGGCTCCGACGAGCTGAATCGCCAGATTCGGGAATCCTACAACCGCTCGGGTGCCGGGTGGATCACGACGACCATGCTGGATGGCCGGCGGGTACTCCGGGCCACGATCATGAATCCACGAACGACGGCCGGCGACGTCCGCGCGGTACTCGCCGGCCTCGCTGCGATCACGCCGTGACACTGCCCGCCGGACCCACCACGTTCGGTCGCCCGCCCCAACTCACACCGGAGCGCTGATGCGCCGCTCGGCTCTGCTCGGTCTCGGTATCATCCTCGCGCTCGCCGCGTTCACGAAGCGCCCCATGCGCCCGGCGCAGGATGCGATCTTCACGCTGCAGGAGGTCATGATCCCTGTACGGGACGGCGTCCATCTGCAGACCGTGATCATCGCGCCGGCCAACCAGTCCGGCCCGCTCCCGATCCTCTTTCGCCGGACTCCGTACGGCGTGCCGAGCCGCCCGCCGGACAGCATGCCGGCCAACTGGAAGGAGCTCGCACAGGACGGCTACATCTTCGTCATCCAGAACCTGCGCGGCCGGTTCAACTCCGAAGGCGTCTTCAAGCTCTCGTCGCAGGTCGACCTCGATGATCCCAAGGCGACCAACGAGACGACCGATGCCTACGACAGCATCGACTGGCTCCTCAAGAATGTCCCGAACAACTCCGGCAAGGTCGGGATGTACGGTGTGTCCTACGACGGTCTGACGACCGGCCTGACGCTGCTGCATCCTCACCCGGCGCTCAAGGCCATCAGTGAACAGGCCTCACCGGTGGACCAGTGGATGAACGACGATGATCACCGCTACGGTGCACTGCGCGAGAGCTACGACTTCGAGTACGCGGTCTACGAGCAAGCCGACAAGAACAAGAACACCCATTTCGACTTCGAGACGTACGACTCGTATCAGTGGTATCTCGACCTCGGGCCGCTGTCCAACATCAACGCGAAATATCTCCACGGTTCGATTCCGTACTGGAATGAGACCGTCGAGCACCCGGACTACGACGCCTTCTGGAAGAAAGAGGCGTGGGTCAATCAGCTGCACTCCGCCACCGTCCCCAATCTCAACGTGGCCGGCTTCTGGGATCAGGAAGACCCATGGGGCCCGTGGCAGATCTTTCGCCACGAGGAGGAGCACGACCCGGATCACACGGCGTTGATGGTCGCCGGCCCGTGGTATCACGGCGAATGGCAGACGCCCAAGGCGGACAGCATTGGACTCATCGCGCTCGGCGGCCACGAGACCGCACGCGAGTTCCGGGAGCAGATCGAGGCACCGTTCTTCCGCTACTACCTGCACGGCTCCGGCGAGAAGCCGGCGTGGCAGGCCACGACCTTCCAGTCCGGCTCCAACAGCTGGCACACGTACAAGGTGTGGCCGCCGAAGGAAGCGACAGCCTCGAATCTCTATTTCCACTCCGACGGCACCCTGTCATTCACGGCGCCTGCTGCCGGCGCCGCCACGCACCCGTACCGCGAGTACGTCTCCGATCCGGCCAACCCGGTGCCCTATCGCACCCGCCCCATCTCACCCACGTATCCCGCCGGTGATTGGCGCACATGGGAGGTTGCCGACCAGCGGTTCGTGGATCACCGGCCGGACGTGCTCTCCTACGTGAGCGAACCGCTCGATCACGATGTGGCGATCAGCGGCCAGCTCTCGGCGAAGCTATTTGCGTCCACGTCGGGCACGGATGGCGATTTCGTGGTGAAGCTCATCGACGTGTATCCCGAAAGCGCGCAAGCCAATGCGTGGCCCGCCGAAGCGGGACCGCGGCCGGGCCAGTACGCACACTCGGTCAATGGATACGAGCTGCCGATCGCGATGGAGGTGCGCCGCGGCCGCTACCTGGTCAGCAACGAGCACCCGCACCCGCTGGTCGCCAGCACGCCGATCGAATGGAACATCCCGCTCCGCGACCACGACCACGTCTTCCTGAAAGGCCACCGCATCATGGTGCAGGTGCAATCCACGTGGTTCCCGCTGATCGACCGCAACCCGCAGCAATTTGTCCCCAGCATCTACAAGGCGACGGCCGGCGACTTCGTGAAAGCCACCGAGCGCATCTACAGCAGTCCAAAGATGCCGTCACACATCGTGCTGCCCGTCATGCCCGAGGGCCTCGCCGGCGGCTAACTCTGATTCGCGCGCTTTCGAGAGCAGCCGCTCGAGTCGTGAGGGCAGCACGGCACCGTACGTTGACCGGGAGAGCGACTGAACGCTTCGGTCACTCAGTAGGGCGCGAACGGTGAGTCGGAGGCGAGGAACTCTCGCGCCTGGTGCGCAAAGCTCTCGTGAAATTGGAACAGGGAGCCGTGCCCGGCGTCGGGGTATGTCATCAGAACGGCGTTGGGCAAGTTCTCACTCAGCCAATAGGAGTTGCGGACTGGAATCATCTGATCGTGCACGCCGTTCACGACGAGCGTCGGCTGGCGAATGCCCTTCAGCGTCGCAAAGCGCTCTCCGGTGACTCCCTCCCACTCCCGAAATGCCGCGATTTGCGCTCGCGCAACCTCTGGCCCTGAGACGGGGTCCCGATCCTCGCGTCGTTGTGCGAGCCTTTCGATGAAATCCGCGCCCGCTGCCTGGCTGGACGCTGTAGGCGCGAAGAAGATCTTCTGCAAGACCGAATAGCCTTGCAGCTGTGGATCGTTGAGGTATTTGGCAAGGTTTGGCTTCTCCAGATGCATGATGTCCTCTCCTCCGCGCGGCGCGGTACCGACGAGGATCATGCGCCGGAACGCCGATGGGCGGTCCAGTACCATCTGTTGTGCGACCATCCCGCCGAGCGAGTATCCGAGCACGTCACACCTATTCAAACCCAGCCCGTCCAGAAATGCTGACGCATGCGCTGCCATGCCGGCCACCGTCTCCGGCACCTTGCCGCTGGATCGGCCTACGCCCGCATTGTCGAAAAGAATGACCTCGCGTCCCGAGGCGAGTGCGTCGGTGACCGCAGGGTCCCAGTTGTCGAGCGTCCCCGTGAAGTGCTGCAGACACAACAGGGGAGGTGCGGTACCGCGGCCGAACCGGCGGTACGCGTATCGTTCGCTGTTGGTCTGAAGGAACAGCGTCGGCGCGGTGATCGTGCTGTCGCCGACCGTCGGAGAGGTCATCGTGGCTGCCATGTGGCCGGTCCTCGCGGGAATTGGTCTCGTACTCACGTGCCTGAGGTCTTATGTCATGGTTTGACTGCGCGCGCCGAACTCCAGAGCGCCCAGCCCGGATTGACCCGGTTCGGGTAGAGTGCCAGCATCTTATCGTAGAGCGCCTGAGCAGTTGTCGTCTGCTCCACCAGCCGATCGAAATCGCGGATGTACTGCCTGGTCTCTTCGATGATCCTGGGATTGTCCTCGTTTTCGGGTCGCTTGTGTGACGCGACGACTGCGCTGGGGTTGAGCGACTCCATTCTGTCCAGCGCAGCGATCCATTCGCGTCGTGTCTGTGGGTTTGACTCGGCCAGATAGAGATGAACGTCGTTGTAGGCGGCATCCCCCGCGACCACGAGTCCGATCGAAGGGACATGCAGACACGTCGTATCATCAGTGTCGGTATGACCAAGCTCCACGGCGACCAATTCTTGCCCTTCCAGGTGAATCACATTCCCTTCGAGCTCCTCCGCGATCACGAGCTTGTCTGGAATCTGGCCTGGAAAGCCCGCCTTCCAGACTGTCTCCAGGAACTCGGGCGATGCATGCCGGTGCATCTGTTTGACTACATCGGGCGTCGCGACTGCGATCGCATCCGGGAATCGCTCGAGCAGAGTGCCAAGTCCAAACCAATGGTCTCCGTGACCATGGGTGATGTAGATAGTTGTCAGCTTCTTGCCTTTCGTCGCGACCCAATCTGCTAGAGCATTGGCCTGCTTGACCGTGAGGAAGGCATCTACCAGGACTGCATCTTGTGCTCCATAGATGAGAGTTGACGCCATCGCCTGGAAGAAAGTGTTTCTTACGCCTGGGGGCGCGTCACGAGTGACGATGGGTATGCCTGGCGTCACGAACACGTCCCAGCCCAGACGAGTGGCCCGTGTCGCATTCGGCTCGGAGTCTGCAGCCTTTAGCGTACTAGCCTGAGCGATCGACATCTTTACCTCCTGTGTGTTTGATTCTTCATCGGCGTGCGGCTGCGGGGGACGCAGGGTCTAGCTATGCTGGAACAGGTGCGGCACGATCGCTGGTTGCAGCCTTGCCGGCAGCCGCAGTGGAACCCTGGACGGCTCGTGCCGCGGCGCGGATGACGTCGACGACGACGCTGGGGTGGGACAGCATCGCGACGTGGCTGCTGTCGATAGCGTGAGTGGTCGCACCCATCCGCTTCGCCAGGAAGCGTTCCAGATCTGGGTGAACCGTGCGGTCCTGGTTGGCCACGATGTACCAACTGGGCTTTGTCTTCCAGGCCACTCCAGGAGCGTTCCGGCTGAATAGATCGGCAGCGGGCGCGTAATGGGTCGCCCAGACGAGCCGTTGCTCTTGCTCCGGAAGGTCTCCCGCGAAGCACACGATGCCCTCCGGACGCATCCAGATGCGCCCGTCCGCGACGTCGACGTATTTGAACACGTCGGTGACGGGAAACTTCGTCTGCTGGCTCTGCGAAGTTTCGTCCGCGTCGGGGGCGAGGGCGGCAATGTAGACGAGCGCGGCGACACGGTCATCAGTGCCTGCGGCGGTGATGACACTGCCTCCGTAGGAGTGGCCGACAAGGATGGCTGGGCTGCTGACCCGGCCTAGAGTGCGTTTTACGGTGGCGACATCGCCTTCGGGCGTATCGAGGCCGTACTGAGCGGCGATCACCTCGTGCCCGTCTGCCTGAAGCGCGGGAATCACTTTGCCGAAGGATGAGCCGTCGGCCCAGATCCCGTGGCAGAAGACGATACTCGGCTTGGCTGCGCGTGCGGGTGTCATGGGAAGTCCTCTCTGATGGGTGGGGTAGGGTCTGCTTCGGCGACAAGGATCGCGGTTAGCCCGACCTGCGGGGTCACGCCGTGGATGTCAGCCTGCTCTCGATTGCTCGCGATCCATCCACGCTCGGATGTAAGGCAGGCAATGGAGGAGCTCGATCCCCTCTGTCTCGCACGCGACCAAGAAGTGCACGGCATCCATATCCACCAGCATCACCTCGTCGAGGTCGAGGGCCACCTTACCTCGGTCTCGATGCACTTCGGCTTCGATCTCGGCGACGTTCTCCGAGCCGATGCGACCGATGAGGTGGTGCACCGTGTTTCCGTGATCGCGCGTTGTTTCGATCCGGAGCGTCATGGGCTCGCGTCGCAGTCCGGACGCCCCCAAGGCAAACCACGGGCCTAGGCTAACCTATTGGAAGGCAGCTACTTGCCGAACAAATGCAATGCTGATTTTTCGGAAAATTCCGAACTTTCGTCGTTTGCTCAGCGCGTGCGACGCTAGCGCGCCCGGAAGCGGTGCTTGTCGATCTGGAGCGTCCGGATCTTTGAGTCCAACGTTTGGCGCGGGATCCCGAGCTTGGCTGCGGCGCCTGACGGTCCGGAGATTCGGCCGTGCGAGTCAGCCAATGCGGCTTCTATGATTTCCTTTTCACGCTCCACGAGCGTGCTCGGGAGCGGCGCGCTCGGGGTCGCCGCCCGTGCTGACTTTCTGACGAGCCAGGACTCGTCTACCGAGAACGTCTCTGCTTCGCAGAGCACGACGGCGCGCTCGATCACATTCTGAAGTTCGCGAACATTGCCTGGCCAGTCGTATGCCTGAAGGCGTCGCATGGTCGCCTTCTCAATGTGGCGAATGTGCTTGCCCGCCTTCTTGGCATAACGCTCGACGAGGTAGGCGACGAGCATTGGCACATCATCCGCCCTCTCGCGGAGCGCCGGGACCTGGATCGGGAAGACGTCGAGCCTGTAGTAGAGATCCTGCCGGAATGTCCCGCTGGATACCGCCTCGTCGAGATCCTGATTGGTCGCGGCGATCACGCGGACGTCGACGGGGATTGGGTGATTGCTGCCGACCCGCTCAATCTCTCGCTCTTGCAGTACGCGGAGCAACGCGGTTTGGGCTTCAGCAGGAAGATCACCGATCTCGTCCAGGAAGAGGGTGCCCCGGTCGGCGGCCTCGAATCGGCCGAGCCGCCGCTGCAGAGCTCCCGTGAAGGCGCCCTTCTCGTGACCGAATAATTCGGACGCAATGAGTGATGTGGGAATCGCCGCACAGTTCACTCGGATGAACGCGTGGCTGGCGCGGCTCGAGCGCTTGTGAACGGCGCGTGCGACGAGCTCCTTGCCGGTCCCTGTCTCGCCCATGATGAGCACGGTGGAATCCGTCGGCGCTACTCGGGCAACTTGCGACAGGACACGCCGCAATGGCGCGGAAGATCCGACGATCTCTTCGAACATGGAAGCACGATCGGCGTCTTCACGCAGCGCAATGTTCTCGCTCAGGATCCGTTCCTCGGCGCGCTTGCGGTCATCTATATCGGTCCCCGTAGCGTACCACCGGATGACCGCTCCGCGCTCATCGCGGAGTGGGTTGTACCTGATGAGCAACCAACGATATTGGCCGTCGTGCCGCCGGACCCGCTGCTCGTTCTCGAAGGGCAGGGTGCCGGTCAACCCCGCGCGCCGCTCGTCCGCGACCCTCGCCACGTCTTCGGGATGAAAGATCCGCGCACGAAACTCGGGTGCGAGCACCTCCCCCATTGTCAGACCCGTGAAGTCCAGCACCGCCTGATTGGCGTAGAGCACGGCACCCTCAGAACTCAGCACGATGATCGTGTGGGGAATCGCATCCGTGATCTGTCGGAGCTCCTGTTCGTCTCGCCGCAGTCGTTCAGCTGAGGCCTGGACCTCGAGCAGCGCCTGCTTCAGCGCGGCGCGTGCGTGTTCGCTTTCGATCGCGATGGTGGCGATGCGTCCTGCGTCTTCGATCAATTGCAGCTCACGCATGCTCGGGCGTCGCGGGGTCGGGTAGTACATCGCGAAGGTGCCGAGGAGCTCGCCGGTCTTCGAGATCAACGGCTCAGACCACGAGGCTCGCAGGCCGTGCGCAAGCGCTACTTCTCGTGAGTTTGAGGGCGCAGCGCCTGACCAGCGCGAGTCGCTCGCGATGTCCGAGATGATGACGCGTTCTCGACAAAAGGCGGCGGTGCCGCAGGAGCCTATGTCGGGGCCGATCTCGAGCGGCGTGATCGCTGCGGTCCACCCCGTTGGGACTCGGGGACCAGCCGCCGGCCATAGACGGTGACCGTCGGGATCGGGCAGCAAGATTGTCGACATCATCGCGTCGTCCTGCGCGTCGACCGCCTCGCAGAGACTCGCGAGGACGTCGCGGAGGCTCGCTCCAGCGGCGATCATCTCGAGTGTGCCCTTCGCAGCACTGAGCAGCGAGGTGGCCGCGCCGCCAGGGCCCGTGGCATCTGCTCGCTCGCCTAGTCCCCTGCTCCCACGCTCGCTAGGAATCTCGATATGCGGTTCTGATACACCCACCCGCGTCTCCTCCCGGCTCCCGGAACATCGGCCAGCTTGCACAGAGGGGGTAAACGGCGTGCCGCTGCTAGCCCTCCTAGGTTAGCGTCTCGCGATCGCTGCGGCGAGTGTGCGGGGCCCTCAGGCGCAGGGATGGGTGGGCGGGCGGCCGGCTCATCGGGACTTGCTGTCCCGTCGTGAGCGTGACGACGTACGTGCCGCCTGTCACAGGACTCACGTGTTGGAAGAATCCGAGATTGAATGTGGCCGCGGCGCGCTGATCCGGAAGCACGGGCCGGGTAGCCGCAGGGCGGGCGGACGCGTATTGTTCCTCCGCTCTCCTGCCGAGTTCGCCGCCGGTTTCCCGCTCGTGAGGTTGTGTGAATCTCCCCAACACGATCGCCACCGCGATGTGCTGTATGGGCGTCGCGCCTGCGCTGCTCGCGGCCCAGCACCCGCGTTTTACCGCCGAGACGAAGCAATACGTCGTCGTCGACACGCCGGTCGTCGTGCTCCGCCACGTCCGGGTCATCGATGGCACCGGTGCGGCGCCACGCGACGATCAGACGATCGTACTCTCCCACGGACTGATCACTGCCACCGGTGACGCGGCCTCCACTCAGGTACCGGCGGGTGCACAGATCCTCGATCTCGCCGGCCGGACGGTCATGCCGGGCCTCGTGATGGTCCACGAGCACATGTTCTATCCGACGGGCGGCGTGTCGATCTACAATGAGAACGCGTACAGCTTCCCGAAGCTGTACTTCGCCGGCGGGGCGACGACGATCCGCACGGCCGGGAGCATGGAGCCATACACCGATCTCAATCTCAAGGCGATGATCGATTCCGGTGCCGTCCCCGGTCCCCGGATCGACGTCACCGGCCCCTATATAGAGGGGCCCGGCCTGAATCTGTATCAGGTCCATCCGCTGTCATCGCCGGCCGACGCGACCGACATGGTCCGCTACTGGGCCGAACATGGTGCGACATCGTTCAAGCTGTACATGGATGTCACGCGCGCGGAGCTGGGGGCGGCGGTCGCCGAGGCGCACCGCCACAATCTCAAGATCACGGGCCACCTCTGCTCCGTGACGTTCCGCGAGGCCGCGGGGCTCGGTATCGACAATCTCGAGCACGGCATCGTGGTGGCCAGTGACTTCGTCCGCGACAAGCAGCCGGATGTCTGCCCCAAGGGCGGAGCGGTACTCAATTCGATCGCCGCGATCGACATCGCCGGTGACTCGGTCTCCGCGCTCATTCGCGACCTGGTCTCGAAACACGTCGCCATGACGTCCACGCTCGGCGTGTTCGAGACATTCGCGGCACACCGTCCGCCGATCATTCCCGGCGCGCTGGATGCCATGACTCCCGAGGCCCGCATCCAGTATCTCCAGGGCCGCGCCCGGATCGGTGACGACACGTCATCGCTCTGGACGACACTGCTGCACAAGGAGATGCAGTTCGAGCGCGCGTACGCTGCAGCTGGCGGGTTGCTCATCTCCGGCTCGGACCCGACCGGCTACGGCGGCGTCGTGCCCGGCTATTCGAACCAGCGCGAGATCGAGTTGCTGGCCGAGTCGGGGTTCACCGCACCCGAAGCGATCAAGATTGCTTCCCTCAACGGTGCCCAATACCTCGGCCGCGCGGATCACATCGGATCGATCGCCGCCGGCAAGTCAGCCGACTTGCTGGTCGTCCGCGGCGACCCGTCCTCGCGCATCCAGGATATCGAGAATGCAGAGATGGTGTTCAAGGATGGAATCGGCTACGACTCCGAGCGGCTGTTCCACGCCGCGCGCGGGGTTGTAGGGCTGCACTAACCACTCAGTATCGCGAGGCGACGTCCATGCCCGGCCTGATCATTATTCTGTTCATTGTAGTGTTCGTGCTGGCGTCCACCTACCGCACGATTCCTCAGGCGACGGTCGGCGTCGTCACGGTCTTCGGTAAGTACCGCCGGATCATGCGGGAAGGCCTGAACTTCAAGATGCCCTGGGAGACGGTCATCACGCGTCTCTCACTCCAGAACCGCGCGCTGCAGATGGAGTTCCAGGCGATCACGCAGGACCAGGCCAACGTCAAATTCGCGACGATGGTACTCTACGCGGTGGCGGCCGCCGAGGAAGATGCGATCAAGAAGGCGGTATTCAGCTTCGCGTCGATGCAGGAGTTTCAGCTCGCGCTCCAGCGCACGATCGATGGCTCGATCCGCCAGTTCGTCGCCACGACCAAACAATCCGACATCCTCGGTATGCGTGCCGAGATCGTCGATCATACCAAGAAGAACCTCGATGAGGTGGTGCTGAACTGGGGTTATGTCGTTCGCGACATCCAGATCACCGACATGACATTTGACCAGGTGATCATGGATTCGATGGCCCGCGTCGTGTCCTCGAAGAACCTCCTCGCGGCCGCGGCGAACGAAGGTGCCGCGCTGCTCGTGAAGCGCACCAAGGACGCGGAGGCCGAAGCGGCGTACAAGACGATCGGTGCGGAAGCGGAGAAGACCGCGTCGGCGCTGCGGGGGGAGGGACTCGCGCTGTTCCGGAAGAACGTCGCCGACGGGATGAAGAGTGCAGCCGACAGCCTCAAGGAAGCGGGTGTCGATCCGAACTTCCTGCTATTCCTCGAGTACACGGACGCCCTCAAGTACGTCGCCGACCACTCACAGGGCAAAGTCCTGTTCATGGACAGTGGCGCGGGCGCCTCGGCCAAGGTGGTGCAGGGGGTCATGAGCATGGCCGCGGATCTGTCCATTCCCCCGACCCCACCAGCACCCCCGTCAACCACGTCCTGACCTTTCAGCGCCGGCCTTTACGCCAGGGCAGCTCTGTACAACTCCGTGAGCTTACCCCAGGCGCTCTCGGCGTCAGGCTTGCTGTAAATCGGCTTGCCGTCCCTCACCGGCATGTCCGGCACGCACCATCCGTGCAGGGTCCCCGGATAAACCTCGACGCCCGCGGGATCCTTCGCGTCCGCAAACGCAGCTTTCAGTTTGTCCTTCGCGTCAGGCTGGTGCTCGTCGTCGTTCGCCGCAATGGCGAAATACATGCGAGCTTTGATCTTCGGCGCCAGCAAGTGCGGGCTGTCGGGAGTGTCGGTGACCAGTCCGCCGCCATGGAACGACGCGCCCGCGCCGACTCGGTCCGGTACCGCCGCGGCAGTGCGGACCACCATCGGGCCGCCCATGCAGTAGCCCTGCGTGCCGATCTTCTTCTTCGTGTCCACGGCTCGCTGCGCGTCGAGGAACGCGATGTGCGCCAGGGCATCCTTCTCCACGTTGCCAGGCGCATGCGCCGTCGCCATCAACGGCCCGAGCTGCTTCATGTCCATCGAATCCTTGAAGTTGAACACGGACGCATCCGGAAACGGCGTCTTCCCAACACGATAAAACGGATTCGGCACGAGGACCGAGTACCCCTGCGCGGCGAGCCGCTTGCCGATGTCCCGCATCGCGGGCCGCAAGCCGAAGACATCGGGCCACACCAGGACACCGGGGTACGAGCCGCTCTTTGGGTGAATGAACACGGCGTCGCAGATCCCATCGGGTGTCTTGATGTTGACGTCGGTTTCGACGACGTCAGGGAACCATCTGGCCGCGGGCCGCATCGTGGCGGCGACGACCGCGCCCACTGACAGCGCGACGAAATCGCGCCGCGCGATGTGACCCGTGTACATCCAATCGGCGTGCAAGCGGTCCGGGTGATTCATCGTAGTCCTCTGGCAAGGGTTGTCGCGTGTGAAATTGTGCCGGGGGAGTGGATTCGTCCAGCGACAATTCGCCCCACAAATCATTTGTCGCGCGACAAATTCACGCGGACCGCTCACCCCAGCATGCGCGGCAAGCGAATTCGTCCTTGGTTGGGGCCGGTCGCGACCGGCCCGCAATTGCCGCCCACCGGATACTCAGGCGGAGGGCAGCGGAGGCCGTTCGAGAACCGCCTCGACCCGGTTTTCCACCGGGATCACCTTCGGCTCGTGCCCAGTGACAGTGAGGAACCGGCGCAGGTCCGCCTGCGAAATCACCAGCGTCGCGGTGTTGATCAGTGGATGTGCCTGCACCCGCTCCGCCCGCCACACATCCTCGTCGATCAGTAGCGCAACCTCATGCCGCGGATCGTTGGCGAGCGCCAGGAGGGTCACTGACCCGGGCGTCACGCTCAGATACTTCGCCAGCCGCTCGCTCGATCCGAGGCTCAACCGGTCTGCGCCGATCCGCTCGGCCACTCGCCGGAGATCCACGGCTTTCTCGCAGACCGTCACGAGCAGCCAGTGGCGCTGCCCTTTCTTGTCGCGGAGAAATAGGTTCTTCGTGTGCGCCGCACCCGTGGGCGGCATGGCACTGTCCGCCTCATCGCACGTGAAGACCGCGACGTGATCGTACCGCTTGTACGTGATCCCGTTGGCGTCGAGCAGCGCGTAGATGTCCATGCCGCGCCGGCGCCCGCTACTGGCTCACCGGCGGGCTCGTGTGCCCCGCATGGAATGCATCCATCATCTTCACCAGCTCCGCATCGGTCATCGGCTGCCAGCCATGCGGCTTCATCGGACGGCCGTACTCGAAGGTGAAGTTGGCATTCGGGTTCGTGAGCTTCGCGGATGCGGCTTCCATCCGGTACACGGCGAGATTCAGGTAGTAGTTGTCCATGTCGCCGACGTAGACGTGCATCTTGCCGGCGAGAGACGGCCCGATCGTCCCCCAGTTTCGAACCAGGTTGTCGGTCAGGTCATATCCCTTGTCGCGCCACCACGCGGCAACGGTCTTGTCGATCGTCCCGGTGCGGCGGTCCCAGAGCCGTTTCGGATAACCGTCGGCGTCGATCGGCCCGTACGCGGCATCCCAGGCGTCGAATTGCTGGCCGCTCCGTGCCCGGCCACCCAGCACCGCCTCGAGCTGGCTCATGAGCCGTTGGGTGAGTAGCGGCTGCCCCTCTTCTGTCCGCGCCATATACCGCTCGGGATATGGCGGCTTCGCCCCGTTCGGCCGGAATGCGTTCGTGTCGTTGTAAATGTCGAAGAGCTGGTTGCGATGAAAATCGACCGGGTCCGGATACAGACACCACGCCCCGCCGAAGAAATCGGGACGCTGGATCTGCAGTGCCGCACACTCCCATCCACCCGTCGATCCGCCGGTCAGGAAGCGTGCGGTCGCTTCGGGGATGAGCCGGAACTGCTTCTCGAGCAACGGCACGAGCTCCGTGAGCAGGGCATCCTGATACGGCCCGTTGTTCACGGAGTTCACCGCGTACGAGTCGTCGTAGTACGGGGTCGGATGCTGCCACTCGATCGCGACCATCCGCGGGAAGTCATCGCTCAGCCACGACTTCGCGAACTCCCAGCCGGGCTCACGCGCGGTCCGCGCGAGACGCGCCTCGCGGCGCTCCGGTGTTTCCGTGCCCTGTTCTTCCGTGAAACCGAACGGCGCCCGCAAGCCGAAATGTCCCTGTTCGTAGATCGCGGGGTAGTGGCGCGTCGTCTCCTCGTCGAATCCCTTCGGTACCAGCACCGTGGCGCCGATGTACATCGGCTGTCCCCAGAACTTGGAGAGCAGCTCACTCTTGATCTTGATGTGCTTGACCCACTTGGTGTCGGCCGGGACGGTCACCGGCGGCAGGGTGTGCGTCAGGGTCAGGGAGATGGTGACGTGGTTCTTCGGATCCCAGTGAATGTGCCCGACTTCGGTGGTAAGGTTTCCCGGCGACTGATTAAACCTCTGTCCCTCCCACTGGTCGTTGTGCACCCAGATCACGTGTCCGTCGGCGCGTGCAAACCGCGTGTACGGCTCGATCATCCCCTGGATGTAGTAGTCACCAGGCGGAACGTCGGCGAGACTCGAGTACGGGAATCCGAGCGTCTTGAGGTCGATCTCCGCGGAGGCGCCGGGATGCAGTTGGTCCACATCAACGCCGAAGAAAGGCACGCTCCCCGTGTACGAGCCGGCCTGCACCCGCGGCTCCGGGGTCGAGTCCTGTGTGAGGAACACGAACAGCCGCCCGGTCACGGGGGCTGAAGCCACCGAGGGGCTGAGCGTCACCTTGACGCGCTGTGCGCCCAAGCCACGCGCCGCAATGAACAATGCGGCCACACACGCGACACGTCCCACAGCGATTACCCGCGGTCCCATTCCGCCTCCGGTCTGTTAACCCTCGTTGAGCCGCGCCGGTGCGACTGCCGCCGGCGCAGGTATCAACATTAACAGAATCCGGCTACGATGTCCGCGCCTCGGTGCCCATCCACGCCTGCCGCAGCCGCAACTGCTCGGGCGTCGGCGCGGGATCGATCTCGAACCGGACGGGCATCCCCTTGTCGTCCTCGATCAGGGTGATCCCCAGCTTGGCGTAATACGCTTTCACCGGTGGCCGCTCGGTCCCGAGGATATAGCGATTGAAGAAGTCCCTCACGTCGGGTGACGTCCGCGCGACGATAGTATCGATGAGGCCAGTCTCAGGAAATGGGCGCTGCTTGCCGTACTCCTTCGCCAGATCCAGCACCACCTCCCGCAGCCCCCGTTTGCCGCCCGACTCCTCGAGCAGCTTGATGTCCAGGAGACCCGCCACGAGCGCTCCGCGGGCGTAGATGTTGGGATACTGCCGCTGCCCCGAGTCGCTGTACGACGCGAGCGACATCTTCTGGAGCGACCATGTCGTGTCGTAGTCCGTGCGGTCGGTGCGGGCCTTCTGGATCACGTCCTCGAGATACGCCGGCAGCGACACTAGCCCCGCGACGAGCTGCATCTTGTGCGCGGCCCACTCCGTCGTACCCTCGTAGAGCCAGAGATGCTGCGAGGCAATCGGGGTCGCGAAGTTGAAGTGCTCGATGATCTCGGAGTGGATGTTGAGCGGCGTCTCGACGTGGAAAAACTCGTGCGCGGCCATATTCCGGATCTGCTCGCCGTATTTGGCAGTGTACGGCAGATCGGCCAACACATACTCGGACCCGTACGAATGCTCCCACGCCCCGCTGACTCGGAGCACCGGCCCGAAATCATAGAGGAATGTGTAGTGGTCCACCGGAAGTTTGCGGAGGAAGGCGCCGGCGGCATTGAGCATATCGCGCATCTCGTCGCGGAGCTGCGCGGCCGCGATGTCGTTGTGCGCCGCACGCACGACGATGGTCACCGGCACACCGGTCACGTCGAGTGTCGCCCGGGTGAGATGCGGGCCCAGGAGGATCGGCGAATCCACCAGCCGGTCGTAGTTCGCGGCGGTGAAGACACCTGCGGTCTCCGCCAGCGGCGTCCCGTGCGTCCATCCGGCCGGCGCCGTCAGCCGAATGGTCAGCGGGACCGCCTGCATTCCCCGCGGAAACCCGAACACGCTCTGCCCGTTGATCAGCGCGTAGCTCGCATCGAGCGCCGTCCCGCACATCGGGTAGATGGGATCGGTGCTGACAGTCGTGTCGCGCGTGGCCAGGACGCGATAGGTGATGCGCCGCACGCGCTCGGGATTCGAGAGTCGCCATTCGTTCGTGCCGGTCTGTTCGGTCGTGACGGGCACGCCGTGAGCGTCGAACGCCATGAAATCGCGCACGAAGCGCCCGATGTTCATCGTCTGATAGGTGCCCGGCGCGGTCGCCGCGAACTCGAACACGCTGTTCGCTGCGGAGAGCGGCGGCACTCGCAACGCCACCACGAACACATGGTGCGCGGTGTCGGTGAGGTCGACGTCGTAGCGTAACGTCGCCGGCGCGGGCGTCGCCCGTGTGTGCGTCTGTTGCGCCCTCGCCGGCGATCCCTGTCCAAGCGCTACTGCCAATGCGGCCAGCGTGACGCTGTATCGAGGCAGGTGTTGCACCCTCCGCAGGATCCGCATTTCTGGTCAGTGCTTGGGTGCGGGCGGGACGAAGATCTTCGGGTCAACGGGCCCGTTCGTCTGCACATCGCGGTATTCCTCCTGCTGAATCAACTTGCCGTTCACGTACGCCTCGACTTTCTCGGAGAGCCATCCGTGCGGCACCTGCACATAGTTGTCGAAGCGATACTCACTGGTCTTCGTCGTGTCCCGGCTGTCCGGCTGGATGCTCCGCACGTAGAGGAGCCGATCTTTGTCGATCCAGAGTTGTGGTGTCCGCGTATCGCCCGGCGGCGCGCCGATCACGTACACCGGCCGGCCCTGCCACGTGTCTTCACGTATGCTGGTCGTCGCATAGTGTTCGCCATGCAAGGCGGCCAGTGTCTGCTCGGCGGACTGGGCGTAGACGTCGAATCCCATGATCAGCAGGATGTTGCGCAGCGCCAGCCGGCTCGCGGTGCTGTCGCCCCGGACGATGAACAGGGAGTCTCCGGAGTAGATCGCAACGAAGTTGCCGGAGGCACGCTGGATGTCGATCCGCAGACGACCAGGCAGGATGCTGGCCTCTTTCCATGTCTCGATCGCCATGGTATCGGCGGCCGTCCGTAGCGTGGTCTTCTGGGTGAAGGTCAGTGTGTGATACCAGGTCTTCGCGTACCGGTCGTGCATTGCCTGGATCACCGCGTCGCCCGTCGCCGGTGCACTCTGGGCCACCGCCGGCGGCACCCAGGCCAGCGACCCGGTAAGTACGCCCGCGATGAGCGTCATGGTTGGCGACAGCGGATGGCGGGCCGCGTACACACGCTTCTGGTTCATAGATGAAAATCTCCCGATGCCGGTGGACTGCCCGGTGGCCACGGCTGACCGATTCCTGGCCGACCGTGTTTGACACACCCCTGGCCGGGGCGGTTGGCCCCGGGGTCTCTAGCCGCGCTAACCCCCCGACCCAGGAGCTTCCCAACCCCTTCCACTACTGCTGGTCGTACTCGGCCACGGACTTGTTCTGGAGGTATTTGTCGAACCAGTTCAGGATGTGGGCCAGCCGCTCGACCCGGTGCCGCGGCTTGCCCGACCGTGACAACTCATGGGTCTCGCCCGGAAATGAGACCATCACCGTGGGCTTGTGGAGGGCCTTGAGGGCCCGGAACATGGTCATCCCGCCCGACCCGGACGGCGTCCGGCTGTCCGCCTCACCCTCGATCAACATCAGCGGCGTCGTCACCTGCTCGATATACGTGATCGGCGACCGCCGTGCGTAATCCTGCGGATCCTGGAACGGTGGCGCCCGGAACCACGATGGCGTAAACAGCGTGAAATCCGCCGAATACCACCACGCCGCCCAGTCGGCGATCGACCGCATCGACACGGCCGCGGCGAACCGGTGCGTATGCCCCACCACCCAGTTCGTCAGCAGGCCGCCTCCGCTCCCGCCCGTCACACCCAGGCGCTGGGGGTCGATGTACCCGCGCGCGATCAGCGTGTCCACGCCGATCATCAGGTCCCGGTAATCGTCACCGGGATAGTGGTACTGGATGATGTTACCGAAGTGCTCGCCATACGAGGTGCTGCCCCGCGGGTTCGGTGTGAGGACGACGTAGCCGCGCGCCGCCATGACCGCCGCTTCGTGAAAGAACGTCTCGCCGTACGCTGCATGCGGGCCGCCATGGATGTTGAGGATCAGCGGGTAGCGCTTGCCTGCTTCGAAATCGGGCGGCTTGTAGACCCACGCCTCGATGGGCGTCCCGTCGAAGCTGCGATAGGTGATCCGTTCCGGTGGGGGCACGCGGAGCGCCGACCAGAGCGAGTCGTTGACGTGCGTCAGTTGGGTCAGCGTGTGCGACGCCGCGTCGAGCGAATACAGGTCTCCGATGTGCGCGGCATCGCCGATCGTGACCGCGAACCGCGCCCCATCTGGCGTCGCCGTGTACGCGACGACGTCCTGCGCACCCGTCGTGAGCGAGTCGGCATGCCCCGACGCGATGTCGAACCTGATCAGATTCGACCGGCCGCGCGCGGTCATGGCTGACACGACGCTCCGGCCGTCTGCCGACCACACGAGAGGATTCGCGCCGCCACCACGTGGAGGATGCTGGTCGCCGGTCAGTGCGCTGCCCACTTCGGCGTCGCCGCCATGGGTCAATGGCTCCGCGGCCCCGTGCCGGTACAGAAACAGCCCGGTCTGGGTGTACGACAGCCGGTGTGCAGGATTGATCCAACCGGCAAACACGTAAGTCTGCCCGTCGGGCGACGGCGCCGCTCCACGGATCGGCCCGTCGATGTCGATGAGCTTCGCCATCGCGCCACCGCCAGCCGGCACGGTGTATACGTCGGCGTCCGGATTGTCATAATACGGCTCCGCGACACGGTCCGACTCGAACAGGATCGTGCTGCCGTCCCGGCTCCACACCAGCCCGTTCTCGTCGTAATCGCCGGACGTGAGTTGCTGGGCGGCAATCGGTCCCTCCCCAGCCGCGGTGGCGTCCACCCGCCAGATGTGATCGTGCCGCGCCGGATCGAGCCACCCACGGTCATTGCTGCGATACTCGGCACGCGTGATTACGTGCACGTCGCTCAGGAGTTTCTTCGCCGCGGAATCCCGCATCGATGCCGCGGTGTCACGCGGCAGCGTCGTGCTCGTGAACACGATCGTACGCCCGTCCGGCGACCACACCGCCGGACCGCCTGCGCCTTTGGCCAGGTCCGTGAGCCTCCGCGGCTCGCCACCTCCGAGCGAGAGCAGATAGAGTTGCGCCGCCGACGTATCGTCCGCGGCCCGGCTAAACGCGATCGTGCGGCCATCCGGCGCCCAGCGCGGCGAGCCGTCACGCGGCCCGGCCGTCAGGCGCTGCGGCACGCCACCGGCACGAGCGGAGACCATCCATACCGCCGTCTCGTACCGGTTGTCCTTGTCGTTCACGCTCACGAGTGTGTACGCGACTTGCGACCCGTCAGGCGATATCTGCGGATCGGCGACCCAGTGGAACGCGAAGAGATCGCGCTCAGTGATCGGCCGGCCCTGAGCCAGGGCCGATGGGGTGCCCACCGCGCCAGCCAGCAGGATGCCGGCGAGCAGGACTCCATGTACGCCGGAATGTCGCGTCATACGCTCTCCGAAGTGTGATAGCACAATTGCCACCGAAGTGTCGCTACGTTAGGCCCCCACACGCCGCTCCGCTACCACGCCGGCCATGTCCGAAACCGGTTCGGCGAATCCCACTACCGGACAGGCGAAGCGTGCGCCGGCACACTCGCGTGCGTAGAGCGGCTGCTCGCGGGTGCAGGATGGAGGGCTGGAGATGGCATATCGATTGCCTGCATCGCCACCGTTTGCCGGTCCTTCTGGAGGTCCGCCGTGATTCTGTTCGACGATCTTCGGTTTGCATTCCGGCAGGTGATGCGATCGCCGGGATTCGCGGTGGCGATCGTGCTCACGCTGGCGCTCTGCATTGGGGCCAACACGGCGATCTTCTCGATCTTCGATGCATGGGTGCTCCGCCCGATCCCGGCCCGCGACGCCGGCCAGATCATCAATGTGTACCGCTCCACCGGCCAAGACCCTTACGGAGTGTTCTCCTATCCGGAGTACACGAGTTACCGTGACCACAACACCGTGTTGGCCGGCGTGGCCGCGTTCGCGGGCGGCCAGGTTACGCTTGCCGGTAAAGGTGCGGCCGCCAGCGGAGGCGACGCAGGCGAGACGCTGCAGGCGCAGATGGTGTCGGGCAACTACTTCTCCATGCTGGGGATCGCCGCTGAGCGGGGACGAATGTTCCTGCCGGACGAGGACCGGACGCCAAATGCGCATCCGGTGGTCATCCTGAGCCACGATCTATGGCAGCGCCGGTTCGGCGGAGATCCCAACATCGCCGGCACACAGGTGACACTCAACTCGGTGCAGTACACCGTGGTGGGTATCGCACCGGAAGCATTTGGCGGCACGACGCCGGATGCGCCCGATGTCTGGGTCCCCATGATGATGGCCGGCAATGTCAGGCCTGGCGCCCACGTCCTCGAGGATGGGAACGAACGGTCGTTGCAGCTCGTGGGACGCCTCGCTCCCGGCGCCGGCCGCGAGCAGGCACACGTCCAGCTGTCGGTCCTCGCAAGGAATCTCGCGCCGGCCGGCGACAGCGCTGGCCGCGCGGTCAGTGTCACCGTAACGCCGGGCCAGTTCCTGGATCCCCGGGAACGAGGCGACGCGCTGCCGTTCGCCGGACTGTTGATGGCCACCGTCGCGCTGGTCCTGCTCATCGCCTGCGCCAACATCGCCAACGTCCTGCTCGCACGATCCGCGGATCGCCAGCGGGAAATCGCCATCCGCTTGTCGCTGGGCGCGAGCCGCGGCCGGCTCGTACGCCAGTTACTGACGGAGACGATGGTGCTTGCTCTGGCCGGCGGAGTCGCGGGATCGATCCTCGCGCTCTGGCTCGCGGAACTGATCGTGGGGGCGCTGCATCCGCCCGGCGGGCACCGCCTCAGCGTCGATGTCCAACTCGATGGCCGCGTCCTCGCCTACACGATCCTGTTGTCGGTCATCACTGGCATCGCATGCGGCTTGGCGCCTGCCCTCGGATCGTCGAGACAGGACCTCGCATCCGCCGTGAAGGATGAGTGGAACGCCTTCGGACGTCGCGTCACTGGATCTCGCCTGCGCAGCACGCTGGTCGTGACGCAGGTGGCGGTGTCGCTGTTCCTGCTGGTTGGTGCCGGCCTGCTCGTCCGCGCGCTGCAAAAGGCGCAGGACGTGACGCCGGGGTTCAACCTGAGTGATGTGCAGGTCGTGTCCGCCGATCTTCAGTTGCACGACTACGACTCGGCCCACGCCAAGGCGTTCCAGCAGGCTCTCTCCACCAGGCTGCAGGCGCTGCCCGGTGTGAAAGGCGTCGCGCTGGCGCGCACCGAGCCGCTGGGCTCGAACTTCGCCGCGACGGGGTTCGCGACACAGGCGCAGCCCGGAGGCGGGCCGCCCGCGATCGTCAACTTCAACACGGTGTCACCCGGATACTTCGATGTCCTGGGGATCCCGATCGTGCGAGGACGCACGTTCACGGACGAGGATGTCGCCAGCAGTGCGAGGGTCGCCGTCGTAAGCGAAGCGCTTGCGCATCGCTACTGGCCCGGCGAGAACCCGATTGGCAAGCGATTCAACGGCGGCGGAACGTCGCCGTACCGTGAGGTCATTGGCGTCGCCCGAGACGTGCGCAATGTCTACCTCTGGACCAATACCGAGCCGTACATCTACACCCCGCTGCCAGCGGCGGGCGCGCCAGACATGCAGTTCTTCGTTCGCACCGAGGGCAACCCAGCGCCCCTGATGGCCGCCGTACCCGCCAGTGTCCGTGCAATCGATAGCCGCCTCCAGGCCACGACACATCGCCTGGCGAACAATCTCGCTATCTGGATCTGGCCGTCGCAGGTGGGCGCCCTGCTGTCCGGCGCACTCGGCATCCTTGCCCTGTTGCTGGCGTCGGCCGGGATTTACGCCGTGGCCGCCAACGCCGTCACACAGCGCACGCGTGAGATCGCCATCCGTCTGGCGCTGGGTGCGCGCCATGCGGGCGTTCTGGCGTTGTTGCTGCGCGACGGGATGCGGATGGTCGCCATCGGTGTCGTGATCGGCCTCGTGGGCGCCGCCGGCGGCTCGACTCTCCTGTCGAAGTTTCTCTACGGACTCAGCGCCTTCGACGTGCTCGCGTTCGCCGGTGTCTCGGTCCTCCTGGCCGGCGTCGCGTTTTTGGCGTGCTGGATCCCGGCCCGGCGCGTCACTCGCGTCGACCCGGCCGTCGCGCTGCGATACCAGTAGGGCTCTGGTTCAGCGCGGCTCGCGGTCACCCCGCGCTTCGAGGAGATCGGACAGGGCCAGAGCACTGCCGGCCGATCGCAGCACCTGCGACGGCGCGCGCCCAGCGAATCGCTGGAACTCGCGGGTCATGTGCGCCTGGTCCGCGTAACCGGCCGTCGCGGACAGTTGCCCGAGAGTCTGCAGGGCCGGCGTATGGCTCGCGAGCGCCAGCAGCCGCTGAAAGCGGAGCACGGATTGGAACTGCTTCGGGCCATATCCCACAGCCGCCGCAAACCGGCGCTGCAGTTGGCGGCCACTGATACCCGCCCAGCGGCTGAGTTGCTCGACGCGTCCCCCTGGGTGGCGCGCGATCCACCGCACCGCCGCGTGTATCACGCGGTCGGGCGGCGCGGCCTGCAGCAGGCGGCCGAGGAGCGCTGTCTCGAGTGCCGCCCGCCGAGCGTCAAGGGTCGGTTCACCGGCGATCTGCGCGATGCGCGCGCTGTCCGCGCGGTTCCAGACGTCGCCAAGCGCCACGGACTGGTTGAGTAGCGCCGCAGCAGGGAGGCGAAGCAGGGCAGGAGCCCGGCCGGGATACCACCGTGCACCAATGATCGTGCTCCCCGGTGTGAACCGCACCGTGAACGGCTCGGTCCACGGCCCCGCCACGAGCGGCGCGTTGTCGTTGACGAGCACGATGTCAACACAGCCATCCGGCAGCACGCGCTGCATGACCGGTTCGCTGCTGCTGGGCACCACCTGCGTCCAGATGCAGACCAAATGGCTCGCCAGTGCCAGCGGCGGCGGATACTCCCGGTAGCCCGGCACGGCCGGAGCCGCCATCAGGTCACCAGCCATGCTCTGATCCTCTCACCCGCCGCGGCCTAACGCAACCGTATCTCCTTGCTTCCTATATATGTGAGTCATATATATCATGACATGCTGCCAGCCGAGATCAAGAAAGGAAGCGCCGAGTTCCTGATCCTGTCGCTGCTCCGCCATGAGCCGCGTCACGGGTACGAGTTGAGTAAGCTGATCGAGTCGCGCTCGGACGGCGTCGTCCAGTTCCAGGTGTCGTCCCTCTATCCACTCCTCTACCGCATGGAGGGACGCGGCTGGATCCGCGGCCGTTGGGTGGAGAAGGCAGGCCAGCGCCGGCGCCGGTACTACAGCATCACGCCCGCTGGCCGCACCGTCGTAGAGGCCCAGCGCGAGAGCTGGGCGGAGTTCGTCCGCGCCATCGGCAAGATCGCGGAACCCGGCCATGCCTGAGTGGCGAGATGCGGTCCATGCGCGCCTGGCTCCGCTGCACCTGAGTCTTCGCCGCGAATCGGATATCGCGGAGGAACTCGCGCAGCACCTCGAGGATCGCTACGCGGACCTGCGCTCGCGCGGCCACTCCGAAGACGACGCGCTCCGCATCGTGCGCGACGAGTTGGCCGGCGACGTTCTGGCCAATGCACTCACCGCCACGGAGCGGCCCGCTGCCACTGCTGGTGCGTTGGCGGGCCCGCTGGCGGGCGAGCACGCGTCGGGTCATCTGCTCGCGGACCTCTGGCGCGACGTCCGCTACGGCATCCGTGCGCTGCGCAACGCCCCGGGCTTCACGGCCGTCGCCATCATCACGCTGGCGCTCGGCATCGGCGCGACCACGGCGATGTTCACGGTGTTCAACGCCGTCCTGCTGCGACCGCTGCCGTTCCCGCAGCCGGAGCACCTCCTCCGCATCTATCAGACCAACGACAAGGCGGAAGGCGGTATCGGGTCGCTGTCGATGGCGGACTACGGCGAACTCCGTCACGAGGACCGCGTGTTCTCCTCGATCGCGACGTACATGGCGCCGAGCGATGGGTTCTCGCTCGTCGTCGGCAACCGCGCGGAGCGAGTCTTCGGTACAGTCGTCGGCGCCAGCTTCTTCACGACACTCGGGATCCGTCCGCTCCTCGGGAGCGTGTTCCGCCGCGGCGATGATGGGCAGGGCGCCCCGGCGTTGGTGATCCTGAGCTACGGGTTCTGGCAGACCAGGCTCGGTGGCGATCCCGCGATCGTCGGGAAGCAGCTCAGCATCCAGGGCTCGCCGGTCACCGTCACCGGCGTGATGCCGCCCAGCGTCTGGTTTCCACGCAGTGAAGTCGCCGATATCTGGCTCAACGACATGCTGCCCACGCCTTCGCGTCAGGGACCATGGGGCTGGCAGGCCATCGCACGCGTGCGCCCGGACGTCACACCGGCGCAGCTCCAGGGTGCGCTCGATCGGGCCGCGGAACGTGTTCGTTCGGATTTTCCAGGCGGCCCGGCACGCTGGACGTTCGTCACGAAGCCGGTGTCGGAGCAGTTGTCCCAGTCGCTGCGTCCCGCGCTCCTCGTCCTCATGGCCGCCGTCGTGCTGGTGCTCCTGATCGCCTGCCTCAATGTGACGAACCTGATGCTCGCCCGCGCGACGAGCCGCGAGCATGAGTTCGCCGTGCGGACGGCACTCGGCGCGAGCCGTGCGCGCATCATCCGGCAGCTCGTGACCGAGAGTGTGCTGCTGGCATTCCTGGGCGGAGCTGCCGGTGTGCTCCTGGCTGTGTGGGGCGTGCGGCTACTCGTTGCGAGCGCGCCGGCGAGTCTAGCGCTCCTCCGTGACCTCAGAGTCGGCGTGGACGCGCAGGTGCTGCTGCTCGCGGCGGCCGTGTCCATGGGAAGTGTCCTGTTCTTTGGCCTCGCACCGGCCCTCCTCGGCGCACCTGCAGGGGCCGCGACCGGCATCGGCTCCGCGGCTCGCGGCAGCACCGATGGACGCGGCCGCCGCCTCGCGCGGAGTGTCCTGGTCGGCGCCGAGTTCGCGTTCTCGCTCGTGTTGCTCGTCACGGCGGGCCTTCTCGTACGGAGCCTTGGCAAATTGCTGGCTGTGGACACGGGCCTGCATGCGGATGGTGTGGTCACCGCCTCGATCGCACTTCCCAAGGCGCATTACGAGCAGCCGGCACAGATCCTCGGATTCCACAACCGCCTGCTCGCCGCGGTCCGCAGCGTACCAGGAGTCACGATCGCCAGCGCGAGCGTCGGCTTGCCTCCCGACGTGTTCGGATACGCGTCGGACTTCTTCGTCGTGGGCCAGCCCGTCCCGGATTTCGAGTTTGCGCCACTGGCCGATGTTATCGCCGTCGATGGCGAGTACTTCGCGGCGATGGGCATTCCTCTCCGCAGCGGACGGGTGTTCGACGCCCGCGACGACGGCAACGGGCCGCAGACCGTCATGATCAGCACGGAGTTGGCGCGGCGCTTCTTCCCGCATTCGGATCCCCTGGGGCAACGCCTGAGTGTCGGCGGCAAGGGGCCGCCGAACGAATACACGATCGTCGGCGTGGTCGGAGATGTGCCTTACGAAGGCCTCGCACGCGGCGCCTCGTCCGCGATGTACTTCCCGTTCGCGCAGTTCTCGCAGGGACAGTACCGGAGCTTCGCGGTCGTGATGCGTGGCGGCGTGCCGATGGATGACATGGCCGCGGCGCTCCGTGCGGTAGTCCAGCGCCTCGACCCCGAGCTGGCGATCGCGCAGGTCCGTACGGTGCGGGACCTCGTGGATGCATCGGTGTCGGCCAACCGGTTCCGCGCGATGCTGCTCGGTCTCTTCGCCGTGCTGGCGCTCGTCCTGGCCGCCGTCGGGATCTATGGCGTGATGGCGTTCTCCGTGGGGCGGCGATCGCGCGAGATCGGCGTCCGGATGGCGCTGGGCGCGGGTACGATGCAGCTCTACGCGCAGATCCTGCGCGAGGGATTAACGGTCGCCGGCGCGGGCATCGTGGTGGGACTCGCGGTGGCATTGGCGGCGACGCGAGTCGTGTCGACGCTCCTCTTTGGCGTCTCCGCCACCGATCCGCTGACCTTTGCCGCCGTTGCCTTCATCCTCATCCTGATCGCCGCATTCGCCTGCCTGATCCCCGCTCGCCGTGCTGCGAGGGTCGATCCTGCGATCACGATGGTCACGGACTAGGGAGTCGTAGCCCGGGGCGGCTATTTCGTGGCGGCCGCGCCGGGATTGTCCACCGGCAGATCCGGGCGGCGGCCCCATTCCTGAAACGACCCATCATAGAGCCGCACGGGATAGCCAAGCGTCTCCGCCGCGAGCAGCACCGCGGTCGCCCGCTGCCCGATGTGGCAATACGCCACGACGGTGTCGCCGGGCTGCACGCCCGCGGCGCGGAAACGGGCATCCAGCTCGGCCGCTGGCCGCAGTGCACCGGTGCTGTCGTACAGGTCCTCGAAGGGCAGGCTTTGGGCGCCAGGGATGTGGCCGCGGCGCGGACCGTCGTCCTGCTTGCTCCCGTTGTAGAACTCCACCGCGCGCGCATCGAGGAGCGCGATCCCGGGCTGGCTGGCATGCGCCTTCACCCACTCGGCGCTCACGACCAGCGATGGCTGTGCTCGCGTGGTCACGCTGCCGGTACGTACCGGCTTCGCGGGCCCCGATTCCACCGGGTGTCCGGTGCGCAGCCACCCGGGCAGCCCGCCATCGAGCAACGCCGATGACGATCCCAGCCCGGCATACGCAAGTGTGTAGAGCACCCGTGTCGTGGCGCTGATCCGGTCGGTCGCGAAGTATGCGATCACGTGTGATCGGTTGGAGAGCCCTAAGTCCGCGAGCCGGATATGAAGCGAATCGACCGGCAACATCTCGAGCATCAGCCCGTGGTCCATGTTCATGTCGCTGCTCATACCGGCCGAGATCTGCGCCAGGGATACGGGACGGGCCCCGGGAATGTGCGCGCGAATGAAATCGGCCGAATCGCCGACCTGGAGGAGCACCAGATCGGGGTCGTGGAGATGGCTGGCCAGCCAGGCATCGGACACCACGAGCCGGTCGCGGCGCGCTCCGCTCTCCTGTGCGGAGCTCGAGGATGCGATCACTCCACACGCAACGATGGCAAGGCATCGACGGGCTGGTACAAACATCGGGACCTCTCTCTCGATGGGCGCCGGCCTGGATGCCGGCGCGTTAGGATGCCGCGCGCGTGTTGTCGGCGACGGCCTGGGAAAACGGGCTGGTGGTGTGTCCGAACCGGCGCCGGTAATTGCTCGGCGACACGCCGAACCGTCGCTCGAAAGCCCTGCGAAATGCGTCCTCACTCGCGTAGCCCACCGACCGCGCGACCGCGCCGATGTTTGTGCCCTGCGCGGTCAGCCGACGCGTCGCCTCGCCGAGGCGGGCCTCCTCCACGAAGGCCGCGGGCGTGGTGCGGAAGCGCGTCTTGAAGGCGCGTGAAAACTGGCGGACGCTGAGAAACGTCCGCGTGGCGAGCACTTCCACCGACAGGTCTGACCGCAAGTGGGACTGGATCCACGCCGCGAGGTCGGCGAAGCGGTCGGCCGTCTCGAGCTGGAATTGCAGGGGCTCCGAGAACTGCTGCTGGCCCCCGGGGCGCTTGAAGTACACGACCAACTCACGCGCCACCGCCAGAGCCGCCCGCGGGCCGTGGTCCTCCTCGATCATCGCGAGGGCGAGGTCGATGCCGGCGGTGATCCCCGCCGACGTGTAGAACTGGCCGTCCTTGAGAAACAGGGCGTCCGGCTCGACGTGCAGGGCGGGGAAGCGCCGCGCGACCTCGGCGACCGCGCTCCAGTGCGTCGCCACCCGGCGGCCATCGAGGAGCCCGGTCCGCGCCAGCGCATAGATCCCCGTGCACACGCTCGCGACCCGGCGGATGTGGGGCGCCCGGCTCGCGATCCACGCCGCCGCCCGCTCCGACATCCCCGGCCGCCGTAATCCCGAGCCACCCGGCACGATGAGGGTGTCGAGTTTGATCGGTGTTGGCACCGCCACGTCGGCGTGCATGGTGACGCCGGAGCTGGTGACGAATCGCTTGCCGGTCAGCCCGATGATGACGATCTCGTACGGCGGCCGTGCGGGCAGCGAACCGTCAATCTCTCCGGCGCCATCCGGGTTGTCCGACGCGAAAGCGTCGGAGGCAAACGCGTCCGACGGTCCGATCAGGTCGAGCGCCTGGACGAGATCGTAACCCAGGAATCCGATGCGGCGTGTCTGCACTATCCCTCTTAGGCAATCGCGGGCCGGTTCCCGCCGGTGATGACACTGGAACGGTAGGCGCGGAGCATCGATGGCCGCAATGACGGATACCAGACCAATTCGGCCACTGGGTCCGCGACCCTGCACCTCGGTGTCCGCGTGCTCTGGATTGGATGCGTGGAATGCCCTGCTGGTTTGCTATGCCGTGACAGTCTTTGCGCAGCTCTCACGCATTGCCGAGCGTAGGGACTGGGATGGGTTGCGGGCCGGCACCGGACGTGACGCGACGTGGCGAACGGTCACGGGATCGTCCAGACGCCGGGTAACGGTTGCGTGACTTCCGGCTGGCCGCTCCCTTGTCACGTCTATGGGAGAAGGTAGGATGGCGGGCGCGAACGCGCAAGAGTCATCGGAGAGGTGACAGGACATTTTGATACGTTGGGTACGGCGTCTCGCGGTGCCAACTGCATTGACGCGATGTGCCGGCGTGTTATATCTGGGGGCGCTCAAACAGATTCGCATCCCGATAGCGTCACACCAGAATCACGCTGAGGCCAGGGGTGACGCCGCGCGTCGCCTGGAGTGCCACCTGTGGCGATCCGCCTCGTGATACCGGCTGTCGTCCGCGGCGCTGTCGTCCGTCTCGTCCCACATCAACTCTCAATTGGAGTTCTGCCCATGCGTCGGCATCATCATGGTTTGGCCCGCGGGTTCGCGGCTGCCGCCTGCGTCGCAGCGCTGGCTGCATGCAGTAGCGGAGGTTCGACGGGTAACAAGAGTTCGGGCGGGTTGCCGTCCCAGGCCGTGCAGAGCGAAGTCGCGGCGTCTGTCGCGTCGAGCATCTCGTCGGAAATCACCGCGATGACGACGACCAGCTTCTCATCGTTCCTCGGGCTGTTCAATCGGGTGTCGCCCGGTGGTAACACGCCCGCAATCAACCTGGCCAAGAGCATGGCCAAACGCGGCATACATGCTCGCGAGTTTGGCCCCGACTGCCCAACCCTCACGCCGACGGACCCCACGTTTACTGGCGATATCCCGGACACCCTTACCGAGACGTGGGGCAGCGACTGCTCCGACACGAGCGGCGGTGAGACTCTGTCGATCAGCGGCTCGATCTCGATCATGGACGCTACGCCCGGCATCCCCGGTCTCGCGTACAACTCCACCATCAACAACCTGGACATCAGCGAATCGGGGTCAACAGATAACGTCACGATCAGCATCAACGGGACGCTCGGCGTCTCCGAGACACTGAGCTCGATCGGTGTCGCGGCGAACTACGCCTACAACTTTGCCGAGACGTCGCCCAATGCGATCACTGAGGCAGTCACCGAGAAGCTGACGTCGACGTATTCGTTCCCGGCGACCGGCTCGCTGCTGGTGGAAGGCGATCCCCTCCCGGCCGGCACGTTCAACATCTCCGGACAAGAAACGTTCAGCGCCAACAACACGCCCTACGCTTTCACGGTATCGACGCCGACGCCGCTCACCGTCGATCCGACTGGGTGCCCCACCGGCGTCACCAGCGGTGTCGTCACGGTCGGATTCAGCGGTCAGGGTGCCACGGGAAGCGCCACGATCACCTGGACCGCCTGCGGAACGTACACGATCACCGACAGCTGATCGACTGAGCATGCGCTAACCCGGCGCCGTTCACCGGTGCCGCCGGACAGCACCAGCGGGCGTATGACGGACAACCGTCATGCGCCCGTCTTACATCCAGTCTCAGAGCTGCGGCGCGATGCGTTCGCGCGCGTCCGCTGAGGTGATCACCGGGACGATCTCGAACTCCACGAGGTCGGACCACGCCGCGATCCACGGCTCGAACAGACCGGGATCCTCGCACTCCATCACCTGGAAACACCGGTTCCAGTCCGTCTCGACCCAACTGGACACGTAGCGGAGCCCGTCGGGCAGCGACCGGCCCCGGTCTCGCACCCGCCGATACACCGCTACGGCATCCTGTCCTCTGAATCGTTCGATCACCATGTAGAGCATACGTCTCCGGTCGTGAGCCAGGCACACAGCTACAGTTTTCAGGGGCGCTGTCAGATACCTGCCGCCAAGGGTAGCGAAGTGGCGAGCATCGCACGAGAATCCTGATGGCGCATGCGCACTCGCCCATGCGGCGTTCCTGACGGACGGTTTTCATGATGACAGGCGGCACCACCCAGATGCGGGTGACGAGTCTCCACTACTACCCGGTCAAGTCGTGCGGCGGCACTTCGATTGCGCACGCCACGATCGGTGCCCGGGGTTTCGTGGAAGACCGTGCCTGGATGGTGACGACCGGCGACGGCCTCTTCCTGACTCAGCGCGAGATGCCGCGCATGGCGCTCGTTCGCCCGTCTCCGGACGGTGATACTCTCGTGCTGACGGCACCAGGCATGCCGCCGCTCCGCGTGATCCGCCGCACGGATGGTCCACGCCGCGATGTCGCGGTGTGGGACGACACCTGTTGCACGCTCGATCAGGGCGACGAACCTGCGCGATGGCTTTCCACGTTCCTCGGCAGCCCATGCCGCCTCGTGCGAATGGCGGAGGACTTCGTGCGGCAGACTGACCCGGTGTACAGCGCCGCCTTTGCGGGCCAGGTCGGCTTTGCCGATGGCTATCCGATGCTGCTCATCACGCAGGCGTCGCTCGACGACCTCAATCGCCGCCTCGCCGAGCCGTTGCCGATGAACCGCTTCCGGCCCAACATCGTCGTGAGCGGCACCGCTCCCTACGCCGAGGACGACTGGGACCTCATCCGGATCGGGAATGTCTCGTTCGCGGTCGTCAAACCCTGCGCGCGCTGTCCCATCACCACCACCGACCAGGAGACCGCGGCAGTCGCCCAGGAGCCGCTGCGAACACTCGCGACGTACCGGCACGTGCGCGGCAGAGGGGTCATGTTCGGCCAGAATCTGATCCACGCCGCCGCCGGCGCGATCAGTGTCGGCGATCCCGTGGAGATCCTGGAGCCGGCTGCCACACCAATCCGATTCGGCTAGCGCGCGGCCCGTGCTACCGGCAGCGAGAGTGCAAACGCGGACCCGGTGCCTGGCTCGCTCGTCGCGGCGAGATCGCCGTTCATCGAACGTGCTAGTTCGCGGCTGATCGCCAGTCCGAGCCCCGTGCCCTGGCCGACGGTCGTCCGGTCGCTCCCCAGTTGCACGAATGGCTCGAACACGAGATTGATCTTGTCGGGCGGTATCCCGATTCCGGTGTCGGTCACTGTCACGTCCACCATGTCTCCCACCCGCCGCCATTCGACGGCGACCCGGCCTCCCGGCGCCGTGAACTTGGCCGCGTTGCTCAACAGGTTCAGCAGAATCTGTTGCACCTTTTCCCGGTCGCCACGCACGCTCGCCTCCGGATCGCTCGCCGCGCCTACTGTGAACGCCAGTTGCTTGGCGTGCATCGGCGGCAGCACCAGCACTCGTACGTCTTCGAGCACTGAGCGGATCCCGAAGTCCGTCACGTCGAGCGACACATGCCCCGCTTGCACTTTGGCGAAGTTCAGCACGGCGTTGATCAGGCCGAGCAACAGTTCCTGCGCACGCTTGATGCGCCCCAGCGCTTCGCTCTGGCGAGGCTCGACGGTGCCGTAGATCCCGTCTGCGATGAGCTGCGCGAATCCGCCGATCGCGTTCAACGGCGTGCGCAGCTCGTGGCTCATGGTCGCAAGAAACTCGCTCTTCGCGTGATTCGCGGCCTCGGCTTCCGCGCGTGCTTTCTCCGCATCGGCGCGCGCTTCCTCGAGCGCCGCCTCGACACCTTTGCGGTCGGTGATGTCGTGGAGCGCGACGACGACACCGACCGCCGCCGTGGCCGGGCTACCCGGCGCCGCACCCTCGATGCGATCGCCACGGATGCGCGCGACCCGGACATCGACGAACACCCGGCGCCCATCCCGGGCCCGCAGGACCATGTCGCCCTGTGATGCCGACGTATGGTCGGCGAGGACCTGGGCCACGCGCTCGTGTAGCGCCACGCCGCCCCCTTCGGGCGACACATCCGCCACCTCGACGATCGGCCGGCCGGCGGCATCCAGCGCCGTCCATCCGGTCAGTTCTTCGGCCACGCGGTTGAGGTAGGTCACGCGTCCGTGCGCATCGGCCGTCACGACGGCGTCGCCGATGCTCCGCAGCGCGGTCGACGCCCACGCCTGGCTCTCGCGCAACGCACGCTCGGCGCGCGACACCCGCACCGCGTTCCGGATGGCGGGCTCGAGCCGGTCCGGCGCCATCACCGCTTTGGATATGAAATCCGCCGCGCCGGCCTTCATGAGTGCCACAGCGGTCTCGGGATCGCTCGTCCCAGTCAGCATGATCACCGGCACGTCGAGCCCGCGGCGCCGGATCTCCTTCAACAGCTCCAGTCCCGAACGCCCCGGGAGTTGGTAGTCGAGCAGCACACAGTCGCTTGGCAGCGCGGTAAGCGCGGCGAGCGCCATCTCCACGTCCGGGGCTTCCTCGACCGAAGCGACGAGCCCCGTGGCCGCGATCGCCCGCCGGACCGCCATGCGATCGACCGTGTCATCGTCGACCACCAGAAGCCGGAGCGGCGCCTGGGCGCCCGACGACGGCTGGCCAAGCGAACCGCCAGCCGGATCGCGCGGGGGCCAGGGAAGCGTCGAGCGGCCACCGGCAGTTACCACGATCCTGCCCTCATGGCATCTCGACCAGCATCCAGTACTTGTTGAGCGCGGCCATCAGGTCGACGAAATCCGTGAAGGTGACGGGTTTGAGGAGATACCCCGCGACGTTCAGGTTGTAGGCATCGACCTTGTCGCGCTCATCGTTCGACGTGGTGAGCACGACCACCGGCAGCGATCGGAGTTCGGCGTCCGCCCGGATCGCGCGCAGAAACTCGATGCCATTCATGCGTGGCATGTTGAGATCGAGCAACACTAGCCGCCGCGCGGATGGGATCGCATCACCGCGCAGCATCTCGAGCGCCTCGAGGCCGTTTCCGGCCACGTGCAGCGGGTTAGACACGTGGGCGCGCTGGAACGCCCGCCGGACGTTCATGACGTCCACATCGTCGTCCTCGACCAGGAGGATGTTCAGCAGGTGTTCGGCCATGATCAACTCTCCTCGATTGGCTGCTCGGGCCAAGTGAAGCGGAATGTCGCGCCGCCGCCGGCCGCCGACTCCAGCGTCACCCGGCCCCCACGGGCCTCCACGATTTTCTTGACCACCGACAGCCCGATCCCGGTGCCCTCGACTTTGTCCCGCGCCTCGAGTGTCTGGAAGATGCCGAAGATCCGCTCGTGGTATTCCGGTGCAATCCCCGGTCCGTTGTCGGCCACGGAAAAGGTCCACGTCCCATCGGTCACCACGCCTTCCACGCGGATGATGGCGTCCGCACGCCGGGTGTACTTGATGGCGTTGCCGATCAGGTTGAGGAAGACCTGCTGTAACGGCACCCGCTCGGTTTCCATCACCGGGAACTCCCGGCCGATCGTGATCGCCACGCCGGGCGGCGCCGCCAGCAGCTCAATGATCTCGCGAAGCAGCGCACCCACATCGACGCGCTCCGCGCCGGTGCCCACCCGGCCAGCCCGCGAGTACTGGAGGATCCCGTCGATCAGGGCCTCCATCCGCTGGACGCGTCCCCGTAGCAGCACGATATGCTCGCGTGCCTCCGGCGTGATCGCGGCCGCCAGATCTTCTTCGAGCCACGTCGCGAGATTGGCAATGCCGCGAAGCGGTGCTTTGAGGTCGTGCGACGCCACATACGCGAACTGGTCCAGCTCTTCGTTGCTCCGCTGCACCCGTGCGAGTGCGATGCGATGCGCGCGGAGCGCCCGCTCCGCACGGGCGTTGGCGGCCTGCAGGTCGTCGTTTGAGAACCGGAGATCGTCCGTCTGCGCTTCCAACTCGACCTGTTGCGCTTCCAGCTCCGCCGCCTGGTCCTGGAGCTGTACCGACTGGGTCTCAATCTGCAAGCGATCCTGCTCCCGGAGCTCGACGTCCACGCGGATCGCCTGCGTGATCAGGGCGGCGAGGGCGAATGCGATCAGGCTGCCCGCACCGATGACGACAAATGTGAGGAACGCGTTCAGCACTTGCCGGCGGTCCCGTATGGCAAGCAGCGCCAGCTCCTCGGACTTGAGCCTGCCGCTCACCCGCCGAGCGCCAAGCATGTAGTTCCGGCCCCGGTCGGTCAGGACGATGGCGGCGGCCGCGGCAAACCCCGAATCGTGCCGCACCGTGATCGTCGTATCCAGCTCGGCGAGTTTGCTGGCGGAGAACGCCGCCAGGGAATCCAGCTCGGACTGCTCACGCGCGTTGCCTGCCGTCAGGTCCCGGAGCGAGCGCAGCGCGGTGGCGACATCGGGCGCGCCGGCCCGATATGAGCTGAGATATCGGTCCGCGCCCGTGATCAAGTAGCCTCGCTGGCCGGTCTCGGCGTCAGCGAGCGCACGAGCGAGGTCATCCGCCGCTTCGATCAGCGCCCGGGTATGCTCGACTGCGCGATACGCCGTGCGCAGCGAAACGACGCTCGCGATACCTGCCGCTCCGACGATGAGCACGAGCGCCGCGGACCCAAACGCGGCGAGAAGCTTCCGCCGAAGGCTGCTGATCGGAACTCGGCGGGTCGGCGCGGCCTGCGGCATCACCAAAACCTACCGCGATGTGTCGCAGCCGCCCACGGCTCGCCACCGTACAAACCGTAGCACTGCCGGCCCCAAAGCCAACGCGTCCCGTACTGCTGTGCCCAGCCAGACACGTGGAGGCGCCGGGCCGACGGGTGATGATCCCGCACGGTCCGGCACTCATGCTCCCTCGTCAGCCCCCGAAGCGCACGCCGCCGCTGATCGGGACCATCTCGTAATTGTGCGAGCCCGCGAAGATGTAGTGGTATCGCGCTTCGGCGAAGAGCCCGATCCCACTACCAAGGCCGACGCGGATCCCAGCGCCCCCGTTGAGACCGAAGTCGTTTTCGTGCAAGTCACCACTGCTGCTCAGCCCACCGCCAGATGTCGCGAAGACATGGTACTGCCCGTTGTAATAGCCGCCGCCGCCGATCAAGTACGGGCTGATTGGGCCCGGTACGAGCGACACCACCAGATTCGCGTTGGCCGCCCAGATCTGGGCGGCGCCGATGCCCGGCTTACCCGGCAGTTGGTTGAACATCCCGTCCACGCGCACGCCGAATGGAGACGCCGGAATGTGGGCGCCGAGAGACGCCAGGACGTTATACCCCGTGCTGTGGGCATCGCTCAGGTTGCTAACCGGAATCGTGCCCCCGCCCCCCAGCCCGAGATAGACCTGGCTCTGGGCTGCGGCAGGGGCAAATGTGGAAACCGTCGCGGCAAGTACTGCCGCTGAGAGTACATGTGAGACGCGCATTGCTGGCTCCTGCCTGGTTAGTGATTGCTCAGTGCACGCTGTGGCGGGCGGTTCCCAGTCGGGTACCGGCGCGCCACAGCTGGAAGTGCAAGTCGCATACTTACGCAATTGTGACCGTCTGAATTATGGCTGAGTTTGCTTGGCAAGCGCTGAACCTGCATGTAGATGGCAGCGAAACTGGCACACAGTTCGAGCCGCAGCGAACCTTTCGGAGGTACATCCGTCACTAATTACCAGATCGAGGCGTCTCAGATTTCAGAATCGCGTAGTCTCAGATTGTAGTTCTGCTGCCGATGTGATCTGCCACGTTCCCTCGCCGCCAGGCAGGGACCGATTCTGGAGACAGGGAGTGCTAGCGGGACTCGCGCGCGAGGGTTCACGCAGTTGGTCGCCCATGGCGCTACTGATCGCGAGTGCGATTTCGGCGGGCATGTTCGATGCCGTCGTCTCGCCCTCCGGCCGCGTCATGGGCTCGCAGGCCGCCGACACGACGCCCGGCCATCGCGTCATCTATCTGCTGCCGTTGCTCCCGGGGAAATCGGCACGCCCACGCGCCGAGACGGTTCACTGGTCGGCGCTGGCCCCGCAGCCCTCGGCCGGTCCGGTTGGCACCGGTGCGCCGAAGCACGGGGGAACCGCCGCCGCGATCGAACCCGTGCCCCCAGCGCCGGACCCGGTCACGATCCCTGTTCCCGACCCCGGCGACGGCGGCCGTGTCTACATCGAATCCGAGATGGGCCGGCCGGTCCGGCGTGACCCCGCCAGCGCCGCACCAGCCTATCCGGACTTTCTGCAGAAACAGGGAATCGAAGGCGTCGTCGCCGTCGAGTACGTCGTCGACACCACCGGTCTCGCGGACAGCGCGTCACTCCGCATCATCCGCACATCACACCCCGCGTTCGCCGAAGCCGTCCGCGCAGCGCTCCCGGGGATGCGGTTCGAGCCTGGAGAGGTGGGCGGCCAGCTTGTCCGCCAACTCGTCACCCAGGAGTTCCGCTTCATCATCACCGCCCAGCAGGTACCCGCGACACCCGCCTCCGCTGGGCGCCACCGGAGCCATTCGGGGTAGCAATGGCTGTGCAGTAGGGGCGGTCCAGTAATAGCGGTCCGCGACACGCTGATGCACATTGCGGCGTCTCGGTCCGATCCCGCGCCTCCTCGCCAGGCCGACCCATGCCATCGCTGCGTCGCAACCGCCGGACATCGGCCGCCAAACCGGACGCGCCCGCGCCGTCCTATGCCGCGGCAAGCGTTGCCGCCGGATTGGTCTTCGCGCTGTACCTGGCGACGCTCGTTCCATCCACCGCGATGTGGGACACGAGCGAGTACATCACCGCCGCGTACGTGCTCGGCATTCCGCACCCGCCCGGGAACCCTTTCTTCGTCTTGCTCGGCCACGTGTTCACGATGCTCCCGATCGCGCGCACGGTCGCCCAGCGCATCAACATCATGGCGGCGCTGACGAGCGCGCTCTCGGCCGGTATCTGGTTCCTCGTCGCGGAACGTGTCTTCGCCCAGTGGCTCGCCACACGCTGGCAACGCCTGATGGGCGCCGGGATCGCCGCACTGGTCGGCGCGACCGCGTTCACAGTGTGGGATCAATCGGTCGTCAACGAGGAAGTCTACACGGTCTCGCTGCTCTTCTTTGCGATCGTGGCGTGGCTCACGGTCCAGTGGTGCGATGAAGCGGAGACGCCGCGCGCGAGCCGCCTGCTCGTACTCGTCGCGTTCCTGATCGGCCTCGGATACACGAATCACCCGGCTGGCCTCCTCATCGCGCCCGCGGTGGGCATCGCAGTGCTCGCCCGCCGCCCCGCGGTGCTGCTGGACTGGCGCCTCATGGGGAAGTGTCTCGCCGCGCTCGCACTGGGCGTGAGCCCATTCATTGTGGAACCCATCCGCGCTGCCCAGTTCCCCGCGCTCAACGAAGGTCTCGTCACGGACTGCACGACGAAGTTCGAGGTGTCGTGCACGCTCGACCGCGAGACGTGGACGCGCTTCCGGGACCATGTCGAGCGCAAGCAGTACGGCGAGCACGAGATCGGCGAGCGCCAGGCTCCCATCACGGCGCAGATGGGGATGTACTGGTTGTATTTCAAATGGCAGTGGCTGCGGGATCCGCGCGGGCAGCACGTGATGCTCCAGAGTGCGCTCGCCGCCGTCTTCCTCATCCTCGCCCTCTTCGGCGGGTACGCGCACTGGAGATACGATCGGCGCAGCTTCTGGTTCTTCGGCCCAATGATCGCCACGGTGACGCTGGCGCTCATCGTCTACCTGAATTTCAAATACGGGTTCTCCCAGGCACCGGAGTTGGGCGACAGCGTCCCTCGCGAGGTCCGCGATCGCGACTACTTCTACCTGTGGAGTTTCTCCGCGCTCAGCGTGTGGATCGGCCTCGGGCTCTTCTATCTCTGGGACACGCTGGCCACCGCACTGGGATCCGCTGGCGCCGCGTCCGAGGGCATCTTCGCGAGCCGCACGCCGGCCCGAGGCTGGATCCTGTCATCACCGGTGCTCGCCCTCGCGCTCATTCCGCTGATCGCCAACCTCGGCACCGCGCCGCGCCGGGAGCAAGGCGCCACCCGTGACATCGCGAAAGACATGCTCAATTCCGTCGAGCCGTACGGAATTCTGGTGACAGTCGGCGACAACGATCTCTTCCCGCTCTGGTATGCCCAGGAAGTCGAAGGCGTCCGCAAGGACGTCCTGGTCGTCACGACGGCGCTGCTGGGCACGGACTGGTACGCGAGTGAGCTCATGCGCCGGCCGGTGTATCAGTACGACTCGCTGGCCGGACCCGCCGTCTATCGCGGGCACGCGTGGACGAAACCGGCACAGCCGATTTTCCGGATGACCATGGCGGAATCGCGCACGGTGCCGGAGTTCACCAGCCTCCCGGCTCCGGTCGTGTTCCACAAGCCCGGCACATCGCTGCTGGCGCGGATCGATCCTGCAAAGCTGGAGTACGGAGGTTTGCTCCGCGCCGATGTGTTCGTCCTCCACCTGATCGCGGACAACACTGAGCGGCCCGTCTACCTCAGCGCCACTGATGGCCGCTACGGCGAGCAGCTCGGCCTCGAAGACCATCTGCTGACGCAAGGCCTGGCACGCAAGGTCGTGGACGCCACTCCCGTCGCGACGCGCGACACCGTCCGCGTCCCCGGCGACGGCTGGCTCGACACGAGCCGCTCGCTCAGTCTGTGGAACTCGTTCTCTGCCCGTGAGACGTTTGCGAAGCACAACGGCTGGACCGACCAGGCATCGCTCAACATGCCACTGCTGTACGTCCTTCGCGGATACTACCTCGCGGAAGGCCTCGCTCTCCGCGCGTCGCCGGGCGACGGCGCACGGTCGCAGCTCGTGATGCAGCAGGCGGCATCGATCGCGGACGCCGTGGGCTTCGCGCCCTTCGCGCGCCAGCCCGCCAACCCGTCCGCTGCCCAACCCCCGCCCGACATCCCGGCCCCCAACGGTGACGAGCCACGCCGAACTCCGGTGCCGAAGAACGACACCTGAGGGCGCCGCGCCATCTCACCCCTCGCCCAACACCTGGGCCAGCACCGCGCTCGAGATGTGCGACCCGCTGAGCACCAGCACCACGCTCTGCCCGCGGTACCGCCCCGCCGCCCGCAGCAGCGCCGCCACTGCCAGCGCGCCCGCGCCTTCTATCAGGATGGAATGATGCGCCACCACGAGCCGGATAGCGGCGCGTAACTCCGCCTCGCTCGGCAGGACCCACTCGCCGACACAGGCCTCGCAGATCGGAAACGTGATCGCGCCCGGCTCGACCAGGCCCGCGGTTGCATCGGACACAGTATCGGCGTTGGGCAGCTCGATCAGCCGCCCCGCTTGCGTGCTCCGTGCCATGATCGGCGATGTCTCGGGCTGGCACCCCACGACGTTCGTGCCGGCGTTGGTCGCAGCGAGATAGCCGGCGATCCCGGCGATCAGTCCGCCGCCACCCACCGGTACGAACACGGCATCCATGCGCGCTGCTTGCCGCCGCAGCTCGATCGCGATCGTCCCCTGGCCACCGATGACCTGCGGGTCGTTGTACGGCGAGATGTACACACGCCCCGATTCGTCCGCGTGACGCCGCGCGATGATCTCGACAGTTCCCGGATCATCGTCCACGAGATGCAAGTGCGCCCCGCGAAGCTCGAGTCCCGCGATCTTCACGGGCGATGCGCTGCGAGGAAGGAAGATCTCGCCAGCGATGCCGAGGATAGCGAGCGCGTGCACGGTGGCGAGCGCGTGGTTGCCGGTGGAAGCCGTGACCACGCCGCGCGCCCGCTCGGCGTCGGTCAGTGACAGCAGCTTATTGAACGCGCCCCGCGCCTTGAAGGATCCGGTGACCTGCGTGTTCTCGAGTTTGAGAAACACGTCGCAGCCCGTATCCCGGCTCAACACCGGCGAGTACTCGAGCGGCGTCTCGCGGATGTGCGGCCGAATGCGCGCCTCGGCTGCTTGTACCTCGCGCGCGACGTCGTCCGCTGAGAACGCCGGTGCGTTCACCGCCAGACTTCGACGACGCTGGTCTGCGCGCTGCCCGCTTTCGGCCCGCCGCCGATCACGTAGATCCGGTCCCCGACCGTCGCGGCGGCGAGGCCATGCCGTGCGGTCGGCATCGGCGTGGCCACGGTCCACGCATCGTGCGCCGGATCGTACACCTCGTGGTTCGCGAACACGCCGTCGCGCCGCTCGCCGCCGAAGGTGTGGATGCGTCCCCCGAGTACCGCCGACGCGAGTCCGCCGCGACGGCTCGGCATCGGCGATTTCGTCGTCCAGCGATCAGTCGCCGGATCGTAGGCTTCGGTGACATCGTAGTTCCGGCCGGGATCGAGCGGACGCCCGCCGATCGCGTAGACGATGCCACCTATGACGCCGGCGGTGAGATGATCGCGTCGCGTCGGGATCGGTGCGCGATTCACCCAGTGATTCGTGCCCGGATCGTAAATCGCGATCGAGTCGAGCAGCGTGCGGTTCGTGCCGAAGCCGCCCACGACGATCAGTTTGCCGTTGGCGGCGACAGCGGCCGAGGCGCCGCGTGGTGCGGGCAGCGGCGCGCGCGATTCCCATGTGTTGCGGTCCGCACGGTAGATCCACAGCGTCGTCTGCGGAACGAATTGCTGTCCTTCGAGCCCGCCGACGGCGTACATCGTGTCGCCGACGACGACGAGCGGCATGTGGTGGCGGTCCTCGGGGAGATCCGCGATACGCGCCCACGCATCGCGCGCGGGGTCATAGCGGAAGGCGACGGTGGTCGGCGCATCCGCCGAATCGAATCCGCCCGCGATGTAGATCTGCCCGTCAAACAATGCACCGCTATGCTCCTGTAACCGCACCGGAATCGGCGTTGAGACGGACCATGTACCGCCGGGCGCGAGTGCGGCGGTGAGCACGAGTGACAAACGCGATGCCGCGACGGCGAGACGCATGAATGGCAGGCCCATGAGGAATGAAGGAGCCGAATCCTACAGCGTCGCCCGGCGCAAGGAAGCGGGATGCCATCGCGCGGGACATGATCTTGCATCTCACGGTTGGCTCCTGTATGGCCGCACGTGCCGGCCATGTGAGCCAATTCCAATCTGTTGCGGAGCTCGACACGGATGCTGCCGGCCGCCACAAACCGTGCCACCGCGCAACGGTTGGGATTCCGTGTCACGAACGTGTCACGGCCCGATCACAGTCTCCCGGCGCCGGGCTGGCTCGGTATCTTCCCCCTCCCCCGGAGTGGAGTGTTGTGATGGACACTGACGACACCGCCCCCCAGCAGTTGGTGTACGTGCTGAGTGCACTGCTGCGATCTCCCGTCTCGCCCGTCGAGCGACAGGCCGTGCGCGCGGAAGCGCGATCCGCCGTGACGGCGTTCGTGCGTGGCCGCCGTGCGCAGGGGGAACGCGCGGATCGTGTGCTGGCGTATGTGCGTGACGCGTGGCGCCGTGCGCAGAATCTGCACGGTGATACGGTGGACCGGCTCGCCGAGCCGTGGCGTGCGCTGCGTGAAGAAGTCGTGCGGTGGGCGATGCGTGCCGATACACCTGATGTATTGCCGCGCCGCGAACTGCCCGCGCAACGCGAGATTCCCGCGAGCCTCTAGCCGGGTTGTTGCGGCGCCAGCAACGGAACCACGCACGGCGGCACCCGGGAGCACGAGTGGCAGCACGAGTGGCAGCACGAGTGGCAGCACGAGTGGCAGCACGAGTGGCAGCACGAGTGGCAGCACGAGTGGCAGCACGAGTGGCAGCACGAG
>Ga0182024_10000466_pt1 | contig 103928 bp, 84 predicted proteins | sample P32metaG_FD_120480 | JGI IMG/M metagenome (GOLD analysis project Ga0182024, IMG submission 120480) | Permafrost microbial communities from Stordalen Mire, Sweden - P3-2 metaG (Illumina Assembly) | ecosystem: Environmental > Terrestrial > Soil > Wetlands > Permafrost | place: Sweden: Stordalen... | reverse complement strand
GGTGGAGTGGCGATAGACTTCGAGCGCCTCCTCATCTTTGGGGGTGAGGATCTGGAGGGCGCTATCGTGATCGAGCGGCCGCTTGAGATCGAACAGCTTGCCGTCGACTTTTGCCACAAGGGCGGCGTCAGCGAGGCGCGGACTGATGCTTTGGGCGATGTCGAAGGGGCTGGTACCGGAGGGAACCTGACGTACACTGCCGTCCGGCAGGGTGACTTGTAAATTGCTCATAGCGGGAACTTTCAGGTTAACACTGTTGAAATTGAGAGACGGCGGCTTTAACGCGCCATCGGTACCAGTTTGGAGGCCCGGATCTTCTTATCCCGGGTCACGAGCGGAGCGCGGTGGACGATGCTGGTGGCCGCGATCAGTTCGTCTGCCGGATCCGAGCTGAAATCGAGTTCCGTTGAGACGCGGCAGACGGCGACGTCCAGCGGCCATACGTGAATTCTTGCAAAAATCCGGGAGAATTCAGCGTCGCGTATGTCAATCGTTATCCTGTCCAGTTGCCTGAGCTTCGCCAGTTCCCACAGAACGATTGCCGAGATTCCCCACGGTTCCACTGTCAGCAGTCGCCGCTCCGAAGGCGTTAGTGAGTCTTCGAGCGCATGGACCAGAATGTGGGTATCAAGATTCAGCATTCCAGCGGATTCCGGTCGACAGGATGTCGCCTTTGATTGTGATACGGCCCTTCATACTGCCGATGAGGCCGGCACAATCGGAGGAAATGGGGGTAACGCGCGCTACCGGCTTACCGCGCTTGGTGATGACGATCCCCTCGGGCGCAAGATTGTCGAGCAGGGCGAGGCACTGTTCCTTGAAGCTGGAAGCGTTGATCTGTTCCATGTGAGGAGTATAACATGGACAGTTTATCTGACTGGTCAATTCAGATGGTCAGATGCCGACTATGAGTTCCAGAGCGATGTCAGTCCGGGGCATGTCCCGGAGTGGCAGAAACAGGGACGCCGACCGACCCGGGATCTGACGTCCTGCGGTCACCCTCAGCCCGTGCGAGGTCCGCCCTCCCAGCTCAGATCGCCGCGGTGCAGTCCGTTCGCAAATGCAGCAATCATTGGTGTTGCGACACTCGTCTTCGTTCGCAGGAGGACCCTGAAAACTTGGGCCACTGGCTTGCGCGACAGCGCTGTGACAGCCGTGCTCCCGCAACGGAGCAGAAAAGAGAATTTACTTCAATGAACAACTTCCAGAAATGCATCTCCGCCTCAGCCCTGGTGGCTTTCGGCCTGGCCGCGACAGGGTGCCAGCAGACGCCTCCGGCTCCAACCGTGGTGGAAACACCCGCACCCGCCGCTGCCCCGGACGCCGCAGTTTCTCCGGCCCCCGCAGCCGCTCCCGCGACTGTCGAATCGAGGAGCAGCAGCACATCCACAAAAAGCTCCGATGTGACTCCGGGCGATCCCTACAATCCCAATTCGCCGTCTTCGTCAACCACTACCACCACAGATTCGACGAAGTCTATGAAGAAGACGCAGTAGGGGGCGAGCGCAGAAACTCGTCGCGCTTCGTTCGACAAAAGGCAGGCCAAACGGCCTGCCCCACACTACCTGATTAACGAGCGGCTAAGAGCGCGCGTAAACGGCGGGCGCGTTCCGGGGCTCGTAGCTGGCGCAGCGCTTTGGCTTCGATCTGGCGGATGCGCTCGCGTGTGACGTCGAACTCCTGCCCGATTTCTTCGAGCGTGTGTTCGCGCTCGCAGCCGATGCCGAAGCGCAACCGGATGACCTTCTCCTCTTTCGGGGAGAGAGTTTTCAGAATACCGGCGGTCTCATCGCGAACGTTGGTTTCGATGACGGCATCGACCGGTGAACCGACCCAGCGATCTTCAATCAGGTCGCCGAGCGCGGACTCGCCATCGCGACCGACCGGCGTTTCAAGCGAAACCGGATCGCGCGAAATGGTCTTGAGCTTCTGAACCTTTTCGACCGGGATGTCCATACGGCGGCTGATTTCGTCGTTGGTGGGCGTACGGCCCATTTCCTTTTCGAGCTCACGGGACGCGCGCAGGAACTTGTTCATGCTCTCGTTCATGTGAACGGGAATACGAATGGTGCGCGACTGATCCGCAATCGCGCGCGTAATCGCCTGGCGGATCCACCATGTTGCGTAGGTGGAAAATTTGTAGCCGCGGCGATATTCGAACTTGTCAGCCGCGCGCATCAGGCCGATGTTGCCTTCCTGAATCAGGTCGAGCAGATGCAGGCCGCGGTTGACGTACTTCTTGGCGACGGAAACGACGAGGCGAAGATTGGCTTCGACCAGATCTTTCTTGGCGCGTTCGGCTTCCTGCTCGCCATGCCGGATCACGGTAATGGTGTGCTTCAGCTCTTCGAGCGAAGCCCCGGCGGTGATTTCCCGCTTGCGGATTTCACGCTTCAGTTCGCGGATGCGCGGCTGCTGCGCGGCGCTGTTGCGCGCTTCGAGCTTTTTCAGCTCGCGATCCAGCTGGTTGATTTCTTCAACGGCGCGCTCGATTTCGCGCGTGAGATCACGCCAGCGCGTGGAAATCCACGGCACTTTGCGGATCGACATCGAGGTATCGACGAAGGAACGCAGCAACTTCATCCGCAGCTTCTTGCGGGCCTTCTTATTCGACGCCGGGGCATCGTCCAGCTTTTCCTGGAGCTGACCCTGTTTGCGATGGAAGCCCTGGATGGAGCCGAAGGTTTCCCGAATATCGGCGCGGCGCTTGAGATCGGCGGGCGAACCCTCTTCGATTTCCACGCCACCGACGTCGACCAGATTTTCGAGCTCTTCGGGGTTCTTCTTGAGGTTTTCGGCAACCTCGACGACCGCGAGCTGGACCAGGGCAGAACGGCTGATCGCCTTCTGCATCCTGAGCTTGCCGCGTTCCATGCGGCGGGCGAGTTCCACTTCGCCTTCACGTGTGAGAAGGGGGACGGCACCCATTTCGCGCAGGTAAACGCGAACGGGATCGTCGGTGTAAATGGACTCTTCAACCTGCTGCTGAGGCTGGAGGAAATCCGATTCAGCTTCGGGGTCGAAAAACTTCGCTTCTTCGTCGAAGTTAATCGCAATCGGAGCTATCGGAAGAAACTGATCATCATATTCCATCGAAAATCACCTCCCACATGGGAAGACAGGCCAAAGCTACGGGGTTACCATTCATGTCTTTTGTTTTGTTGTTTTTATGAGTGCCGAACTACAGGGAATCGCCCAAAGTCACACGCAAAAAGAGGAGATTTCTGCCTCTGGCGGCAGTGGAAAACCCCCGAGATTGTATGTTAACATGAATGCCCCTTTACTGTTCCTTCCAATTATGTAGATGCCGGAAGACAGTAAAGGTTACAGAAGTCGTAGGCTAAAGGCCTGCGCGACGCGGATTTACTGGTGGGGTTTGACCAGACGCTCCAGTTCCTTCATGAAGGCCTGTTCGTCCTGAAAATCGCGGTAAACCGAGGCGAAGCGGACGTAGGCAATCTTATCGATCGCCTTGAGAGCCTCCATCAGAAATTCGCCGATTTCGGTGGTCGTGATCTCGCGATCCGGTGATTCTGTCACGCGGACTTCGACCTGGCTGACCAGATCCGAGTGCTTGACCATGCTGATGGGCCGTTTTTCGCAGGCCCGGATCAAGCCGTTCAGAACCTTGGCCCGGTCGAATTTCTCGCGGCGGCCATCCTTCTTGATGACCATGTAGGGCACTTCGTCGATGCGCTCATAGGTCGTGAAGCGCTTCTCGCATTTGACGCACTGACGGCGGCGGCGAATGGAATCGCCTTCGCGGCTCTCCCTGGAATCGACGACCCGGTCCTCAATATTGCCGCAAAATGGGCAGGTCACGCTGGCAGTTCTCTCCGTTTATTGGCTGGAATCCCCATAAGTCAATCAAAATAATAGAATAACAGGGTTCCGGCCGGCGTTGGGCCGATTTCGCCTCCGAGTGGACTTTCCCGAAATAATGAACCTATGATGAGAGAGCCTCGTTTCATCTTTCGAGAAGAGGAGGCCACGCTTCATGGCGGCAGCGGTAACGGCAAACCTGGCAGCACCCAATTGGGTACAGACGAATTGGACACCACGGGGCGCCATTTGGACGGGGACGGCGTCAAACAGCTTGGATCTGGACAGCACACTTGTCGAGCGTTGCCTGACGGGCGATGCGACCGCGTGGGAAGACCTCGTGCGGGAGCATACGCGCCGCGTGTATGGCCTCTGCTACCGGTTCACGGGGCGGGATTCCGAAGCCCAGGATCTGACCCAGGACGTCTTTCTCCGCGTATTCCGGGCGCTGGGGAGCTTTCGCTCCGCCGAAGGGTGCTTCACAACCTGGCTGACGCGGCTGACCCGCAACCTGCTGATCGACCACTACCGCCGCACGCGCAATCTGCGGGTCACCGATTCGATTGAAGAGCAGTTGCCGCGGGTGGAGCACGGTTTTGTGTCGGTGAGCCGGCCGGATACCGCGCTGGCGGGCCGTGAGGCCAGCGAAATGCTGCAATCGGCGCTGGGCCGGCTGTCGCCCGAATTGCGCGAGACGATTATTCTGCGGGATCTGCAGGAGATGGAGTACCGGGAGATCGCTAAGGTGCTGGATATTCCGGAGGGGACGGTAAAATCGCGGCTGAACCGCGGACGGGCCGAACTGGCCAGATTGCTGAAGAAGCATCGGGAAGCGTTTTAGGGATTGGGCTGAAGCCGGAAATGATCAATTGCGCCGAGTTCGAGGTTTTGCTGGCCGACTCCATGGATGGGGCGCTTGCCGCTCCAGGCCGTGAGACGGAACGGCACGCCTTTGCGCAACATCTGGAAACCTGCGAAAACTGCGCGGCGATGGCGAAGGACGTTCAGAGCGCCCTGTCGTTCATGGAACTGGCGGCTGAACCCGAGTTTCCGCAGCCGTTGGTGGGGAAGATTCTCCACGCGACGAATTCCGGCTGGGAACTGAAACTCCGCAGCAAGGGCATTCGTGGCTGGATCAATCGGGCGCTTGCTCCCGTGCTGCGGCCGCGCTTCGTGATGGGCGCGCTGCTGACGGTGATGTCGCTGACGATGCTGACACGCTGCGCGGGACCGAAGGGCACGCTGACGGCGGCGGATCTGGACCCAACCCGCTTGTGGTCTCAGCTCGATAGCCGCGGGCATCGGGTCTGGGAGCGGGGCGTGAAGGGTTACGAGAGCATGCGGGTGGTTTACGAAATCCGCAACCAGATCAGCGACTGGAATCAGCAGCAGCAAGCGGCCGACGAAGCGGCTGCGGACGCCAAAGCGAACAGCAGGAAGCTGCCCGACACGCAGCCTGACGGCAGTAAGCAGGAGCAGAAGAAGTGATCGCGGAAGCGGAACAAGGATAGAGCCATGAATTGCGCACAACATACTGAAATTGCCGCCACCTCGTTTTGCCGCGAGTGCGGAAGGCCGATGTGTCCGGAGTGCCAGCGTCCGGCGCTTGGGTCGGTTTACTGCGACGACCATTTGCCCGCGACGCCTCCCGTTTCCGCGCAACCGCCGTCGTCGGCATCTTTCGCGCCGGCCCCATACTCAGTTCCTCCGTCCTACCCGGCGCCCTCTTATTCAACCCCGCCGGTGGCGTCTCCTTACACCGCCGCGGCTCCGGCGGCGCTGCCGGACGAATCCGTGCATCCGGCGCTGGCGTTGCTGCTGGGCTTTGTTCCGGGGGTGGGAGCTATTTACAACGGCCAATACGCGAAAGGCCTGGTCCACGCGGTAGTGTTCGCCCTTCTGGTAAGCGCCATTGCCAACAGCAACAGCGCCGGTATGGGCCAATGGGACCCATTCATCGGCATCATGATCGGCGCATGGGTGTTCTATATGGTTTTCGAGGCTTACCACACAGCGCGAAAACGGCGCTATGGCGTCGCGGTGGAGGAATTTTCCGGCCATTTCGATTTCAAGACCGGCAGCGGACGATTTCCCGTAGGCGCGATATTGCTGATCGGCCTGGGCTTTATTCTGCTTCTCGACACGACGGACATCATCAGTATCGACGAATTTGGCAAATACTGGCCGCTCGGCCTGATCCTGCTCGGAGTGTATCTGCTGTATAACCGGCTGAATCCGGGCCATCATAATCCGGGCCGTGACAATCGCGGCAAAGACGCGGAGGCCGGGCGATGAACGATCAGAGCCACCTGTTGCTGCGATCCATCAAGGGACCGCTCATTATGATCACGGTCGGCGTTTTGTTTGCTGCGGACCGCTTTACGGACTACCGCTTTGGTGAGACCTGGCCGGTGTTGCTGATCGTGGTCGGACTCCTGCAACTGCTGGGCGGCCGGCGGCGCCGCGCGGATTATTATCCGCCGCCCGCACCGCCCCCTCCGCCTTTCGCTCCTTCGCCCACGCAATCTTATCCACCGGTTGTGCAGCAGACGCACGACGAAACCGAGGAGCCCCGCTCATGAGATCGAGATCGATTACCGGGCCGCTGATCCTGGTCGGCATCGGCGTCATATTCCTCCTGAACAACATGGGGCACGACATTCCATTCTGGAGCTATCTGGAGGAATATTGGCCATTTCTGCTGATCGGCCTGGGTTTGATCCGGCTGGCGGAAGTACTGTTTCATGTGAGCCAGGGCTCGGAACTGCATCCCGGATCGGGAGGCGGGGGATGGATCTTCTGGACCATCATGCTTTGCGTGTTTATGGGGATCTGGGGCGCGGGCCGCAACGGCATTCATATCGGACGTCTGAATACGCCTGGCACGGTCGGCATTCTCGGAAGCGCTTTCGATTACGACGTCAGCGCGAATAGCTCCACGGATGGCGTGACGCGGGTTGTGCTGGACGATATCAACGGCAATCTGACGGTTCACGGAGACGAGGGCGGCGATGTCAAAGTGACGGGTCACAAGACCGTTCGCGCATTCGGCCACAGCGACGCGGACCGCGCCAATAAAGAGACCAGCGTTCATCTGGAGCGCCAGGGCGACTCGCTCGTGCTGCGCGCCGATGAACCGACGCATTCGGGCATGCTCAGTATCTCCACTGATCTCGACATCGTCGTTCCCAAAGGGCTCAATATCGAAGCGAGGGGCCGCGGCGATCTGAACGTCGAAGACATGGCAGGCACGGTCAGCGTCACCGACAGCCGGGGCGACGTGCGGCTCAACAATATCGGCAAGGACGTCCGCGTGGAGGGTGCGCGCGGCGGCCTGGTGCGGGCGGCGGGCATCAAAGGGACGGTCGATCTGCAGGGACGCGGAGGCGATGTGCAGCTGGAAGATGTGGCCGGCGAGGTGACAATCAACGGCGAGTTTTCGGGCACGCTGGAATTCCGCGAACTGGCGAAGCCGCTGCATTTCGAATCGTCGCATTCCGATTTCCGCACGGAGCAGATACCCGGGTCGGTCACGATGGATCTGGGCCAGATGAAGCTGAATAACGTGGTGGGGCCGGTGAAGTTCCGCACAGGCAATCGCGATATCGACGCCACGGACGTGACGAATTCGCTGGAGTTGAACGTGGATCGCGGAGATATCCAGGTTTCGGAATCGAAGACTCCGCTGCCGAAAATGGACCTGCATACGCGCAATGGCGATATTACGCTGACGGTACCGGATAAAGCCGCCTTCGATCTGGATGCGAGGACCAGCGCGGGCGAAGGGAACAACGAATACGGCGACCCGCTATCGAATCACAGCGATGGCCGGGCCGCGTATATCAGGGGAAAGGTTGGTAACGGCCCGGCGCTGGTGCTGGTGACGGATCGCGGAAACCTGGCAATGAAGAAGAAGTGATGGCATCGTGCATACTAGTCGTTTGTGAACGTTACCGCCGAAGATTTTCGCCGTCACTACCAGCTCCTGTCTGACGAAGCTCTGCTGGAGATCGATACCAGTGAGTTGGTAGAGCTTGCCCGAACCTGCCACGCGGAAGAGGTCGCGCGTCGCGGGCTGGACGAGAACGATTCAGACGACACAGACGCAACCGGCGTCGCGGATTCGGACCCGGGGTCCGGCGTAGCGGAAGAAGCGAAAGAAGAGCTGGTCTGCGTCGTCGAGTACGATTACGTGGACGAAGCTGAACTCGCGCTGGGACTCCTCGAAGCTGCTGAAATTACCGCATCGCTCGAAAGCGAACCGGGCGCCGTGCGACTCATGGTTCCGGCGGGCATGGCTGAGATGGCTTTGCAGTTGCTGACGGCGCCATTATCCGACGAAGAGCTGGCAGCGCAGGCTGAAGAAGCCGGGTTCGACGACGACGAGGCGGAAGAGGAACCGGTAGCTTAGAGAGCGGCAGCCGTGGCCATCTTGCTTTACCCCCGCACCCGCCCGCGAATCCGCTTCGTGATCTTCTCCACATCGTCCAGCTGTTTCAGTAACCCCACGGACAAAACATTCTGATCGTTCCTGTCGAAATTCAGTTCGATCGATTTCGCCAGCGTCATCAGCTCCCGCGCATCCTTCACGTTCAGCTCGTAGTCGACTTTGAGCATCGCGTCTCTCTCCGCCGCATTCGGTATTCGCGGGACCGGTAAATTATCCGCCGGCCTGATGGGCTGACCCTGGGCGCGCAACAGACCCGCCGTAATCGCAGCCGGAACCACCGCCAGTCCCGACCACAGAAACGCCCGCCGACGGCCGTTCAACCGTTCCAATCCGCCCATATCGCTATCATAGATGAAAATGAAAGACGTAAATGTTGGTGTCGTCGGGCTCGGCAATGTCGGCTCGGGCACTGTTTCCATTCTGGCGGGCAATGCCGCTCAGATCGCCCAAAAACTCGGTTTCAACCTTCGCGTGGCCGCTGTCTGCAGCCTCGACGCCCTCGAAAAAAAGCTGCCCGCCGGCCTCGAAAACGTCACCCGCACCACCGACTGGCGTGAAGTAGTTTCCAACCCCGACGTCCAGATCGTCGCCGAACTCATCGGGGGCACAACCCTCGCGCGCCAGATCATCGAAACCGCCATCGCCAACGGAAAGTCCGTCATTACGGCCAACAAAGAGCTCATGGCGCTCGCGGGCGCCGAGATCTGGGATCAGGCCATCCGCGCCGGAGTCAACCTCGCCATGGAAGCCAGCGTCGCCGGTGGCATCCCCATCCACACCGTCCTCCGCGAAGGCATCTCCGGCGACCGCATCGTCGCCATCGCAGGCATTCTCAACGGCACCAGCAATTACATCCTCACCGAAATGGAGCGGCGCGGCGAATCGTACGACAAGATTCTCGCCGAAGCGCAGGCCCTCGGTTACGCCGAGGCCAATCCCAGCGCCGACGTCGACGGTTTCGACGCCCGCTCGAAACTGGCCATCCTTTCCGCGCTCGCATTCGGCGAGCGCATCACGCCCGGCGATATTTTCGTGGAGGGCATCCGCCGCATCACCGCGCAGGATTTCGATTACGCGCACCAGTTGCACCACACCATCCGTCTCGTCTGTTCCGGCCAGCTGACGGAACGCGGCCTCGTGCTTTCCGTGCGCCCCGCGCTCATCCATCAGGACACAATTCTCGCCGGCGTCAAAGGCGCCTACAACGCGATCTGGGTCAAAGGACAATACGGCTCCGATACTTTCTACTACGGACGCGGCGCGGGCTCGAATCCAACCGGTGTCGCCGTCGTGAGCGACATGATGCGGGTGGCGCGCGAGATCAACAGCGGCAGCCCGGAACGCGTGTCGCCCTTCGCGCACGAGCGCCTCGGCGAATACGAGCCGGTCTCAATCGCCCTGCAGCGCCGACCCTACTATCTCCGCTTCCGCGTGGACGACCGGCCCGGCATCATCGCCGAACTCGCAGGCATTCTGGCCTCGAAGAAGATTGGTCTCGAAGCCGTGCTGCAACTACCCAGCGAAACAAAACACGATCTGCCCTTCGTCATCACCGTCGAATCCACGACCGAGCAGGACATACAGGAAGCCGTCGCGCAAATGAGCAAGCTGGCTTTCCTCCGCGAACCGCCGCTCGCGCTTCCGATGGAGCCACCACTCTAAGCTCAGGGATTCCCCCAAAGGCGCTAAACTCAAAGCCAGGGAGATCCCCAAAATGATCGCCAGGGCCGTCATCCCCGCGACGCTCGTCTGCGCCCTCAGCACCGCTCAAACAACGCGCAGCCGGATCCGGTGATAGAAAGCGCGCGCAAGGCAGCAGCGGTCTACGCGCAATCGCTGCCGGACTACATTGTGAAGCGCACAACAGCGCGCTACCGAAGTGCCACCCAAACCAATTCCGCGGCAGACGCCAGGAGCGCTCTGTCAACCCGCATCGACCCCGGGGCAGGCACATCGGGCGCCGATCCCTGGCAGCCGATCGATACCATCTCCGGCGACGTTACGGTCGAGCGCGGCAGAGAAGTCTATACGAACGTCCGGGTGAACGGCAACCCGGCGAAGTATTTGCCGCCCGGCGGCTCATGGTCGGCCGGCGAGTTCTCCGGCCAGATGCTCATAGTGCTCGCGCCCGAGCGCGAGGCGCAGTTTACGCATCCGCACGCCGAGTCTCTCCGCGGGCGTCCATCTGTGCGCTACGACTTTACAATCGATCAGGCGCACTCCGCATGGAATATGGCGGCCGCGAATACAGGTTACGCGCGCTCCGACGTGGATTATTCTCCCGCATACACCGGAAGGATCTGGATCGACAAAGAAACAGGCCAGGCTCTCAGTATCGAGATGTCAGCCCGCGGTTTGCCGTCCGGCTTTCCGGTAGCGACTATCGATTCGCGCACGGACTACGACTTTGTGAAGATCGGCGATGCGAGATTTCTGTTGCCGGTTCATTCGCAGACTCTCAGCTGCGAGCCGGGAGGCAGAGCCTGTCTCAAAAACGAAACCGATTTCCGCGACTTCAGGAAGTTCGAATCCAACACGAATATTACGTTCGACCAGCCGAAGTAATCAGACCTTCTTCGCTTTGAAGCCGCCCTTCGAGCGATCGTACATCCAGATCGCGCCGAAGACGATGAGCAGGAAGGCGGGCAGTGCCGCAACTTCCCTGAACGAGAGCTGCGCGGCCAGTCCCTGTAAGTGGTCGAGCGCGGCACCGGTCAATTTTCTGTAAGCGTCAGGGCTGCCCGCCAGGCGGACCGCTTCGTTGTCGAAGATCTTGCCCATCTGCGGCAGCACGAAATAAATCGAAGTCGTACCCGCCGTTCCCATCAGCCCCATCAGCAATGCGCCGCCGCGTGGAAAACGTTCGGATGCCGTCGCCAGCATCGTCGGCCACATGAAACAGACGCCGCAGCCCCACACCGTCGCGGCCAGCACCCCGGTCACCGGCGAATTCGCCACGCTCAGCGCCAGAAGCCCGAGCGAAGCGAGCAACGACGAAATCCAGAGCAAGCCGATCGGCGAAAGCCTGTGCACCAGCGGCCCGGTGAAATGCCGCGCCACAAACATGATGCCGCTCACGTAAACCAGCAGCAGAATCCCAGGCATGTGTACCGTGCGCGACAACGCCAGATCCACCCATTGCCCCGGCGCCAGTTCCGACGCCGCCGTCAGAAACATCGAGCAGAACAACACGAGAAACATGGGTTGCGCCAACTCCCGAAACATCTCCTTCGCGGAAATGCCGGCGGCAGCGCGCTCCGTGGGAGGAAACTTCACGCCGATACACATCAGCGTCACCGCCGCGGCCGGAACCATGGAACAAACCAGTTTGACTTTCCAGTCGAAACCCATTTGCGACATCGCGACGCCGAGCAAGCCGCCGATAATCAGGCCGCCAGGCCACCAGGCGTGAAGATGATTCAGCCTCGTGGTCTTGTCGTCCGGATACAGCGTCGCCGTCAACGGATTGACCACCGTTTCCACCAGGCCCCAGCCAATTCCGGTAATCACGGCAGCGACATACAAGACCGTGTAGATCCCGACGCCCGCAGCGGCAGCAATACTCGCGGCAAACAGAAAAACCAGCGTGCCAATCAAAAAAAGCACACCCGAAAGCGGCAGCAGTAACCCCATTCCGATCGCATCCAGCAGCGGACTGCCGATAGCAATCGTCAGAGCAAAGCTGCCGAACGGCACGCCCAGAATGGTCGCGATCATTCCGGCCGAATGCGTTTTGTCGATAGGATCGAGGAAAATTCGTTGCAGATCGCCCGCGATATTGGAGCGAATCGACGCCGACATTCCCGCCGTTACCAGCGCGAGGACGCTGACCAGAAAGATGCGGGACTTATCGTACGCGGCGTGTCGATCCGGGGCCAATGCAGGTGAACTCATGTCTTCTTCACGGGCCCCGGTCGATGTTTGAGCAGACTGCTTACGCGGCTGCCGTCTTCGCCACAGGCATCGCAACAACCTTCGGCTCCATACCGGCCTTGGCTGCGATCCAGTACACGATAAACCCGGCAATCAGGCTGTACAATCCGGCAGGCTGCGTGTACGGTTTAATGTCGTCGGGAATCGGCAGAAACGGCAGAATTCCAACGAGGAAGCCAACCGCCCACGCCAGATAGCCCGCCATATTGATCCCTTCGCGCGGACCCGCCCACTTCTTACCGGACAGCAGATAATCCGCAATCATCGCGCCGATAATCGGACCAAACGAAGCGCCAACGATATTGAAAAATCCGATCAGATTCGCCGCCACTCCCGTAACCGCCAGAATGATGCCGACAACTGCGCCGACCATCGAGGACGAAATGCGCGGCACGCCCGGAATCATCGTCGAAAAGCTGTTGCCCGCGATAAACGAACAGAAACACGTCGCCGGAATCGAGGCAATCGCGAACAGGAAGAACATCGCCGAACCCAGCGGGCCGCCGATCGCCTGAACCACGTCCGCATAATCCCATTTGTCGGCGCCGACCAGGCCCAGACCGTGCGCGCCGGCTACCGAGATCAGCGGCAACCCGCCCGCCACCAGCACCGCGAGTCCCACGCCAACCAGTCCGCCCCATTTCACATCGGAATCGTTCCGCGCGTTCGAGGCGATATCCGTCCCCGCCGCGCCCGCCGTGGCGAAGAAGCCGATCACGATCGTGAGAATTGTTGTCACCGCGCCAAACGGATTCGACGTCGCGCCCGCGGGCAAATGGTGATGACCCACGCCACCCATCGTTTTATAGAGGACAACCAGCAACATCAGCAGCGGTATCCAGTTCAGAATCTGGCCGACCTTCGCGACATATTGAATACCCTTCGCGGCAATCGACGCCATGACCAGACCCCACAACGCGCCGGTGATAATGAACGCGGGCGACATCGGCACGGATGCGACCCCAAGTCCCTTGAGAATAAAATCGGCAGCCACGAACGTCGCCACCGCGAACCACCCGATCTGCAGCAGGCCCATCAAAAGGCCCGGCATCAGATAACCACCCTTCGTCCCGAACGTGGAACTTCCCACCACATACAGCGGATAACCGGTCTTCATGCCCAGCGTAGCCGGAACGCGGTAAAAGAGTCCGTAGCAGAAGATGCCGGCCAGTACCAGGGCGGCCAGGCAGATCTTCAGGCTCGCCTGGGTCAGCGTGCCTTCGGCAATCTGTTTGTAAAAAGCGATCCAGAGAAAGATACCCGCATAAGTGGGAGCCGTGTTTGCGTACCACGGGGCGCGGTTCGACGCGGGGTTAGGAGAAGCTTTACTGAGATAGTCAGGCAACATAGTTTTTCCTTGTCGGTAATCTGTACGGACGACGTAGTCCGTTTCACATCTTGTTGAGCATATCGCATTACCGGTCCCCGTGCCACACGAAAGTAACCCGCAGTTCGGAGAGGCCCATTTCATGTAACCGCAAACTCCTGGTTCTTCGTTGTAAAGTAGGCGTTTTCGCCTGCGCTTTTACTGAGCACTTACCTCTTCAACGAAGTATTTTATAAAGGTTACTGTAGTCGTCAGTCCACTCGCGCAGACCGCGTATCGGAGCGATCTTTGTCGCCGCAGCCTTAATTTCGTCCCTCTCGAAGAACCCTTTTCTCGATGTCACCAGCACCCACTCAGACGCCGTTTCCTCCCTGTCGTCGTCGCCATCGTAGTTGATTTCCATCGCCTGCTTGCCATCCTCCGCCGCCGCCAGCGCCACTCCGGGCGCGAGCGAAAGATACCGGTTCGAGACGTGAACCGCCAGAACGCCGTTCGGCCGCAACTGCTGCCAGTAGATTTTGTAAGCCTCGCGCGTCAGCAGGTGAACCGGAATCGCGTCGCCGGAAAACGCGTCCACGGAGAGCAGATCGAACTGCCGGTTAACGCCCCGCTTCAGCTCATTTTCCAGCGACAGCCGCGCATCGCCGAGAATGATCTCCTTCTTCCCGTAACAATGCAGCAGGAATGAAAACTGCGTGTTCGCGATAATCGGCACGTCGGGATTGATGTCGTAAAAATAATAATGATCGCCCGGCCGCGCGTAAACAGCCGTCGTCCCCGCACCCAGGCCAATAGAGCCGACGTTGATATTCCCCTCAACTCTCAGACTCCGCAGCGCCAGGCCGAGCCCGGATTTCTCCGCATAATAAGTCGTGGCGTGACGGAGATTCTGCGGCCACAAAAACTGCTCGCCGTGTTCGATGGTGCCGTGCCGCAATTCGCGATACGGTCCCATATCGTTGTCAGCATCGTGATCGTAAACCACCAGCGCACCATAGAAATTCCGCATCGTCAGCCGCGCGCCGCCCACGTAGTTCCAGGAATCGCGCGCCATGTAGCCGGTCATCCCGCAGGCGAGCGCGATGCCGGCCGCGGAGATCACCATGCTGTTGTCGAACGTGTCGCGGCCGCGCCACAACAGATAGATGCCATCGAGGCCTGCGAGCGACAACACCACCACCCAGTCGTTCGGGCCGCTACCCAGCGCCGGCGCGCCATGAAACCGCGACATTGCCAGATGCCAAAGACAAAACAGCGGTATCGCGGAACTGATAATCAGAACCACGATCCGGTCGCGCTTCTCGTCCTCCGGTTCCACCGCGCCCCGGCTGCGCCACAACAGATACAGCACAAATATAATCGCCAGCGCGAGCAGCACCGGTGAATCGTACGGTGCTTCCAGAAACGCGGCCGCGCCGCCGTACTTCGCGGACGCCAGGCGCGTCGCGATAAAAGCGACGGCCGCCGCCGTCAGCACCGCCATCACGACTTTGTCGTACGGCGCATTGAGAAAATTCTCGTCCTTCAGGCTGTCGCCCGCCTGCGCGCTGTAATCGCGCCACAGCAGCCACGCAAACAAAAATGCGGTCAGCGAGAGAATAATCGGCAGGTCGATCAGCGCCGGAAGAACATAAGGGAAGACGAAGCCAACCAGCAGACCGCCGATCGCGCCGCCCACCGAAACCATCAGATAGAACGACGTGAGATAGCGTGGCGACGGACGCCGTCTCGCCAGTTCGCCGTGGCAAACCATGAAGAGGATGAACAGCGCTCCGCAGTAAATCGCCACCGCAACCCTGAGATCGGTAAAAATCCCACCCTCGGACATGGCGTAGGCGAGGGACGGCAGTATCACCGCCGCAAGCCCCGGAAACAGGGGGCGATTGTACCAGCGGTCGCTGTCGAAACAGAGAATGAAGCTCAGCAGATACAGGCTCAGCGGCAACACCCAAAGAAAAGGAATCGCCGCGACATTTTGCGTCAGATGATTCGTGACCGCCAGCAGCAGCGCGGAAGCGCATGCCGCCAGACCTGTCCAGAGAAGTTTGTCGGACCACGTTGGAGCAGCGCCCGCATCGGAACTTTCCACCGGTCCCATCGCCACCTCATCGCGCGCGTTGCGCGACCGGTAAGCCACCACGACAAAGAAAACCACAAACGCCAGAAATCCGCCCGACCACATCCACGCCTGGTAGCGATTCGTGACATACGGTTCCACCAGAACCGGATAAGTCAGCAGGCCCGCCATGGATCCCGCATTGGAAAGCGCGAAGAACCGGTAAGGCATCGCGCCTCCGTTGGCGCGCGAATACCACGATTGCAGCAGAGGACTGGTAGCGGAAAGCAGGAAGTACGGCAAACCGACCGTCGCCGCCAAAAGGCCCAGAATGCCGAGCAGCGGATCGTCGCCGCCCGCGGGTTTCCAGCGCGCCGAGGGAATGATCGGCAGCACAGCCAGACTGAGCAGCAGCAGCCCCACGTGCAGCAGGATCTGGCGTTTCAGCGGCTGCTCGCTGAGCCAGTGCGCCCACGCGTATCCGCCGAGCAGCGCGAGCTGGAAGAAGAGCATGCAACTGGTCCAGACCGCTGCCGACCCGCCGAACCACGGCAGAATCTGTTTGGCGATCAAAGGCTGAACCTGAAAAAGAAGGAAGGCGCTTAAGACGATCGTGAGCCCGAACAGCACAGCAGGCACACGCTGGCTGCCGGCCGTCGTGGAGACGAGCGTCGATGGATTCTGGTCGTTCATAGATGGCGCGTTGAGGGATTGCATCCGATGCCGCATTATAGGATACCCGCCGAGGGGGTCGCAGTACGATCTCAACATGGCCACGTGCAGCGCGATTGCGACACGCCTCGACGAAGAGATGCTTGCCCTCCGTCCCGCCATCGTCTATCCCTCCCACACGCCCCTTGCCACAATGCCCTCTCGCCGGCCCGGATATCGTCGCCGAATTGGGCGGTCGATACCTCCTTCGGTACCTGATTCGCAAACAATACCGGGCGTTCACTACCGCGTAAGTGTCGAAACGCAACGCGTCGTCAAGACCCTTCCGTACTTTCTCCCTTCCTCCAATTAATCTGGCACCACCAGCGGCTGGCGAGCCTTCCCGGACTCGCTCCAAAATAGTCGGTCTGGGCATGCGCAGCCGCACACAGCAATAGTAGTGCTGTCGATTTGCAAACTCTATTTGCCGCCGAATCAAATACTTCCCAAAAACACCCCAGGAAGTCCCTTGACCCATGTGCTAGTTTCCAGGCGAGGAGAATTATATTCATATGGCATCACAAAAACAAATCGACGCAAATCGTAAAAATTCCGAGCTCTGTTGCGGGCCCCGAACAATTGCAGGCAAGGCGGTTTCCTCGCAGAACGCCTTAAAGACCGGTATTGATTCCAAATCCGAAGTCATGCGCTGCGAAAGCCGCGCCGATCACGAGCAACTCATCGCCGAATACTACGCGCGCTTCCGACCCACCCTTCCCGAAGAGCGCGCCCTCGTTGACCTGCTCATCAAATCCGAATGGCTGAGCCGCCGTTACATGAGCGTCGAATGCGCCATCTGGGAGCGGGGCTTCGTCGACGCCAAAGAAAATTCCCTCACCCGCGTCTTTGAAAGATCGGGAGAAGCCTTCTGCCGCGTCGATCGCCGCATCAACTCCGCCCAGCGCGATTTCCAGAAGGCGCTGAAGCAACTCACGGAACTCCGCGCCAAACGCAACGCCGATCTCGAAGTCCAATCCACCGAGCCTGCTGAAGTAGCCCAAACCGACGTTACAACCGAACCACCTAACCCCAAATTGGTTTCGTTCCTCACCAATGATTCCGCGCCCGAAACGCCACCCGCTCCCCCGACCGAAAACAGCCTCGAAAAGGAGGACGACCCGCCAATAGCAGCCTGAAAACGATGACGAAACCCTCCAAAAATCGCCCACGACCCGAAGCAACGCAACAAGTGCGCCTTTTCTTATCGGCGTCCATCGGCCTGCATCGGCGGCCATTTTCTCGGTTTTCTCATCTGGGGCAACCGCTGGACTTTCCCGCGCCATAGACATAAAATAAGGACCATCTTTCCATGACACGGAACCGATTCCACATTCACCGTAGAACCGCCGCCGCCCTCGGCTTCTGCGCCATTACTTTCATCGCCATCGGTGGCACAATTCACGGTGCAGGCACCACCACAACTCCCCACCCCACCCCGGCCCCCGCGTCCCCCAAAGCCCCGCCCATGTTCGAGCAGTTCTGCTTCCCCTGCCACGGCACTTCCAGCCCCATGGCCGGAATCAGCATCGAAAAGCTCGCTACCAATCAGATTTCCCTCGCCGACGGCTTCCAGACCTGGACTCGCATCGCCGCCGCCCTCGAAGGCCACGTCATGCCCCCCGAAGGCATGCCCCAGCCCGATGAAAAAGATCGCGCCGCTGCCGCCGCCTGGATCCACGCGCAGCAAAACGCCTTCGCAAAGAAACACGATGGCGACCCCGGCCGCGTCACCGTGCGCCGCCTCACCAGCGGCGAATACGCCTACGCCACTTATGACCTCACCGGTTACAATCTCGACACCGGTATCGACGCCTCCAGCGATTCCGTCGGCGGCGAAGGCTTCACCAATTTCGGCGACGTCCAGTTCATGCAGGACGTCAATCTCGAGCACTATCTCGATGCAGCCAAAGTCATCGCCGCCCACGCCGTCATCGGGGCCGGACCCCTCCAGTTCTACAGCGATGCGGGCAAAACCGGCTACGAACTCTCCGCCATCACCCGCGTTAAGGAAATGTATCTGAAGTACGGTTTCCGCACCGTCTCCGGCGAAGGCGGCTACGCTTATGGGCTCGAAAAGTACGGCAAGGTTTTCTACGTCACCTGGGAATACGCGCATCGCGCAGCGCTCGGCCAGCCCAACACCACGCTGAAAACTTTTGCCGATCGCGAAGATGTCGAATTGCGTTTCGCGCAGCACGTTCTCGATGTAGTGAACCGCCCCGCGCTTTCTTATCCGCTCTCCGACGTCGCCGCGCGCTGGCACAAGCTATCCGCGCCCACCGGTGATATCAAAGCCTCCGAAGCTCTCGCGCGCACCGAGACCACGGAACTCCAGAATTTCGAGACCAGCTGGGCAGGCTGGTTTTTCGGCCGTGGCGATGCAGCCTTCGGTGGCGCCGGCGACGAAAGCCCGCTCATCTTTAATGACAAGTCTCTGAAGGCCGATCCCGAGCACCATTTCAGCTTCGCGCATCGCGGAGTTGGGGGACGCGGAGCCCCGGGCGCATCCGGCCCTACGAAGATATATCTCAACGTCGCGTCCGTGAATCCCGCCGCAAAAGGCCAGGGCGCAATCGTCTGGAAGAACGCCACCGTCGCATTCACCACGGGCTTTGGCCGAGGTGGTGGTGCAGCCGGAGCCGCTGGTGCCGTAGCTGGCGCAGGTGCAGTCGCAGCCAGTGGCGCAGGTGGTCGCGGCCGTGGCCGTGGACCCGCCGCCCCGCGAGTCTCCCTCCGTTCCGTCGTCAGCGCCGAGACCGCGAAGCAACTCAACTTCGGCAAGGCCATCGACGGCAGCACTCTCGGCCCTGACGATTTCTCAACCGACGGTTCCGTTGCCTTCGAAGTTCCTATGCCCGCCGGCATAACGACGTTCGATATTCAGCTCGACGCCACCCTCGGCGCAAATCGCGATCACGTCTTCCGCATCACCATAGCCGATCGCCCCGACCCGCGCGGCATCCCCACCCGTGGCCTCGTTGGCGATCCGTCGAGTCCCGGCTACAAAGTCTTTAAGACCGGCGTCATGGAATACGCCAACACCCTGCCTCCGAATTCCAACGACCAGCCCACCCCCGCCGACAAAGACCCGGCCCCGGAACCGTTCGACCCCACCTACAACGTGCCCGAACATGACGACTACATCCAGTGGGTGAAATACATCCGCGATGACCGCTTCGTCTGGAACCATCTCCTCAACGACGAAAACCGCAAGCGCCTCGATGAAGCCTGGAACGATATTTACGCTTCCTTCCCCTATCACGACAACTATCTGCGCCTGCTCAGCGAGAAATTCAAGTACGATCTCAAGGGCAAAAAAATGGCCGATATGAATCCCGCCGCCATGGCCGCCTTGCCCGATGAAATGCGTCAGTACGTCACGCCGTTGCGCAAGGCCTGGGAAGAAATGATCGCCGCGCAGGCGGCAAACAAACCGCGCCACATCGAGGACGTCATCGACTTCGCCAGCCGCGCCTGGCGCCGCCCGCTCAGCGAAGCGGAAAAACAGAGTCTCCGTGCTTTCTTCGTGAAAGTCCAGGCGGCCGATCCCGATCACGACCACGTCGCCGCCATCCGTGCCGTGATCGCACGCGTCCTCGTAGCGCCGCAGTTCTTATATAAGGTAGAGGTCGCTTCGCAGTCTGCGACGGCCCGGCCGCTTTCCAATTACGAAATGGCCAGTCGCCTCAGCTTCTTCCTTTGGTCTTCCATTCCGGATGACGAGCTCCGCCGCGCCGCGGCTGCGGGTGAACTCGTTACTAATGCCGGCCTGCAGAAGCAGGTCAAACGCATGCTGGCCGATCCCAAAGCGCGACGCCTCTCCACCGAATTCTTCGGGCAGTGGCTCGGCTTCTATCACTTCGATCAGTTCAAGGGCGTCGATACCACGCGCTACCCCGAATTCACCGATGAAGTGAAATCGTCCATGTACGACCAGGCCGTTTCTTTCTTTGAGCACATCGTCCGCACCAATCGCCCGGTCAGCGAGATCCTCTATGCCGATTACGATTTCCTGAACGCCCCGCTCGCGAAATACTACGGGATCACAAAGGAGATCAAAGCAACCGGTCCTGTGGAACTCGTCGAAAACGCCAACGAACTCAACCGTGGAGGTGTACTTCGCTTAGGCGCGGTTCTCACCACGACCTCTGCGCCTCTACGAACCAGTCCAGTGAAGCGCGGCGACTGGGTTCTGCGCCGCATTCTCGGCACCCCGACTCCGCCTCCGCCTCCTGATGCCGGCACCATCCCGCAGGACGACAAAAACTTCGGCGGACTCTCCGTGAAGGATCGCATGGCCCAGCACAAGCGCAACGCGACCTGCGCGACATGCCACACGCGCATCGACCCGCTGGGTTTCCCGCTGGAACACTACGATTCCACTGGCCGCTGGCGAACGAATTATTCCGATGGCAAGCCGATCGACGATATCGGGGAACTCGCCGATAAGTCGACCATCCCCGGCGTCACGGGCCTGCTGACTTATCTGCACACACAGCAGGACAAGGTGGAGTTGACGCTCAGCCACAAGCTTCTCGGCTACGCTTTGGGCCGCACTGTACAGGGTTCCGACCAGTTACTGGTCGACAAGATGGTCGCTGCGGGCGACAAAGCGACCGTCGCCGATCTGGCAACTCTGATCGTAACCAGCGGCCAGTTCCGCGACATGGCGCCAGCCGTTGTGGGGCAGGCGGTTCCGCCTGCCCGCGCTCGTGCACAAACTTCCACCCACACGACGCCCCGCACCACTGTCGCCGCAATCGTTACCCCCAAAGATTCTGATAAAGTAGGTACACCGTGAAGAAAACCGAACAACGCCTGGAGCGAGACTTCGAACAGACCCAAACCAATAGCCGGAAATCCCGCCGACACTTCCTGCGAGGCACGGGCGTAGCTCTCGCGCTCCCCTGGCTGGAATCCCTGAACATCCTCAAAGCTCAGGACCTGGCGACGCCGACGAAAGCCGCAGCCGCTGCCGCGAACAAACCGCCGGTGCGCTTCGCCACGGTCTATTTCTCGAACGGCGTCCAGCCCGCCAACTGGTGGGCCAAAGGCGCAGGTAAAGCCATGGAATTCGGCCCCGCCGGCGCGCCGCTCAACGGCTACGGCGAAGATCTCAACTTCATCAGAGGTCTGTTCAACCACGCGGCGTTCGTGAACACGAGTCCTCACCTCGGCCGCTGCCCCAACATGCTCTCCGGCGCGCCCGTCAGCATGGACCCCACCGTCATCCAGGTCGGCACCACCTTCGATCAGGTGCTCTCCAAACAAATCGGCAGGAACACCCTGATCCCCAGCATGGCGCTCGGCATCGAGCCCAACGAACTCCGTCTCGAAGACGGCATGTCGATGCTCTACGGCTCCTCCATCTCCTGGGCCTCGCCCACAAAACCCGCCACCAAGGAAATCTATCCCGCGCGCGCTTTCGATCAACTCGTTGGCGATGGCAGCGCACGCCGCCTCGACCGCAGCATTCTCGACGAACTGATGGGTCAGGCGAATGACCTTCGCCCGAAGATTTCGACCGGCGATAAAGTTAAACTCAACGAATATCTGGAATCGGTTCGCGACATCGAAGTGCGTCTCGACCGTTCCGCAAAACAGGGAACCCTCGAAGGCTGGCGGCCGACCATCGACAAGCCGAACATGCAGCGCCCGCCCGACGAAATCCCGCAGATCGTTCCCGATCATATGCGCCTGATGTTCGATCTGATGGTGCTCGCGTTCCAGATGGACAAGACGCGCATCATGACCATCATGCTGAACAACGATCTTTCGCAGATGAACATGAAGTTCCTCGAAGGCGTTTCGGGTGCGTTGCATCTCGATCTCACCCACAACAACCACGTGCCCGCGCTCGAAGCGATGTACCTGAAGACCAACCAGTACCACATGAAGGAATTCACGTACCTGCTGGATCGGCTCAAGTCCATCGACGAAGGCGGCCAGTCGATCCTCGACAGTTCCATGCTGATGCTGATGTCGAACCTCTACGACGGCGATAAGCACGGCGCCGACCAGATGCCGATCGTCATGGCCGGCAGCGGCGGTGGCCGCCTGAAGACCGGCCGTATCCTTGACTACCTCGACAAGGGCGACGACAACCGCCGCGCCTGTAGCTTATATCTGTCGATCATGGACCGTATGGGCGTCCAGCTCGATCGCTTCGGCGACAGCGACAAGCGCCTCGCCGACATCTAACCCGCCCCGGTAGGGCTATCATGAGGTTATGGCGGTCACGAGCGCTGTTCTGAGTGTCAGCGAGTTTGCTCGCCTGCCCCAGCCGACTGGCGGAGTGCGCCAGGAACTGCATCATGGGGAGTTGGTCGAGTTGCCTCCTGTTAAGAAGCTCCATACAAAGCTCCAAAAACGTCTGGTGAGCCTGCTGGAGGCAAGGCGCGACCCGATCGTGTACGGCGTGGACAAGGAATTTCCCTTCCGGCCCGCTCCCGACTACGAGGTATGGATCGCCGACGTGGCACTCTTCAGTCTTGTTCTTTGGGAGCAGACTGCCGATGACGACTACTTCCCCGGCGTTCCGGCTGTTGTGATTGAAGTCTTGTCGCCCTCCAACAGTGCTTCCGAGATGATCGAGCGCGAACAGATCTGCCTGCACCACGGGGGCCAGGAATTCTGGCTGGTGGATCCTCAGCGCGAGAGCGTTAAGGTAATTCGCGCAGATGGTTACTCGAATGTCTACGATGCGGCGGCCGTGATTGAGTCGCAGACTCTCGGCGGGCCAATCGCGGTTCGTGACATTTTCGATCAGGCGCGATAACCTACTTCGAAACCTCGCTCTGGATCGCATCCAGTTCGCGCCCCGCCTCAGCCAGTTTTCCCTGGCCAGCCAGTTCCTTATAGCGTTGCAGGTGCTGCCTGATCGCATCCAGGCGCGGATCCCCGGCTTTCACGGCGGCCACCGCCGGAGCCACAGCCTGCGCTCCCGCCTGAACAACCGCAGCGGACGCTGCCGCCTGCACCGCCGGAGCGCCTGCGGTTACGCCATTGATCTGAGCCAGCGCCTCCTCATAAGAATCCGAGTAGATCAGATGATTCCCCATCGCCAGCACCACCTTCTTCAACTGAGGCATGCGCGCTTCCGTCGCCTGCAGATAAATCGGCGAAATATACAGGAACGTATCCCCGATCGGCAGCACCAGCGTCTGCCCTTTTAAAACCTGCGACCCCTGCTGGTTCCACAACGTCAGATCTTTCGAAATCGTCTCGTCCTGATTGATCCGCGCATTCACCTGCATCGGCCCCAATATCAGCTCCTGTTTCGAGAGCTGCATCACCACAATCTCGCCGAGGTGGTCGCCATCGCAGCGCGCCAGCATGACGCCGATCAGATTCTCTTTCGTCGCCGGCGTGAACGTCGTCATCAGCAGGAACTCGGGTTTCGTCTCGCCCGGCAGGGTCGCGTAAACATACGACGGCGTCACCGGCTGCGGCTCAGCGTTCTGGCCGCTCGAATACTTCGACAGTTCCCAGATATCTTCGTTGTTGTAAAACGCCTGCGGATTCCGCATGTGATAGACGCGGTAAATCTCGGCCTGTACACGGAACAACTCTTCCGGATATCGCGCGTGAGCGCGCATCGCCGCCGGCATTTTGGAGACATCCTCATACAGCGCAGGGAACAGCGAGCGATAGGCCCCGATCACCGGATCGGCCGGATCGAAAACGTAGATGTGCGTCTCGCCATCGTAGGCATCCACGGTCGCCTTCACCGCGTTGCGGATGTAATTGGTGCCGTCGTACGCAGGTATTTCCCGCGAAAACGGATACGCGTCCGACGTGGTGTAGCCATCGATCAGCCAGACCTCGCGGCCCTCCGGCGTGATGACCAGATACGGGTCGGTGTCCCATCGCAGGTAGGGCGCGAGCGTCTGCATTCGCTCCCGCACGCGGCGGTGGATCATCATGCGGCTGTGTTCCGTCAGGTAGCCGGTGAGAAGGATGTTGGATTCGCCAAAGTGCAGCGCGGCCGCCGCTCTCATGAGCAGCGACGATATGGGAAATCCGCCTTTGCCCGCGTAATGGCTGAACGCGTTGTCCGAACCCTGCGGATAATTAAACTCCTGCTGCGCGGTATCCACAAAAACAGGGTCCTGCTGTAGTTCGCCGTAATAAAGCTCCGGACGCGTCAGCTTGAGACTCGGGGTATTGATTGCCGCGGGCATGTCCTTGATCAAATAGACCGGTTGCCCTTCGGGCGTGATCTTCGCCACTTCCGCCAGAACCAGGCCGTACCCGTGCGTATAAATGAAGTGCGGATTGATCCAGCTCGATTGCGAACCCGGCAGTTGCGTGATATCCAGTTCGCGCGGCGAGAGCAGCACCTGTCTTGGCTGTCCGTCGATGATGTAGCGGTCCACATCGGGCGGTTCGTGGAAAACGTAATAAGGGCGCAGCGCCTGCATCTGCGTAATCGTGTCGTGAAAAGGCCGCCAGTCCCACAGGCGCACATTATCGAGGAGCGCTTTGTTCTTCACCGTATCGATGGCCGCGTTGGGATTAGTGTGCATCTCCACTTCGCGAATCTGGGTGGAGAGCCCGTAAGCGGCGCGCGTCGCCTCAATGTGAGCTTCGATGTAAGGCCGTTCGAGCGAAATCTCATTGGGCTTCACGTAGAGAGAGCCGGCAACCGGAGGCACGATCCACAACAGCACCAGGCTGACGGCGATCACCGCGCCCGCTGGAATCCAGCGTTTCGCGGCCACCAGCGCCGCGCCAACGACTAACGCCGCGATCACCAGCCAGTTCAGCGGCAGCACGAAATGATCGTCGGTGTAATCGATGCCGGTCAAAAACCGGTGCTGATTCCACACCATCGCGAATCGGTCCAGGTAGTAACGGCACGCGATCGCCACCAGGAAAAACGCCGTCGCGCCGCGCAGGAAGCGCGATTCCATTCCGCCCTCTAATTTCAGGAACGACAAATCGACATTGCCGTGGCCGAGATCCGGCAGCGTGAAGCGCAATTGCCAGCCGCGCGCGACGAGAAGATAAACCAGAATCGCCAGAATGACCAGAGCAAAGACATAGCCGCGCAGATCGGCCCAGAATGGCAGATCGAAGAGGTAGAACGCGGCGGACTTGCCGAAAATCGGATCGTGATAGAGATGCGAAACGTCAAGAGCCCGGCTTCCGGCGAACTGCATGATGGTGGAACTGTCCAGACTGGCGTCGGCCATGAGCGCGGAAAGCCCCAACAGAACGAGCATCGCAACACGGGAATAGATCGGATAATCACTGGTGCGCCCGCCGGCGAAGCGAATCGCCCGCGAGTGCGCGATCATCAGTACGACCCACGCGATGACGGTGGCAACCGTGACCGGCATGGTGGACCACGCATACAAATCGAGCCAGGTATCCACCTGGCCCATTTCCTTCCACCACGAATATTCGATGAGGCGCGATGAAGCCCAGCCTACGCCGGCCAGCAGCAACCCCGCCAGAACAGCCAGCCCGATCAGGAGGAAGCGCTTCCTGTCGCCGCGTCCGCCGGAAATCATTCTCGGTTCCATACGATGCCGCCTCCTGTAACGGTTGCCCGCGGTCCACCCGTAAAGCGTCGCCCGCTGAAGGGCGAATTACGGCTTTTGGAGTGGGACCGTCGAACGTCGAACGTCCATTCCATCGTCAGATCGAACACGGTGACGTCGCCCGGCGCACCCGGCGTCAGCCTGCCACGATCCATTCGCAGCACGTTGGCGGGCCCCGTGGTGAACAATTCCACCATACGCCCTACCGATATGTGGCCGGGATGCACCAGCTCCGAAAGGGTCAGCCCGATGGCGGTTTCGAGGCCGGTGATACCGAAGGGGCAGCGCTCGAACTCCTGCATTTTTTCGTCGCCCGCGTGGGGCGCATGATCGGTGGCTATCGCGTCCACGGCGCCGTTGCGAATGCCTTCGATAATAGCTTCCACATCGCGCGAACGGCGCAGCGGCGGCTTCATTTTGTAATTGCTGTCGTAGCCGCGCACTTCCTCGTCCGTGATGGCGAAATGATGCGGCGTAACTTCGCAGGTGACGCGGACCCCGCGGCTTTTCGCGAACGCCACCATCGCGAGCGACCGCACCGTGGAAAGATGCGCCACGTGAAACGACGCGCCGGTGAGTTCCGCCAGCAGAAGATCGCGCGCCACCATCACATCTTCGGAGGCGGAGGGAATTCCGCGCAGACCCAGCCGCACGGATTCCGGGCCTTCATGCATATCGCCGCCCGCGCTCAGATTCAGATCCTCGCAATGGTCGATCACGGGAATGTTCAGCGCGTGCGCCAGTTCCATGGCCCGGCGCATCACGCGCGCGTTCATCACGGGACGTCCATCGTCGGAAATCGCGACAATGCCGGCATCGTACATGGAGCCAATGGCGGCGAGTTCTTCGCCTTTGCTGCCTTTGGTGATAGCGCCGATGGGAAAGACGTTCACGTCGGCAACTTCGCGGGCGCGCTGCAGGATGTAGCTGGTCACCATCGCGCTGTCGTTGACCGGACTCGTGTTCGGCATGCAGCAGATGGTGGTGAAGCCGCCCGCCGCCGCCGCACGCGCGCCGGTCTCGATGGTTTCAGCGTGTTCGATGCCGGGCTCGCGCAGATGCACGTGCATATCGATGAAGCCTGGCGCAACGATAGCGCCTGTCGCATCCAGCACCGTTATTCCGTCGGCTTTCAAACCGGAACCAACGGCTTCGACTTTGCCGTCGCGAATCAGCACGTCGGCCAGCGCGTCGAACTTTGAGGCCGGGTCGATCACACGGCCGCCTCTGATCAATAACGATCCGGGAGATTTCATGCGAGTATGCGCTCCAGCACTGCCATCCGCACCGCTACGCCGTTTTCCACCTGATTCAGAATTGCGGATCGCTGGCTGTCCGCTACGTCGGAACTGAGTTCGCGGCCGCGATTGATGGGCCCCGGATGCATCACGATGACTTCGGGCCGCGCGAGGGCCAGATGTTCCAGCTGCAGGCCGAAGTAGCGGAAATATTCGCCCGCCGCCATGGGCGCTTCGTGCTGCCGTTCGAGCTGCACGCGCAGCATCATGATCACGTCCACGTCGCGAATCGCTTCCTTCATGTGGTAGGCAATGCGCACGCCCGGCGCCAGTTGCGCCAGTTCGGCGGGGACCAGCGAGGGCGGTCCGCACAGCACGATCTCGGCGCCGAATTTCGAGAGCAGATGAATGTCGGAGCGGGCTACGCGGCTGTGCGCTATATCGCCGATGATCGCGACGCGCAGGTTTTCGAGCGACTTGCGGCGGTCGAGAATGGTGAGCGCGTCGAGAAGACCCTGGGTGGGATGTTCGTGGGTGCCGTCGCCCGCGTTGACGATGGGAATCCGCAGGTGGCGCGCCAGAAAATGCGGAGCGCCGGAAGCCGCGTGCCGCATGACGACCGCGTTCGGCCGCATGGCGACCAGCGTGTTCAACGTATCGACGAGCGACTCGCCTTTCGAAACGCTGGAGCCCTGCGCGGCGATTGAAATGGTATCCGCGCCCAGACGTTTGGCGGCGATTTCAAAACTCACGCGCGTGCGGGTGGAGGCTTCGAAAAACAGGTTGACGATCGTCTTGCCCTTCAGGCAATCGAGCCGCCGGTAGGTTTCGTTGGGAGGTGGTTGAAAAAAGTGTGCGCGGTCGAGAATCGCCTGGATTTCGGTGCGATCCAGACTCTCGATATCCAGCAGTCCGGCGGCGAGAGGGGATGAAGGTTTAGCTGGCATCTGTCGGGAAACGATCGTTCATTGCGCTTCCTTTGTTACACGTCGGCTGGAGTGCACTCGCATAACAGGACTTTCTCCGTGTTGTCGATTTCCTGGAACTTCACTTCAATGATCTCAGTGTCGCTGGTCTGGATCTTGCGACCGATGTATTGCGCTTCAATCGGCAACTCGCGATGGCCGCGATCGATGAGCACGAGCAGTTGCACGACGGCCGGGCGGCCCTGATCGAACAGGGCGTCGAGCGCGGCGCGGATGGTGCGGCCGGTGTAGAGCACGTCGTCCATGAGGATGATCTGCAGACCTTCGACGGAGAAGTTGATTTCGGTGCCGTTGAGCTGGGGCTTGACGCCGATGGTGCTGAGGTCGTCGCGATAGAGAGTGATGTCGAGAATGCCGACGGGGATTGTGCGTTTTTCGAGCGCTTCGATCTTCGAAGCGAGGCGCTGCGCGAGCGGGACGCCGCGGCGTCGAATGCCGATAAAGGCCAGTTTATCGGGGTTTTTGGTCTGTTCGAGGACTTCGTGCGCGAGCCGGACCAGGGTGCGGTCGATCTCGGATGCGCTCATGAGCTGGGATTTAACTTGCGTGAGGGCCATCGAAGGGATTGTAGCGCATGGGTAAAGATATTTCGGCCCGGAGTGAGTACCGTCGCAGTCAATTCACCAATGTGCTGAAATAACCTTATGGAACGGGACGAGATTATGCGGCGATTCGTTCTGAACGCTATCAGCGACGACTACGAGAACATCGATCAGGTGATCCTCGCCGAAGTCTCGAAAGATACAGCCAGGTGCGGGCTGAAAATTGAACGCCTCGAAGTCGTGGAGGCGCTCTCGGGCTTGATCCGGGATGGATTCGCCAAAGCGTACATCCTCTCGGGCACGGAGCCTTATTGCCAGGAGATAACGGGCATTCCGAAGGTGGATGAGAGAGAAGAGGATTTCAAAACCTACTTTTACATCACGCTTAAAGGTTCGGAATTCCAGACGTCTCACGACGCCTGGTGGCCATTTGACGACGAAGATAACCTGCGACCGGATTGGTTGCTTGAATCGGCAACGTAGCTGCGGTCGTGAATAGGGCGCGCCGGCGAACGCGCTGCCGCTATTCTGCGGCGGCACTTTTACGCAGCGATTCCATCCCGGGTTTCCAATACCTGCTGCGGCCCCAGCCGGAGTTGTCGAAGAGCACGCCTCATTTGCCAGTTGTAACGCCGCGGGCAGATTTTTGAGACTTCGCTCGCAGCGTCTTCGGATGTCTTCATTGCGCACATCCTCGCCGCCCCGGGTGAAACGTTCGCACACGCGCCGACACTCTGTCCCGTGGAACCCGCTGCTGGCACAAAACTATGCTCAGTTCGGCCGATTGTTCAGTTAGACTCGTTGTGTGTGGGCCAGGCTTTGTTGCCCATTGAGGAGCGCGACAGATGAACCTGACGCAAAAAATCAAGACCTATAGCTACATCGGTGTCCCCCGCGTGAATCTCGGGGCAGCGCCGTCATCCGATCCCGATACCGCAGTCCTCACCAGCATTCAGCAACTGCTGAACACCGCGGCGGCGGATTTCAATCAGCAGCAGTATCAGGCATCGATCAATGCCTATCAGTCGGCCGCATCCCTGATCTACGCGCACCTCGATCCGCAGTGGTCGCCCGACACTATTCTCAAGTACGAGCTCGAGTTTCCGCGCGCTGCAGCGCTCTTCGACCCGCTACTCTCGGCGAGCGCGCAGTGGCTGAATATCCTGCCTGTGCCGACGCCCGTGAGCCCGGTTCGGCCGCCTACCGCGGCGGATCCCTCGCTTCTCGCCTCCATGGCCAGTTGGCACGGTATCGGGCTGGCGCCGGTGAGTTCCAATCCGGCGAACACCGCTGAAGCCCTCGCGGATATGAAACTGGCGATGATTTATGCGGGACAGGATAATTCCGCCGCCAGCACACCCCTGATCACGCGGGCCCAGGGACTCGACTCCGTGATGACAACGGAGATTGCCGGGGCGAACGGACTTACCGTCCCTGCGGCGACCCCTGCTCCGGCACCTGCTGCCCCGGCGCCTGCTGCACCGAAGCCTGCCGTACCGGTGGCCGCCATACCGGTGATAAAACCGCTCCTTGCTGCCACTATACCTACGGCAGCGATACCCACGGTTGCGCCCCCCACCGTTGCACGCCAAGTGAATCTGACCGGACCTCACCTCCCGTTCATTCCGGCGCCGACGGTACCGCAGCGGCAGGCAGGGTTTGTCACTGAAACGAACGGCGTGTTATCCGTCCAGACGACGCAGTGGGCAACAGGCGGGACTCCCGATATCTCGGCGATCAAGAGTATTATCTACGCCCCGCACGCTACGGCAACCATACTCCCGGATGCTCTGTCGAACGCGATGGGCCTGTGGGATCTGGCGGCGCAACTGCCGCATTACTATTTCTATATCATTCCCCTGGCCGAGGGAGAAGCTTACCAGGCGCTGGGAGATTACGCGCAGGCTGAATCCTGTTTTCTGAGCGCCGCCGGATATACCTTCGTCAATCTGGCCGTCGAAGGGCCCTACATATGGACAAAGCTTGCCGAATTATACCTGGCATGGGGTGATAACAGCTTCCAACAGGGCGATGTCCCGACCGCGACCCAGGTTTACAGCAACGTCCTCATTCCCGGAAGCCCGACCGCGCCGACAACTCCGCTTTACACGCTTGCCGGGCTGTCCACGGCTGCGACGATCGCCGTAGCGCTGATTCCGCAACTGGCCACGCTCGCGAGCAATGGAACCGGTTCCGTCAGTGGCGACGACATCGCCATAGCCACCGTCCTTCTCCAGATCTACGGCCGCGTCACGCAGATCAATTCGAATCTCGATTACTGGGGAAATTATGCGCCCTCCATCCCGATCTGGAGCTACACCTATCTGCAGCAGGTCGCTATCAACTTCGCTCAACTGGCGCAGCAGTGCGAGCAGGAGACGATCACTTACAACATGCAGCTGGATCAGTCAACGCTGACGCAGGCGCAGCTCAAGAGTCAAGCCGCGCAGTCGACTGGCCAGGTCAACGCCGCGAAGCAGGCGCTCGCCCAGGCGAAGGCGCAGGCGGCGGCTTATCAGGCTGCATACACGCTCGCCCAGACCAGGGCGACCGATGCCGCCGCCGATGCAACCGACTACGGGAACCTGAACAGCCAGGCGCTCTTCTGGGCGCAGAACACGCAGACGTACGGCTCTTTCAACGTTCCACTGAACCAGGTCTTTTATGGAGGCTATGGCAATGGTCCTGTTTCGGTCAGTGATTTGCAACAACTGGGCAGCGACCCGAACGACCCTGCCATGTACAGCAATGGCACAACGTCAGCCCCGTTCGCGCAGTGGATGGCGGGCAATTACAGCCAGGATTACCAGATCGACAGCATGAACCGCACCACCACCGAGATGAACCAGGCGGCGACGCAGGCGAAGGCCGAACTGGCCGCGGCGCAGGCACAGGTGACCGTGGCGCAGGCAAATCTAACCGTCGCGCAGTTGCAGGCCACAGGAGCCACCCAGGTGCTGCAGGCTTTCACCTCCGCCGTGTTTACGCCGCAGGTCTGGCAGTACATGGCCAACGCCATCGACACGATCTACCAGCAGTACATGACGATGGCTCTGCGCGCGGCCAAACTGATGCAGGCCGCATACAATTTTGAAAACGACGTGTCCGTTGCTTTCATCAAAGACGCGTACACGTCGAGTGGCCCGGTTGGAAACGGCTCGCTGATGGGCGCGGAATCGCTCATGCTGGATATCCAGTCGTTCACGGACGACCTGGTGAACTCCAGCCGCGGTAAGCAGCAGCTACTGAAGACGTCCATCTCGCTCGCGAGCCACAACGGGTACCTGTTCCAGACGCAATTCGTGAAAACCGGCACCATGAGTTTTGAAACAAGCCTCGATGACTTCGACTCGGCCTACCCCGGAATTTATCAGGGCAGAATCCGCAGCGTATCGCTTTCGGTGCAGGGCATTGTTCCCACCGCCGGACTTTCCGGAAGTTTGACGAACGGCGGCATCTCCTGGTATCGTTTGCCGTCCGATCTGGCAACCCCCGCAACGCCCACCAGGGTGCGCATCCAGGACACCGAGACGCTGGTGCTTTCTGACTACAACCCCGCGCAGGACGGCGTGCTCAATTCCTCCGACGGCAATCAGATGGGAATTTTCGAAGATGCAGGGGTCGCCAGTTCCTGGGTACTCAGCATTCCGCCGACGGTGAACGATATCGACTATACGGCGCTGACAGACGTTGTGGTGACCTTCCTCTATGAAGCCAGGTTCGACCCGCAGCTGACACCCACTGTGCTCGCTCAACTCGCCACGCGGCCCGGCTACTACACGAAAGAACGAACCATCGTACTGAACTGGGTCTACCCCGACCTTTTCTTCGCCTTCGTGCAAACAGGCACGTTCACTCTGCCGCTTGGATCGGGGGATTTCCCCACGAACCAGACTTCACCCGTGATTACCGCGGTCAGTCTGGCAGTCACCACTTCCGCATCGGGCGGCGCTAACGGAGTCACGTTCTCGCTCACCGCGCCGGGCAAGGCTGCGACAGAAGCGGCCGCGAATTCGAGCGGCGTCGTCACGTCGCAGGGTCCGGGCAGTCTGTGGGCTCCTCTGACGGGAGGTTCGGCGCTCGGCAACTGGGTGGTGTCCGTGGTGCAGCCTGCCACCAACCCGCCTCCGCCATTCGATCTGACGAAGGTCACCAACGTCGTCCTGATTCTGGACTACACTTTCACACCACGCAGCTAGCCACGGCTTGCCCAGAGGAGTTTCACCATGAGCAAGACGAGCGGGACCAGCGACGAGATCCTGAACCTGCCTTCGGGCGGCGGGTCGGTCGCGGGTTCGGGGAGCAGCTTCAGCGTCGATCTGAACACGGGTACCGCGACTGCCAGCTTCAACCTGATGCTGCCCGCGGGGCCAAACGGCATTGTGCCTCCGCTCACGCTTCAGTATTCAGCGGGTGCCGGACAAGGTCCGTTCGGGCTTGGCTGGTCGTTCGGCTTCCTGACGATTCGCCGCAAATTGACTGTCCTGGCAGATCCACCGGATCTGACCGCAGTGGGGGCTTATTCGCTCGTTGGAGTCGGCGATCTGGTGGACATGGGGAGCGGCCGTTTCCGCCCGACGGTGGATTCGACCGGTCAGCTGATTCAGTTCACCGGTGGCGTCTGGACGATCACGGACAAACTCGATACCGTCTCTTCGCTCGGAAGCACCGCGGCCTCACAACTCGGCGGCACGAACCCTTGCGCCTGGCTGCTCGATCATTGCACCGACAGTTCCGGCAACGCGGTCGTCTACACGTGGCTGGAAGACGGCGGGTCCCTGTTGCCACAGACGATCACGTGGGGAACCTGTCAAATCGTCTTCCAGTACCAGGCGCGCCCCGACCTGATCGTCGATGGAACCTACGGGCAGCCCATTACGACCGACAAGCGCTGTAGTGTCATCGAACTCCATGTGACCACGGAGAAGCAAAGTCTTGTGCGCAGCTGGACGCTCCTCTATGAGGACAGCGGAGGGCGCGGACGCTCACTGCTCGCGACTATCCGCGAACAGGGCCACGCGGCAGATGGAACTGTGCTGGCAGCGCCGGATCGTACTTTCGCTTATTCCTCCTTCGGCACGCCGGCGATGCTGAGCGTTTCGGGCTGGACCACATCGCTGCTCGACAGCAACATGGATCTGGTGGACCTCAACGGCGATGGGTTGCCCGACGTACTGCAACTCGGGAACGGCCTGCCCATCGCGAGTATGAACCTTGGCCAGGCTCGCTTCGGTCCGCCAACACCCGTTGCCAGCGCGCCTGCGGCGTTGCAGCTCTCCTCGGCGAACGTCGCCTTCGCGGATATGTCGGGCGAAGGGAATGCGGATCTGCTGGTGCTCAACCAGCCCTTGTCGGGCTACTATCCTCTCTCCGCGCCTTCAGGGGCCGCACCGGCTTTTGGCATGCCGGTATTCTTTCCACAGGCGCCGGATATCACGCTCTCCGATCCGCGCGTACGCCTGCTCGATCTGAATGGCGACGGTATCACAGACATTCTTTTCGACAGCGGCCGTGGCTGGCTGTTGTACCTGCGCGAACCGAACAACACGTGGTCGACGTACCCGCGGCTGCTTCCGGCTAATCTCACTCCGCCGGTTTCGCTGACAGATCCTCATATCTATCTGGGTGACATGACAGGAGACGGCCTCACCGACATTGTTCGCGTGATGGGCGGCAGCGTGACTTACTGGCCAGGGCGCGCCGATGGCGGCTGGAATGTGGCCATCAATATGTCGCCCGAGCTCCCATTTTCGCTGACATACGATCCGACCCGGCTCAACGTGGTCGATGTGGACGGGGATGGCTGCGCCGACCTTCTCTATGTCGACGCAAATTCGATCACGGTTTGGCTCAATACCGGCGCCGGTCAGCTCGCCGATCCGATCGTGATCCCGGCGACGCCGCCCGCATACGCCGGCAGCTATCGCGTTGTGGATCTGCTGGGCGCCGGGACCCTGGGCGTGTTGTTCCAGCTTCCCAATGTCCGCGCGGGTGTTTCCCGCCAGGCCTTTCTCGACATCTCCGGAGGCGTCAAGCCATACCTCCTGACCGATCTGACCAACGGTCCGGCACTCAGCACGCACGTCGCCTATCGCACCAGCACGGCTTTCGCTCTGGACGATGCGGCGGCAGGCTCACCCTGGCAGACCAACCATCCGTTTCCGCTGCAGTGCGTATGGAGCAGCGACGTGACTGACCATGGCACGGGCGCGCTTGCCGCCACAAGGTACGCGTACCATAACGGCCGCTACGACCCTTCTACGCGAACCTTTCTCGGTTTCGGCAAAGTCGATTGCGATCAGGTCGGCGATGCCACGTGTCCCACGCAGCGTGTGGAAACGGTATTCCATCTCGGCCTTGATCCCAACAATCTGAACCGCCCGCTCTTTGGCACCGAGGCTTTTCAACTCGGGGCGCTGCGGCGCAAACCTCTCAGCACGACAGTCTACGGCATGGATGGCTCAGCGCTCCAGGCCATCCCTTATTCCGTTACGCTTCACACATATGACACGCTGTTGATTCCATCCGGGTTGGGAGACGGGAATCAGGTTGCCGTTCCGTACATCACCCTTGCCACCGAACAGCGCCGGGAACGCCAGGCAACGATGCTTTCGACGCGCCAGATCCAGTATCTTAAGGTCGACAACGAAGGCAACGTGACTTCGCAGCGGACCTGGGCGCAGCGCACGGGGGTAGCGACGCCGGATCAGGACATCACCACCACAACGACCTTCGCCGCGGGGGGAACCAACCTGCAGATTCCCGCGCGGGTGACCCAAACGGCCGCCGACGGAAGCATCGTTTCCGTGAACATCACCTATTACGACGGGGATGCCTATGAAGGTCTCGCTGAAGGCCAGGCGACTCAGGGCCTGGTTTCGCGGATGGAAAGCCGCGCCTTCGATGACACCTTTGCGGCATCCATCTGGGGCACGAATGTGCCTGACCTGACGACGTTCGGGTACCACCGCCTGCCCGGCGATGCTACGGGCTGGTGGATCACGCACCGCGCGCATCAGCGCTCAACAGGACCGCAGGGGCCGATTCTTTCGACGAGGAATGCGCTGGGGGGCGTTCAGACCCTACAGCTGGATTCCGCCGGCCAGCGCGTCATTGCGGTCACGGACCCGGTGGGTAACACCATGACCGCCGCTATCGACCCGCGCGTCTGGCAGACAACGTCGCTGACGGACGCGAACGGACACACCAGCACCGATCAGTTCGATGCGCTCGGTCGCGTGATCGCAACGGTCGGGCCGCTCGACAGCCCGTCTTCGCCGTCGACGACCTACGTATACTCGGCGGGCGCAATCTCACAGGTCCTTGCCAAAGCTCTCGTCACCTACGGCGGCGCCGATAGCGTTCCGACGACAACATGGGTTGACGGCTCAGGCCACGTGCTTGGAATGGCGAGCCCCGGCAGTGTGGCCGGCCAGTACATAGTTTCTAAAGCCTCGTCTTTCGGTGCGCGCGGTCTGGCATCGGTCGCATTCCTGCCTTTCACAACATCGTCGGATACAGCGTGGCAAGCTCCTCCCGCCGGCACCGGCGGCGTCGCCTATGTTTACGATGCTCTCGGACGAGTCACCCAAACCACACGTCCCGACGGCCTGGTCATCGCAACCCGCCATGACGGCGATACCGTTATCACGAGCGAAACCTGGCCGCGAGCTGCAGCTCTCGATATCGAGCAACAGGTGTACGATGCCGCGGGGCAGATGATCTCGGTCAGCCGTAATGCGGGCGACCACTGGGTGGAGCAGACCTACAGCTATGACGCCAGAGGCAAGATCGCGTCCGTCACTTTACCTGGCGGAGCTCAAGTGATCTTCGCCAGCGATCTGCTCGGCCGCTGCTTCAGCCACCAGAGCCCCGACATGGGCCGCACGATTTACATGATCGATGCCTGCGGGCACCAGCGTTCGCGGCAAAACAGCGTGGGCCAGATTGTGGCCACGACCTTTGACGCGGCCGACCGCATGCAGGCCGTTTACCACGACGCCGAGACCACCCCGCGCGTGAAGTACGACTATCTCGATACCGGCGGCGCTACACCGGCCGACGGCATCACGGCGAACCGTTACGGGCGGCTGTGGCGTATCACGGACGAGGTCGGTACCGTCACTTACCAATACGATGAGATGGGCCGCACGGTCTCAACCCAGAGGACGGACGCCATAAGCTCGGCGGTCTTCGTAAATCAGGTCTCCTACGACGCACTGGGCCGCACCGTCACCGCCACGCTTCCGGCGGTTGCCGCCGGCGTCACTCCGCGCACCGTGCAATACACCTATGGCGCCGATGGCAGAGTAGCCACAGCTTCCGGCATTGTCAATCAGGCAGTGTACGACGTATATGGACGCCTGACGAGCATCGTCTACGCCAACAAAGCATCCACGCTGATCGATTACCGCCCCAATGCCGGCGGCATTGCCCGCGTTCGCATCAGCGACAGCGCGGGGACTTTGCTGCGCGATACACCGGTAGCCTGGAATAACGGCGTCCTGAACGGCCTGTCGAGCAACGTCGCGGCGGAAGACAGCGTTGCCTATTCGTACGACAGCCTGCGCCGGCTGAGCGCCGCGAATTACGCGCAGGCAGCGACCGCCGCCGACGCTCACGCGTGGGCCTTCGACGATTCGTTCAATCTGACTTCGTCCTCCGACAGCGGCGCCCTCACTTACAAGGCCGGCACGCACCAACTGGCTTCGGCCGGGGGGCAGAGTATTGTCTTCGACGCGGCCGGACGCGTGACCTCCGGACGCTTCGGGACCGCGATCTTCGATGGCGCCGATCGGTTGACCGGACTCACCTCCCCGGCTGCGGGAACCCTGGCCCACACGTACGATTGCGGCGGCCGCCGCTCGCGCACGCTCACGGCCGGGGCGCAGACGTACTTCAGTCCCGTCGGGAACGTCGAGATTCAGTCCGGAACTGCCGTTACCTGGCTAGCCTTCGGCGGACAACGCGTCGCCGCGGATGTCGGCGGAGCACTCTGGTTTTTTCATTCGAATGCGCTGGGCGGTAAAGACCTCATCACGGACGCGACGGGACTTCTGGCTTCGCGCATTGTGCAAACTCCGTTCGGCCTGCAACGCCCCGCCGGGGGCGCGGCGTCAACCCCAGCGGGAACAACAACTGTTCTCGCGCTCCTCATCACGGGTTCCGACGGCAGGGGGCTCATGTGCCAGGGCCATCGCTGGTACGATCCGCAGAACGCGCAATTCATCAGCCCGGACCCTGTTGTCACCGGCGCTTACATCGTGGGCGTCTGGAATCCCTATCTGTACTGCCTCGGGAATCCGATCACGCTCTACGATCCCACTGGATGCAGCTTCCTCAGCATCCTTGAAGCGATCGGTGTGGCGATTGTCGCCGCGGTCTGTGTGGTCGCCGCAGTCTTCACGTGCGGCGTCACGATCCTCGGCATGACGGTGACGTTTGCCTATCTCGACATGATGGAGGGCGTGGCTGTGGGCAGTCTCGGTGGTGCGCTGGTGGGCACGCTCGCGGCACAGAAAGCGGGCGGCAACATCTGGGCGGGAGCTTTTGTGGGCGCGTTGCTGGGCGCCACGACATCGCTGATCGGCGGCAATCTGGGCGGCCTTGCCGCTGCCGCGGTGGACTGCGGAAATGGCAACTCGCTCCAGTCTTTCATCGTGAGCGGCGTTATTCAGGGAACGACCGCCGGGATGGGCACGGGTCTTGCCAGCGGGTTCGCGGGCGGTAAAGGAAGTGTGGATTCGGCGCTGCAGGCGCTGGCACAGGGGGCCGCTTACGGAGCTTTCCTCGGTGCGTTGCTGAGCCTTGGGGTCGGCAGCGTGGTGGGTACCGGCATCCACGGACTTTCAGCACCCGACCGGTATCTGAACCCCCTCGATCTCTATTCCAAATTCATGGATAGCTCGTCGGCCAGTACGATAGCCAATTCTGTCGACAACCAACTTGGCGTGATGGCCAGCGGGCAACAACTGGTTGCGCCTGGCGGCGTGACGCCGGGGAACATCGGGGGCGCTATTATTCCAAACCTGCTGACCACGTCCCCGACTCAGTTCACACTTTTCGGGCACGCGATCGGCATTCCCCTTTCCGGCGTCGCCGGAGCGATGATTTACAACGCGGGCTTTGCCGCGGCCGTGGATATTTCGATGGTCGCGGACCACCTGGGTATGAGTTACGCGTGGCAGCTTGTTCTGATGATCGGAGCTGCCCCGTATTTCATCGACCTGGCTTTCGCCGAATTTCAAATCTTCGGGACTACCATTTTCGATAAGGGCGAAACTGGCTTTAATATTGGGTTCGGATCGTCGAACCCGAATAATATCGATTGAAAGATCCAGGGTAAAAACAGGGGTCGGACGATATGCCTGCTGCGCGGACGTTCGCGCGCCGGAATCGTTCGCCGGATCAGCCGTTGCCCGATAGTGCTTCCCGCCCCCGTGTAACCCAGGCGGGTTCGTCTTCAGAACGCCACGTAACGATTCCGTCTCGCGCTTCCGGCACTCTTCGCGGTGCAGCGGCGGAGTTGTCGTATACAACAGCCTCGTGCGCCAAACGCAGGGGCGCCGGTAGATTTCCGAGGCTGCGCTCGTAGCGTCGCCGGATATCCGCATCCGGCACATCGTGCCCGCCTTTTGCGGCGCGTTCCCGTACACGCTCTATGTTCCACTCCGGATTTTCGACGCAGACATAAGTGAGGCGGACGACGAAACCCGTTCCCGCGCCTGACGCATCGTCTCGATGATGCTGCTCCTCGAAAGCGTCGTCTCAACGGCGAGGCTTTGTCCATCGCTGAGATATTCACGGGTACGGTGGATTACCTCTCTGCCAGCGGCTACCGCAGCCAGCAGGAGGTTTGACGGACTCGTCCGTTTTGCAACAGCATCCGGGTCGAGCAGGTTCTCGCGGCCATCGAACTCCAGGACACGGGTGAATGTGCTTTTCCCCGAGCCGTTCGGGCCACCGATTACTGTGAGGACGGGCACTCGCTACGCAGCACTTCTGCTCAGTTCGCGCAGCACCTGATAATGATTTTCACGCGGTGCTCCCGGAATGAAGCGGATCTCGAATACGCGGCCATCGGGCCGCTCCATAACTTCGAGTCCGGACGCGGCATCCCGATCGAAAAGCGGCACGCCCGCCGCCAGTGTTTCCTTCCGCGCCTGCGCTACCGCAGTTTTGACCGCGAGATCGAAGGTGTCGTCGAAGATATCCCCGTTTGCCATAGAGAACCGACCCTCAATAATACCGCAATCAGCTCCCCTCGCTCGCCCGGCTCCCGAACGGCAACCGCAGCTTCAAAATCCTCTCCCGCTGCCTTTCCTCGTTGAGATTGCGCAGGCGCGCGAACAGCAGATCGCGCAGCGAAACCATGCCCACCAGTTCACCGTTCTCGCTGCTCACCACGGGCATTCGCGTCAGCCCCGTCTCCGCCATGCGGAAAACTACGGCGCGCAGCGGCTCATCCGCATGTGCCACCACAGGCTCACGGAGCACATCGGCGAGCGCACCCGAGACCGGCGAATCCATCAGCTCACGCAGTTCCTTGCGCGTCACCACGCCTTTCACTTTTCTGGCTTTGTCCACCACCGGATAAAGATGCTGACCGCGCTCCGCCGGCTCGCGTACAAGGGTGCCCCGCAGCTCGTCGATTGTCGCTTCCGCTGGCAGCGCGACCAGCTTGGTGCGCATCACTTCCCGCACGAACAGAATTTCCAGCGGATCCGTGGAATACTCGCGCGTGATATGGAACCCGCGCCGCGCCACTTTCTCCGTCAGGATCGAGCGCTTCAGGAGCAGCACGGTCGTGGCGTACGCGAACATCGACGTGACCAGCAGCGGCAAGAGCATATTGATATCGTGCGTCAATTCCAGAGCAAACAGAATCGCCATGATCGGCGCTCCCATGGTGCCCGCCAGCATGGCTCCCATCGTCACCAGAGCCCAGAATCCGGCGCCTAAATGCGGCAGGAACATCGCTTCCACCCCGCCGAGCGCGGCGCCCATCATCAGCAACGGCGCTACAATGCCGCCGGACGTTCCCGAGCCCAGAGCCACAATCCAGATAGCCGACTTGACCAGGAGCACGCCCAGAATGATCGCGCGCGGCACGTCGCCCTGCAGCAGCGACCCGATTGTGTCATAACCCACGCCCAGCGCCTGCGGGAAAATCAAGCCACCCAGCCCGACGATCACGCCTCCCATTGCAGGCCACCACATCCAGTGAACCGGGAGTTTTTTAAAGATGTCCTCGGCCGCGTATACGCCGAGCGTCATTAGCCACGAAAGGCCGCCCGCCAGCAGGCCCGCGACTACGCATCCCAAAAGACCCTGCGGGCCGATGAAAAGCGCATGGTGCGGTACCGGAAACAACGGCCCAGGTCCCAGAAGATACCGTCGCGCCGCGCCCGCCGTCGCGCTCGCCAGCGCCACCGGGATCACGCTGCGCGGTTTCCATTCGAACAGCAATAACTCCACCGCCAGCAGCACCGCCGCCACCGGCGTCGCGAATGTCGCCGACATTCCGGCCGCCGCACCCGCTACCAGCAGCGTCTTGCGCTCGGCCGCTGTCAGGTGAAAAAGCTGCGCCACAATCGAGCCGATGGCGCCGCCTGTGACGATGATGGGGCCTTCCGCGCCGAACGGTCCGCCCGAGCCGATGGAGATCGCGGCCGAGAGCGGCTTCAGGATCGCCAACCGCGGCTGCACCTTGCTGCCGTTGATCAGAATCGATTCGAGCGCTTCCGGAATGCCGTGGCCGCGAATGCGCTCGGAACCGTAGCGCGCCATCAGGCCGACGATCAGCCCCCCCGCCACCGGAACCAGCACGGCCCACCAGCCCAGATGATTGGCCGCCGGAGAAACGAACAGCGTGCTGGCGCGCCCGTAATAAAAAACGTTGGTGAAGAAAGCGATCAGGCGAAGCAACACCCAGGCGATGCCCGCGCTCAGCAGCCCGATCACGATTGCGAGGAGCGAGATGGGAATCACGCGCGACGTGGTGGTAAAGTCGCCCAGTTCTTCCAAAGTGCCGCTCATTTTTTTCGCTCCGTGTGTGCTCATAGTTTTTTTATCCGTTTGCCTTCACGCAGCACCGAATGCAGAGCGCGCGCCAACTCGGGGCCGGACCGTTCGAGTTCCGCCCGATGCGCCAGTGCGAGCCTGTGCAGAATTCCGCGCCCCGCCGGTGTCAGCCGGACCCAGACCTCGCGCCGGTCTTCAATTCCGGCTTGTCTGGCGACTGCTCCGGATTTCTCCAGCCGGTTGATCAGTTCCACCGCGCTGTGATGCTGAATGAAAAGGATGGCAGCCAGTTCCCGTATGGTTGGTTTCGTGCCTTCCGGCAGGCCACGCACGGCCAGCAGCAATTGATGTTGCTGCGCCTCAACGCCATGTTCTTTCGCCGTGGCCTCGCTGAAATAAAGGAACTGCCGGATCTGCCTGCGGAATTCCGCCAGTTCACGATATTGATCGGACGAAAGATCTTTCTCGGCTCCCATATAAATATCGTATCACGATACATTATGTGGCGAGAAATCGGAGCGGCGCGCCGTTATTCCGCGGCGGCTTCGAATACGGCAACGCCGCTGGCTACGATCTTCCCGTCCCTGTAAAAGGAATATTCAAGCGAGAGCGTTCCGTTGTCCGGGTCGACGGTTGCAGTCTCCGTCAGGGAGACAACGCCGTCGTTCCTGCCCGTGCCCGCGATAGTGTTCCGGTCGATCCGCGAATACGAAATCGCCCTGACCGCAAACGATCCCTCCACCGGATATTCCGCGCCGTCGAATTTCGCGCGTATCGAAACGCGGACATCCGGACCATCCGCCCTGACCATGTGCTCGCGGACCTCAATCTCATCCGCCGACGCGTGTATTGTCCACGTCCACGAATGTGGCGCAGGCGTACTGAGTGTCGATCGACTGGCGTCGAATCGCCACGTTCCGGTAAATGGATCGCGTTGTTCCATCGTCGGAGCTTTGGTTCCGGTTTTATTATGGCGGATTTACGCGGCGAGTTCGGACGGGGTTAGAGCAGTTTCGAGACCGGGGTCTTCCCATACCTGTCAGGACGCGGCGAAACGCCACGAGGCCGAGCGTCGCTCGGCCGTACAAGCTAAAGCGGAGCTAAAGCGTGTACCCACCATTGCCGCCGTTACCGGTTTGAACCCGCGTCGGCATTTTCCCGGGATTTATTTTCTTTCAGCATGGAAAGCTGCATGTCGCCCAGTTGCCGGCTGAACGCAGCCGGACTGACAGCCAGCCCCGCATACCACTGTGGAGAATCCGTCGCGGTGGGCACGGAATTACTTGCCTCCAGCGTCTGCTTCATCTCCGATTTCCATTCACGAATGCGCGCCGTCAGGGAAGTGAAATCCATAGCACGCTTATCGACTGAACATGGCTTCAGCTTGAGCGTTCCCGCGCCACTTTTTCGCGAAAAGACAGGCTCATCCCTGCTGAAACGAGTAGTATGTCCCGAGGATCCGGATGGGTATAGGGTTACTTGGGAAAGCCGGAGACGTCGGCAGCGCGTCTCAGTTCCGCGACTGACATCGCTAATGCCGTGGGACGTGGAGCGGCGTCTCCCGAAGAAAACTCGGCATATCCGAGACAGCGCACCCCGATTGCCGCGACGGCGAAAAACGCCAGCAGGATGAAACCGGAAATGACGCTGCCGATGACAACGCTTTCGAGCAGAGAGAAACCGGCCGCGACGATGCACACCGAGTACAACATCAGGGCGACCGCTTTCGGCGACCAGCCATGATCGAGCAGGCGATGATGCACGTGCGCGCGGTCGGCCGAGAAAATCGGCTGACCTCCGAGAAAGCGCCGCGTGATTGCAAGTGCCACGTCAATCAATGGAAGCGAAAGGGCCATCAGGGGCGCAGTCACGCCCATCGGGCTGGCCGATTTTTGCGCCCAGACGATGCCGAAACAGCCGAGCACGAACCCGATCAGCAGACTGCCGGAATCGCCGAGAAAGACCGAGGCCGGGTTGAAATTGTAGCAGAGAAAACCAAGCAGGCAGCCAGCCAGCGGAAGCGCCGCCATGGCCAGGGCCGTGTTGTTCGTCAGCAGGGCCGCCGCGAAAACCGCGAGAGTGCCTACGAGTCCGGCGCCCGCGGCCAGGCCATCCATGCCGTCAATCAGGTTGAACCCGTTCGAGCAGGCGAGGAGCCAGAGAATCGCCAGCGGCAGCGTCCACCAGGCATGCGCGTGGTGCCCCGCGCCGTCCACCGCGAGAATGCCGCTCCAGCACGCAATTCCAGCCGCGGCAACTTGCCCCGCCAGTTTCTGCCAGGCCTTGAGGCCCCACAGGTCGTCGACGATCCCCACGATAAAGACCACCCAGGCGGCGGGCAGAATCTTCCAGACCAGCGCCAGGCGGTCGTCGGCAATACCGAACCACCATCGAACGATAAAAAAGGAAACAGCGTAGGAAACTGCAACCGCGATTCCGCCCCCGCGTGCGATGGGATGTTTGTGGATCTTGCGGTCCTGATCGGGCTCGTCAACTACACCGTACGCGGCGAATATTTCCCGAACCACGGGCGTCAGGATCAGGGTCAGGCCGACAGACAGCAGAGCCAGGAATATAAGTGCATTCATACCAATAGCAGAATCGGGAAATGGCTAAAGTCTGATTATACGAGGTAACGGTACGAAAGGGTACGGTTATGGTACTGATACTACGATCAAGCGATAAGATAAGGTCAGAACATGCCGTTTCCCGGTGTCGACTACCTTCTCTTCGATTCGCAGCTTTCGGCTCAGGAACTCCTGGTCCGGCAAACCGCGCGCCGCTTTGTGGATGAGCGCATCCTCCCCGTGATCCGCGACTGTTATCGCGACGCCGTGTTTCCCGCGCAGCTCATCCCCGAAATGGCGGAGCTGGGTTTTTTGGGACCGAATCTCGGCGCGGAATCCGAACGGTACGGCTGCGCAGCGATGAACAACGTGGAGTACGGGCTTGTGATGCAGGAATTGGAACGCGGCGATTCCGCGCTGCGCAGTTTCGCCTCGGTGCAGGGCGCGCTGGTGATGTTTCCGATTCTGCGGTTTGGCTCCGACGAACAAAAGGAACGCTGGCTGCCGCTATTGCAGGCTGGCAAAGCGATCGGATGTTTCGGCCTCACCGAGCCGGATTTCGGCTCGAATCCGGCGGGCATGCGGACGCGCGCGGTTCGCGACGGCGATGGCTGGGTGCTCAACGGAGAGAAGACCTGGATCACGAACGGGTCCGCCGCCGATGTTGCTCTCATCTGGGCGCGAACCGAAGAAGGCATTCAGGGCTTCCTGATCGAACGCGGAACGCCGGGTTTTGCCGCGAGCGAGATTCACGACAAATGGTCGATGCGCGCCTCGGTGACTTCGAGCCTCGCGATGACGGATTGCCGTTTGCCTGCGTCGTCGGCGTTGCCGGGAGCGAAGGGGCTGAAATCCGCGCTGGCCTGTCTGACGCAGGCGCGTTTTGGAATCGGCTGGGGAGTGATTGGCGCGGCGATGGATTGCTACGAAACCGCGCGCGCTTACACAGTGACTCGCACGCAGTTCGATGGCAAGCCGCTGGCGGGACATCAACTGGTGCAGGAAAAGCTGGCGTGGATGATCACGGAGATCACCAAAGCGCAGTTACTGGCGCTCCATTGCGGCCGGCTGAAAGACGCGGGCAAACTGGAAGCCGCGCACGTTTCGATGCTGAAGCGCAACAATGCAACGATGGCGATTGAATGCGCGCGCCGCAGCCGCGACCTGCTGGGGGCGAACGGCATTACGGGAGAATATCCCGTGATGCGGCATTTGTGTAATCTCGAAACCGTGCGGACGTATGAGGGGACCGATCATATCCACGCACTGGTGATCGGCGAGCGCGTCACGGGTGTTGCGGCTTACCGGTAGTGTCCGCGTCCCGACAAACCACGCAGTTCAGTTCGTGACCGAGAAATGCCGCGCGGCCTTCGGGAGTTGTCACCCAGGGGCGATTCAGCCAGGGCGGATCGTGCCGGACATGCTGCGTGTGCCCGCAGTCCAGTTCGGCGATCCAGTGTCCGTGCTCGTCCTGTCGAAAGCCCTTAATCCTGCGTTTCATTCCGCGGAACGGAATGGCGACGCCGGCAGACCCTCGCCGTTATAGAGATTGCAATCCGGGTTATCCGCATACGCGTAACGGACATACACCGGGGTTGCCACGGCGCCGTTCGATACGACGATCGAGCCGCCGTCGATGTGGGCATCCGCCGCCACGTATTTACGATCCGCACCCGCGATCTCGAAGCCCTTTAGCGCTCCGCCCTTCGCGCTCAGCCCACCGGTCGTGTGATCGAACCAGACGCGCATGTCCGAACCTTCGCGCACCGCCTGCCGGTACATCGGCCCGGAGTCTTCGATCTTCTCACCATACGCAATCACACGCGCCGCCAATGCGAGACGCAGCCCCACATCCTGCTTATTGGTTGGATGCACGTTACCCGGAACGCCGATATCGATCGTCACCGCCATGCCGGTGTTCGCCAGCGCCAACGTCTGCCGTTGCGCTTCACGCAGATCGGCCCACGCCGGACTGGCCTTGTAGTTTGCCAACTGCACGTAGAGAAACGGAAAATCGCCTTCGCCCCACGCGCGCCGCCAGTCGCGAATCATTTGCTGGAAGGCGCGCGCATAGAGCGACGCGCCATTCGGATTGGCATTCGCGTTGGTCTCACCCTGATACCAGATGGCGCCTTTGATCGCATACGGCGTAAACGGCGCGATCATCGCGTTGTACAGGGCAGCCGGGACAAATGCGCCGCCCGGCCGAGTCTCCGTCAAAGCCGGTTTTGCGGGAACCGTGGCGCCACTGGCCTTCGCCGAGGCAGAAGCCTCATTCCACGCCGCCAGTTGCTTCTCATAATTCGCTGACACCAGCGGCCACGCTTCCTCCGTCTTGCCCCACTCGCTGAAAATCGGCATCAGCGCGGGGTCGGAGCCAATCCCCCGCAGGCTCATCCACGCTTCCACTGGCGTGCCGCCCCAGAATGTTTCGATGATTCCGATCGGCACTCCACCCAGTTTTTCCTGCAAATGCCGCGCGAAGAAATACGCCACCGCCGACGCGCCGCCCGCGTTTTCGGGATTGACATCCACCCACGGCTGGCCGCTCGCGTCTTCCATCGGATAATCCGCCACCTTGCGATCGATCAGCGTGCGCCGGATCTTCGGATATTTTGCAGCGGCAATTTCGGCGGCAGCGTTGTCGCCCTGCCGCAGCTTGAATTCCATGTTCGATTGGCCCGACGCCACCCAGACGTCGCCCACCAGCACGTCTTTGAACGCAATCGTATTGCTGCCCTTCACAGTGAGGTCGAACGGACCGCCTGCGGCGCCGGGCGCAAGATAAACGCTCCAGCGGCCCAGAGCGTCGGCTTTGGTGGCCTCCGTCGCGCCGCGAAACATGACCGCGACCGCTTCATCCGGCGCAGCCTTGCCCCATATATGCACGGGCTGATCCCGCTGGATCACCATGTGTTCGGCAAGAATATGCGGCAGCGTCACTTCGGCTTTGGCGCCGAACGAAACCGCAAAAGCAATAACCGAGAGCAAAGCCGCGCGTGAGTTCATAGTTAACGCGAATTGTATAACAAGTCGCCGCGCCGATGACCGTTCTGTGTGGGGCAGGCGGTTCCGCCTGCCCTGGTCGCGTGACGCTCGCATTCCAACCCCTTCATCCCGCATAAACGCCCGGACCGCACAGATAATCTACTTCGCATTCCGCATCAGATCCACCTGAACCTGCATCTGTCTCGCCTTTCCCTCGGCTGCATCGGGGCTTTCGGTCCTGACGGTTTTATCACGCGTAAACCCGACAAAATCCAGCCACCCCTGCGAGCGCGTCTCGCGATGCGCCTTCACCAGAACATAAAGCGGATCGGCCTGCACGCGCGCCGCTTCCTCATTCAGGGGAGTTTGCGGCAGATTGAAGCGAAAATCCTTCAACAGAGTGCGCGCCATCAGAAGGTGACCCGCCAGGTCGGGATGAATGCCATCCGTCGTAAAACTGAACTTCGGATTCGTCGCGCGCTCCTTTGCGATATAAGCGGCCATCGGCGTGTGCAGATCGACGACAGTCACATCGCCGGCAGCCAGCGTTTGCTCCCATGCGGCATAGGCCGCAAGCACGTCGTCGTATTTTTCGTACGGAGCTTTGTAGCTGAAATCGGGAGCTGTCGCGGGCAGCGTTGTCGTGAGCGGAACGGGGTCGAAAGGCGGCGGCGTCAGCAGAATCAGCCGCGCTCCTTTGGCTCTCACGGCCGCGATCAAACCCTGAATACCTTTCTGAAAGGCAGCCATGCGTTCCGGGCTCTGCGGATGGTAAATACCGTCGTTCATCCCGTAACAGGCGATCACCACCTGAGGATCGATCACGTCCAGCGCGCGCCGCAGCCGTTGCGAAAGGCAGGGACGGGGGAACGGATGGTCCTTCTCGGTCAGGCACGAAACGGTTTCGCTGGCTAGCCCGATGCTGACGAAATCGAAATGGCTGGCGGTGTAATGCTTGTTGAGATAGTACTCAGCGAGAGTGACGTAGTCGCCGGCCTGCGTGATGCTGTCGCCCAGCCAGAGGACCTTTTCGGCGGATAGCGGCCCGTTCTTCTGCGCGAACGATGGCCCGCAGACGCAAACGAACAACAGCAAAAGACAAAGCATTGGCCTGGAGCATTTCATGATCGCTTCCAATATATCCCTCCACCCGCTTCGCCGCCGTGCGTGGCACACGCCCTCGCTTTGCGCATGCCCACTTTACCGAGCCGCGCGATCACGCAATACGAGCCGCGACCGTAAAGGAGCGGTGCTCTACACCAGCTCTATTCCGGAAACCACCTCAGTTAATTCTCACTCGGCCGGTCTCGGCGTCGACGTTTTTTTCGTCTGCGACTGCGCGAGCCCGATAGACGCCGCCACCAGCGCGATTGCGATCCACTTCAGGTCCATGGCGCTTCTCTCTTTCGGCCATGGTAAGCGGAAGCGGCCCGGCGAAATCAGACCGTTAAAGCCTGGAAATGTCATCTCACACAGGTTCTGTGTCTCATCGGGTCCGCTTAATAATGATCGCGAAGCGGGCATTCTGCGCGGGAGGGGCGGGAACGACGCGGCATTGCGGATTTCAAAATCGCCCACGGCAGCTATTTGCAAACCGGCGCGATAGCGCGGTAAGATCTGACTGAGTTCCCTCCAACTGCCCCAACGCAAGCGGGCTTTTCGTTTTAGAACCAATTTGTATACGACATGAAGATATTCGAGGCAAACGGGGAGATCAGTCCCCGCGTTCCATACTGGGCAGGAATCTTTCTGATCGGGATGCTCGCTTTCACAGTCATCGGGACAATTTTCGTCGGACCGAGGCCACCCTGGCCTTCATGGTTTGGTGGCCTGATTCCCCTTTATCTCGCAATTCGGCTAATCCGTCACGCGCGTCGGACGATGAATGACCGCCGGATAAAAGAGTAAGTCTGTCCCCCGGTTCTGCCAGCGGCCCACGTCTGGCGGAACTGGTATCATTCACGCCCCGTCCCACCCCCACATCCCGCATGTAACAATAATATGTAAGATTAAAAACGTGTCGAACCACCCCACCATCATCCAGGGCGGCATGGGCATCGCTGTATCCAACTGGCGACTCGCGTCCGCCGTGTCGCGTCTCGGCCAACTCGGCGTTGTGTCCGGAACTGCCCTCGATCAGGTCTTCGCCCGCCGCCTCCAGGATGGCGACCCCGGCGGCCACATGCGCCGGGCCGTCGATAACTTCCCCTTCCCCGAAATGGCGAAGCGCATCTGGGACTCCTGGTACATCGCCGGCGGCAAGCCGTCCAGCCAGCCCTACAAGCGCCCCGCCTCCGCCACCAAAGACGGCCCCCGCGAAGTGCGCGAGCTCTGCATCGTTTCCAACTTCGTCGAAGTCTTCCTCGCCCGCGATGGCCACGACAATTCCGTCGGCATCAACTATCTCGAAAAAATCCAGCTCCCTCTGCTCGCGTCCATGTACGGTTCCATGCTGGCCGGCGTTTCCTACGTTCTGATCGGCGCGGGCATTCCGCTGAAGATTCCCGGCGTGCTGGACGCGCTTTCAGTCCATGAACCCGCCGCCTATCCCCTGCCCGTCACCGGCGCGCAGGAAGGTGACGACACGACCATGAACTTCGTGCCGCGCGAATACATGGAGCACGATCTTCCCCCGCTGCGGCGTCCGGATTTCCTGGCCATCATCGCCTCCAATACGCTGGCTCTCACCATGGTGAAGAAGGCGAATGGCAAAGTGAACGGCTTCATCGTCGAAGGTCCCACCGCTGGAGGCCACAATGCCCCGCCCCGCGGCAAGCCCATCTTTAACGATGCCGGCGAGCCGATTTACGGCGAGCGCGACGTGGTCGATCTCGTCAAGCTGCGCGAACTGGATCTGCCCTTCTGGCTGGCGGGCGGCTATGGACGTCCCGAAAAAGTGCGCGAAGCTCTCGATAACGGCGCGGCCGGTGTGCAGGTCGGCACCGCTTTTGCATTCTGCAACGAATCGGGTCTCACCCGCGAATACAAGAACGAGGTATTGAAGGAAGTCGCGGCCGGCAGCGCCCGCGTGGTGACCGACCCCATTGCCTCTCCCACGAATTTCCCCTTCAAAGTGGTGCGCCTCGAAGGCTCGGTCACCGAGCCCGAGGTCTACGCCGGCCGGCCGCGCATTTGCGATCTGGGCTATCTCCGCGAGGCTTATCGCACGGCGGTGGGAGCCATCGGCTATCGCTGCGCCGCGGAACCCGTGACCGTTTACAAGTCGAAGGGCGGCAAGCCGGAGAATACCGTCGGTCGCAAATGCCTCTGCAACGCGCTCATGGCGAATATCGGGCTTCCGCAACTGCGCAATAAGTACCTGGAGAAAGGCCTGATCACGTCGGGAGACGATCTCACGGAACTCGCGCCATTCCTCCCCGCCGAAGGCTGGGTCTACAGCGCGTCCGACGTCATCGACAAGCTGATGAGCGAATTGTCCGATCTTGGCCAGGCTCTCAGCATTATGTGCGACGCGCCCTTGCTCGCGTAATACGATGTAGGGCAGATTGGTAATCTGCCGTCGCTAAACCGCAACGAGGCGAAGTGGCCAAACCGCAGCTCGTGTTTACCTGTATGGATAATCGGCAACTTCGCAAAGCTGGGGAGTGCCTGCAACGCAAATCTCATGGCGCTTCAGTTACAGCGACTCCCGAACCTTCTCGCTCTTTTCAGGCCTTGCCGGCGGTTCGCCTGATCTCTTGATTACGCCGAAACTTAGTCAAAAGCGCCAGAAATCCTGCGCCCAGGCCTGCCAGCAGGATCGTACCCGGCTCTGGAGTCGAGCTACTGCCCAAAATCTGGAATGCTTCGGAGTCCGAGCCGGTTTCGACGAAATTTTCCAGGGAAAAGACGCCGTCACCTAAATTGCCAAAAGCAGCCGAGGCGCCATTACTCAACGCCCAATCCGCAGCGTCAGACGATACCGGATCAAAGAGATTGAGGTAATACGTGCCTGGTGCAAGCGACACGTCCAGCCCTGAGATTGAATTGGAGTCTTCATCATAGCCCTCGAGCGCGCACGGAGAAGCGCAGATCAGGGTATTAACGCTGGTAGCGTCCGCATCGCTGCCATAGGAAGTTCCGCTATCGGCAAGACTGGTAATTGACCAACCCGTCGAGGATATGGAGTCTCCCGGCTGCATGAGTGTAACGAAATTTATGCCGGTGACGTTCACGTTCGCCGAGACGGTGAAAGAGTCGCTGATCGCCAGGAAATAATCGGGCCCGTATGCTATCGCCGATGACCCATCCCAACCACCGTTATCATAGATAACGCTTCCGAACATCGGGCTCATCGCCGCAAGACAAATTAGCAGGCAATTCCGCAAATTCTTAAGTTTCATCGGCATATCTCCGAATTTCTTCTCTGGATTGGCTGATGAGTAACAATAGCAGGGACCCAATCGAATGCGCAAGTACTGGTACTTCGCTTGGACGACGCTGAGCATATTCGACCCGACAATGCAACGGGAGAGCAGGATAGCCACGCGTTACCGGCCTCGGACTCTACTGCCTTTCGACAGCATTGACAGCAAGTGCCAAATCACAGCGATAATGAAGCGACCGAGCAAAATAGAATGTTCCAGCCACTCGTACGCATGAGCTTAGTCGCTCTCCTGTCCGGCGCTGCCTTCGGCCAGCCGGCCGGAGTTCCTTCGGCCTTTGAAATGGCCGACGTGCATGTCAGTCCGCACAGCGACAATCCCTCGCTGCGCGTCTTCCATCGTGACGGCGTGTACGAACTGCTCGGCGCCACCATGGTGGATCTGGTCAGTAACGCGTACGGCGTCAAACCCGCCACCGTGACAGGAGGCCCCGCATGGCTCGAATCGGACCGCTTCGATGTGATCGCGAAAACGCCGGCCGACGCAACCCCCGAAGCCTTAAACACCATGCTGCGAACGCTGCTGGCCGATCGCTTCGGGCTCGTCGTCCATAACGACACCAAACTCATGCCTGCATACGTTCTGACAGCAGGAAAAAACCCGCGCATCAAACAATCCGCAGCTCCGGGCGAAGGGGGCTGCGAAGACCAACCCTCGGAGCATTCCGCGACATTCAACGGGGCTTTAGGTTGCCACAACGTGACCATGGCGGCCTTCGCGCAGGTGCTCCGGACCTATCCCGCGGCGCCGATGACTGGTTACATCTCCGGCAACGAAGTAGTGGATATGACCGGTTTGAATGGCCCCTGGGATTTCAACGTCAAATGGACAGGCCGTGGCGCGCTCGCCACAGCCGGCAGCGATGGCATGACGCTCTTCGACGCTATCGACAAACAACTCGGCCTGAATCTGGCGATCGGGAAAGCTCCGCTGCCCGTCCTTGTTGTTGACAGCGTCAATGAAAAGCCAACCGGTAATCTTCCCGGCATCACGCAGAAGTTCCCCGAGCCGCGGCTTGTATTCGATGTCGCCGACATCAAACTGAGCGACCAGGATCATCCAACCGCGCCGAAGTTTACGCCCGGCGGGCGCATGGAAGTGAAGGGGGTCACGCTGATCGCGCTGATTCAGCACGCCTGGGGCCTGGATACTTACGACAATGAATTGATTGCGGAGGGCCCAAAGTGGCTGACAACGGAACGCTTCGACATCCTGGCGAAGGCAACGCCGCCCGCCGGACCATCGAGCGCGCTCAAAGACGACGACTCGCTTCGAACCATGCTGCAAAACATGCTTGCAGACCGCTTTAAGCTCGCGGTTCACAGCGAGGAAAAGCCAGTCACGGTTTTCGCTCTGGTGGCTGAAAAACCGAAACTGAAACAGGCCGATTCCTCGGGCCGTTCGAAATGCAGCGAGGGAGCGGCGCCGCCAACAAGTCAGCCCGCGGTGCCTCAAAGAATCATTACCTGCACAAATACGACAGCGGCGCAGTTCGTGGAACGGCTGCACGGGATGGCGCCGGAATATATCAATCGCCCCGTCGTGGACGCTACCGGAATCGATGGAGCCTGGGATTTTACGGTGCTTTTTTCCGGACCGCGTTTCCTGCACGCTGAGATTGTGCGTGGAGACGGGCAGGCCGCCGCTCCGGACCCGAACGGCGCTATATCGCTTTTCGAAGCGGTGGAGAAGCGGTTGGGGCTGAAACTGGAAACGCAAAAGCGTCCCATGCCGGTCCTTGTGATCGATCACGTGGAAGAGAAGCCGACCGACAACTAAGTTGAAGTTGCATTTTTCTTATCCGTGTTCATCCGTGTGTATCCGTGGCCATTTTGCCTTTTTCATCGCCCTGAACCTTAGCCGCCCTGCTCTGTGGTGCGGCGTTCGGCCAAGCCGCCGAAAACCCGCCCCGCTTCGAAATCGCCGACGTCCATAGCAGCCCGCATAACAAAAATCCATCCCTGCGGATCGGCTTCTTCCGCGGCCGATACGAAATTAGAACCGCCACCATGCTGGATCTCGTCATGACGGCCTACGGGGTCGAGGCCTCAAACGTGATTGGTGGGCCAAGCTGGCTGGAAACGGACCGCTTCAACATCATTGCGAAAGGTCCCGCTGACGCCACGCCGGACACCCTAAAAATCATGCTCCAGGCGTTGCTGGCGGATCGCTTCCAATTGGCCGTTCACAACGACACCAGGCCAATGTCGGCCTATGCGCTGAGTGCGGGGAAAAAGCCGCTGCTGAAGCCGTCGGAAAAACCGGCCGACGGTACGAGCGGTAGCGGATGCCAGAACCAGCAGTCCGATTCTCAGTTCATCAATTTTTCCTACTCGTGCCGCAACATGACGATGACGGAACTGGCGACCTCTCTGCCCGGCATGGCGCGGCCTTACATCGGCGGCAATGCCGTGGTGGATCTCACCGGCCTGAAAGGCGCTTGGGATTTCAGTCTGAAATTCAGCCGCCCGGTTGTGCTCGCCACTGCGGGCAGCGAAGGCATTTCTCTGTCCGACGCCATGAATAAGCAGCTCGGCTTGAAACTGGAATTGCAAAAAGTCCCGATCCCCGTCGTTATCGTCGACAGCGTGAATCAAAAACCCTCAATGAATCCCGAGGGCATCACGGAAAAACTGCCGCCGCTCCCTACGGAGTTCGAAGTCGCCGAGATCAAGCCCAGCCCCCCTGGAGTTCAGGAGAACTTCCGGATGCAGCCCGGAGGACGTATCGACGTTTCTGGAATAACGCTGAAAGATCTGGTGAAGTGGGCCTGGGATCTCGACGATAACGACGATCTGCTGGCCGGCCCGAAATGGATGGCCGACGAGCGCTTCAACGTCGTCGCCAAAGCGCCGACCGCCGATCAGTCTGACAGCGAGACGCTTGCCCTCATGATGCGCTCGCTGCTGGTCAGCCGCTTCAAACTGGCGACTCACTACGAAGACCGGCCCGTCTCCGTTTACGCACTGCTTGCCGCCAAACCGAAGATGAAGAAAGCCGACCCCGCAAATCGCTCGAACTGCAAAAATGCCGGAGCCGGCGGCGCGAACGCGGCGCTGTTCCGAAACTTCACCTGCCAGAATGCGACGATGGCTCTCCTCGCGGAACGGCTCAGCGTGATCGCGCCGGGTTACATCAATCACCCGGTGATCGATCTAACCGGCCTCAACGGCGCGTGGGATTTTACGTTCAGCTTTTCCGGGGTGGCGGCCTTCCAATCCGGAGCGGGTTCGTCCGACCCGAATGGCGCCGTCTCTCTCTTTGAAGCGGTGGATAAACAAATCGGGCTGAAGCTGGAAGTACAGAAGCATCCGATGCCCGTCTTTGTGATCGATCACATCGAGCAAATGCCGACTGACAATTAACGCAACTAACGGGATGCGGCGTCGGGACCAGCCCAATACCTGTCCCGCGCGTTCACCGTCAAACCCGGACGTTTCGTCGTCAATTGAATTCTGCGGAATTCGGAAATCGCAGCCGGACGATCGGAAACATACCCAATGCTGTACTGGCTCCGCAAATCTTCTTCGATCTGCGCAAATACCTGATCGATCGTCAGCTTCTTCGAGACCTCGAAATAGCTGCCGCCGGTTTCTTTCGCCAGTCGCTCCATCACGCGTTTTCCAAAATCGCTGCCAAAGCCGCCGTCGGTAAACAGAATCGTGTAGATCAGCGTGTTGGTGCGCTGCGCCTCCTGGACCGCGTCGGCAAGCGACGCATTGCTCCCGTTTTCGCCGCCATCGGAAAGCACGATCAGCGCTTTGCGCCCCTGCTGATTTTTCATGACCTCTTTCGATGCGTCCGACAGCGCGTCATAGAGCAGCGTCCCGCCACCGTACTGGCTGCGCAGTTCATTCTTCGTGGGCGTGTTGACCATTTTAAGCGATTCCTGCAGATCGGCGCGCGACCCCGTCAGCGCCTGCATCGTCTTCACATTCATGTCGAACTGCATGACAAATACCTTGTCTTTGTTCTCGCGCAAAACCTGATCGATGAAGCGGAAACTCGCGCCTCGCTCCGCGTCGAGCACATGGACCTGGCTCATGCTGGTATCCACCATGAGTCCAATGGTCAGCGGAAGATTCGACTCCGTGGAAAAATACTTAATGGTTTGCGGCCTGCCATCTTCCAGCAGCGAAAAATCGTCTTTGCTCAGATCGCGGATGAACTGCGCCTTCTTATCCCTCACTGTCGCGAGGACATTGACGACCTGAACGTCGGATGAAAAAGCAGGCGCGTCGGCTTCCTGAGCCCGACTCTGAACACCGACCGACAGGACGGCGGCCACCGGCAAAATCAATGCAAACACGGACGCAGGAATTCGCATAACTTCTCTCTTTATATTGTCTCCCGAGTCGTTCCGATCTATCATAAAGAATTGTCTGGCCCCGTTGCCCGGCGTTTTCGCGAACTGCGCAAAGGGGCATTTTATGGGAAATTTCAAACAAACGGCCATCCGCGGGGTATTTTTATTAACAGGCATCGGCGCTGCCGCAGCCTTCGGCCAGCAGGCGACACCCGCCTGGAGCCCGGCCAAAGCGGCCGCTTATCTGGATAAACGCTCCACCTGGTGGATCTCATGGCCATCGTCGCAGCGCGACCACGGGACTTTCTGCGTGTCGTGCCATACCGCGACTCCGTTTTCGCTGGGCCGCGCGGCCTTGCACGGAACCCTCGGCGAAGCGTCCGCCTCGCCCAATGAGCAAAAGGTGCTGGACAGCGTCACGAAGCGCGTTCGCATGTGGCACGACGTCGATCCTTTTTATACCGATCAGGCCCGCGGACTTCCCAAAGCCTCCGAATCGCGGGGAACGGAATCGATTCTCAACTCTCTGATTTTGGTTTCGCACGATGTTCCGACAGGCCATCTGAGCGCCGATGCCAGACTCGCGCTCGACAACATGTGGGCGCTTCAGATCAAAGCTCCCGATATGAACGGAGCGTGGGCGTGGCTGCAGTTCCATAACGCGCCGTTTGAGGGTGATTCGCAGTTCTTCGGGAACTCGCTGGCGGCTATCGCGATTGGTTCCGCGCCCGATAACTATCAGTCGGAACCGGCAATTCAGGCTGGCATCAAACTCCTGAGCGCGTGGCTTGTCAAGAATATGGATGCGCAAACGCCGCTGGATCGCGTGGATCTGCTGTGGGCTTCCACAAAACTTCACGGCTTGCTGACACCTGAGCAGCAGAACAAGATCGTCGGCGAGACTCTGGCCAAACAGCGCGATGATGGAGGCTTCAATACGGCGTCCATGATCCCCGGCTGGAAGCGCCACGACAACACCCCGCTCGATGTATCGAGCGATGGTTACGCGACCGGCCTGGTGGCGTACGCGCTGGAGCAGGTGAATGCATCCGAAGCGCAGCCGCAGTTGAAGCGCGCGCTCGACTGGCTGAATAAAAATCAGCTCGAAGCGGACGGCCGCTGGCCCGCGTTTTCCCTGAACAACAATCGTCCCGTAGCGTCGGATACTGGGCTCTTCATGAGCGATGCCGCGACAGCATACGCCGTACTGGCGCTAACGAACGCGTCAGGAAAGTAAGGCCAGCGGCGTCTGACTGGAAACACGGCGGAAGCCGCGTGTGTCTATATTTGGTTTTTCCATTCATCACATCCCCTGGGCGGTCCGTGTAGGGCAGGCGGTTTCGCCTGCCCTGGGTCGAACGAAGCTCGGGTTTCCACGGCTTCGTCTCACACGTCCCCGGTGCGAAGCCGGGGAAATGCGCTTTCCCTCATGCACTCTCGCACGCGCGTCCACAGTAGTAATATCAACTTCATGACGCACCGCCTCGTCGCGATCTCAGCGATTGCTCTATCGTTTCTTCCCGCCCTCCCGGCGCAAACCGCGCCGCCGCTCGAATATTACCGGCTGGTCCCAGGCTTTCTGCCGGAATACAAGAATGCCTCCGGCCGTAATCTTGGCACCGGCTTCGCCACGGAAAATCCCTGGGGCGCTCATACCGCGTACCTGATGGCGACCAACGCGAAAGGCCAGCGGACATGGCGAATCGAAGACGAACTGCCGGGCGGTGGAACTTCGCAGGGTTCCACCATGTATCTTCTCGAAGGCTCCGAGCGCGCCCTCCTCATCGACACCGGACAGAATTCTCCCGAAGTGATGGGCAAGAACGACGTGACAACCGTCGTTCATTATCTTCTCGGTCACAATAACGACGGAACACCGCGCGCGAAGCCCGTCGATTTCGTCGTCGCCAACACACACTCGCACGGCGATCACACCGGCAACAACAGGCAGATGTCCGACCGTACCGTTTACTATCCCGATCTCGACTGGCCCCGCAACAACGCGCCCGCCAACTACGTTCCGATCCGCGAGGGCGGCGGCGCGACCACGCACGGCAACGGCATGGCGGTCGGCGAAATTGCGCTCGGAGACCGCACTATTCGCGCGATCGCGCTCTATTGCCACACTCCCGGTTCTACCGGCTACCTGGACACTGAAAATAATCTGATCGCCACCGGCGACGCCATCGGCTCCGGCTACGTCTGGGCTCACTTCGGGCTCATTTCGCAGTATGCGGAAACGGTCCGCCATCTCCAGGCCGTGCTTCGCCCCATGAATAATCCCGCTGTTCTGCCCGCTCATTTTTACCAGGTGGATGAAGCTTCGCGCGGCCCCGCTCCCATCCGTGGCAGACCTCTCGACAAGCAATATGTCGATGATGAAGTCATCGCCGCCGAGGGCGTTCTCAACGGAACCGTGGTCGGCGAACCCTACGGCACCGTTGGCCGCAATGTCACGATCGCGAAAGTCGACACCGGCCAGATGACTTACGGCCCGACCGCGCTGTTTCCGGCCGGCACGGTGGATCGCGCTTATCACGCGATCCAGATCCCCGGCTGGTCCGGCACGGTCGATTTCGTGAAATATCCGATGGTCTCCAACATCAAGACCAACTTCTATCTGATTCGCGACGGCTCCGACAATTCGTTGTACCTGATTCGCGGTTCGGCGAAGGCGCTGCTGGTCGGTACGGGCTCCGGCTCGCCCGGGCTTGCTGCTTTTGTCGCGCGGCTCACTGGCAGCACTCCTCTTGAAGTGATCGTCACCAGCGACGATCCCGGCCAGATCGGCGGTCTGAGTCAGTTTGCCGCCAACAAAATCTACCTTCCTAAAGGCGCGTCGATATCGAAGACCGGTCTCGCGAACGTCGCGGAAGTCACCGAGGGTGATACGATCAGCCTCGGTATCGACAGCGCGGGCCGGCCCGCGACGATTCAGGTGGAACCTCTTTCCGGCCATTCGGCAACAGGGCTGACGCTGCTCGATGTGAGCGATCGCGCTCTGCTTTCGGGCGATGCGCTGGGTGCGCAATCGGGGACCGACGGCGTGGCTTTGAAGAATTCGCTCGCGGATTTCTCGGCCGCACTCGCGGCCTGGCGTACCCGCACGGATGGCAAGTACGACGTGGTGTACACCGCTCATAATTCCCAATGGTTCACGCTCCCGGCCTTCGTCGATCAAATTCAAAGCGCCGCAGCAAGAGCTCCCACCGTGGATTCGAAAGTGATCCGGTCGGCGGGCGGGGCGGATATTGTTGCCTCGGTCCGGCTTCCATAGGGATTCGGAAAAGTGACCGCATTTCTGGCCGATCCCATCGCGAAAGAACATGACACAACTCCGGGCCATCCCGAACGGCCCGCGCGGTGGGACGCTGCGATTCGCGGACTCGGCGGCGCATCCCTCGCTGAAGTTCCTCCGCGAGAAGCCACGCGCGAGGAGCTGAAACTCTGCCACACTCCCGGCTATATCGATACGGCGCGCCGCGACGTGGAAACCGGGAGGGCTTCACTCTCAACGGGCGACACAGACATCTGCCCGCGATCCTGGGACGCCGCGCTGCACGCCGTGGGAACCTGCCTGAACGGCGTCGATCTCGTGATGGGCAGCCGCGCGGACAACGCCTTCTGCATCGTGCGGCCGCCCGGACATCACGCGACTCCGGATCGCGGCATGGGCTTCTGCCTGTTCAACAATATCGCCATCGCCGCGCGTTACGCGCAGCAGAAGTACGACGTTGCGCGCGTCCTGATCGCCGATTGGGATGTCCACCACGGCAATGGCACGCAGGATATTTTCTACGACGATCCCTCGGTATTCTTTTTCAGCACGCACCAGTCGCCCTGGTATCCGGGGACAGGTTCCGAGCGCGAACGCGGCGAGAACGAGGGCGAAGGCTCCACGATGAACTGCCCTTTCCCCGCAGGATCGGGACGCGAGGAGATCCTCGGCGCTTTCCGTGGAAAGTTATTGCCAGCCATGAAAGACTATCGGCCGGATCTGGTCCTGATTTCAGCCGGGTTCGACTCGCGCGAGGGCGATCCGCTGGGGCAATTCCTCCTGACCGACGACGATTTCGCGGAGTTGACTTCGCTGCTTCAGGAACTCGCGGATCAGCATTGCGGTGGCCGGCTGATCTCCGTGCTGGAGGGCGGATACAACCTCGATGGCCTTACGAAGGCAATCGCGGCGCATACCCGGACACTCCGACGTTCCGGAACAGCGTGATTCCGGCCACACCGGCCGCACCCGCTTCCATGCAGAGCGGCGCATTTTCGGGAGTAATCCCGCCGAGCGCGATGACGGGTATTTTTGTGCGCGAGGCGATGGCGCGCAACGCTTCGAGACCGAGCGGGGGACGGTCGAGAGGCTTCGACAGCGGAGCGAATATCGGCGCGAGCACCGCGTAGTCCGCACCTTCACCGGCTGCGCGGAGAACGGTTTCGTCATCGTGGCAGGCCACCGTAATGACGAAACCCGCGGGTGCGATACGGCGGATTACATTCGGGGACACCGACCGATCGCGCAGATGAACGCCGGCGGCTCCGCAGGCAATCGCGACATCGGCACGGTCATTGACCAGGATTCGCGGACCCTCGGAGCAAATCATTTTCCGAACGCAAGCCGCAAGTTCGCGCGTATTCAGATGCGGCTCGCGGACCTGGATGAAATCCACATCGCTCTGTGCGGCTGACTCCCCGGCCGTAATCATCATTCGGATCATTGCTTCTCGACCTCGTGTTTGCGGTGCGATTCCTGTGCATGGCGAACCAGGTCTTTCAGGTTGTAGCCCGCCATCGCAACCGCGATCCCGCCACCCACCAGACCGGGCAGAGTGAGAAATCCAAACAGAAGTTCGGCGAGAATTTTCGCGTCGGGGGCTTCCGTGAAGAAGTGCCGCAGCGCGTAGACCGCCGAGGCCTGGAATGCGCCGATTCCGGCGGGGGCGGTGGGAAGCAGCGTCCAGACGTTCTTGACAATGAGCAGGAACGTCATCTGGCCGAAGTTGAAATAGAAATTGTCGGCGCGCGCGATCGCCCATACTGCGCAGATCTGCAACGCCCAGTAGACGCCGGAACTCAGCATGACAATCCGAAGCTCGCGCCAATTCCCGAGCTTGTGAATCTCCTCCAGAAAATGCGTGAAGCGCGCCGCCCAGCTGCTGTTGCTGACGAAATGGTGCGCGTGCTGGCGGCGAAAAAGCACGAACAGCAGCAGCATCGCCAGCGACGCGACCACAGCTGCATAGACAACCATCACGCCGGTCATGATGCCTGCGCTCTCGACAACATACGAAGTCGCGAAGTAGAAGATGACGATCCAGATGCCGTCGATGACGCGCAAAATGACGACTGAGGTGATCACCAGCGGCAGGTGAATGTCGGTTTTATAGGAAAGGAGGAAACAACGCACGACTTCCCCGGCGCGCGCGGGGAGCAGGTCGTTCGCAAAAAAGCTGGCCAGCACGGATTGGAGCGCCGCGCCATACGGCGGCGCGATCGCGGGCTTCAGAAGTTCGCGCCAGCGCCAGGCATCGAGAAGGAAGGAGGCAACCTCGACCAGCATGGCTACGAGCAGCCAGTACCAGTCCATGGTACGGAGATTCTCAGGCAGTTGCGCGAAAGGGAACCGGGCGAACACCCAACCGAGCGATGCGAGCGAGATGGTGTAGCCGATTGCCGGAATCAGCCACCGGGAAACCTTTCGTTCGGCCTGCGGCCCTTCAAACGTTCCCATGGCTAGTGTCCCGAACGGACCTTGACTTCATCATATCCCGAAACCTTATTTGTGCGAAAACCCACTTTCGCACAGGAATAGCCGGGCAAAAACGCTATTCGCATAACCAAAGCCATTTCGATCCCGCGCACGCCGGTAAGTTATTGACAGCTATGGTGTCATGGGTCTCGCGATCCGCCTGGAACCTGTTCAGGATGGCGCGGTTCTTTTGGAGACTTCGGTAGATGCGCTGTTCGTAGAGGCTGAACAGGACGAATTTTTCGGCTTTGTCCCTGAAGGTGACGGCGTCGGCGAAGGCTGTTCGCATTTCGGGGCCAAGGTCCGGATCGGGATGGCTGTCGGCCTCATTGCGGCCAATGGCCAGCATGTTGTCTTCGACGCGGTGAGCGCGGTCGAGTCGCCACCAGGCATCGGCGATGGCTTGGGCCACGGCAAGTTCCTGAGGGCTGGCTGGAGCGAGCTCAGCGATAAGGGCGTTATGGGTTGCGTCGTAAGCGGCGCGGTCTTCACCGGGGAGGAAAGCGATCCGGCCGGCGAGTCCGTGCTTTACACCGTTGAGGCGGACGATGTTTCGCGAGTTGGGATCCCGAGGCCCCGTGGATTTTTTGGCGTTGGCACGGTTGGCGGCGAGTTGTTTGGCCGATATCGGCCTTCTGGCGGGTTGCTTTTTTGCGGACATAGAACGCTCTCCCAGCCACAGAAGTAGCATACGCGGGGTGGGGTAAAAATGGGGTATCGCTGGAAGTTATTGATTCTATGGCGAATTCTCTTGCAAAATAGGCAGTACTGGGTTTTTTGGGGACGTCGCGCGGGCGTTTGGGGAGTGATGAGGCGCGATTGAAACAGGCCGCACCACTCACGTTGCGAAAAAATATCGTGTCAGATGAAAAAAGATCGGCGCGGCGAAGCACACCGAGTCCAGCCGGTCCAGGATGCCACCGTGCCCTTCCACCAGCCGTCCCCAATCCTTCACTCCGCGGTCGCGTTTGATGGCTGACATGACTAGTCCCCCTATAAAACCCATCGTTGCGATTAACAGCGACATTGCCGCCGCCTCCCAGATCTTGAAGGGCGTGATCCACCAAAGCCCTGTACCCAGTGCGGTTGCGCATACAATCCCACCGGCGAGCCCTTCGACGGTCTTTGACGGCGACACTGCCGGCGCGATGGGATGCCGTCCGAACAGTTTGCCGAAGACGTACTGAAAAATGTCGCTCGTCTGCACGACCAGAATCGAGAACACAATCAGTAACGCAGGGTCATGGCCTGGAATGGACAGCATCAGCAGCGCCGGCACATGCGAAATGCAGTAAACGGAGACCATGAGGCCCCACTGCATCGTCGCGTTCCGCGCCAGAAAATCCCTCGTATCCGCATGCACGATCTGAAACGCGGGAAGAATGAGAAACACGTAGACCGGGATGAAGATTGTGAAAACGCCGTACCATTGAGTCCAGACAAGAATGTACTGGCCGGGCAAAACAATTAAAAAGCCGATCGTGAGGGCCATGTGGTCGGCCCTCCGGGTGGGCGTCAGCGTAATGAATTCGCGGAGCGCGGCGAAGGAGATGAAAGCGAACAGGAGGATCACAGGCGCGCGTCCCGCCATCAACGCACCCGCGAACACTGCTACCATCACCCACCAGGCGTTGATGCGCGCATTGAGATTGGCGATGACGGCGCGCGAAGACGATCCGCGCAGCCGACGATTCAGCACGAAACCTATCAGGCTGGCCAGCAGGAGCACGGCTACGACTCCCGAAAATACGATCCAGCCGTCGCGTGAGCCGATCATGAGTTCTCCGGACCGGCCAGGCATGCCAGAGAGCCGCTCAGCCTTTGCAGAAACTCTTCCTTACTTTCGCGTTCGCGGAGATGGAGAGGTTCCCCGAAAGTAACGGAACAAAGCAGCGGAACCGGCAATAACGAGCCTTTCGGCAGAACCCGGTATGCATTGTCCATCCAGACCGGCACAAGATCAATCTCAGGGCGTGCCGCCGCGACGTGGAAGATGCCCGATTTGAAAGGTTGCAAACCCTCGCCCGTGCCTCGTGTGCCCTCCGGGAAAAACAGAAGTGAGTCACCCCCGTCGAGCGCGGCCATAACCGGGTCCAATGGATTGACCATCAGATGCGTGCCTGAACGGTCGACCGCTACCGAGTGAAAAACTTCGTTAGCCAGATAGCGGCGCAATGTGCACCGATTCCAATAGTCCGCGCCGACGACCGGTCTTGTCGTCTTACGCAGGGCTGGAGGCAGGGAAGCGAGTACGAGGAGGAAATCGCAATGGCTGGTATGGTTGGCGAAGTAGATGCGCTGCGCCGGCGAGGGCCCGCAGCCCAACCAGCGGGCCTGGGCACCGGTAAGCACTCGAATGCCAAACGTAATCAGACGTGAAACCGCGTTCGCTGTACGCATCAGATACTCCCGAGTCTCAGGATTCCGGCGGCGGCGAGGAGAATCAGTTCAGCCGCGCACGCCGCGATCTGAGCCCGCCAGAGGCGCAGTGCTCCACGAGTCCGCTCGCCGGGGGTCAGGGTCTGTTGCGCATGGCGGAAGCCCAGGCCGATCGGCAGGACATCCAGTTCTTTCCCCGCCGCGTCGGCATCTCCTTCCGCGAGGACGCGGAACAGTGACGCGTCAACGGCGACTCTCATGGCCAGCCAGCATTCCGCCATCCAGCAAAGCAGGGATGCCGCGAATATCCAGTGGCTCAGAGAGGGGCTAGGCAGAAGCAAACCCGCACCCGCTATCAGTGCGGCAACGTTTGCAGCCCGCGCGATGACGCGCCCTGAATCGAGGAAGCTATATGTGAGGCGCGCTGCGATGTTAAATGACATGGGGTTAAACGCCACGGGCGACCTCCGCGATGGCGGACTCGTGAGTATCGTCGAGCGCCACCTGAGGCCGGCGGCTGCGCATCAGCGCGATTGCTTCCTTTGCCGAAGCCGCGTGTCCGTTCTTTACCAGCCACGTTGCGATAACCGCCGCGCTCCGTGAATATCCCAGAGCGCAATAGACTACTGTCGGGCGGAGATCCGCCAGATCTTCGATGGCCTTCACGCCGGAACGCAACTGCGCGGACGTGGGTGAGATCAGATCCAACATCGGGACGCTTCTGTAGTTCGATCCCCGCGGCCACGCCGGGAATTCCGCAGTGACATCCACAAGGGACCGGAAGCCGTTCCGCGCATACCCGGATCTGCCCGCCGCGCGACCAATCCAGACTTCCGAGGCGACGTGTTGCACGGCTGGTTTACGGCCCAGCCTGGAGTTGACCCACGCACCCGCAAGATAAGGTGCGAGCAGCAGTGTCATCGCCGGATTCTGTTTGCCGAAGAGCGCGGGGCGCCGTGTCGCGTACGCCGTGGCCGGAACGAGAAGCGCGCACGCGGGCCAGAGAAGGAGCCAGTTCACCCCGCCGGGACGCAATGCGGTAACTGCGAGAAGCAATGACCCGGATAGATACGCGGCGCTCAGCCGCCGCGTCGGATTCGGCTCCATGGGGAACAGAGCGATGGCAATCACGCCCGCAAGGATGCCGGTGGGCAGATCAATAAAGTGATGCTGCCAGGTGGTCAACGTGGAGATTCCCGCGAGGATGAGCAAGGCCTGCAGGAGTATGCGGCGCATCCCATTGAGGTGCACGGAGTACCGGACCCACAAAATCGCACCGATTCCCAGGTGCAGGGAGGGCGCCTGATTGAAGGGCTGGTCGAATGCCATCAAAGATGCGAACATCCCGCCGAACAGTCCGGTCACCGCAGGTCTATGAAACGAAAATCGGAGAGGATTCAGCAAGAAGACGGCGACCGAAAAGATCTGGACCGCCAGCAAGCGTTTCGCGTGCGTATTCAGTTCATGCCACGTGGTGCAAATGAACAGAGAGGCTGCGTAGAGCAGATCCGTGGACCAGTAAGGAACGATCGTCCACGCAAGAAACGGGATGTTGTGCTCCCAGCCGAATACGATGGAAGGCATGTTGTGCCGGTGCGCCGCCACCCGGTTCGCGAAGCCGTAGCTTAAGAAAAAAAACGGGCCCAGCACAAGCAGCCAGAGAGCCGCACGAGTCCTCATTGGCCGACCCTCTGGGCCACCGAAACGGTGAAGATCCCCCACTCATCGATCTGCTGGTCTATTTTCCGGAATCCGGCTTCGGCAACGAGACGATCGAGTTCCCGCTGGGTTCGCCGCCGCATAATCCAGGGCTTGCCGCCGCGGTGACTGGGCAGCACTCGTGCAATCATTTCCAACTGCGGGTGCCAGGGCTGGCCCGTGTAAATCAGATAGCCTCTCGGTGGGATAGCATCGGCCAGGCCCGCAAGCGACCGGCGTACGAGCGTGTTATCCGGGAACAGTTCGTAGAGCCCCGAGACGATCCCCAGCGTGGGACGAGGATCAAGAGCAGCAAGCGATTCCCGGCTGAACGCATCGCCCGGTTCAAAGCGCGCGATGGTGGACATCCCGGTCTCCTGAATCAGCGCCGTTCCCTCCCGCACATTGCGCGCATCGTAATCGCGGAGCAGGATCTGATCCGCCCTAACGCCGTCCGCTGTGAATGCATTCAAAACATATCTGCCATGCCCGGCGGCAATATCCACCACGCGAACGGGGACGCCGGCATCTCTTTGCAGCCGGGATGTGCGGAGCAGCGCTCGTTCGAGATTCTCTTTACGGACGCGGATGCCTTTCCAGCCGATCGAATTGAGGTAGAACCAGTCGATAAGCCTCCCCAGCAGGGTCACTCCGGAGGGCCGGTTACGGTAGACGTAATCCAGAGAACTGCCGGAATCAAAGCCTGCCCTGCATCCGATCCGAATTCCGCCGGAAAGTTGTCCGCCACTGCGTAAGCTCAGACGGGAGAGTGCGAAGATCCAGCGTCGTGGCGAAAGCACGGACAACGGCCGGCTCAACGTGGCGTGTTCGTCATGCGTGAAGTCGCGCTCGCAGGTACCGGCGACCGGCGGGGTTGCAAACGATTTCATCACGAAACTCCTGGCTTTCCCGATGGCAAGATGGCGGTCACGCTCGCCCAACGTGTCGTGATAGAAGCCCCTGAATACGTGTTTCTCTTTGACGGCTGATCCGAGACGCTCGAAGAATTCGTGCTGCGGCCGTTTGTGGACGACCCAGTCCGAGCCGGAAATCAGAAGCTGAACGGGTACCTGAATGGCCTGCGCATCTTCGATCACACGGGCTGCGGCGGAGTAGAGCCCCAGCAGCACGCGGACGGAAATCGGACGGGTGATGAGCGGGTCAGACCTGTAGGACTCAATCCGCTCCCTGTCGTGTGTCAGAGCCGTGGGCTTTACATAGGATTTCACCTGCAAACCGGGATTGACGCGCGCCGCCAGACCCAGAATCGTGCGTGCGAACGGAATGTAGAGTCTGACCCGGAACGCGGGCGCCGCGAGCACCATGCAGCGGATGGGGGGCGCGTAGTCGTGAACCCAGGCCGCGGCCAGTACGCTGCCTACACTCTGCGCCAGAACGCCGATGTTTTCGATGGCGATTCCGTATGCGTACTGCACATGCCTCGCGAACACATCCAGGTCTTTGACAAAAGTGGCGAGCGAGGGTTGATCACCTGGACTCAGAGGCGACTTCCCGTGTCCCCGCGCGTCCCAGGCGAACATGGCGTAGCGGGGCAGATCCAATTCATCGACGATGTGCTGCATGCGGCCGGAATGCTCGTGCCCGCGGTGCAGAAGAATCATGGCGCGCGGCTCATGAGAGCCTCCGCCGGCGGCGGGCCAATGGCGGTAAAACAACGAAGTGCCATCCTGGGTGGGGAAAGATTGTTCTTCAGGTAAACGCATATTTTCCTCAGCTTTCTCTTTTTTCTTCTCAGCTTTCTCTTTTCCTTAGCTTTCGCTTTTCCTTAGCTTTCGCTGTGAAGTGCCATCGAATTCGCTTCGGTAAGGCCTCCGCGAATGCGGTTGCGGATTGTCAGTGCGAGCAGTAACGAGATGGCGCACGCAACGAGCGTCAACTCGCGTAGAGAAATCGTATTCTTCAGGCCCAGCCAAAGCGCGAGTGCTCCGAAGACCACGGCCCGATCACTCTTTCCCATGGGGCCGTCGTAGCGGCGGCTGGCTCCGATCGCCACTCCCAGAACTCCGGTCATTTCGGAAATCGTTGCCAAGAGGATCATGACGGAGGTCCAGGAGAGATCGATTCCCGGCACGCGGGCAAACGGCAGGATCAGGAAGACGTCCGAAACTATGTCTGCCAGTTCGTTGAGATACGCACCCAGACGAGATTCCTGGTGGAACTCGCGCGCAATTAACCCATCGAGAGCATTCAGTCCCATGCGAACGAACAGGACGGCCGGCAGAATCAGAAACCAGACGCGCGGCGTCCTCTGCCAGAACAGAAGTGCGCCGGTTCCCACGGATAGTGCGCACGCGAAAAGGGTGATCTGGTTGGCGGTCGCGCCCAGCAGCACGAACTGCCTAGCGACCGGGCGCAGCAATATCTGAAATCGGGGTTTCAGCGAATATATCGATGACATTTTCGAATTCCTGTGCCAAAGCCAAGGCAATGCGGTGGCCTCTGTCGAATCTACGTGTTTTCAATTGGTTAGGAATAGTTTCCTCTATGTCGTTGTACATCCAATGTCAGTTCATGTACAATCTCTGCTGTGCCTTTGATGACTGGCCCAGAGCGACATTTTCTGACCGCTGTCGCCGGGTTGGCTTATTCCAATCCTTTTCTGCCAGAGCGGACCGAATACGAACGTGCCGCCTTGGGTAGTGATTTCGTCCCCGGTAGTGTTGTCTGGAGCGCCTCCGTCACCGAACCGGACGCAATTCCGCCGAATCTGGCTCGCTTGCGAACCCGCCTCGCACCGATCGTCGAAAAGGTACGTTCGCGGATCGCAGGGAATGCCTGGGGGGATCCCGACGAACTCGCTATCTATGAGGATTCAGCTCGGTATCTGGTCTATGAGCGCTACTACCCGGATTTCACCAAGCCGAAGCCCGACTGGCATTTCTATGACCGGTTTGCCGCCGACTGGGACCATTTCTTTTTTCGCGATTCGCGGCGCTTCGAATCGGCTTTGCACGCACCACACATATTTGCCTGTTTCCGGCAGATCCAATACGCCTTCCGGCACACTTTCTTCAGCATTATCGGCAACTCGATGCCGGCCGCCCGGCTGCGCGCAGCGGTCTGGCAGTCGGTCTTTACGCACGATCTTCGGCGCTACGGGCGTGCGCTGTATAAGAAGATGCCCGACTTTCCGACGTTGATCACAGGCCCGTCAGGCACCGGCAAGGAACTGGTCGCGCGCGCGATCGCGAGTTCGCGCTACCTTGCATTCGACCCCGTCCGCTATACCTTCGCAGGGGCTGACCATGCCGGCGACACCGCGATGATTCCCATCAATCTGGCCGCTCTTTCGCCGACGCTGATTGAATCGGAGTTGTTCGGACACAAGCGCGGTTCTTTTACCGGCGCCGTCGGCGATCGCAAGGGATGGCTTGAATCCTGTCCGGCGACCGGATCCATCTTTCTGGATGAACTGGGCGAACTCGATATTGCCATTCAGGTAAAACTCCTTCGGGTACTCGAAACGCGGCGCTTTTCCGCAGTCGGCGATACGGCCGTTCGTGTGTTTCCGGGCAAACTCATCGCCGCGACCAATCGGGATCTGCCTTCTGAAATCCGTGCGGGAAGATTTCGCGACGACCTGTATTACCGGCTCTGCGCCGATCAAATCAAGACCCCGTCTTTGCGGGAACAGATTGACGATTCGCCCCACGTTCTTCACGAACTGCTGGAATTCACCGTGCGCCGGGTTGTTGGCGACGATGCGGAACGCACGCTGGCCGAAGTGGAGCAATGGGTGAAGGCGAAACTGCCGCCCAACTACCCGTGGCACGGGAACTACCGCGAACTCGAGCAGTGCGTTCGCAACATCGTTATCCGGCGTTCCTATCAGCCTATGACCGACCCCGCAAAAGATCGCACTTCAGCCGCGACCCTGTTACAGCGCATCGAGAATGGCTCACTGGCGGCGGACGAACTGGTATCTCATTATGCGGCACTTGTTTACCTGAAGACCGGGAGCTACGAAGAGACTGCGCGTCGTCTGGGGCTGGACCGCCGCACGGCTAAGTCGAAAGTCGAGAAGTTTCTCTCTTCGGCGACTCGATGATTTTGCTCCGCGGACTCTCAGGAAGCGATCCAGATCTCCGCCGGATGCCGGGACGTCAGCCTTGCCGCGCGCCTGCGATCGCGAGCAATGGTTTCGCGCAAGGTTTCATCCGCAATCCCTTCCTTCCGGGCAAAGCGTTGAAACCACTTCGCACCCGGTACCATATTTCCAGCAAGAGACGGAGCTTTTCAGAATGCAAAGGATCGATGCCTATTCAGTTTTCGATCGGAGTTTTTTCCGCGCGATCGATAACGATTATTTCGACCGGGCCTTTCTTCGCGGTCAATTTCATCCCCAGCTGCTCGCGAACTGCCGTGATGAAATCGGGGGCGGACGAGGTCGAAAGATCTTCTCCCGTCCCGGGCAGGACCGGCATGAAATCCAGGTTGTAATTATACAGACCAGTCAGGCCGGTCTTATCCACCACGGGACGCTTTAACTGAAAGCTCAAAAAGTTTGCCAACTGCGCAATACTCACCTTGTTGGCGACCGCGTGGCTAATACCGTCCGACGCATATTGAAACGGGAAGTCGAGTCCCTCTTTAAATCCGCGTCCGTTAGCAGCGTAGGAGCCCGCCACATATTCCTTCAACTGGGGTCCTTTTCCCGCGACTGTCAATTCGTAGAGCGGCACATCCCTGTTTTCACGATGAACGGTCATCTGAAACCGTTGAGTCAGCAGGTTCTGCAGCATCTGGCTGACCTGTTCCTTTGTCGCGCCAGGGCGAATCGTCGCCGTGATCGCATACACTTCCGTATTCAACCAGGCGGGACCAGATATGTAATCATTCCCGACGCCGTATGCGTCCACCAGAAGACCCTTCAGGGAACTTGTATAGCTGATCCTGTCCGGGTCTGACGTGCCGGGTCCGCCTTTGACCGGTGTGAAACCACGGGACATATCGGGGAAGGGCTTTACGGTAGCGACTTCGAATTCGAGGTTCGCCCGCGGAGCGCCTGACGTGGGAGCCTGTTGCGGCAGCACCTGAGCAAGCGCGAATGTGTTTGGCAGAACAGCGAAGGCCGCGACAGAAAATGCGAGATAAGCGCGCGTACGCGGCGGGATTTTCAACGCGTCAATCATTTTCCTGAAGCGGATTGCCAGGGTGAATGTCTCCGATGGAATACGGCTCATTCCAGAGGCTCCTTTGATTTTTCAGGCGCATTTTCGCGTTTCAGGGTTACATATCGGCACGAAGTCATCCTTAAACAGCGGTCACAAAATGTCGCGCGGCGTGGAAGAAGAGGATACGCGGTAAGTTTCGCGTACCGCTCCTTCACAGTCACGGCTCGGCTTGCGGGGTGCACAGACTGCGCAGCAACCACCACGCCACCAGCGGCAGCGGCGCGAAAAGCCAGCACGCCGGAGCATAGCCCGAGTGATCCACAATCGCGCCGATGACCGGCGAGATCACGGTTTGCAGAATTCCATACGCAAACACCAGCGCGGCGATAGCGGTTCCGGCCCGTTCCCCGCCCCACAGGTCCAGCGGAATCGTGTACAAATTCACGCTGCCGGCGGTCGCCCAGAAATAACTGGCGGAAACTGCCAGCATCGCGGTTACCGGCGATGGACAAGCCGGCACCACCAGCGTCACCAGGCAACCGATCGCGCTCACGAACGCGCCTGTCACCCGCGCATTGCAGGCAGCCGCGCCACGGACAATGGCCCGCCGCGAAATCCAGCCGCCAAAGAATGCCCCCAAGGTAGAAGCAACCGGCGGAAACCACGCGAATACGGCAACATCCTTCACGGATAATCCGAACGTATGAGTCAGGTATGCCGTCGTCCAGTTAGACCAGAGCGAGTAAATACTCATCCACAACGCGTTGGCGATCATCAGCTTCTGCAGCCGTTTATCGCGCAGCAACTCCAGACCCCGGCCACGCCGTTGCGGAAGCACAGCCTGATATGGCGCCACGCGGCGTCTCGCCAGAAGGAAAATCGGAATCCACAGCAGCCCGAGCGCCGCGCAGACAAAAAACGGTTGCCGCCATCCCGGCATTGCCGCTACCAGCCATGGCGCGACAACGCCCGCGATGCTCAGCCCAACCTGCGTCACCGCAGCGCCAATCGCGAGATTCTTTGGCTCCAGATACGCCGCGTTCAGTTTGCCCGCCGCCGGAACACCCACCGACTCAAAGCCGCCCAGCAGCGCGCGGACGCCCAGCAGTTGTCCGAACCCTCTGCTCAAGCCGCCGAGCACCGACGATAACGACCACATCGCTACAGCCCAGGCAATGCCGATCTCAACGCCGAGCCAGTCGAGAAGCCAGCCCGTCGCGGGTGATGCCAAAGCGTAGGCCAGAGAAAACGCCGAGAGCACCCACCCGTATTCCGCATTGCTCAGATGGAATTCCGCGCGCACCCGCGGCGCGGCAGCAGCCAGTACATTGCGGTCCAGATAATTCCAGGTGGATGCCAGCGCGAAGATCGAAACAACGCCCCATCGTGCCGCATTACTTCCGCTCTCGCGCGATGAAATCATCGGGCCTGGCACTTCTGAATTCGTCATGAAGGGTCGCGTGGGAGCTAAACCAGTGTAGCGGCTGCGATAAGCTGTGAAGGCCTCTTTACTTATCTCTCATGTCCCCAAAGCCCTCTTCCACTCACCATGCCGTGAAGATTCCTCTCACGCGGGCCCAATGGGTCATTCTGATCCTGCTCGTTCTTTCCGTCACGATTAACTACATCGACCGCGGCGCTGTCTCGGCGGCGGAAAAGTATCTGCACGACGACTTTTCGCTCGACCCCGAACAACAAGGCTGGCTCTTCTCTGCTTTCTTTGTGGGCTACGCGGGATTTATGCTGCTGGCCGGATGGCTGGTGGACCGGTTCGACGTGAACCGCGTCCTGGCGGTCGGGTTCATGATCTGGACTACGGCGATCCTCCTGACCGGCGCGGCTTCGGGATTCGTGATGCTCCTGATCCTGCGCCTGGTACTCGGCCTGGGGGAAAGCGTCGCCTATCCGGCGTACTCGAAGATTCTGGCCGGCAGCTATCACGAGCAGCAGCGCGGCTTCGCCAATGCGGCTATCGACGCCGGAAGCAAGCTCGGGCCCGCACTCAGTCTTCTCGCCGGCGGGTTGCTGATGGAACGGGTTGGCTGGCGCGTGTTTTTCTACGCCATGGGTGGGCTGAGTTTTCTGTGGATGATTCCGTGGTTCCTGATGGTTCCAAAAGGCGAGCGCCTGGTACACACCGCCGTGGGGCGCGTACCGACCATGATGGAGATCTGCCGCAAACGCGCAGCATGGGGAACGTTTCTGGGTCTGTTCGGCGGCAACTATGCGTGGTATTTCCTGCTCACGTGGATTCCGGGTTATTTCCGAATCGCACGGCATTTCTCTCAACATCAGGTTCACATCTTCGGTTCCATTCCCCTGTGGGTCACGGGAATCTCCACTCTTTGTTCGGGGTTGTTGTCCGACCGGCTGATCGCGCGCGGTTGGGATGCCAGCAAGGTGCGCAAGAGCTTCCTCGGCGTCGGCGTTCTTGGCGCCACGATCATGCTGCCCGCAGCCCTGGTTCAGAACTCGACGGTGTCACTTGTGCTGATCTGCATTGCAAGCATGGCGATCGGCATCGAGTCCTCTAACGTATGGGCTACAACGCAGAGAATGGCGGGGCCGTGGGCTTCCGGCCGCTGGACGGGAATGCAGAACCTCGCGGGAAATATTCCCGGCATCATCGCGCCTTCGTTTACAGGGTGGGTGGTGAAGGTATCCGGCGGCAGTTTTTACGCAGCTTTTCTCGCAGCCACATTGATGTTGCTGGTAGCGTTCGTCGGCTATGTAATTGTGGTCCCGCGCGTAGAACCAATCGACTGGGAAGCGTAATAAAAACGGCTGGAAAGCCTTTGGCAGGAGTAAAAAACCCCTCCTGCTGCAACCGCCAAGCGGGGGATAACGAATCTTTTGTGTTGCCAGCCATCCACCCCCGAAGGCAAATGACCCGGATTCGTTACCCCAATCGCCCACGTATTGCAGCAGAGGGCAGGTTGGAGTACTTCAAACGATTCGCCAACTATAGTAGCAAGTTGGCTACCGTCTGCGCTAGCCCTAAAGTATTGATTTGATACGGGAATTTTGCAGACTTCCTTCGGGCCGCGTGGCCGGGTGTGACCATAGTGTGTCAGGGTGACTCAATCCGGTCGGCAAAACCTGCGCGGAAGGAGTTTTGTTCCCTACGGTAATCGGGCGATCACAAATGTTGCGCTGACGGATTCAATCGTAATTTTCGGGGAGCCGGCCAACGCCAGCCAGGCTTCGCCCGCGCGGAATGGCTCGCCGTCGATGTGCCCTTCACCGGCTACCGCTATATAAATGGCCGGCTGCGGCATGGAAGGACACGCGGCAGTTCCACGGACGGTCAACTGTTCCGTTCGAAAATATTCGCATTCGGCGAGGAGCTCGCGGCCCTCACCGATGGGGATGGCATGCCGGCGATTCTCGCCGGGCGGAAGCTGCGCCGCAGCCAGCGAGTCCGCCAGATGCAACGGGCGTTCCGGCTTCCGCCGATAGTCGAATAAACGATAGGTAACGTCGGAAAATTGCTGGATTTCGCAGAGCGCCAAACCACCGCCGATCGCGTGAATGGTGCCTGCCGGAATAAAAAAAGTGTCTCCCTCACTCGCGCGATCCCACCGGAGAAGATCCACAATGGTCCCGTCCAGCGCCGCTTCACCCAGAGATTCCGCGGTGACCGGTTCCCGCAGTCCGAGCGCGACCGTGGCATCCGGATCCGCGCGGAGTACGTGCCACATTTCCGTCTTGCCACGCGCATGACCCTGCTCCCGCGCATAGACATCGTTCGGATGCACCTGGACGGAGATCCGCTCCGAGGTAAACAGCAATTTGACCAGAATAGGCAAGGTCTCCGGAGCGGCAAACCAGATCTCTCCGATTTTGCGGCCCTCGGGATTTTCAAGCCAGGGTTGGGTGCGCGGCGATCCCCAGACTTTATCGTGGATCGCCGGCGTCAGCTTCCGAATCATTGTGTAAAGTAGGCCTTTGGCCTGCGCATCTGCTACCCCAGCTTTTCGACGAACTTCTGAATGCGGTCCAGGCCGCGCTCCAGTTCTTTCATCGACGTCGCATACGAGATGCGCACATGGTGATCGGTCCCGAACGCCTCGCCCGGAACCACCGCCACATTGGCTTCCGCCAGCAGACGGGTGGCAAATTCGAATGGAGTTTTGATCCCGCCTTTGTCAAGCGCACCGCGCAGATTCGGATAGGCGTAGAACGCGCCTGCCGGCATGGAACACGTCACACCCGGAATCTGGCGAAGCCGCGGAATCACGAAGTCGCGGCGGTTGCGGTACTCGGCCAACATCTGCGGCACCGAATCCTGCGATCCGTTCAGAGCTTCGATAGCCGCTTTCTGCGCGATCGACGTCGGGTTCGACGTCGAATGGCTTTGCAGCTTCATCATCGCCCCGATAATCGCTTCGGGCGCGAGACCGTAGCCGATGCGCCATCCGGTCATCGCATACGTCTTTGAAACGGTGCCCGCCACCAGCACGGTGGGTTTGGAGTTCGCAATCGACGCCACAGAGTACGGCTTCGCGTCATACAGGAAGTGCGAGTAGCATTCATCGGTCAGCAGAAAAATTCCCCGCTTCGACGTCACGTAATAGAGCTTTTCGAATTCCTCGTTCGTCATCACCGCGCCGGAGGGATTGCTGGGCGAATTGATAATGACGATCTTCGTCTTCGGCGTGATATTGCGCTCCACCATGTCGGCGGTCAGGCGAAAGCCTTCCTGCTCGTCCGTCTCGACGAAAACGCACTTGCCGCCCGCGTAATTCACGATGTCCTTATACGTCACCCAGTAGGGAACCGGAATGATGACTTCATCGCCCGGATTCACCAGCGCCTGCGTGTAATTGAACAGGACGTGCTTGCCGCCCACTGTGGCGATACATTCCGACGGTTTGTAATCGGTGCCGAATTCCGTCTTATGGCGCGCCACAACGGCAGCTTTGATCTCGGCTGTACCGCCGGCCGGGGTGTACTTTGTGTAGCCCGCGTGAATGGCGTCGATTGCCGCGTTGCAGATATTGTCCGGCGTGATGAAATCCGGCTCTCCCGCGCTGAAATCGACCACATCGATTCCTTCGCGCCGAAGCTTATCGGCTTCGGCCATCACTTTCATGGTCGAGGAAACGCTGATCAGGGAAATACGATCGGCGATAGCTGGTTTGCTGGTTGTAGGTGTCATGGTTTAAGTGCTTGAGGTTCGTTTATACTTCGCAATTCGCCGCCGCAGGCGTTCTTCCACCAGCGGCGGAACAAGTCCGGTGATATTGCCGCCCAGCGAAATGACTTCTTTCACCAGTTTGGAGCTGATGAAGGAAAATGTTTCGCTGGCGGGCAGGAAAATAGTCTCAAGACCGGGCTGCAGACGCCGGTTCATGAGCGCCATCTGTAATTCGTACTCATAGTCTGAGATCGCGCGGATTCCGCGCAGGATCACGCGCGCCCCTTTTGCCAGCGCGTAATCGGCCAGCAGCCCCTGAAACGTATCGACTTCGACGCCCTCGAACGCCGTCAGGCTCTCCCGCAGCATCTCCATCCGCTCCGCCACCGTGAACAGAGGTTGCTTGGCTTCGTTTTGCAAAACCGCTACAATCACGCGGCTGAACATCTTCGAGCCGCGTTCAATCACGTCCAGATGCCCGCTGGTGATCGGGTCGAATGAGCCTGGATAGATTGCGACTGCGCCGGCAACTACGCCGGACCGGGGCTTCGTCATGGCAAGTTTCGAGGCGATTCCGGCTGAATTCACACGGATCGCTCGCTCATTCTTGATTCTAGCGGATGGGATTGAATTCCAGCGCCGATGCGGGCGTGTCCGACATAGAAGTGAAACTGGTTTCGACGAAACTATTGAGGACACGCGGCGATAGCCGCGTTTTTTGTGAACCGACAAGAACGCGACTGCCGTCGCGTATCCCGGATCCGTGCGCACCTCCGGCTCCGGATGGGTTTGGTCCTTCTCTTGCACTGCATACGCTGAATATGTCTACACGCTATAACGACGGCTCGCATTATGAGAATCATCAGCGCGCGGCGGAATTACACGATGCCGGCGCCCATGCCCATCGGGCGGCTGAACAGGAGAACGGTAAACAGGATCACCTGAACGGACACGAGCATTCACGGCTTGAGCTTGAGCACTCCGGGGAAACCCATGAGCATCGGCAGGGGGCCTCGGTCGGCCACGGCATCGCTGCATTCGGACACGACGACATAGCGGCGCTCGCTTACCATCTCTGGGACGCCAGAGGACGCCCGGCGGACGGATCGGCGGACGAAGACTGGTTCCATGCGGTGAAAGAACTCCGCTCGCGCGCTATTGCCCGGTAACGTCGCGCCGCATGACGGCAAAATGGCTGATCGAGTATCCCAATGCCGCGCCGAAAAAGACGTCGGACGGAAAATGAGCCCGTGCCGTCACGCGTGAGGCTCCAACGGTTCCGGCCAACCCGAATGCCAGCAATCCGGCCCAGCGGTAATTTCGATATCGCTCCGCCAGAATTGTAGCGACGGCAAATGCCGAGGCAGTATGACCCGAAGGAAAGCAGCCCGCGCCGTCGATCGCGTGGCTCTTTGTCCGAAACCACGTGCGCGTGAAGTCGCCCTTCGGACCCACTTCTATGGGGCGCATCCGGCGGTCGATGTGTTTCATCGCGATCGCGACAATCTCCGCGTTGGCAGCCGCTTCGCCCGCCAGCAGCCCGCTCTGCCACGCATAGGGATTCCGGCGGAGAAGGCCCCCGACAAAAAATCCTAGTGGCACGGCATTAATCAGCAAAGCCATATTTCCGCCGCTCAGAATGCGGTTGAGTCTGCGCATGGCGGGCGTGTCACGAAACACGGCTTGCTGGAACCATGGGGCGTCAACGGGATCGAGCGCAATCAACGCTGCCGTCACAGCAACGACGCTCAACACCGGCTTCCATCCGTTTCCGCGCGCCGCAGCCACCGGACAAGACCAGATCCGCTTCTGGTCGGCGCCGATACGCAGCAGCAACTGCCCCGAAGGATGAGCTCGCAGCGGACCCTTTGCGATAGCGCGATAAGTGAGCGTCACGGAAGCTGCGCAAAGACCCGCAAACCTGCCGATATTCACTTTGCCGCCACAACCCCGATCTGAGCCTGACGAAGTTGTTCCAGTTCGGCAACCGTCTTCTGCCAGTCGGCCTGGGCTTTTACGTCTTTTTTGTCCCGATCGTTTTCCGAAGGGTTCGATGCGGCGGAGATCTCCACTGGCGGTTTCCTGAGTTCGTAATACTTCAGGATATTATCCCGAAGATCGCCTGTGAGTCCGGCGAATTTCTTGTCGGCAAGTTTGCCCAGCAGTTTGTCGTAAGCGAGGTCGGCACCCAGATATTCATTGGCGACAGTCGGCCTGCCGATATCTAAATTCTCATCCGGCAGCTGGAGGTGGTCGGCGCCCTCCTTCACGAGCATGGCGCGGTATTGATCGATTGTCGTATTGAAGCTTTTCATGAACAGTGCTTCAACCTCCGGATTGGGCGCGCGAAAGGCGAGGCCCTTGAAGGGGCCGGACTTCGGCATCACCCTCAAAACGAAGGACAACATTCGACCGCGAATACCCGGCCGCTGGTAATCGTGTCCCCAGTCCTTTTCGTAGCTGGAACGGGAAAGATTGAAGAGGAATTTCTTCTTTGTCATACCGGGAGATTCTTTGACGATATCTTCGCGCCGCAGTTCCCACGCCAGGCTGGTCATGTGAGGAATCACGGAACTGGTAGTGTATCGGAACGTCCCCAGCGCGAGATCCAGGCTCTTGAACAGGTCCTTCGTTTCCAGCCCGTACGTGTCCGAAATGGCGCGCTCCAGCAGGGGTTTCGACACCTTGAAACCGATAAAAGCCCGGTACTTATCGGAAGCGTAACGGCCCTTAGCGACCTGAAGGACGTCGAAGCCAAACTCCGTTCGGATATGTGAGAGGGGATTGTCCCAATAGGTCACGATTTTCCCGAATCGCGTGCGAAGCTCCGGATAGAGAATCGGCACCGAAGGATTCACGCCGAGCCCGTGGCCGCTGACATCCGCTGCATAGTGCGCCAGCGCGCCAAGCGCGAAGGCGTAGTCGTTCACGTCCTGCGATTCGGCAATCAGGGCCATCACAAAATCGCCGGTTCGGACATAGTGGGTCAGATCGCTGAACAGCTTGCTGCTGAACGGATAGTAACCCATGTCCTGGATGATGCAGCCCCCATAGGCGTAGGCGTGGGCTTCCGCCAGATCCTCAGGCGTAGACGTGGGAAATCGTTTCAGCAATATTTTCTGAATCGGATCGTCCCAAAGCGAATCCACGATCGCCTCGTGGGTCAGGACGGAATAGGCGGAGGCAAACGACGCAAAGAGCAACATCGAAGCGAAAAGGCGGGACGCGCCCGCGAATGCCGTTCGTGCGCGCATCAACGGGTTCCGCCGCCGGGAATTCTCACGCGGGAGCGACGCCAGGAGCCTTCGCGGAGCATCACGAACGTCCATAAGCAAACCAAAATGGCAGCAATCGTCGAAAGTATTTTCCGCAAGCTCCTTTCCGTCCATTTGTGAAAGCACGCGGCGGGCCACTGGTGTCGGGCATTGGCGGACACCTCACGAGCCAGGCATTGACCGTTCCCCGTCATCCTGACCCCTGGCGGTCATGAACACCTTCCGGCACCGCATCGCCGGAAGACAGGAAAAAAGCAGTTCCCACCTTATTAAGGATCGAAAAAAACAATGCCGAAGCCCTCGGGTGTTGAAATGCACAACCCGGAGAGCGGAACGGATCCGCGCAGGAAGTAAAGGAAAAAAATGAAGCTACTCAAAACGTCACACAGAGAGCGTCGCATGAGCCAACAGAGCTCTCAGTGCCGACGCATCGGAAACGCGCTTGTGGCGTTTCTCCCGGGAGCGGCGTTGTTCGCCCTCATAGCGCCCGTCAGTCTTTTCGCCCAGCTTGCCCCGGTGAATCTGGGGACGTCGGGGAATTTTGTGGTTCTGTCAAAAACCGGCGTGACCGATGTGCCGACTTCCCATATCACCGGAAACGTGGGCGCAAGCCCCATCACCGGCGCCGCCATCGGCATCACCTGCGCCGAAGTGGCGGGGACGATTTCCGCAGTTGACGCCACGGGACCGGCGCCCTGTAGTCTGATCGCTCCGGTAGCGCTGACACAGGCCATAACCGACATGCAGACGGCCTACACGACAGCCGCCGGACTGACGATACCGAACTTTACCGAACTTGGCGCGGGGAATATCAGCGGCATGACGCTCGCTCCCGGCCTGTACAAATGGAGCACGGATGTATCGACGAGCGCTGTCGGCTTCACGCTTTCCGGCGGGCCGAACGCTGTCTGGGTATTCCAGATCGCTGGAAATCTCAATATCGCGAACGCCGCCCACCTTGTCTTGTCGGGCGGGGCGCAAGCCGGCAACGTTTTCTGGCAGGTCGGCGGCGTCACCGGAGTAACGTTGGGAACCACTTCGTCTTTCTCCGGCAATCTGCTGAGCGCAAAACAGGTCATCATGAACACGGGCGCAACACTGACAGGCCGGGCGCTGGCCCAGAGTCAGGTCACACTGCAATCGAACACGATCACCAGTCCCGGGTCTCTGGTCGCCGGCGTCCCACCCACATTCGCCAGCTGTGTTGACGGCGTGCAGCCCACGATCGCTTCCGCGGGAATTCTCAACTCGGCCAGCTGGACTCCGATCGTTGCCGCAGGCAGCATTGCCAGCGTTTTTGGGAATAACCTGGGCACGTCGCTTTCCGCGACCACCTACCCTCTGCTTCCGTCGCTTTGGTTTACGAGCATGAAGGCGGGGGGCGTGATTGCGCCTTTATTCATGACATCGTGTACGCAGGTGAACGTGCAGATTCCGTGGGAAGACGCGGGCCAGACGCAGGTCGGCATGGTCGCCACGGTTGCAGGTCTGGTTTCCGTTTCACAGCCCGCAACCGTCGCGCCGTTCGCTCCCGGAATTTTCACCATGAACCAATCGGGCTCGGGCCAGGGAGCGGTGGAAATCGCTTCCACAGGCCAACTCGCGGCATTCCCTGCAACAGGCAGCAGGCCCGCAACGCAGGGAGACTATGTCGTGATCTATTGCACCGGTCTGGGAGCGGTTTCGAACCAGCCGGTTACCGGAACGGCGGCGCTCGCCAGCCCGCTCTCGGTCACGACCACGTTACCCACCGTCACCATCGGCGGCGTTTCGGCCCAGGTGAGCTTCTCGGGTTTGGCGCCGGGATTTGTCGGCCTCTACCAGGTCAACGCGCTGATGCCAGCCGGTATTGCTCCTGGGACCGCCACGAGTCTGATATTGAGCATCGGCGGTGTTCAGTCGAACACAGTCACGATCGCAACTCAGTAACCCCCGAACGACAGGAACGCAGGACTTTGCCCGCTTGCTGCAATGCAGCCGGCGGGCAATTTGTTTTCACAGCAGTGACCAAATCCCGTCGAACTGACTCCCTGCGGGCAGTTCCCTGACCGCCTAAAAAGAATCATTATGCCGGAAATTGGGAAGATATGGCGTAAAACCGCAGGTTTAGGATAACGGGCTCCCACATGCCTGCACCTGGTACGCGGGGTACCCTCGCAACGTTTGCCTGAGCGCTGCATCGAAACGCCGAAACGCCGACTCCAGTGACGGAAGCATACAGAAGGAAACAAATGAAGCTATTGAAAACAGTAATGACCAACCTGCCTCTGGCCTCGAAACGAGCCCCGATCGCGAAGAAACTCGCCGGAATCCTCGCCTGCGCGATATCCTCGTGCCTTTTGATGGCACCTGTGAGCGTCATGGCACAATCGGTCCAGCTGCCAGTCAATCTGGGGACGTCGGGCAATTATGTGATTCTGTCGCAGACGGGCATCACCGATGTTCCTCCGTCTCCCATTGTTGGAAATATCGGAGCAAGCCCGATCACCGGTGCTGCGATCCACGTATCGTGTTCCGAAGTCACCGGAACAATCTCATCGGTGGATGCAGCCGGCCCCGCCCCCTGTAGTCTGATCGTCCCCGGTGCACTGGGAGTGGCGATAAACGATATGAACACGGCCTACGTGAATGCCGCAGGTCGTCCGACGCCGGACTTTGTCAACCTGGGCGCGGGAAACATTACCGGCTTGACCCTTGTCCCCGGACTCTATAAATGGGGTACCGACGTTCTGGTAAGCGCTGCGGGCGTCACACTCTCGGGAGGTCCCAATGCTGTCTGGATATTTCAGATAGCGGGCGATCTGACCCTGGCCAACAATGCCCACGTCATGCTGACGGGTGGAGCACAGGCCAATAACATCTTCTGGCAGGTCGGCGCCTCCAGCGCGGGAGCCACGCTCGGAACCGGGTCTGTCATGAACGGGACCATCCTGAGCGCCAAGCAGATTATCGAGAACACCGGCGCGGTCCTCGTCGGCAGAGCTCTCGCGCAGACGCAGGTCACGTTGCAATCCACTTCCGTCACAACGCCTGGCCCGCTGGTAGGCGGCGTGCCGGTCCCCCTTGCACCCACGGTGACGTCCACGGCTCCGGCTAATCTCGGCGTCGCAGTGCCCACCAACAGCAAGGTCAGCGCAACTTTTAACGAGGCGATGAACCCCGCCACCATCAGCGCCGCCACCTTTACGTTGTTCAACGGCCCGACTCCGATCGGCGGTACCGTGGCTTATGTCGGCGTCACCGCGATATTTTCGCCTTCCGCTCCCTTGCCCGCGGGCACTCTGCTCACCGCGACGATTACAACGGGAGCTCAGGACCCCGCAGGTCTCGGCCTGGCCGCAAATTATGTCTGGAAATTTACCACCGCCGCGGGCCCCGTTCTTACCGCGCCTACAGTGAGCTCCACTTTTCCGGCCGCGAGCGCCACAAACGTGCCGGTTGGCAATGCCCTCTCCGCCACCTTCAGTGAGACGATGGACCCCACCACCATCACAGCCGCGACTTTCAGTCTGCACCAGGGCGCCACGCCCGTCGCCGGAACGGTCACTTATTCCGGGCTCACGGCGATCTTCCAGCCTTCGGCCATTCTGGCCATGGGTACGCTGTACACTGCCACAATTACAAACGGCGTGAAGGACCTTCTTGGTAACTCCATGGTTGCTAATTACGTGTGGAGCTTTACGACCGGCTCGTCCAACAGCACTGCGTTACCGGTGGTGAGTTTCATATTTCCTCTTGCCGGCGCCACAAATGTTTCGGTCAATGCGGCCGTATCCGCAACATTCAGTGAAGCCATGAACCCTCTGACAATTACCACCGCAAGTTTCCGGCTTCAGACGGGAGCCACGGTGATCCCGGGGACTGTGACTTACGCGGGACTGACCGCAGTTTTCAAACCCACCGTCAGTCTGGCCGCAAACACAGCGTTCACGGCTGTCGTTACATCGGAGGCTGCGGATCTCTCGGGGAACACGCTCGCAACGAATTATTTCTGGAGCTTTACGACAGGCGCGGCCGCAAGCACTACCCCGCCAACCGTGACCTCTACGGTTCCGGCCGGTGGCGCCACTCTGGTACCCGTCGGCGGCGCGTTGGCCGCGACCTTCAGTGAGCCAATGGACCCGACAACCATTACCAATGCAACTTTCAGCCTGCAACAGGGAAGCACGCCCATGGCCGGAACCGTGACGTACTCTGGTCTCACGGCGGTCTTCACGCCCGCTGCGAATCTGGCAGTGAACGCGTCCTATACAGCCACGATTACGACAGGCGTACATGACCTTTCAGGCAACGCCATGGCAAACAATTATGCCTGGAGCTTCGCGACCGGTTTAACTGTGAGCACCCTGCCGCCAACCGTGATTTCCACCCTGCCGGCGAACGGGGCCACCGCGGTAACCACCAGCACGAATGTGGTGGCGAACTTCAGCGAGGCAATCAATCCTCTGACCGTCACCACCGCTACCTTCCTCGTGCTGCAGGGGACAACGCCTGTTTCGGGCGTCGTTATCTATGCGAACAACTCGGCGACTTTCAGACCGAACGCCAGTCTGTCGCCCAATATCCTCTATACCGCCGAGATTCTGAACTCCGTAGCGGATTTATCGGGAAATACTCTCGGCGCTACCTATCTTTGGACTTTTACCACCGGCGCATCGGGCGATCAGCCCCCGGTATGTCTTGCAAATTTCGCAGCCCTGGCAGGCACGGCAATTAACAGCACCGGTTCCACGGTAATTACCGGAGACATTGGCGTGACTCCGGGCACCTCCATTATTGGCTTCCCTCCCGGGACGTTCAGTGGCGCCATGTACACAGGCAACAACGCGAATGTGTCTCAGGCAATGCTCGCCGTTACCGCTGCATTCGCCGATGCCACCGGACGCTCGGTTGGTCCCGTGGCAGTGGCCGGAGACCTGGGTGGACAGACCCTCACTTCGGGTCTTTACCGCTCCAGCGGCCCCCTGCAGGTTGTAGCGGGCGATCTGACCCTCGACGCGAAGGGCGATGTGAACGCGGTGTTCATATTCCAGATGGCATCCACCCTCACCACGGGAACAGCTCGCCAGATAATTCTCGTTGGCGGCGCTCAGGCCTTCAACGTATTCTGGCAGGTCGGCACTTCAGCGACGCTGGGAGCCAACTCCGTTTTCAATGGCAGCATACTGGCCTCTCAATCCATCGTCCTGAATACAGGGGCAACTGTGAATGGCAGGCTGGCGGCGCTCGCCGGCTCCGTCACACTGCAATCCAATGTCATTACCAGTCCGCCGCCGTTCATCGCCCTGGGTGCGGTTCTTAACGCAGCTGGTTATGAAAATACGGTAGCCGCGGGCAGCATCGCAAGCGTTTTCGGTAATAACTTCAGCTCGTCGACCATAGCGGCTACGGCCTATCCGTTGCTTTCCTCGCTCGGCCAAACCAGCTTCCAGGTTGGAAGTCAGCCCGGCCCGATGTTTATGACGTCGTGCAGCCAGACCAATCTTCAGATCCCCTGGGAGTCGGCGGGGCAGACGCAGGTTCCCGTGACTGCAACGGTAGCTGGCCTGGTTTCCCCCCCACAGAACGCCACTGTTGCTCCGTTCTCCCCCGGCATCTTCACAATGAATCAATCGGGTTCAGGTCAGGGCATGGTGGAGACCGCTGCAACTGGTCAGCTTGCCGAGCCACAGGGTCCTGGCGGAGCTCCGGTAGCGCGGGGCCAGTACATAGCGATTTACGCGACAGGGCTTGGAGCTGTCACAAACCAGCCTGTTACCGGCGCGGCGGCATTATCCAGTCCGCTGTCCTACACCCTGACGTTGCCTACCGTCACCATCGGCGGTATCTCAGCTGTGGTGACATACTCCGGACTGGCGCCAGGCTTTGCCGGACTCTATCAGGTGAATGCTCTGGTGCCCGCCGGCGTTACTCCTGGCAACACAGTCAGCCTTGTGGTCGGCATCGGCACCGTTCAGTCCAACACGGTTACAATCGCCGTGCAATGAGCGGAAGGACCGGTAACCTGCCAGAAGCCCCGTCATCGACGGGGCTTCTGGCAGGCAAAGTGCTCAACATCTCGCATGAAGAGTGAGTCGAGCCACACACACACCACGGTTTCCGACCGGCGAAAGCCCGGCGGGCCGGATTCTGCGGGTCAAAGCGGTGACGACCAGGGATTATCGGGCATCGCGGGCGCCGATTCCGAAAGCGTCAGGGAGTTGCTCGAAGAAGGGCAAGCCTTCGAGGCCGAAGCGATTCTGGGCGTCGAAGATGCGCCGGACCCCGACGTCGCAGAAGTTCATACGAAGCAGTTCCGTGAAGACGATGTGCCGCCGGAATATCGGGATCGCACCGACAAACCGTAAACCAGGCGTTTTCGCCTGCGCCTCTATTGTTCGTCGTAGCGTAGGCGTTTTCACCTGCGCCTTTACTGAGTGACGTGCTACAAATCGCTGCGTGAAATACCGAGCTTCGTCATCATGGCGTTGAGGGTGGTTCTCGGAATTCCGAGTCGTGTCGCTGCGGCGCTCACGACCCCGCCGGTTTCGCGGAACACCCGCAGGATGTACTCCCGCTCCACTTCTTCCAGCGTCGAGCCGCTGGTTTTAACCACCTCATCGAAAAGTTCCGACACCGGAGCGCGCAGGCCGGGTCCGGGAGAAAGAATCACCGATCTTTCGATGAAATTTTCCAGTTCCCGAACATTGCCGGGCCACGACCAATTGATCAGAGACTTCATTGTTTCTGCCGGTATTTTGTCGATCACCCGATCCATTTTGGCGGCGTACTTCTTCACGAAGTGGCGGACCAGTATGGGAATGTCGTCGGGATGGTCCCGCAACGGCGGTGTCGTAATCGGAAATACTTTGAGCCGGTAATAGAGATCGCTGCGAAAGAGTTTATCGCCCATCATCTGGGTCAGGTTGCGGTTCGTTGCCGCCACCAGCCGGACGTCAATCGGGATGGTGCGGGTGCCCCCCAGTCTCTCGAACGACTTCTCCTGCAGGGCTCGCAGCAACTTTGGCTGCAGGTCGAGCGGAATGTCGCCGACTTCGTCGAGAAACAGAGTCCCGCGATGCGCCATCTCAAAGCGCCCGATTTTCTGCGATAAAGCTCCGGTGAATGCGCCGCGCTCATAGCCGAAGAGCTCGCTTTCCAGAAGCCCGGTCGGAATTGCCGCGCAGTTCAGGCTGATGAACGGAAGATTGCGGCGCGGACTGATCCGGTGTATGGCGCGCGCGATCAGTTCCTTGCCTGTGCCGGTTTCGCCCAGCACGAGTACGGTTGCGTCGGTTGGCGCTACCACTTCCACCTGCGCCATGACGCGTTTCATGACAGCGCTGCTGCCGACAATTTCTTCGAAGTTATGCCGGGGTTCCGGAACATCGTCGGCGATATTTTCAGTGCTGTTGCGCTCCCGCAGATCGGTGACGAATGTGATCCACCGGAATGGGGATATTTTGAGAACGGCGGTGGCTACCAGGACCGGCACACGCGTTCCGTCCTTCCGCAGCAGCTCTTTTTCGAAAGGCGTGCACGAGCCAAACCGCAAGCCTTCTTCGTGCGCGATCTCATCCAGCGGCAGATACTCCGGCGGCGTTAAAGCGGGCCAGTGAAGCCGGCCTGCCGCAAGGTCGTCGCGTGTATATCCGACGAGTTCGAGAAAGGCGTCGTTGACATCGGGAATGGCGTCGAACTCACCGGAAACGATGCCGACAACGGCCGCCTGCACCGGCACGGACCGAAAATGCGCGCGGCCCAGACGCAGCTTTTCATCGCGTTCATGGCGGTCGCTGAAATCGCGCACCACGCGGCCAAACCCCTGGAGCTTCCCCTGCTCGTCTTTGAGAGCTACCGTGATGACGTTGGCCCAGAATGGCGAGCCGTCCTTTTTTACCTGCATGCCTTCGGTGCCGACATGACCTTCGGCGACGGCGCGTTTCAGACTACTCCGCAGCTGGTGGAAGGCGTTCTCATCGGTATCGAAGAGGGAAACGTCAAGGCCGATCGCCTCAGCTTTCCTGTAGCCGTAGATACGCTCCGCGCCCTCATACCAGGCAACGATCTGGCCTTCTGTATCGAGGAGAAACAGCGCGAAATCCTGCACCCACGCGGGAATGTCATCGACGAGTGGAGTGTTGGCGGCCCTCGCTTGCCCGCCAACTGCCGCTTTGGCCGCCTTGCCCCGAAGCACCATCAGGTGGCGAACGGGCAACACGTTGCCCTTCACTGTGTATTCCACCTCGCGCGGAGTTCCATCGGAACCCAGCAGCCGGAGAGTGCCCTCCTGTTCACCTTCCCGGAGAAACTCGTCCCAGAGTTTCGGGATAGCAGGCTTTATGGCCGGGTCGGCAAAATCGTCCAGACTCTGGCCGATGATCTTTTCCCTCGGCACGCCCAGGAGTGCAACGGCGCCGACACTCGCCTCTCTATAGTGGCGGTCGTTGTCGGCAAGCAGAATAGGGGTCGAAGGCTGAAACACAATTGCCCGAAAGAGTAGTTCGAGTTCCTTCGGACCGTTTTTGATTAGCCAGCTGTTATTGGCCAGATGAGTGGCAGTGGAGCTCAAAACACGTATCTCCTTTGCCCGTCGATCCAGTGGCCGGCGGCCTGGAGAACGAGTTACCGTTCGGCAAACAGAGGGAAGCCAGAAATGGCGGTTACGTAGTTATGATACCAGTCAACTGGTAAAAGTACTAGGAATATGGGGGGGGGGGAGGGGGGATTTAATGCGATATGCCTGCTCTGGCCAAACGGATCCAAAGCGATTCGGCCCCCCCCGGGCTTGACCACATAACGTCACGGGACGATAGATCGTCTGGCGGCCCCGCCGCATTCTCTCGTGCAGATCCAGCCAAAATGGCTGAAACAAAAGCCCTTATAGGCCAAATCCGGCCGCAGCCAATTTGGCGCGTTTCCTGCTTGGAGGTGACTGACCTCGGAGAACGATCATGACGCAACCCGAAATGAATGAATACCGCATTGTCCTGCAAAACAAGCGGGCCGAATTAATCTACGAAAGCCGCGGTCGTGGAGCGCTCACGATTGAGACAACGGCCGATGAGATGGACCAGACTCAGGGCGCTCAGGAACGCGACCTGGCAATCGGAACTGTCGACCGTGACGCGAAGCTCCTGCGCGAGGTGCTCTCCGCGCTCGACCGCATCGCGTCGGGCACCTTTGGAATCTGCCTCAACTGCGAATTCGACGTCCACCGGAAACGGCTCGCGGCTGTGCCGTGGGCAGCCTTGTGCATCCAGTGCCAGGAGGCGTCCGACAACACCATCCAGCCGTGGGGTGCCGCGTCCGAGAGCGCTATGACCGAAGCCGCCTGATGACGCGCAGCGGCTTTTATAAAACGAGGACTACATGACCAATCTGTACGATGAAAGCGGTTCACGGAAACGAGTGCTGCTGGTTGACGACCAAAATTCAGTGCGCGACGCCGTGTATACGTTGCTCGAGAATGACGGTTATGAGGTCCTCTCAGCGCGGAACGGTCTGGACGGCTTGACAATCTTCCACCGATCGTTACGCCCGATCGATCTGCTGGTGACGGACTGCGATATGCCGGGTATGACGGGTCCGGAACTTGCCCGCGCCTGTTTGCGTCGCAACCGGGACGTGGGCATTCTGTACATCTCGGGGTCCCGACCGAACGACGAATTGCAGGCCGACCTCGAAACGGGCAGACGCGCCTTTCTGGCCAAACCGTTTCGTGGAGACGATCTCCTTCGCAAGGTAAAAGAGTTGCTCTCGCCAGGGTTCGGCCGGAACACCCGCTTGCCGCAAGAACCTCATCTGGCCATTCAGCTGGTTCGCAGCGCATGAAAACGATCAATCACTCATGACGCCGGCTGACACACAAGCCCCGCCAGGCCGACAAAACTATCCGCAGGAAGTTCTCCTCCGGCCGGTTTCGCGGGACCGCCGGGCAAGAGTTCGCTTTCCTGTCGATCTGCCGTTTTCCTATCGCACGCTTGACCCAACGCGTCGTTCGGGTACGGGCCGGATCCTGAATCTGAGCAGCTGCGGTCTTCTGGCCGCCTGCCGCGATCACCTCACCGTGGACACAACGGTGGAATTGACGATTGAGTGGCCGGCTCGGCTGCATGGCGGGATTCCACTCCATCTCATCGTCACAGGCAGCATAGTCCGCTGCGAGACTTTCGGCTTCGCCGTAGCGTCCTGTCAACATCGGTTCCAATTGGTGGGAGCCGCGGCGGCCGCAGACGACGTCTCCTCCGCCACTTCCGATGAGAAGACAATACCCCTCGCCGCGAGAGCGCCAGCCAACCGTGTGCCGGAATTTCGCCCGACGCGTGAAGCATCGCCTCGTCCCCGCGTGAGCGCGTCGCTCCCCGTACATGACCCGTGGACCCGCCGGCAGCCGCCTTTAACCCGGTGACCACAAAAGGTCATGTGACGAGCCACTAATCGTCATCCGGCGTTGACCGGAGGGCCATCGGGCGCGATAACTCCGGGTGTATGAACCATATACCACCAAAAAGGACAGGTGATAGTACCTGGGCGTGCGCATGCTGTACGTAAATCGCACTGTAGCGTCGGCAGAACAACAGACCCATAAGCTACACGGCAATCGGAGAAAACCATAACAATGAAAAGTAAGCATCTCACGCGATTCTTAACCATAACGGGACTGGGGACCATCATGATGGTTGGCGCCGCCAGAGCCGACACTCTTGTCAGCTACACCACCAACCAGTCAGGCACGGAATTCGTCGGAGGAGTCAATAGCCTGATACTGGCCAGCACGCTGGGCGACGGCGCAACGCTCACCTTCGCGCCGAATACAACCAGCAATACCGGTCTGCCGTCCAATATCGATCTCGGAGACTTCCTGCTGGCTTGCCCGACTTGTACAGGCGCGCAGACCACAATGTTCCCCAGCTTCACATTTGATCTCGTCGTGGACGATACAACCGATGGCGCTACCGGAGAATTTGTCGGCACTTCAACCGGTGGAACCGTTTCGAGCAACAGCAGCACCATCCAGATCACCTGGACGTTGCATCCCGCACTTCAGATTGGACCGGGCACGAATGAGATATTGAGCGGCAACTTCGGATCGACGGAGTTCGATCTGGTCGCGCCGGTTTCGCTCATCGTCGCGCCCAACTCCGGAACTCCTCCCGGCGACACGACAATCCAGGGACAGGTCAGTTCCGGCACCTCCCCCGAGCCGGCAACGTTTGGCATGATCGGTGGCGGACTGCTCGGTCTCGGCTTGCTCAGACGGAAGAAGCCGCTCCGTTCGTAATTATTTCCGATGCAATTCCTGAAACAGGGCGGCCGACCACAATGCCGCTCCGTTCAGACTCCGGACCGGACCATGACTGTAAACGCGTCCGACCGTACCACAGAGGATGATCCTGGCGCCGTCCGGCAAGCGACGCCAACTGCTTAATACATAAAATTCTTAGCGCGATCCCGCGGCGGACCCGAGAACTGGCACTCAAGCCAGAGCTTTGGTCCGCTTTCTTTGCGTCGTCGGCGCAGAGATGCCTGCACGGAGAATCGCATTTCGACCGGCAGGACTCGGCGTATCGCGGAAGGCCGCAGGCACGCGCTAGTGCGACATCGAACGTTACCGGTAACGTCGCCGCTGGTCTTTGGCTATTGAGGGCAACTCGACTACGGGGGCTGGTCCCGTCTTTGCCTTGCACACCGGAACGACATACTTCATTCGGTACGCCGAACGTCCGCATCGGACACAGCGGCATCTCACAATCAGCGGGGCGATCAGGAATTCAAACAGATTGCGGATTCCAACCCGGCGCATTCTGCTGTTGGTACATCTTTCACAAACTCTGGAGAACAGCATAAAGTGCGGCTGCGATCGTCGCAGCCTGCAATTCGAAAGAAGCACGTCAACCGCCAAAGGATTTGCGCGTCTTCAATGCATTGGCCCGATTGGAGCACGAAGTGCGTACACGCTGCCAGAGGAAAAAAGCGTGCCTTTAATCAATATTGTTATCGCCCTGGTCGTTGCCGGAATGGCGCTTTGGCTGATCAATCGGTATATCCCTATGGCATCCGGGATCAAGACAATCCTGAATGTTGTAGTTACGGTTGCCGTTGGCGTTTGGGTGCTGCAGGTGACGGGACTGTGGGGACCGATCTCAAGCTATCGATTTACCCGTTAGCGCACAGCCGGCTGCGCGCGCCGGTGCAACTTGACCTTATGACGCCGGATGACCCCGGAAGGTCAGCTTCAACGCGATGCGGTTCCGCCACGGAATCGCCGATCGCAAAGCAGGGCGCGTTCCCGCGGCGAGATGTTCAATGGGCATGCGGGTGCTTTCTTGATCGGCGTGTGTGCATCAAAGGAAACCAAATGAAATTGTTTAAGGCAGTACCGACGGTATTTTGTCTGGCGCTGGCGGCGGCCGCGGTGTTCTCGCCCGCCGCGAAGGCCGGAGCCTGGGACCGCAAGACCACCGTTACATTCAGCGGACCCGTGGAAATTCCCGGCGTCCACCTTGTCGGGTGGGGCGTGTTACCCGCCGGCACCTATGTATTCAGGATCCTGGATTCGCAGCAGGATCGCCACATTGTACAGATTTTCAATCAAGACGAAACCGTCTGTTACGCCACGATCATGGCAATCCCGAATTTCCGGCTCAAAGTCACGGATAAGACCGTGATGACGTTCCGGGAACGCGCCGCCGGCCAGCCGGAAGCGTTGCGCGCATGGTTCTATCCGGGCCGCCAATGGGGCGAGGAATTCGTCTACCCGAAGGCCAAGGCGATGGAAATAGCCACCGCGACAGAGACTCCCGTCCTGTTTACTCCGGTCGAGTTGCCTGTCGAAGTCGCTGTGCCGATTACGGCCGACGCGCCTTTCGTCGCGCAAATGAGGCTCGCACCCGTGATGGCCTTTCAGCCGACGGGGACACAGGTGGAACTTGCCGAAGTGGTGACTCCGCCGCCGCCGGCGGAGATGCAGGCCGCCCTGCCGACGACTGCGGGCATGCTGCCGCTGATCGGCATGTTTGGATTCCTGGCGCTTTGCGGGGCGTTGATGGTGGGATCGATCAGGCGTTTGAACAGCTAAGCCGCAAGCTGGTCGGCGCAACGGCGATGGAAGTGAGCAAATAGTTCCATTTGCCGGACATCCGACTGACCGGTGAAAGCCTCATGCGTGTAAAACAATACAGCTTCAGTTGTGGGCCGATGAGCGAATCAAATTCCGGATGCCGCGTAAACCACAGAGCCATCGCGGACTATACGACTTCAGGCGTTTCGATGCAGGCCGTCACTGCGTCACGACGAGCCACTACGGCCCTGCGCTTGCACTACGGTCACGCGGGTATTGCAGCTGCGCACACCGGGGCTAGCCCCGCGGCGCCAGCTGTTCGCATTCGGACGGGGGCTGATCCGGGCGTCATGGCAGCCCAAAGGAATTCGAGTTCAACGCACGGGACATACAGGAAAAGGAATAAGAGAATGAAAACACTAAAAACGGCATCCACAATTTTTTGCGTAGCCGCAATCGCGACAATCGCTTCGCCCTGGGCAAATGCACAGAGCGAAACCGGCGACTACAACAGGAAAACCACGGTCACCTTCAGCGCTCCGGTTGAAATCCCCGGCGTCCACCTGAAGGGATACGCTATATTGCCCGCCGGCACGTACGTATTCAAGCTGGTCGACTCAACGGTAAATCGCCACATCGTCCAGATCACCAACGCGGACGAATCGAAAACGCTCGCCACGATTCTGGCTATCCCGAATACCCGCGTGAAACGCACGGATAGTACGGTCATCACTTTCCGGGAACGGCCCAACGGAGAACCGCCGGCATTACGCACATGGTTTTACCCCGACGCGGCATGGGGAGAGGAATTCGTTTACGGGAAGGCCAAAGCGAAAGAGTTAGCGCAAGCCAACAACACACCGGTACTGTATTCGCCGGATGAGACCCAACAGGCGGAAGTAACTGAACCGATTGCGCCTCCGGCGGCGCCGGCAGTTGCGCAAATGAATGCGGCGCCGGTTCAGGCTTACAGCCCCGCGGGCGATGAGATCGAGCTTGCCCAGGCGGTTACCCCGCCCGCCCCGGCGGATATGCAGGCGGCTCCGTCCGCACCGGCGCCCGAACCCGCTGTGTTGCCGCAGACGGCCGGTTCGCTGGGTTTCCTGATGCTGAGTGGTCTGCTCGCTCTGGGCGGCGCACTTGGTGTCCGATCCATACTGCAACGTAGTCTGTAAGCTTCAGTCGGGCAAGGCACTGCCACTCGGATAGCGTGGCAGTGCCTTGCTCATATTTGCTAACCTTGATTTGCAAAGGATCCAAAGGTGACGAAATTCGCGAGTACCGCGCTTCTCGCGTTGGTGTCGCTGGTCCCTGTGCATCGCGCCCACTCGCAGGCGCCGGGCGACGGCGAAACTCCGGACCCTTTTAAGATTTCCGTAAACCTCAATCTTGTTGTCTTGCCTGTCACGGTCCGCGACAGGAAGGGCGGTTTCGCAACAGATCTAAGCCAGGAGAATTTTGAAGTATTCGAGGACGGCGTTCGCCAATCGATCCGGTTGTTCCGGCATGAAGACATCCCGGTCACGGTCGGTTTAGTGGTGGATCACAGCGGCAGCATGCACAACAAAATCTCTGACGTTCTGACCGCCGCTCAGGTATTTGTGGGCACCAGTAATCCCGAGGACCAGATGTTCGTCGTCAACTTCAACGAACGCGTAACTCTCGGTCTGCCCCCGGCGATTCCGTTTACCGACCGCGTCGGTGAGATTGAAAGCGCCGTTTTCAATGCGCCCGTCACAGGGGAAACCGCTCTTTACGATGCGCTCGGCGTCGCGCTGGACCGCTTGAAGACCGGCAATCGGGAGAAGAAGGTATTGGTCGTCATCAGCGACGGAGGCGACAACGCGAGCTTAGCGACCCTGCCGCAGATTCTGAAGAAGGCCGAAGAATCCAGTGCCATCATGTACACGATCGGTATCTTCGATCAGGACGATCCGGATCAGAATGCCGGTGTGCTGCGTCGTCTGGCGAAAGAAACGGGCGGCGAAGCGTTTTTCCCCGCGCAATTTGGGGAAGCTGTGGCGATCTGCAAGGACATCGCCCGCGACATCCGCCACCAGTACACGCTCGGCTATGTTTCGGGCAACACAAAGTCCGGCGGCCAGCGGACGGTTCGCGTGGTGGCGAAATCGCCGGGCAAGGATCTTATGGTGCGAACGCGCCCGGGTTACCTCGCCGAAACCCCCGCGGAAAAAGAGGCGGCCAAATGAGGGTTCTCGTTCGGAGAAAGCCGCTGGCGCGGATTCTTCGCTGGACGCAGCGCGCCCTGTTCGGCTGCGCATTTCTGATGCTGGGTTACTGCGCGTTCGTCATGACGGACTCGTGGATGTTTCAGCGCCGCGAGAAACTCGACCTGGAAAATATTCTGCGCCGGTCGCGGAGTCGTGTGGCAATCGCACCAACACCAGCCTCGCCTCCTGCGGCCGGCGACCTGATCGGCCAACTCGATGTCGATCGTTTGGGCGTATCGGTCGCGGTGATCGAGGGCTCCGCTACAGGGACTCTGGAGCGCGCGGCCGGACATGTGACGGGCACAGCGTTGCCCGGAGAATCCGGCAACATGGCGATCGCGGCGCACCGCGACACGTTCTTCCGCCCACTCAGAAATATCCGGGCGGACGATCTCATTCGCCTCACAACGCCGCGCGGCACGTTTCGCTATCGCGTTGTTTCCACAAAAATCGTGGACCCCGACGATGTAGCCGTTCTGGATCCGGACGGCAGCCAGATTCTGACCCTCGTGACCTGCTATCCGTTCTATTATGTCGGCGCCGCGCCTTACCGTTTCATCGTCCGCGCTGAAAGGATGCCGGAACCCGAAGGTGGGCCGGATGCGACCGCTTTGCAACCAAAGACCGCTCTCCCGCATCCAAAACTGTAGCGAAACAGACACAAAGTCCAGCTCCGGACAATATCGATATTTATCATTAATATCAATAAGATACGAGAGTTTTTTGACTTTCAGACCATACAAATGTGGTTTGTTTGTGCCATACTAAATTCCAGAAACGGAAGAAAAGGCCGCAGGACATATGCAACACCCCGGCCACACGAAAGAGCGCCACGTATGACGCAGCTTGATGAAGCCATCGCCCGATATCACCGGATTCTCGAATCCGAACCCTACCGCGATTTGCGGTGGGTAAAAAATCTACAGGAGCAGATGGAAGCTCGCCAGTTATCGGCTGGCGGCCGCCTTCTCTGTCCATTCCTGCGGCCGAATTTCGTAACCCAGAAGCAGTACGACAATCTGGTCAAAACCGGCGAAGCGCTCATCTCGGCGGTGGATCGGATGCTGCTGCTTGCCCTGGCATCCCCGCAACTTCTTTCTACCATGCAGCTGCTTCCCGCTGAGAAGATGCTGGCCGCGATCGATCCCGGCTACGCCATGCCGGAGGTCTCCGCTCAACTCGACCTGCAGATCCACAACGGATCGCTGCATGTCCGTCAATATAGCGCAGACGCTTTGACGGGCGGAGCGTATGCCGAAGGGCTGTCCGAGGTTTTCTACGATTGCCCGCCCGTGAAGGAATTCCGGCGCAAGTACAACCTCACGCGCCTCGGCGGCAAGAAGCCTTTCCTGAACGCGCTGCTCAAGGCTTACAAGATGTTTTCCGGCTCGGCGAAAAAGCCCACCATCGCCATTCTGGAATTCCGCACCACCAACGGCGGCAGCGAGTATGAGATGTTCCGCGATTACTTCCGCGCCGAGGGCTATCAGTCCGTCCTCGTTTCGCCGGACCAGCTTGAGTACCGCAACGGCGTTCTGCGTGGCGGCGGGCTGGACATCAATCTGATTTACCGGCGCGTCAGCGTGCAGGAATTCCTGATGCGCTTCACTCTCGATCATCCGCTGGTGCACGCGTATCGCGACCGCAAGGTTTGCATTGTGAACAGTTTCCGTTCGGAGCTCTCGCACAAGAAAGCGATGTTTGCGCTCCTCACCGACGATGCGCTCACCGCAAAGTTCCCGCCCAACGAGCGCAAGGCCATCAAGGAACATGTGCCTTTCACGCGCGTCGTGAAAGCGGGCAAAACGATGTGGCGCGATAAATCGGTCGAACTGATCGATTTCATTCGCGATAACCGCGAAACCCTGGTGCTGCGCCCCAACGACGATTATTCGGATCTCCACAGCTACATCGGTTATGAACACGACGATGGCGCATGGGCGCGCGCGATGCGTGAGGCCCAGCGTTCGCCGTATGTCGTACAGGAAAGCGTGAGACCCGTTCACAGCGTCTTCCCCATGCTCACCTATGGACATCTGGAGTTCAAAGAGATGCAGGTGGACGTGCAGCCGCAGGCGTTCCTCGGTAAGGTCTCCGGGTGCCCCAGCTATGTGTCGTCTTCGGGCGTGGGCTATTCGCATGCTTCGGGTATTGCCCCGACGTTCATCATTGAATCCAGGAATTAAGAGCTTCCTCACGATCGCGGCGGTCTCGGCAATAGCCGGGGCCGCCGCGATTTTGTTTGCGCAGCAACCATCGCCACCTCTCCGGTTTGTGATTCTCGGCGACCGTATGGGCGAGGTCGTGCCCGGTATGTACGAAGCCGTCTGGCACGAGATTGCTGCCGCGAAACCGGCCTTCGTCGTTGGTGTTGGAGATTCCATCCAGGGTCTGGACGATGCCACGGCGGAGAGCGAGTGGATCGCATTCGGGCAGTTGCTGGAACCGTTTCGGAAGATCCCGTACTTCCCTGCCCCGGGCAATCATGACATCTGGTCCGATGCTTCGGCTCAGCTTTATGTGAAGCATTCGGGGCACCCGCTGGATTACAGCTTCGATGAGGGTCCGGCGCATTTCACGATGCTCGATAACAGCGGGACAGATAATCTGCAGCCGGAGGAAATGGCTTTTCTTGAGCAGGACCTGAAAGCGCACGCCGCGCAGCCGGTGAAGTTTATCGTTTCGCACAGGCCTTCGTGGTTGCTGAACGTGATCCTGGGGAGTCCGGAATTTCCGTTAGCGCAGCTCGCGAAGAAATACGGCGTTCATTATGTGATCGCCGGGCACGTGCATGAGATGATGCACGCGACTCTCGATGGCGTCGAGTACATTTCGGCGCCGAGTGCGGGGGGGCATCTGCGGGCGTCCGGGAAATATGAGGACGGCTGGTTTTTCGGATACATCGTGGTGACGGTGAACGGGACGGATGTGCAGGTTGAAGTTCGGGAATTGCCGCCGCCGAACGGGGAAGGGCGCTCTACGCCGCTGTCTGCCTGGGGTGTTGTGGGGCTAGTTTCGGCGAAGTGAGAGGATATGGATCTGGTCATCGCGGCCCAGCGGAGCGGCGATCCAGGTCGTGACCAAAGAACTGTACCGAACGCAACCGTGTGCGTTCTGAGGCAATCTTCTTTGCGAACCACCAGAGGGCAGGATTTGGAGAGCGTGCCACTTTGATGTTTTGCCGAACTTTCGCAGTTAGCGGCGGCGCAACGAAGTTTGCCCCCGCGTCTTTGGCGTCGTCCGGGGCGAAAACAAAGCAGCAGAGACTGTCGCCCAGCTTCGCAATATCTTCGAGTGAAACGCCAAAGCCTCTTTGGGAGGCTTGTTCGAACAGTTCCCCTGCATGAGGCTCCCCATTGCTCCCAGGCCTGATCAGTAGTTGGTCAAACCAGAACACCACGTCGGCTGGCACGATCCACACCCACGCCCACAGTGAAAAGCATTCTACAGTTCCAATGCTATCGCCTGTATCGGTCTTGCCAAAACTTCCACCTCCGGGATTTCGGTCGATGTTCGATTTTGCGATAATGTGCCGTGAGCGGCATCGATTGACCTATGAAACCCAGAATTACTCTCCTTACTTTGGGCGTCGACGATCTGGAAGCCTCGCTTGCCTTCTATCGGGACGGACTGGGACTGAAAACGGATGGCATCGTCGGGACGGAATTCGAAGACGGCGCGGTGGTGTTTATCGATCTCGAATCGGGCCTGAAACTCGCACTCTATCCGCGAAAGAGTCTCGCAAAAGATGCCGGGATCGGCGTGGGGCCGGCGAGTGCGACGGAGTTGTCGATCGGCCATAACGTGCGGTCGAAGGACGAGGTTGACGCCGTGATGGAACAGGCGCGGCGGGCCGGCGCGGTCATCGTGAAAGAAGCGCGGGAGACGTTCTGGGGCGGTTACGCGGGCTACTTCCAGGATCCGGATCGGCATCTGTGGGAAGTGGCGTGGAATCCGCAGATTTTGCCGGGTGACTGAGGGCGGCCTGCATCCTGACAGCCATGGCTTGTAGACAATCTACACAATCAATAGTAGAATGACTACACAATGCCGTCCAAACCGATTTCCCGCGTCGAGTTGCTGCAGGGCACGCTCGATCTGCTCATACTACGGACGCTGACCACCGGGGCCACGCACGGCCACGCGATCGCGAAATATATTCAGACCACGTCGCAGGATCTGCTGCAGGTGGAAACGGGGTCGCTCTACCCTGCCCTGCACCGGCTGGAGGCGAAGGGGTGGATTACGGCGTCGTGGGAGCTGTCGGATAAAGGCAAGCGGGCGCGGTATTACAAACTCACGCCGGCGGGGCGGAAACAACTGGCGGCGGAGCAATCGAGGTGGGATGCGTTTTCCCGCGCGATGGGGCTGGTGCTGCAATGAGGCCGTTCTTCCGCAAATTGAAATGGCTGACGCAGCGGCGCGGCAAAGAAGACGAGCTTCGCGAAGAGCTTGAGTTTCACTTGGAGCAGGAAGCGGAGGAGCGGCAGGCCGAGGGGATACCGGGAGACGAGGCGCGGCGGGCGGCGCGGCGTGATTTGGGAAACGTCACGCTGGTGCGCGAGGAAACGCGCGCGATGTGGGGCTGGGTGGTAGTCGAGCAGATCGCGCAGGATGTGCGGTACGGGCTGCGCACGATGCTGCATAACCGCGCGTTCACGGCGCTGGCGGTCATTTCGCTCGCACTGGGGATTGGCGCGAACGTGGCGATTTACAGTTTTATGGATACGCTGCTGCTTCGGTCCCTGCCCGTCTCGGATCCGGAATCGCTGGCGGTGCTGAACTGGCATATGCTCCCGGGCAGTGGCGATTCGGTGGTACACGGCGGAAGCGGAGCGATGCACGACGATCCCGGGGGCGGGACGTCGGCGGGGATCTTTCCTTACCCGGCATTTGAACTTTTGCGGACATCGTCGGATGGCGTATTTTCGAGCGTGTTCGCGCATCGCGGGACGCGCAAGGTCAACCTGATGGTGAAGAGTCAGGCGGAATTGGCGAGCGGCGAATACGTTTCGGGAGATTATTTTCACGGACTCGAGGTTGCTCCGGCGACGGGGCGCGCGATCGGTCCGGACGACGACCGGACGGGAGCGACGCCGGTCGCGGTGCTGAGTTTTGCGTACAGCCAGAGGCGCTTCGACGGCGCCGCGAGCGCGGTGGGGCAATCGATTCGGATTAATAACCTGCCGTTTACGGTGATCGGTGTCGCGCCGCCGGGATTCTTCGGAGTGGACCCGGCGACGGCACCCGATTTCTACATTCCATTGCACGCGGAACTGGCGCCTGGATCCGATCAGGGGCCGGAGCATAAGGAATATCTGGATGGGAACTTTTACTGGATCCAAATGATGGCGCGGTTGCGGCCTGGCATCGGCATGGCGCAGGCCGAGGTTGCGCTGGGTCCGGTGTTTCATCGCTGGATTGCGACGACGGCAGCGAATGAGCGGGAGCGCGCGGACCTTCCGGCGCTGGTGGTGAAAGAAGGCGCGGGCGGGCTGGATACGCTGCGCCGGCGCTACTCGACGCCGCTGTATGTTCTGCTGGCGATGGTAGGTTTGATCCTGGCGATCGCGTGCGCCAACATCGCGAGTCTGCTGCTGGCGAGGGCTACGGCGCGGCAGCGGGAAATGGCGGTGCGCCTCAGCATTGGCGCCGGGCGGTTCCGGGTGATCCGGCAACTGCTCACGGAGAGCCTGCTGCTGGCGGGGATCGGCGGAGCTCTGGGAGTTTTGTTTGCGGTGTGGGGGATCCGCTTTCTCACACTGCTGCTCGAAAGCGGAGACGAGGCACTGCGGCTGCACGCGGAGCTGAACTGGCATGTACTGGGCGCGGCGCTGGCGCTTTCGACGTTGACGGGATTGCTCTTCGGTCTGGCTCCGGCGCTGCAACTGGCGCGCGTGGATCCGGCGCAGGCGATGAAGGAATCACAGGGTGTAATGCGGCGGACGCGGATGCGATGGAACCTGAAGCAGGTGCTGGTGGTGTCGCAGATCGCGCTCTCGCTGCTGATACTGATTGGGGCGGGACTGTTTGTGCGGACACTGACGAATCTGCAATCGATCCAGCTGGGCTTCAATCGCGACGATCTGCTGCTGTTCCGGATGAATGCAAAACAGGTGGGGCATAAGGAGCCGGAAATTGTCGAATTCTACAGCGACTTACAAAAACAATTCGGGGTGATTCCGGGCGTGCGCGAGGCGAGCCTCTCGAATTCGCCGCTGGTGGGGCAAGGGTCGTGGTTTTCGCCGGCGACGCCGGTCGGCGAAAAGGCAAAACCGGGATTGGTCCCTCATATTTTGATGACCGGAACGGATTTTTTCGCGACCATGCAGATTCCTTTGCTGCTGGGGCGTGGGATTGATGAGCGCGATCAGCCGGGTTCGCAGAAAGTGGCAGTGGTGAACGAGGTTTATGCGAAGGCTTACTTTGGGAATCGGAGCCCCATCGGGCGACACCTCATTATGGAATGCGATAAGCCTGCCGATGTCGAGATTGTGGGGGTGGCGAAGAACGCACGCTACGGCGATCTGAAGGGCGACTATCCGCCGGTGGTGTACGTTCCGTTCAACCAGGATTCCGCTTACGCGGTGGAAGAGATGACGTTCGCGCTGCGGACGAGCGGCGATCCGCTTGGTTTCGCGAGCGCGGTGCGCGGGATCGTGCATCGGGCAGATCCGGGCGTGCCGGTGAGCGACATCAGAACGGAGGCGGCGCAGATCGATCAGACGATGAGTCAGGAGATTGCGTTTGCGAAGCTGTGTACGGGGTTCGGAATTCTGGCGCTGCTGATAGCGTGCGTGGGATTGTACGGGACGATGACTTACTCGGTGGCACGGCGGACGGGTGAGATCGGAGTGCGGATGGCGCTGGGGGCAGAGCGCGGGCGCGTGGTCCGGATGGTGCTGCGACAGGCGATTGCGATGGTGGCGGTTGGTCTGGCGATGGGAGTGGTGGTCGCTTATGTTGCTTCGCACCTGGTGGAATCTTTTCTGTATGGGATTCGGCCGAACGATCCGGCGACGCTGGGGATTGCGGCTGGGACGCTCGCGGTTGCGGTGCTCGTGGCGGCATATGCGCCGGCGCGTCGGGCTTCGCGGATCGATCCGATGGCGGCGCTGCGGCATGAGTAATGGCGTCAGGGGAATCGACTAGACTGAAGCCATGAGATGGATGGCTGGAATTGCACTTGTTTTCGCGTGCTCGCTTGGCGCGAAGACGTTCACGCTGGAGCAGGTACTTTCCGCCCCGTTTCCTTCCGATTTGGTGGCGACGCCAGGCGGCGGCGCGGTTGCGTGGGTGCTCAATGAGCGCGGAGCGCGGAATGTCTGGTACGCGGCAGCGCCCGATTTCAAAGGCGTTCGGCTCACTTCGTGGACTGCGGACGATGGGCAGGATCTCGGGGAACTGCGGTTTACAGCTGACGGAAAATCTGTCGTGTTCGTGCGCGGCGGGGATCTGGAGTATCCGGCGCAGGCGGCGCCGAATCCGGCGTCCGATCCTGCCGGTGTCTCGCAGGATATCTGGATGGTGACGCCGGGCAGCGCTCCTGTCAGAATTGCGCAAGGGCATTCACCCGCCGTGCATTTCCCGCAGGTTGCCTATCTGAAGGCTGGACAGGTATGGGTCGTGGGTGCGCCGGAACAGCTGATTCATTCGCGCGCGGGAGTTACGGCCGACGATCTGCGGTGGTCGCCGGATGGTTCGAAGCTGGCGTTTGTCAGCGATCGGGGCGATCACAGTTTTATCGAGATCTACGATTTTGCCTCGAAGGCGGTGACTTATCTGGACCCGAGCGTGGATCACGACAGCAGTCCTGTGTGGTCTGCCGATGGGAAGCAGGTTGCGTTTATCCGCGTGTTTCATACGAATGAAAGCGGGCGGGGTCCGGCGCGGAGCACGAGCGAGCCGTGGGCGATTCGTGTGGCGAGTTTGGCTGACGGAAAAGGCCGGCAGATCTGGCGCGCGGATCCGGGACCGGGCAGCGTGTTTCATCCGATGGTTTCGGATAGCCAGTTGTTTTGGGGCGCGGGGCGACGCATCGTTTTTCCGTGGGAGAAGGATGGCTGGCTGCATCTTTATTCCGTTGGACCGGATGGCGGGGCGGCGGTCGAGCTGACGCCGGGAGATTTCGAGGTGGAGCATGTGTCGTTCACGGCGGATGGCGGCACGGCGGTGTTTTCATCGAATCAGAACGATATCGACCGGCGGCACTTGTGGCGTGTCGGTGTGGGTGGTGGACCGGCCCAGCAGATTACGAGTGGCGAGGGTTTGGAGTGGGAGCCGGTCGCGGTCACCGGCGGGGTTGCGTATCTGCATTCCGATGCGCGGCGTCCGGCGCGGGCGGCTTTGAAGATCGGGGTGGCAGAACGCGATCTTGCTCCTGAAGCTGTGCCCGCCGATTTTCCAGTCGATTCGCTGGTGACTCCCACCCAGGTGATTTATTCGTCGCCCGATGGCTTGAAGATTCACGGCCAGTTATTTTTGCCGTCCGATTTGAAGGCCGGAGAGACGCGTCCGGCGCTGGTGTTTTTGCATGGCGGGTCGCGGCGGCAAATGCTGCTGGGCTGGCACTCCATGGATTACTACAACAACGCTTATGCGATGAATCAGTATCTGGCGAATCAGGGTTATATCGTGCTGGCGATTAATTACCGGAGCGGGATTGGGTATGGGCTGGATTTTCGGGAGGCGCTGAATTTTGGGAAGTCGGGTGCGAGCGAGTTTCAGGATGTGAAGGCCGCGGGGCTTTATCTCCAGGGGCGCGCGGATGTGGATGTCGCACGGATCGGGCTGTGGGGCGGGAGTTACGGGGGATATCTGACAGCGATGGGGCTGGCGCGGGCTTCGGATTTGTTTAAGGCCGGGGTTGATTTTCACGGGGTGCATGACTGGAATGCGGAACGGCCGATCAGCGGACCAGTACCGGGCAGCGATGCGGCCGAGGCTGCACTGCAGGATGCCGCGCATCTGGCGTTTGAATCGTCACCGCTGGCTTCGGTGAAGACGTGGAAATCGCCGGTGCTTTTGATTCACGGGGACGACGACCGGAATGTGGGATTTTCACAGACCGTGAATCTGGTGGCGGCGTTAAGGGCACAGGGAGTTTATTTTGAGCAGTTGATTTTGCCGGATGAGATTCATGGTTTTTTGAGACATGAATCGTGGGTGAAGGCGTATCGGGCTGCAGCGGATTTTTTGGGGCGGAAGTTGTAGGGATTCCGGACACACTTCGGCTGTGGCGACAAACGCCGGTCAATATTCAGTTTTCAATGACCGACTGGCCGGAGCCCTTGGCGGGACGACCTCCAACTTACATCGTTGCGGCAGGATGGCAGTTTTTATTCTGCCCTCCTGCCGCCAAGTGAATCGAGCGGCATCTATATGACCCCCGGCG